>Ga0137384_10002102_pt1 | contig 15751 bp, 15 predicted proteins | sample SagtaG_2_FD_104922 | JGI IMG/M metagenome (GOLD analysis project Ga0137384, IMG submission 104922) | Vadose zone soil microbial communities from Sagehorn Ranch, Mendocino, California, USA - Sage2_R_60_16 metaG | ecosystem: Environmental > Terrestrial > Soil > Vadose zone | place: USA... | reverse complement strand
CCAGACGTCGGCGCAGGCGGATGCGGCTGCGGGATGTTGCAGTCTCCAGGCAAGCTCACGTTATAAGACGAACACCTTAGTATTTAGCCTGACTATCGAAGATGAACCAGCTCACCTCATTATGACCATACAGCTTTTAATGTAGGAGCACTTCGGGGGTACCTGTACCTGCACAGCCAGTTACTTCAATGGCGGGGGGTTCAGGCTCAGCCGAACCGTCTGCGCGCGCATCGGAAGCGCCGTAGTTTACATTTGAATGCGAGTCATGCAGCACTGCCTGGCCCCGGCCCATGGCCGACGAATATTCTCGCCGCACCTCGAGCTGATGCCCCATCCCCGACAATTGATGAAGAGTTTCTGATTTCACGCGGGATTCGATCAAGATGTTGCAACCACGCCGCGAGCTCACCGTGAAGCGAGGCGCCTCGAGGGCCGCTTGTATGTTCATCCCGTAGTCCACAACATTCGACACAAACTGGGCATGAGCCAGCGGCTGATTCGGTCCTCCCATAATTCCGAATCCGATATGCTGACTGCCGCGCTCCATAAAAGCCGGAATGATAGTGTGGAAGGGACGCTTATGAGGCGCTAGAACATTCGGGTAGGAAGGATCGAGAGAAAAAAGCGCACCCCGGTTCTGCAACGAAAATCCCATTCCGCGAACGGTTATGCCAGATCCGAACGCGGCGTAATTACTCTGAATCAATGAAACGATGTTGCCTTCGCGATCGACAACGGAAAGATACGTAGTGTCACTTGATGGAGGCTCACCGGCAGCGACATCGCAGGCAGCTTTATTTGGAGTAATAAGTTTGGCGCGCTCCTTCGCATAGCTCTGGGAAAGCAATCCTTTGACCGGAACCTTGTCAGAACGAGGATCAGCGTTGTAGCGATAAAGATCGGCGTAGGCCAATTTCATCGCCTCGATCTTTTTGTGCAATTCGGTGACGCTGAGCGGGCCTTCGGAAGACGCCAGCGACGTTTGCATGATGTTCAGCATCTCGAGTGCGGCCATGCCTTGTCCGTTGGGAGGGAGTTCGTATATCGTCCAATCGCGATAGGTGATGGAAATCGGTTCCACCCACTCAGGGGCAAACTCAGCCAGATCTGCCTCCGACATCTTTCCCCCAAGGGTCTGTGACGTGCGGAGGATGGCTTGGGCAATCTCTCCACGGTAGAAAGAATTTGCGCCTTGTTGGGCAATCAGTCGCAGTGCCTTTGCCAGATCAGGATTCTGGAAAATTTCGCCAACGGCCGGAGGCTTATCGTTGTGCAGAAACACACGACGGCTTTCAGCGTCCCGAAGCAAATCTTCGACGGAATCTTCCCAGTACCCGTGAATCAATTCAGGGACGGGATACCCCTCGTCGGCGTAGAAAATCGCAGTCTGAAAAATATCCTTCCAGGGGAGACGTCCAAAGCGTTCGTGCAATGTGTTCCAGCCCGCAACCGCGCCGGGCACAGTGACAGTATCAATACCCGACTGCGGCATTGACGTCGCGCCTATGGCCTTGAGGTGGCTGATCGTGAGGCCCTGGGGCGCCCATCCGCTGGCGTTCAAACCGTACAGCTTGCCGGTCTTGGCGTCCCAGTAGAGGGCGAATAAATCTCCGCCAATCCCATTCATCATGGGTTCGGTGACGCCCAGCACGGCGTTGGCGGCGATGGCTGCGTCCGCGGCGGAGCCACCGCGAGCCAGAATCTGTGCACCCGCTTGCGACGCTTGCACATGACTGGTCGCGACGATTCCGTAGCGCGTGACCACCATGGACCGCGCGTGAGAACGGTCCTGGGCGAAAGCAGCGGGAATGAGGAGAACAACGGCTAGGGCGAGTCGTGTCGCGAAGGGCATGGTTCACCTGGGCGAAAGAGCGCATTCTGCTGGGCCAGAGAGATGGTGTCAAGTTCTGCTTCTCAGTGTGTTGAGCGCAAGACAGAATACATTGACGGCTCTAGCAGTCAGAACTAACATGCCGCGCAGTATAAGGAGGTAGCTTATGTCGCTAGTCGGAAAATGTGCGCTGATCACTGGCAGTTCTCGTGGCATCGGAAGAGGGATCGCATTGAAGTTGGCGGAACAAGGAGCCAAGATCGCGGTTCATTACTATCAGAACGAAGCCCGCCGCTAAAGCTACTTTAGCCAAAATCCGCGAGCGTGGTTCCGACGGTTTTGTGGTGCAAGGGGACGTGTGCCATCACGAAGAAGTGGGTCGAATCTTTCAGCAAGTCGAATCCGAGTTCGGCAAGCTCGATATTTTCGTGCACAATGCTCGCACGGAGGCCCCCACCTTTTATCAACCTGCCATGGAGATCACTCTCGATAAATGGGACACCGCGGTCGATTCTCAGGCCAAGGCATTTCTGGTTGGAGTTCGCGAAGCAGCCAGGTTGATGCCAGACCACGGCAGGGTCATCGCGATCACTTACGCACCAGGCGGAAAGTTTGGCAGCTGGCAGCCCTGGGTCGCGATGGGCGCCGCCAAGGCCGGCTTAGAAGTCCTCTGTCGTTATTTCGCGGTGGCATTGGCTAGCCGCGGAATTACGGTCAATGCGTTGAGTCCCGGCTGGATTGAAGACAGCGTGCTGAACACCTTGCCGGAAGCGGTGCAGAATAGCGTCCGGAACTGGCATCAGGGCGGCTGGACACCAATGGGCCGCCTGGGAACTCCAGCTGACGTCGGGAACGCGGTAGCGCTGCTTTGCTCCGAAGATGCCGGTTGGATCACTGGCCAACTGATTGACGTGGATGGAGGCGCTTCGCTGATGGATGCACATCTCCCGCTTGATATTCAGCAGTCAACTCCGACGCGCGCCGAAGCTGCTTGAATTGAACTCAAGTTCGAGTAGCACTCTGATGCGTAATATTCGAAAACTATTGCAGGGGCCGCGAGCTTTGGCTTCCCCGGCCCTTTTTTCCCACTTTGGCGTCGATTCCCACCTAACCCTTGCTTGCAATCAGGCCTCCTGGTTTCCGCGGCTAGCATCTAATCTGGACAGTCGTCGAGAGGCGAAACAATGGCAAAGGAAAGTCCCAGAAATGGTGGGTTGGCCAATGGGTTTCAGGTTTTTGCGGCCACGGCGTCACGCCTGGTTGGGACAAAATGGGCTTTTGCTGCGGCGATCGCGCTGATTGTTGGCTGGGCGGTTGCCGGACCTTATTTTTATTACTCCGATACCTGGCAATTGGCTGTGAACACCGCGACCACCGTGGTTACGTTTCTAATCGTCTTTCTTATCCAGAACACACAGAATCGGGATGCTAAGGCAATCCATCTCAAGCTCGATGAAATCATCCGGTCTATTCATGTCGCGCACAATGAAATGATTGATATTGAGAAACTCTCGGACGAGGAACTAGAACGACTTTCCGCTGAGTACGAGCAGATCCGGAAAGAATGCGAAGCCAGAAGGTCGGAACAGAAGAGCGCTTAGCAAACCGCCAGGCGAAACTCTTTCCTAAGCGGCAGAGTCCGCCGTAGACAGTTGGTCTGGAATTTTCCGGCCTGCCTTCACGGCTGGTCTCACCTGTTCAAACGTGCACTGACGTGGTTTTTTCTCTGGACGCCAACGCAAAAACTTCGTACCGTGGCGGAAACGTGATCCCGAAAAATGATCGTAACTCACCTCGCACACCAGCTTGAGTTTCAGCGGCTGCCATTCGGAAGAACGCCTTGTGCTCCAGCGGCTCGGTCCGCCGGGCGCATGTCCGGTAAATCCGGGCCCACCAATTAACGGCTCAACAATTTTCTTTAGCTCAGTACGCTGTTCAGCGGTGAAGCTGGATGTGAAACCTACGTGATCCAGTAGCCCCTGATCGTTATAAAGACCCAGAAGAAGCGAACCTACTCCACCACCTTTTTCCGCATAACGAAAACCTCCAACTACGCAGTCAGCAGTGCGAATGCGTTTGATCTTCACCATGGCGGTGCGCTGTCCGGAGCGATAGGGCTCGTCCAACCGCTTGGCAACGATTCCATCCAGCCCCAGTGTGCCGAGCTCGCGCATCCACTGCTCCGCCTGTTTACGATCCGTTGATGCCGGAGACAGGCGGACCGTTCCTTTGGCCGGAAAACGCCGAAACAATTGCACCAAATTCTGGCGCCGTTGTTTGAGTGGCAAATCTGTGAGCACTTTGCCCTTGCTATCCACCAGCAAGTCAAAGCCCATGAAAGTGGCGGGAGATTCAGCCGACAACTTACGAATGCGCGATTCAGCAGGATGAATACGCAACAGCAGATCGTCGAAGGATAGACGTCCCCCAGAAAAGATTACGATCTCGCCATCGAGCACAAACCGGTGTTCCGGCAAATCCGCCAATGCGGCGACCAGCTCGGGAAAATAGCGACCCAACGGCTGTCCCGCTTTCGATTGCAGCAGCACTTCTTTACCATTGCGGAAGGCAAGACAGCGAAAGCCGTCCCACTTGGGTTCGTAGAGCCAGTCTGCGCCGCGCGGAATTTCGTTGACGGACCTAGCTTCCGATGGCGGATAAGGCGGCTGAATCGGCAATTCGATGGAAGGGAAGGGCTGAACCAATTCTTCCGCGGGAATAGCACCGGCTTTCACTTTGGCTGTATTCTTCTTCTTCACGGGTCTAACTGTTCTAGTTTTCGGCATCGATTTTTTGATGCTGAATTTTACCCCTGTGGCTAGGTGACCAACATCACGCCCAGGGCAGGATACTGCATGTTTCCTTGGCATCCAGATTCGGTCGGCTATACTGTCTCGCCTCCCCCTAGACTTCGCCTTACTTGATCGAAAGGAGGAATGGCATGAAAACTATTCTTGTTGTTTGCCTGATCTGCATAAGCAGTTTGGTCGGGCGTGCGCAAGGTCCGGCAAAGAATTCAAGTCCGGACGTGGACAGGCTCATTGCATTGGAGAACGCATGGAATCAAGCGCAGCTGCACCACGATGGCAAGGCTCTGAAAGACTTGGTTTCCTCCAATTTCGTCTACACCGACTATGACGGAACCGTGATGAACAAAGCACAGTTCATGGCAGATTTGCGCGATCCCAACTACCGCGCCACCTTGATCACAAATGACAACATGAGAGTCTTTCCCTATGAGAATGTGGCGATTGTGATTGGGAGGTATCACACCAAAGGGGTCTTTAAGGGAAAGCCTTTCGAGCACTTCGGCCGATTCACCGATTCCTGGATTTACCAAAACAGCAAATGGCAATGTATTGCAAGTCACACCACTTTGATCAAAAAGTGAATTGAATCGCGGAGGAGAACTGCGCGGCATTACCTCTCTGCGAATACGGGGTCAAGATTTCTGAGAGCGCAAAGTGTGGTTTATAATCGAAGCTCGCCGCTGATACCCATCCATCGCGCCCTTAGCTCAGTTGGATAGAGCGTCTGGCTACGAACCAGAAGGTCGGGAGTTCGAATCTCTCAGGGCGCACCACTGTTTTCCTGAACTTAGCGCAATCGCGGCGTGCCGTTTTCCAGGAATGTAGTGGAAACTATAGTAGCCCATGGCTTTTTATGGAGTGCCTTTCATCGGACCCACCACTAACACTCCAGTGCCAGTTTGCCCGGTCCTGCAGACGAACTTCTCCTGCAAAGCAGGGTCCTTGGCGACGTCATTAAAGTGCCGTGACAAGCCACTAGCCGGTTCGCAGAACGGTTCAGGTACAACCAAAGTTGCAGCGCAAATTGCAACTTTTGCGTGATTGACCCGCCTTCTCGGGCAGAGCATACTGCCCTGCGTTTCTGGCCGGGATTGGCAGCCCTCAAAAGTTACCCCCCGGGCTGCGCGTGCCACTTCGTCACCCGCTCCCGCCGCCTCTCCTGCCGAAATGTTTGAAAGAAACAAAGCGAGCCCTAGTACCAGCCGGAGAGTTTTTCCTCGCGAAAGACTCTTCGCGCTTCTCTACTCTGGCCAAGGGAATGAAAAGATCTAAGCCTGATGTTCCGGTCGTGGATGACTCTGAGCAGGCGTGGATAAACAAGTACAGAGCGGCTATTTCAGAACCTCCTCCAAAGCCCATCTTCAAGAGGATGGTCGGGCGGCTTGGCTACCTGGTTGGAATCGTCCTCGGGAAAAGCAAACGGCTCTTCACTCGTAAACAAGACCGTGGGAAGTTTGCCGCTTAGGAACTGGCAAAGAGTTCTCTTGAAAAGGTTTGCCGCCGCAAGTTTCAAGGCGGATTTGAACTGGAACTCACTCCAAGGTTGCGTTACCTCAATCTGCCGAAGTAATTGTTTTCGTCAGCGCTTCATCGAAGTCTCCCAAAGAAACCGAGTGCCGGTCTCTCTGAATGCACGATGCGCAAGAGCTCATCCGTAGCAATACACACTGGACAGGCTGGCATTCCGTGCGGGCAGATGTTTTCGTTTTGCGTAGTCCCTTCGGGCGGAACTGGAGCGGGAAAAGGCGGAGTCCTAGGTTCTTGAGTAGCCACGTTGCCTCCTGGGGATGGCGAACTTGGTTTTAACGTCGTGCCGCCGTTTATGTCGACACGCGCGATATTCTTCAAGAACTGAAGAAAGAGAGGCCGGGCTCAATGAATAGTTCGAGAATTCTCGCTGTTCACACAGCGAGTATCCGGACCGGAGATTACGCCTGAAGCGTGCCCTTGTCAAACGGCTCGGCGTCAATACTTCACTCACCGTGCATAATCGCCCATCGAATAGCGACTGTCTAACAAATAGTTACGGTGTTGCACGGCGATATACGGTATGGGATAGTACAAGCCCTTCCCCGAAACCTGAGGATATTCCAACCATTATGCATAAATTCGTACTCTGGACAGTTCTTTCTGCTGCACTTACAACCTCTTTTCCCGCTCACGGGCAGCTTCCTAGCGGGGCAAAGCGGCTATCAGTACGTCCGGCTCGACGCAACTCACGAACAAGAGGCGCTGAACCTGGCCGCGTTCGAGTCAGGCATTCCTGCCCTGGCCTTCGGACGGTATAAGAACTTGCACGGCTGGAATTTCAGGCTGCAGGAAACTTCAATTCCTGGTTCGGGGGCATCGTGGATGTTGGTGGCAGCTATATCGACAGAAAAATTACGGTGACGTAGGGCGCTGGCTTGACGACGCAGGTCCACGCCAGTATCCACATCTATAATTTCACGACGGGACCGCAGTTCGCGTACAGCGGTAATCATACCTTCCAACCTTTCGTGCGTGCCTTAGCAGGAGGAGCATTCAGCGGGATGGCCATTAACGTCCTACTCGATAACGTACCGCAAATTGGGGAAGTCAGTGATACCGACACGAGCTTTGCCTTGGGTGGAGGCGCTGGAACTGACATCCGCATTGCAAAGTATTTCGCCGTTCGCGTTGCTGCCGATTACCTACGCACGTACCTATTCAGTGAAGGTCAGAACAAATCTGCGAGGCACTGTGTCTTTGGTCTATAGGTGGGGGCGAGGCGGGTAAATGAATTCGTCTTTACAAGCAATCCGCTACCAGGCAGGGGACGGTTCGAAGTGAAGGACCCAGCCCGCATCACATTGTTGTTCCCGGAAAAATAGTTATAAAATCTGTCCCAGGGCGTACCATCTTTCAGAGAACAACTTGGCCCCGTAGCTCAACTGGATAGAGCATCAGACTTCGGATCTGAGGGTTGGGGGTTCGACTCCCTCCGGGGTCGCCATTTTTCTCGATCCGCACCGCTTTCCATTCAAGATATCCGCGTGTTTTTGGCGATCCAGAGTTCCTGCCCGTGGGGACGTCGACTAAGTCAGATTTCAACAGGACTTCGGCAAACCTCGTGCCTGCCCCGGTTAAAGTAAATCTTTCCCGGCCGGTGGCAATTCCTACCGCCCTAAAGGCTCGCTGCATCCGTACTTTCAGATAGTTAGGGATGGCATGGCGGATGCAACAAGAAGCGCAGACGAAGTGGCGCGCAACGGGGCGCCCCTGAGAATAAACTTCGGCCAGAGGTTTTCTTGGGCGCCCCTTGCTTTTTCCCAAAGCCCTTCCCCCTAACCCACCAAGAAATTCAGGCAAGCGCAGGCTTTTCCTGCACATCCAGTCCCGCCTCCCGCAGCAAGGCCGCAATCACGGGTTCTTTGAAGCGGGAAGCGTCAAATTCCACGTGGATGGTTCGCCCCTTGGGATCGAAAGTGATACGGCGTATTCCGTAAACTTCGCGGAGGGCGCTGATGGCGCGCATTTCCGCCTCGGTCGGAGGATTTCCGTAATGATAAGCAACTTCCAATTGCGTCATCGGATGCAGTGTCTCCACTTGCAAAGATACAACAGCTATCGCCAAGAACCGACTCACGGGTCGAGACAATCTAATATTTGTCGCGTTTGATTGATCTCGGCTCTCACACATGGAAAATGTTGCTAATTCTGCAACTGGTGTAAAGGATCCGGTTTGCGGCATGTCGGTTGATTCGGCCACGGCGCGATACAAGCTCGAGCACGCTGGTAAAAGTTATTACTTTTGTTGCGGCCATTGCGCGGAGAAGTTTAAGAGCGATCCAGAAAAGTACGCTGCGGGAAAAGACACTGCGCTAGCCCACCATCCTGGCCTCGTGACGCTGGGACCGTCTGCTGCGATTTCATCAGCCACGTTAAATCCCCCTGCCGGCACACAGGCTCATAGCAGTGCACCTTCGGACAGCAGCTACGTATGCCCGATGTGTCCGGAAGTACGACAGAACAGACCCGCGCCTTGCCCGAAATGTGGCATGGCGCTTGAACCGGAATCACCTTTTGCTTCCAGCCGGATTGAATATACCTGCCCGATGCATCCGGAGATCGTTCGTCCCGGCCCCGGGACGTGCCCGATCTGCGGCATGGCGCTTGAGCCGCGCACCGTAACTGCGGTCGAGCCGGACAATCCCGAACTGCGCGACATGACTCGCCGATTTTGGATCAGCTTGGCGCTCACTGCACCCTTGCTGGGAATCGCCATGGTCGACATGCTGTCAGGCATGCCGGTGCAGCGTGCGTTGCCGGGCTGGCTGCCCTGGATCGAACTGGTTCTGAGTACGCCTGTGGTGTTGTGGGGCGGATGGCCGTTCTTCCAGCGGGGCTGGACGTCGATCGTCAATCGCTCCACCAACATGTTTACGTTGATTGCGATGGGCACAGGCGTCGCCTACTTGTACAGCTTGGTCGCAACTCTCTTCCCGCAAGTTTTTCCCGCATCCTTCCGAGACATGAGCGGGACTCCACCGGTTTATTTTGAAGCTGCGGCCGCGATCGTCACACTCGTACTGCTTGGACAAGTGTTGGAATTGAGGGCGCGCAGCCGTACTGGGTCGGCGATTCGCGCCTTGCTGGACCTGACTCCTAAAACCGCCCGCGTAGTGCGTGACAGCAGAGAAGAAGATATTGCGCTGGAGCAGGTGCATCCTGGAGATCGGCTGCGGGTGCGCCCCGGCGAAAGAGTGCCCGTCGACGGAATCGTCATTGAGGGAACCAGCGCGATTGATGAGTCCGTGATCACAGGCGAATCGATGCCGGTGGAGAAGGAACCGGGCAGCCACGTCATTGGCGGTACTGTGAACGGAACTGGATCGTTTGTGATGCGGGCCGAGCGGGTGGGCAGCGAGACTGTGCTAGCGCAGATTGTGCAGCAGGTCAGTCAGGCGCAGCGAAGCCGGGCGCCTATACAGCGGCTAGCGGACCGAGTGGCAGCTTGGTTTGTGCCGGCAGTCATTGCAACTGCTGTTGTGACATTCATTCTGTGGAGCATTCTGGGACCCGAACCGCGTTTCGCTTATGCGTTGGTCAATGCCGTCGCTGTGCTGATTATCGCCTGTCCGTGCGCTTTGGGATTGGCGACACCCGTATCGATCATGGTAGCCATGGGACGCGGCGCCACAGCCGGCGTATTGATTAAGAACGCAGAAGCACTAGAGATTCTTGAAAAAGTAGACACCCTGGTGCTGGATAAGACCGGCACGTTGACGGAAGGAAAGCCGCGGGTCACATCGGTGGTCACTGTTTCTGGCGAACATGAACCCGAGCTGCTGCGGCTAGTTGCCAGCTTGGAGCAGGGAAGCGGGCACCCGGTGGCGGCAGCCGTGATTGCGGCTGCTAAAGACCGTGGCCTAGCGTTGGCTGAAAGCCGCGAGTTCCGTTATCTAACAGGGCGTGGAGTTAGCGGCAAAGTGGACGGTCATGCAGTGATTGCAGGGAACGAAAAACTCTTCGAAGAATTGAACGTGCCGATTGGACCACTTTCAGAACGAGCGGACGAATTGCGCCGTAGCGCACCGACATTAATCTTTATCGCGGTGGACGCTCATCCGGCTGGGTTAATCCCCATTTCCGATCCCATCAAGCCATCGACGCCGCGAGCCGTGCGGGATCTAAGGGCTGAGGGCCTGCGCCTCGTGATGCTCACCGGTGATAACCGCACCACCGCCGAAATGATCGCGAGACAACTGGGAATTGATGAGTTCGAAGCTGGTGTTTTGCCCGAGCACAAAGCCGGGGTGGTGCGTCGCCTGCAAAACGAGGGACGCATTGTCGCCGTGGCGGGCGACGGTATCAACGATGCTCCTGCCCTTGCCCAAGCCGATGTTGGCATCGCGATGGCCAGTGGCACGGATGTCGCCATCGAGAGCGGCAGCATCACCTTGGTGAAAGGCGACCTCAACGGCATTGTGCGCGCCCGCAGGCTGAGCAGAGCCACCATGCGCAATATCCGCCAAAACCTGTTCTTCGCGTTTATCTACAACTCGCTGGGGATACCAGTTGCGGCGGGTGTGTTGTATCCGTTCTTCGGATGGCTGCTGAGTCCAATTGTAGCGGCTGCGGCGATGAGCTTCAGTTCGGTTTCGGTGATTACTAATTCACTGCGATTGAGGAAGGTCCAACTGTAGGAACTCAGCTTCCTTGGTTGGTGTCAGTAATAGTGACGGAGGTGCAGTGGATGACTGGTGCCATTATTGCAATTGACATGGTGTGCACTATATTCAACAATTACTTCAACATCCCATAACAAACAGCGGAGGAAGTATGCCCGAAATGGGCGAACCAGTTTCAGAAGTTCACATCGAGCGCGAAAGCAATATGGGCAAGTGGATCCTGCTGGCCCTCGCGATTATCTACGTGGCGGGATCACTTTTTCTGACGTTGAGTCTGCGCGCTCATCTCGATACGCTGAACAAAGACTACGCTGCCAGCAAAGTTCAGATTGCGGAGCTAACCAGACGGGTGCAGTCCGCCGAGGCCAATGATGAGACTTTGGCGCAGCAGGTGGGCATCACGAAAAGGGAGATGGCGTCGCGCGCGTCCGAAATACAGCGCCAGCCAAGGGCCGCGGAAGCACGTATCGCCGAACATCAAAAACAACAACTCAGTCAGGTCAGCGGAGAGATGGCCGGTGTGAAGACTGATGTCGGTGGCGTCAAGACCGACGTCGCCGCTGCCAGGTCTGAGCTGGAGGCGACCCGGGCGAAGTTAGAGCGCACCATCGGCGATCTGGGTCTGCAGAGTGGACTGATTGCCAGAACCAGAGATGATCTCGAAGTTCTCAAGCATCGTGGCGATCGAAGCTACTTCGAATTCACGCTGCTCAAAGGGGCGAAGCCGCAGCCGGTTTCAACCGTCAGTCTGCAACTCAAGAAGGCAGATCAGAAGAAGGGCAAGTACACTCTCAACGTGACTTCTGACGATAGGACCATCGAAAAGAAAGATCGCACTGTCAGTGAGCCTATCCAGTTCTACTCTGGACGTGACCACATGCTGTACGAGCTCGTGGTTTGGGCCGTGGACAAGAATAAAGCGACGGGTTATCTGAGTACGCCCAAGAACGCGCCGGTCTCGGTGACGGCCAACTAGTGTCGGGTGCGATGTTCCCTGGCGGGCGTGTTCTGCTTGAGATCACGCTCCGCACGGCGGTCATCTACAGCGTCGTGCTCTTGGGCGTTCGCCTGAGCGGTAAGCGAGAAGTGGGGCAGATGACGCCCTTCGATCTTACCCTTCTGCTTCTCATCAGCAACGCAGTGCAGAACGCGATGACTGGACCGGATACCTCTCTCCTGGGCGGGGTGATCGCCGCCTCCACCCTGCTGCTTTTAAACTATGCTGTTGCTGAACTATCGGGCGTCAATCGGCGCTTTCGGAAGTTTGTTCAAGGCCAGCCCTCACTGCTGATTCATGACGGTGAAATCATCGCGGCGCACATGGCAAAAGAGCATGTCAGCATGGATGAATTGCAACGTGCACTGCGTGCGCATGGGATCTCTAGCTACCACGATGTAGCGCTAGGCGTGCTGGAAGTGGATGGGTCGATCAGTTGCTTGAAGTATGACGACATCAAGCCTGGGGCCGAGACCCATGCCCACCGAAGATTCCTGAAAAAACAATAGCAAGGAAATGGCCGCGCTACTCGGTCAGTACTAGCGGCACGGGTTGGTCATAGGGTCGGATCGTTACCTTGATCGATTTCCGGTTAGCAAAAGCATCCGCGGTAACCGGAAAGCTCACGATGATAGTTCCTTTGGTCTCGCCTCCGGGTTCGATCATCGTCTCTGGTTTCAAGGGCGCGAGGGCATGTTCCTTGAGTGCCGGAAAAGCCTGAAAGTACCGCTCGAAGTCAACTCCCGAAGCGGCCTCATCGGTAAATTTACCGCTCCCGGTTTCAAGCTCGCTCTGGATATCGTGGATATAGAACCGCTTCTTGCCATGATTCTTCATCGAGATGGCCAGAGCTACCATTACCGAGTTCTGGTTGGGCATCTCAATGGATGTTATATCGTCAATCGAACCCGAGGCGGAAACTTTCGGACGCTGCGCAAGGCCAACAACCAGCGCGATGAGTACGATGAGACTGATGCCGATGGCTACGACCTTGGCGGGAGGCAAATTCTTGGCCGCTGTGCCGTATTCCTCGCTGATGTCGAAGCTAGTGCCGGATTCCGGCGTAGTGGACGCTGCTGAAGGCGGCGTGGGAGCTGCAGGTGGTTTTTCTTCAGGCATAGGGGATCCCGCGAGAGATTTTACTCCTCATCACGCCCAGATGTGTTTCATGGCTTTCGCGAATTGCTGTGTCGGCAACGTATTGAGGACATCGTCCCGCGTAAGCCAGGCGCGACGGGCCTGCAATATGCCATATCGAATCTTGTCGAGATGAGCTGTATGGTGTGAGTCAGTGTTGATCACGATCTTCACCCCATGCTGTTTCGCCAGCCGCAAGTGGCGATCGCATAAGTCGAGCCGGTCCGGATAAGAGTTCAACTCCATGGCGACCTTATTTTTGGCGGCAGCCCTCAGGATGGCGTCGATGTCAAATTGATACGCATCGCGCCGAAGCAACATCCGACCCGTAGGATGACCGATAAAAGACGTATGTGGATTTTCGATGGCTTTCAGCAGCCGGGCTGTCATCTCTGCCGGGCTTTGATTGAAGTGCGAATGCACGCTGGCGATGACCAAGTCCATCTGCTCTAAAACTGAGTCGGACAAATCAAGACTGCCGTCGGCGAGAATGTCTACTTCAATTCCGGCAAAGATCTTGATGCCATCGATCTTCTTATCCGCCTCGCGGATGCGTTGGATATGCTCCAGCGCTCGCTTGTCATCCAGTCCGTTGGCGAAGGCCAGATTCTTGGAGTGGTCGGTGATGGCCATGTATTTGTAGCCGCGCTCGATGGCAGCCTCAGCCATTTCCTCGATGGTTTTGCGGCCGTCGGTTTCGACGGTGTGCATATGGACATCACCCCGCAAATCAGTTTGCGAGATAAGAGCAGGCAAAGCGTGCTTTTCCGCCGCGTCGATCTCGCCCTGATTCTCCCGCAGCTCAGGTGGAATGTAGTCGAGCTTGAGTTTGGCGTAGATATCCTCTTCAGTCTTGCCGGCGACACCTTTTTCGTTCTCCAGACGTGCCAGACTGTATTCGCTTAAGGTGTAACCCATCTTCAAAGCGCGTTGGCGAAGGGCGACATTGTGAGCCTTCGATCCCGTGAAGTACTGCAAGGCAGCGCCAAAGGAATCGGGTGAAAGGAAGCGGACGTCCACCTGCATGCCACCACGTAAGCGGAAGCTCACCTTGTTTTCACCGCGGACGATAATTTCCATCAGGCCCGGAAGTTTAATGATGTGATCGATGCATTGTTCTCGTTCAACGTCATGGATGCACGCGTTCCCGGTTACCAAGACATCGAGATCGCCCACGGTCTCGCGTCCGCGGCGTAGTGATCCGGCTGGCGTTACTTTTTCCACTCCGGGAAAGTTGCGCAGGTGGTCGGCGATTTTCTGGGCTTCATTTTCCGCCACATCGAGGAGATACCGGCCAGCGATCCGGCGATAGTCTTGGATAGCCTTGAGCAGTTTTTGTTCCTGTTTCTCACCCATGCGGGGCAGGATCTGAATCTTTCCTTCGCGCGCTAATTTCTCCACGCCTTCCAGATCGGAGACCTGATAAGCACTCCAGATAAGGGAAATAGTTTTCGGACCGAGACCTTGGATCTTCAACAAATCCAGCATGGAAGGCTGATATCTCTTGAGTAGGTCAGCGTGAAGTTGCAAACGGCCTTCCTTGAACATCTCGTTCAAGTTGGCCAGCATGCCTTTGCCGATGCCCGGTATTTCAAGCACCTTTTTGGGCTCAGCGATCAGATCTGCGATCTGCTGGGGCAGGGCCTCGATGGCCTGAGCTGCATTTCGATACGAGCGGATGCGGAATGAATCCTGACCGTCAATTTCAAGCAGGTCAGCTGTTTCATAAAGAACGCCGGCAATGGCTTTGTTATCCATGCGGAGGTAAAAAGATTAAAACAAATCAGCCAGGACGGCCAGATGGTCAGAGAATAGCTAGCCCCTGCCGGCCTGAGCGCCTGATATTTGGCGGCAGCAACAAAGGTAGGAAGATTCGGAAATTTTAAAAGTTATGGAACTTTGCTGACGTTGGATGCTTGCGGTCCTTTCTGGCCTTGGGTAATTTCAAACTCGACTTTGTCGCCTTCTTGCAAGCTCTTGTATCCCTCGGATGTGATGGCGCTGTAGTGCACAAAAACATCCGGCCCATCTTCGCGTCCAATGAAGCCGTACCCTTTGGCGTTGTTAAACCACTTCACTGTACCTTGCAAACGATCCACATTCGCCCCCTCGGCACGTACTCTTCTCGCCTATGAGGCCGTGCCTAGCAATTCGTGTCATTGTGCTTCCGGAGAAAGGGCATGTCAAGGATTGCCTGCTGGAAAACCGCTACCGGTGCGGCTTGGACGGTTTTCGCCGATGGCTCAACCAGAGCACACCAGAGATGGTTTTAGCATCGCGAATTGTTCCACGCATTACCCAACGTACGGCGGTTGACAAGGGCACCAGGCGTTGCTGAATCATTTCGTCAGCCTCGGGTTGCGCGGTTCCGGCACGCAGCCCTCGAGCCAGATAAAGATTCATGGTCTCGGCTACGAAGCCGGGGCTGGCATAGAACTTCAGAATGCGTTTCCAGCGAGAGGCGGTGTAGCCGGTTTCTTCCAGCAGTTCCCGCTTCGCGGCGGCTAACGCGTTTTCGCCTTTATCAATCCGTCCTGCAGGAAGTTCCCAAAGATAGCTTCCCCCAGCATGTCGGTATTGTCGTTCCAGGAGAAGGTGGGGATGAGAACGGTGCTCGTCTACCGCCAGGATGACGACAGAACCGGAATGGCGCACGACATCACGGCGGACACGCACGCCTCCGGGTTCAATCACGTAGTCAGTTGTAACCCAGAAAACTGGACCGCGATAGACGACCTGCGAAGTGAGCACACGAGCTTTTTGCGAGCGGCGGGATCTCTCTGGCATACAGACAATATATGCGAATGGCCGGTGAATCTTGGTT
>Ga0137384_10002100_pt1 | contig 15759 bp, 13 predicted proteins | sample SagtaG_2_FD_104922 | JGI IMG/M metagenome (GOLD analysis project Ga0137384, IMG submission 104922) | Vadose zone soil microbial communities from Sagehorn Ranch, Mendocino, California, USA - Sage2_R_60_16 metaG | ecosystem: Environmental > Terrestrial > Soil > Vadose zone | place: USA... | reverse complement strand
GGATTCGCGAAAACGCCGAGTGGGACACCGGCGGCTAGGATTTTGCGTTGAGTTGCAGTAAGGTGAAGGTGACAGGACCTTTGAGGAGAACTGCATGGCGAACGATTCCTGCGATCCGACGGCGGCTCCTAGCGAACCGGTGAAGCCCGGGACGCGCATGGTGCACTGCGTCAAATTCGGGAAGGAATTGCCGGGGCTGGACCGCATTCCGTGGGCGGGCGAGCTGGGGAAGCGTGTCTACGAAAACGTTTCAAAGGACGCATGGAAGCTGTGGCTCGAATACTCCAAGATGGTCATGAACGAGTACCGCCTGAATCCCCTGGACCCCAATTCGCAAAAGATCATGGGCGAACAGATGGAGCAGTTCTTTTTCGGGGAAGGAGCGAAATTGCCGGAGGGATACGTTCCGCCCAAGGCCAAAGGCTAGCCCTGAAGCTTCTTAGCCGCCCGCGGGCAGGCGATGCGTCACTGGATGTTCTACCCGAAGGCGCGCTGTAATGCGAAAATGCAGTTTCTTGTGCGCCTCGCGGATGGCGTGCTCCACTTCTTCCGGCAAATTTCCCTTTGCAAACAGAAACCCCAAGTAGCTCGAACCTTCGGGCCAGGCCGCAATGTAATCCTGCAGCCGGGCGGTGATGATCATCTCGGTGATCCGATGCGTCGCGCGCGCCGATTCCACTCCTGAAACACTTTCGAGGACGCCGCTCTGCGGAACGGGAATCATCATAACGCCGGAGGCCTCTGTTTCGCGCGGCGCGTCGCTACCCGGCAGGTTGAGCGCGTGGCGAAGGAGCAGTTCTTCCAGGCCGATCTCGCCGTGCATGTCGTTCGGGCAAAAGCGCAGGGCTCTTGCGCACAAACCGCCGATCGGACGTGGGGCGATTTCGATAGGCCACACGCCTTCTTCGTTGATTCGAAATTCCGCGTGAATGGGTCCGTGAGTCAGGCCGAGCGCTCGCGAAGCCTCTCTCGCACATTTCTCAATCTGGCTTTGCGTGGATTCCGGCAGTCTGGAAGGCGTGATGTAGATAGTCTCTTCGAAATAGGGGCCTTCGAGCGGATCCGGCTTATCGAAAATCGCCAAGATTCGAAGTGCGCCTTCGATAAGGAGGCCTTCTACAGCCACTTCCTTGCCCGGGATATAGCCTTCCACCAACATCTGATCGAGGTTTGGCTCGCGAGTGGCGCGAATCTCGGCGGATTCGAGCAATCGGCGAAGGAACGACGCTGCGGCGAGAAACTCTTCGCGATTATTAGCCCGCATCACTCCCTGGCTCGCGGAGAGCGAGAGCGGCTTCAACACACACGGGAAAGGAACTCCGGCGAGCGAAGGGTCGGGCGTAGGAGTAACCGGAAAACTTCGGAACCAAGGCACGCGCAACCCGGCGTCGCGAAACACTTCGCGCATTCGCAATTTACTGCGGCACGCTTCGACCGCAGCGGGATGGTTGTACTCGATTCCGAGACCGCGGGCGGCGTAGGCTGCCGCAGCGGCTGGGCGATCACCTAGCGCCAAGATTCCGGAAACTTTCTGACTGCGCAGACTTTCCATAACGGTGTAAGCGGCCTTCTCCGGAGATTCAAAGTGCACGGGAATGGCGTGATCGCCCCAAGGATTTTCAAGCTGATGACAGCGATCCGTGACGTAAACAAGCTGCACGCCCAGCTTGCGCGCGGCATCTTCAAAGCTGCGCGTCTGATAGCCCAGTTTTGCGGTGAAAAGGAGCAGGCGCTTTGAAGGGCCATTCGGTTTTTGCGCGGTGGAAGACACGGGCTCTCCACTCAAACGAATGACTCCGTCTGTGGCAAAGATTCCTTGGTTCGAGCGAAGAGGACCAACTGGTCCCGCGTGGGCTCGGCTCAACAGTACCAAGGCTCAGTGAGATACGGAATTGCCGGGCGAGACGCAAGAATAGGCTGGGCGGCGAACTCCGCCTGTACGCCTGCGGCCTCGTGCGCGGCTTTCCAGATGCGCTCGAAAATTGTCCTACGCGTGCGCTTAAGCTTTTCACTGCTAGCAACGAGCGCTTCAATCTCCTTGCCGAGTACGTCCACACGCGGATCCACATTCCGCCAGGGATAAACCAGCGCGGAAGGATCAAAGGAATCAACGAGACGCCTCACTTCTTCGAGTTCGAGCAATCGTGAGCCCGCGGGAATCAGAAGCCGAATCGCAAGTTGGATTGGCGCAACATTTTCGATCAGGTCGTTTTCGCGCAAGACGCGCAGTAAATCGAGGTAGCCGTCCAGCGTCGTCCACGGCGTGAATGGCACAAACGTCGGTTGCAAAACCATGCCTAGCTCGCGAAAGATGCGGTTGACCTCGAGGAAATCAGCTCGTGTGTGGCCTTTATCGAGTCGGCGAAGCACTTCGTCGTCCACAGATTCGACCGCGCTGGTGACAAAGAGGCAGCCGGTGTCGCGCAGTTTTGGCAAATGTTCCTTGTGCTCGAGCAGGTGCTCGATCTTGATAGTGACGTCGTAAGTCAGCAGCGGGAACTCGCGGTCCAGCGCTTCAACAAGCGCCGTCGCGTGCCCGATGCCATTGAAAAAATCCGGATCGCCGAACGTGATGTGCTGCGCCCCCACCGCCATCTGCTGACGAATGTCTTCGAGCACAACTTCGCGATCCACTATGCGGAAAACACCGTTGTAGACGGGGACGATAGGACAATGACGGCAAAGATGCTTGCATCCACGGCTTGCTTCCGTGTAACCCGCAACGCGGTGTTCTCCGGAAGGCATAATGACGTCGGCATACTTCGCGGGCAACGGGAGTCCTTGCCTATCGGGTAAGATGAATTTCTGACGCGCTCGCGAGACTAATGGTTCGGGCTGTGGCACGCCCGACACCTTGCCATTCCCGCTTCCATTGAGGCGCTCAGCTAGATGAACCAGACCTTCCTCGAACTCGCCGCCAAGGATCGTCGACACGCCCAAGGTGCGAAGATATTCTGCATTCATCGGCGCATACAAACCGTAACCGCAGAGATGTGCGCGCGGGTTTAGTTCACACAGAGTGGGAATCAGCTGCGCAGCGAGCCGCGTCGCCGTATGCATGGGCAAATAGACAGCGATAAGCGCCGCTCCCCGGACCGCTGCTTCCTCCAGAGGCTGCCGCGTCAGATCGAGCACCGTTACATGATGACCGCGCTCCCGCAGCCACGCCGCCGGCGAAGCAAGCCCAAAGGGCTGACGGCCAAGCTCATAGGTCGATATCAGAAGGATGTTCACTTCCCTCATAGTATAGCTGCGCGGCGCTCGGATGCGATTTCGGTTATCATAGAAGGCTGCTCTGACAACGAAAGGATAGGCGGGATGGCCATCAACGCGGGAAATTCCTTCCGCACACGCGACAAACTCAACGTCGGCGCCCAAACGTTTGAAGTCCACCGCCTCGAACTCCTCGAGGAGCAGGGCGTCGCGGAACTCGCGAAGCTTCCTTTCTCTTTGCGGATTCTTCTCGAAAATCTCCTTCGCTGCGAAGATGGCCGCTTCGTCCACGCAGAAGATATTCAAGCCCTGGCGCAGTGGCGGCCCGGCGCTCCTGAAAAAGAGATTGCGTTCATGCCTGCCCGCGTCCTGCTGCAGGATTTCACTGGCGTCCCTGCGGTCGTGGATTTGGCCACGATGCGCGAAGCGTTCGTAAAAATGGGGGGCAATGCCAAGCGCATCAACCCGCTCTTCCCGGCGGAATTGGTGATCGACCATTCCGTGCAAGTGGACAATTTTGGCAATGTGAACGCATTCGGCTTGAACGCGGAACTAGAATTCCAACGCAACGTGGAACGCTACGCTTTTCTGCGCTGGGGCCAAACCGCGTTTCAGAATTTTAAAGTGGTTCCACCTGACACCGGAATCTGCCACCAAGTGAACCTCGAATACCTGGCGCGCGTGGTTTGCGGAGTACAGCACGGCAACCGCTGGGAGGCGTATCCGGATTCCGTCGTCGGCACGGATTCGCACACAACGATGGTGAATTCGCTGGGCGTTTTTGGCTGGGGCGTCGGCGGCATTGAAGCCGAAGCCGCTATGCTCGGCCAGCCTTCTTCGATGCTCATTCCGGAGGTCATCGGTTTCCGCTTGCACGGCCGGCTCAGCGAAGGAGCGACCGCCACGGACCTGGTGCTGACGGTCACGGAAATGTTGCGCAAAAAGGGAGTGGTCGGAAAGTTCGTCGAGTTTTACGGCTCCGGTCTCTCCAGCCTGAGCGTTCCCGACCGCGCCACCATCGCCAACATGGCTCCGGAATACGGCGCGACCATGGGCTTTTTCCCCGTCGATTCAGAAACGCTTGCGTATTTGCGATTTACCGGGCGGCAATCGGAGCAGATCGCGCTGGTGGAAGCTTATTGCAAGGAACAGATACTCTTCCGCACGGACGAGACAGCAGCCCCGCTTTTCAACGACACGCTCGAACTGGACCTTGGCAGCGTCGAGTCCGCCGTCGCCGGCCCCAAGCGCCCGCAGGATCGCGTGCCGCTTCGTCTGGCAAAATCTTCGTTCACTAAGGTTGTCGAAGGAACGCCGGCCAAGAGCGTCCACGTACGCAATAACGGCGACGCGTTCGATCTCTCCAGTGGCGCAGTCGTTATCGCCGCAATCACCAGTTGCACGAACACTTCAAACCCTTCCCTGATGATTGGCGCAGGCTTGCTCGCGAAAAAGGCGGTTGAGCGCGGCTTGCACATCAAGCCGTGGGTGAAGACGAGCCTTGCGCCCGGCTCGAAAGTCGTGACCGATTATTTGCAAGCTGCGGGTCTCACGCAATATTTGGATACACTGAATTTCCACCTCGTCGGCTACGGCTGCACCACCTGCATCGGCAACAGCGGCCCCTTGCCGGAACCCATAGGCGCAGCGATTAAGGAAAATAACCTCATCGCAGTCGCGGTGCTGAGCGGGAACCGCAATTTCGAGGGCAGAATTCATCCGTTGGTTCGCGCCAATTATCTGGCTTCGCCGCCGCTTGTGGTGGCCTACGCCCTCGCCGGGCGCATGGACATGGACATCACCACCGAACCTCTTGGGAATGACACTGCCGGCAAACCTGTTTACTTGAAAGATGTTTGGCCGACTCCATTGGAAATCGAGACCGCCGTTCGCGCCGCCGTTTCCACTTCACAATTCACAAAGGAGTACGGAGAAGTTTTCGAGGGCGACGCACACTGGAAGTCCATGCCCATTCCGAAGGGCGACATTTATCAGTGGGACCCCAAGTCCACGTACATCAAAATGCCGCCGTACTTCGAAAACATGCCGAAAACGCCTCCGCCGCTCGCCGATATTCGCGGCGCTCGCGTGATGGCGGTTCTTGGCGACAGCGTGACCACGGATCACATTTCTCCCGCAGGCTCGATTCCCGTCGATTCTCCGGCGGGCAAATATCTGATTGCCAACGGCGTCAAGCCGCACGAGTTCAACTCCTACGGCGCGCGCCGCGGTAATCATGAAGTGATGATGCGCGGCACGTTTGCGAACATTCGCCTGCGCAACCAACTTGCTCCTGGGACCGAAGGCGGCTGGACGCTTTTCCAACCGGGCGTCGAAAAGATGTCCATCTACGACGCCGCAGTGAAATACCGCGAGGCCGGCGTGCCCCTGGTCGTCATTGCTGGAAAAGAATATGGTTCCGGCTCTTCGCGCGACTGGGCGGCAAAGGGCACGCGGCTGCTTGGCGTGCGCGCGGTGCTTGCCGAAAGCTACGAACGCATCCACCGCAGTAATCTCGTGGGCATGGGCGTTCTCCCACTCGAATTCAAATCTGGTGAGAGCCGCGAATCGCTCGGATTAACCGGGCACGAGATTTACTCGGTCGAAGGCGTCGCTTCACTCTCGCCCAAAAAGTCCGTCACCGTCCACGTCAAATCCGATGACGGTAAGGTAAAGGCGTTCACGGCCATCGCGCGCGTGGATACGCCCGAAGAAGTTTCGTACTACCGCCATGGCGGCATCCTGCAATACGTTTTGCGCCAAATGCTTTAGGGAGATTTTTCTTGGGTGCCGGCGGGCGATTTAACTCGTAGCAGCAGAACGATTCCCAGGATGATGGAAAACAGGCTGGCCGTTTGTGCGTTTGACATTCCGAAAAACGACCGCGGATTGATTCGAATGAACTCAATTAGAAACCGCGCGACGCCCGTCAAAATCAAGTAGTAAGAGAAAATCTTTCCTGCCGTTTCTCCGTTCAGGCCTTTCTTTCCCACTAGCCACAAAATCATGGCGATCAACACCCAGATCAGGAACTCGTAGATTGGAGTTGGATGAACTCTCTCGGTTGTTGGAACGACGCCGTTTGGAAAACTCATGCCCCAGGGCAGCTTCGTGGGAATACCGTAGTCGCCGTCGCCGGAAAGCAGGCAGCCAATCCGCCCAATAGCGTAGCCCGCCGCTGCCGCGGGCGAGCATAAATCCATAAACTCGAGTACTGGGATCCGATAATGCCTTGCAAGGAAAAACAGCGCGACAAAGCCTCCGATGAAACCTCCGAACCAGGCAAATCCGAACCGGCTGTACAGCAACGAAGGATCGGCTATCAGGTCGCGTGGACTCTCCAAAACGTGATACAGCCGCGCGCCCACTAACCCGCTGATGCCTGCGATGCCGATGACCAGGAAACCCTCGTCGTGATGGATCGGCTCTTTTGTTTCCTGCAAGAAACCGCGTTTCAGAAAACCCTCTCGCCGGTGGTCAAAGTCCGCTCGCAGTACATACGCTGCGACCAGCAAACCGGTCGCAACAATCAGACCAAATGTCGGAATCGTCAAAGGCCCAAGATGGAGGAATGGAATCATAGTTGGCGAAGATTTTCGCCTACGGCAGTATACACGAGCGGCACTTTAGCTCCGCCCCCAGTGCAGCGCCGCTCCCAGCACGACCCAAATTCCGAATGCAATCCACTCCGCAGGAGAAAAGTGCCCCGGGAAAACCGGCAGTACCTTCATGAGCACCAGTGTCAGCGAGACCAGAACTCCCAGCCCCGTCGCAATTCTCACTCGCGCGCGGCTGTCCACCATCCAGAAGGAAGCGCATGCTGCAAACCAGCCCACCGCCGAAGCCATGGATCCGACTTCCGTGACGGGGACGAGCAAGGCATCTCCAAGGAAAAGGCCCGCGATGGATCCGGCCGTGACGCCCAGGACCGCTATGTGCGGCGTCTGGAATTGCTCGTGCACGGACCCAAAGCTTGCGTGGATGGTTCCGCGCCTTCCAAACGCAAACAGCAGGCGCGTGGACGCCGCGAAATTTCCGTTGAAGCACTGGAAAAGGCCGAGCAGGGCCATTGTGAAAATCAACGTGACGGGCCAGTGGGCCTTCAGCGCGCTCTCAAAGGCAATCGCAGTCGCAAAGCGCTTCCCCAGCAAGCTGCGCCAGGGGGCCGCGTAGGTCACCGCAGCGATGCACATGGAGTAAAAAAATGCTCCCATGCCCAGCGCCAGCGCAATGGCCCACATGTAATTCTTCTGACGGAACTCGGGGTTGGACTCCTCTGCATATTTGGGAACAGATTCGAATCCGGTCATGAAGTACGGCACGATTTGCAGCGTGAGCAGGATCGAAACCAGCGGCGTCGTGCTAAACAAGGGATGAAAATTCGCGGGCGCGCCGCGCGTTGCGCTGACCGAAACGATCACCAGAAAGCACAGCAGCACTGCGCTGGTCATTAATTTTTGAAAATTCGCGCTCAGGCGGATTCCGCGATAGTTCAACACTCCAAGAAAAATCGTAAGCCCAACTCCCAGCACGACTCGCGGCAGAAAAACCGGCTGATCTCCGACGCGGTAGAGTTCGAGCCTATTCAAGGATGGAAAAATGTATGCCGCCAGCTTTCCCAGCGCCACTGCTTCCCACGGGCATACGATGAAGTACGCGAGCAGCATCATCCAGCCCGTGAAATAGCTCACAATGGGCGGGAAGACTTGCGCCGTGTACGCCGCCTCCCCGGCAGCGTCCGGCAATCGTTGGACCCACTGGCCATAGACGTACCCAATGGGAAGCAAAATGATTCCGCCGATGGTGTACCCCAAAATTGCGCCGAGCGGCCCGCCACGCCCCAGCCAGTCGTCCATCAGCACGAGCCAGCCCGTGCCAATCATCGTGCCGAACGCAAGCGCGAAGTAGTCGTGCAGTCGAAGTTTGCGCGCGAGTTTGGTCATCTAGAGGACACAGAGCAATTCGAAGAGGAGGTTCGCGGCGAGCAGTGAAGTGATTTCTCCCGTGTCATAAGGCGGTGAAACTTCGACCAGATCGCAGCCAACAATGTCCAGACCGCGCAGCGCGCGAACGAGCGTGAGGATTTGGATGCTCGTCAATCCGCCCACTTGCGGCGTCCCAGTTCCGGGAGCAAAGGCCGGATCAACCACGTCGATATCGAGCGTGACGTACACCGGCTTGCGCCGGAACGCGCGCAGATGACTCTGCACGGCGGCCATGCCCTCCTCGTGAAATTCTTCCGCGGTCACCATTCTGACCTTGTGTTGGTGCGCAAAGTCAAAATCATCTTCTCCATACACTTGCCCGCGCAGCCCAACCTGCAATACGCCGCCATCCTTCAGCAGACCTTCTTCGAACGCCCTGCGGAATGGCGTGCCGTGCGAATATTTGCTGCCAAAGTACTCGTCCCACAGATCGTTATGCGCATCGAACTGGATCAGCGAAACCGGTCCGTGCTTCTTCGCCACTGAGCGTAGAATCGGCAGGCTGATGGCGTGATCTCCTCCCACACAAACGCAGCGCGCTCCTGCGGCAAGCAGCGGCGCGAGGCCTGTTTCGATGCGGCGAAACGTGTCCTCAATCGAAAGCGGATTGACGCTCAAATCGCCGTAGTCGGCCGTGCGGCGTTTGGCAAAAGGATTCACCTTCAGCACCGGATTCCAGGGCCGGATAATCGCCGATTGTTCCCGAATGTGCCGAGGGCCAAACCGCGCCCCCGGCCTGTACGTTGTTCCTCCGTCGAACGGCACGCCCACCAGCGCCACTTCCAGTTCTTCGGGCTCCGTGATATGTGGCAAGCGCATGAATGTCGGTACGCCCGTAAACCGCGCGTGAGTCAGCGCGTCCGTGGGCTCGGGATGAGGCAGGCGAAATTTCCGGCGGGATTGCGGCACGGCTGCGCATCCTATTTTCCCGGCGTGGCTAAAGTCAAGTCTCGCCGCGAGTCCTGATTCGACGCCGCTTTATACGGTTTGGCAACAGTTTTGACGTTGCGTTCATCTGCCGCTAACAAAAGCCGGTGAATACTCTACCCCTGCGTGTGGCCGCCCGGTACGCCCCTGAATCCCTGTCCGACTAGGGGGCGTCTCGGAGTCTTTTGGGCGGATTTTCCCTCTTGCTGTAGAGACTCAAAATCTCAAGGAGAGACACTTATGCATTCTTGCTGGACCAAAGCGGTGGCGCTCGTGGCAGCCGCAGGTATCACCCTGCTGTCGGCCAGTCCCACCTTCGCTCAAGATAGTTCCTCGACGGCAACCCCTATCAAGCACCTCGTCGTGATTTTCCAGGAGAACGTTTCCTTTGACCATTACTTTGGAACCTATCCCAACGCCACGAACCCGGGGGAACCGGCCTTCAACGCGCGGCCAAACACACCTGTCGTGAACGGACTCAGCCCCGCGGTTCTCAGCAAAAACCCGAACCTGAATCCCGCGAACCTAGCGGGCGCGACAAATCCTTTCCGACTGGACCGTTCGCAAGCTGTGACTCGCGATCAGGGCTATGGGTACAAGGCCGAGCAGCAGGCGTTTGATAACGGTCTCATGGATTTGTTCCCTCTCTTTGTGGGCAAGGCCGGACCGCCGCCGAACACGGGCGGTATCACCAGCACCACTGGTCTAAATCTGGGCTATTTCGACGGCAACACCGTGACGGCCTTTTGGAACTATGCCCAGCACTTCGCTATGAATGACAATTCCTACTCCACAGTGTTTGGCCCCTCAACTCCCGGCCTTCTGAATCTTGTTTCTGGCCAAACCAACGGCGTGATCAATGCCACAACGGCCAGCTTCGCAGTCGTCGATGGGGGAAATGGATCGCTCACGGATATTAGCGATGCCGACCCCACAGGCGATGTGTGCTCCGGCTCCGCAACATTCGGAATGTCAGGACAAAACATCGGGAATTTGCTCAGCGCCGCAGGCGTGTCCTGGGGCTCGTTCATGGGCGGCTTCAATCTCTCGATCGTGAATCCCAACGGCACTACCGGGTGCAACAGGAGTTCGACAGGACTGGCGGGTACAACCAAGGATTACATCCCGCATCACGCCTTTTTCCAGTATCATGCGTCGACTTCCAATCCGAACCACACTCGTCCAGCGTCCATTGCCGAAATTGGCCACGATGGCCCTGCCAATCACAACTATGACGTTACAGATTTCTTTGCAGCGGTTAGCGCCGACAACTTCCCTGCGGTCAGCTTGCTGAAAGCCCCTGCATACCAGGATGGCCACGCCGGTTATTCGGATCCTTTGGATGAACAAACTTTCGTGGTTAACGTGATCAATTTCCTCCAGTCGAGAGCGGACTGGGGTAGCACGGCGGTTGTAATCATGTATGACGATTCCGACGGCTGGTACGACCATCAGATGAGTCCCATCGTCAACCAGTCCCAGGGAGCACAGGATGCGCTTACGGGTGCTGGCCTGTGCGGGAACTCGGCCTCTACTACTGCGTTGCCGGGTGTGGATCCTTCGAACCCACACGCGCTTGGACGCTGTGGCTAGCCGCTCTTGGTGGTCTCCCCATGGGCGCGCAGGAACTTCGTCAATCATTCCATCACGGACCAAAGCTCGGTCCTTCGGTTCATAGAAGACAACTGGCTTGGCGGACAGCGTATTCAGGGCTCGTTTGACGCCATTGCCGGACCGATCAACGGTATGTTCGATTTCAGCCAAGACGACAATAATCAGGGGAATCAGGGCAATCCGTTGATCCTCGATCCGAATACGGGCAAGCCCGTTTCTCAGAACCACAGCCAGCAATAGCACCTGCTCGATAAATAGAGCTCCGGCATTCTCTGCCGCGAGTAGTAAAACAAAGCCCACTGCAGCGCATCCTGTGGCGGGCTTTTCTTTTTGTGCGCAGACAACCAAATCCGCGTCGCGCGACATCCGTTAAGACATCCTCCTCGGTGCAAGGAGCGATTCGGTGCGTTGGCTTGTCGTATCGGCTGGATGGTTATGTGTGTCTGCGTCTGCGGTTCCGGTTTTTGCTCAGACCGCTGCCCCGTTTCCCGAAACTTCCTTTAGAACAAATGGCGTAGCAAGTTCTCCTGTCCTGGATTCCTTCGAGTTCGTGGGCTTGCGACACATCTCTCCTGAGGCGGTTGCAGCGCAGCTTTCCTTGCGCTCAGGCGATCTGTTTGACTCGGAGAAACTTCAACACGATCTTCACACGCTTGGCAGGCTTGGCTGGTTCGCCTCCGTACGCGTGGAAGAGATTCCACGATCAAGATCTGTCTCTCAAGCATCCGCTTCGAAACCGCGCATCAATCTCAGCTTTTATTTCGAAGAAGAGCCCATGCTCTCCCGCGTGGAATATTCCGGCTCTCGGCTACTCTCGACAAATCAAATTGAGAAGCTTCTCGAAGACAAGAAGCTGGCCCCCGGGCTCGGCAAGCCAGCCGATTCTGTGGCGCTTCAACGCATTGCCCTGACAATTCGTTCCGCTCTCAACGAGTTGGCACACCCTCATGCATCTATTCAAGTGCTCCGCCAGTCCCACAAAAACGGCACCGTCAGCGTTCACTTTGAAATTGCCGATGGCCCGCATCTCCCTGTTCGAAAGGTTCGCTTTGAAGGCAACCCCGGCCTTCCGGAAAAATCATTGCGCGCCCAAATGCAAACCATCGCGCCTTGGAAATCTCTGGCTTCGCTGCGAAGCAAAGACGCCTATACACAATCGGTATTTGAACAAGATCGTCAGCACCTTCTCGACTATTATCGAGATCATGAATATCCGGAGGCGCGAGTCGGCAATGCACGCACGGACAAAATCGCCGAGCGGTCTCGCAAGTGGTTCCCTCTGCCGCACCACGTAACAAACACGGGCCTCTCTCTTTCCATCCCTGTCCAGGCAGGCCCGTTCTATCGCCTCACGGCCATTGAGCCGAGCCTGACTCTTGAGCAGGCATTTGAAAATCATCATGACAAGCCTCTGCTTCTTCCCGTTCCGGGCCCAGACCACGCCTTTTCCCAGCAAGAAGCCGACAAACTTCGCCGCTTTTATACCGCCCACCTGCAATCTCGCGATCCCAAACTTGGCACGTCCTCTTTCCAAATGGTAGACGCCAATCCAATCTTTGATCCGGTGCAACACTCCGTGCGCCTCAAGCTGAACCTCAGCGATTCGCCGCCTTATGTAGTCCGCCGCATCGAGTTTCCGGGGCTGCACAAATTCAACGATCGTTTCGTGCGCCGCCGCATCCCTTTGCGCGAGGGCTATCCTCTTGATGAGCGCACACTAGAACTCGGCCTCACCAAACTTGCGCGCACCGGGTACTTCAAGGCCATCCGCAGAGACAACATTTACATCCAGCTCGACGATGTTCACCATACGGCCGACGTCACAATCCGCCTCGAAGAAATTGGTCAGCAGCGCATGACCTTGGACGGCGGACGCGCCCAGTTCGGCAGCACGCTCGGCCTCGCCTACACGGTCTTCGATCTTTTCTGTCACGAGGAATTGCTTAGCGCAAAGCTCGACGGAGGACCGGAAAGCCTGCAATTGCTCTTGGGCATCGCCAAAGACGGGATCTTCGGCACGCGTAGCTCACTCGCATTCTCCGTTTTTAATAACGTCATTCGTCCGCGCTTCATTCACGGCGTTCAAGGCCCGTTCGCGACTTCCCGCACCGAAGGAATCAATATTCCCTGGACCTATCCTTAACGAACTCCGACTCTTTCGGCGTCAACTACACTCTGTCTCGCACCACCTCCGACCAAACTTTCGGCGTTACTAACAGCGCAACCGGCGCGCCCCTCGATCTCCGCACTCACACTTCCAGTCGTTCCTTTGGAGCTTCCTGGGCTCACGACAACGGCAGCGAACGAGTTCTTTTGGCAAACTCCGTTTCCGGTGGCCTGCTTGGCGGCAACGAGAATATGCTCCGCTCTTCCGGCGAAGCCGTGCGCATTTTTCGCGATCCGGTTTTCTCGTTCTCAAATGCCTGGGCCTTTCGTACCACCTTTAGCGCCGCAGGCAGCTACCACGGCGAAATGCCTTTCTATTCCCGTTTCTTCTCCGGCGATGAATACGTCCGCGGCCTTCGCACAGGCGAACTCGGACCGATTGCCATGACTGAACACGTAACGCCCTCGGGTACAATCACTCCATCCCCTTCCTACGCGGGCGCAAATCTCATCGCTGCGGCGAATGCGGAATACCGCATTCCATTTCATAATGGCGTCCAAGCCGCAGGCTTCTTTGATCTCGGGTCCGGTTGGCTTCTTCCCAATTGGCTGGGCCCAACCAAACCCAATCTCCTGAGCGCCACCAACGGTATTCTTCACGGCTCAACCGGCATTCAACTTCAATGGACCATCCCCGGCGTCCAGGTTCCGTTTCGCTCCTACTATGCTGTGAACATGCTGGGCCTCGACCGCTGGATTCCTCTCTCCAGCAAATCTCTCTTGCACGCTCACAATCGCTTCGGCGCATTTGGCTGGGGACTCGGTTCGCTTTTCTAAGCGCGCCTGTTCCGCATGCCGCGCCTGTACTACACTCCCTGCATGATGAAACACGACAAACTGTTGAAAGAAGCTTCACGCATCGTCGAGCCGTACTGCATCACCAAGGGCGAGAAATTTCGCCTCAAGGACCACGACCCCGCAGACACCAACGGCGTCAAAGACAAGCGCGCCGCGCAAGGCCTGCTCGAAGACGGCATCGCCTGCCTCAGCCATTTCCAGGAAATGCTTTACGCACAGGACCGCTGGGCGCTCCTGCTCATCTTTCAGGCCATGGACGCCGCCGGCAAAGACGGCGCCATCAAGCACGTCATGTCCGGCGTAAATCCCCAGGGCTGCGACGTCCATGCTTTCAAATCGCCTAGTCCGGAGGAACTGAACCGCGACTATCTCTGGCGCAACCATAAAGTCGTTCCCGAACGAGGCAAAATCGGCATCTTCAACCGCTCGTATTACGAAGAAGTCCTCGTCGTCCGCGTTCATCCCACGTTTCTTCGCGCGCAAAAACTGCCCGACCGTCTTATCACCAAGCACATCTGGGAAGAGCGCTACGAAGACATCAACGCCTTCGAGCGCTATCTCGCACGCAACGGCGTGGTCATCCGCAAATTCTTCCTCCACATCTCTAAGGAAGAACAAAAAAAGCGCTTCCTCGAGCGCCTCGAAGATTCAAAAAAGAATTGGAAGTTTTCCATGGCCGACGTGCAGGAGCGCAGTTTCTGGAAGGACTATCAGGAAGCTTACGAGGAAATGATTCAGCAGACCGCCGCCAAACACGCACCCTGGTACGTCGTTCCTGCGGACAACAAATGGTTCACGCGCTTGGTCGTCGCCGCTGCCATTCTCGAGGCGCTCAGCGATTTGAGTCTCGCCTTCCCGGACGTGGAGAAATCCAAACGCAAAGAGCTTGCGGCCGTTCGCTCCTCCCTTATCGCCCAAAAAGACTGAACTATGCGTCTGCTCCGGCCGGCGAAACATCGACCTTAGTGTGTGCTCTTCCGACAGCCGCCGTTGCGCTTTCAACCAATCCCGGGCATGATTTCGCGATGGCAACTTCTCGAAAGACTCCGAAGAGTTTTGACGATTACTCGGATCGTTTTCCAAAACACGTGCAGCAGCGCTTGCAGAAGATGCGCCTGACCGTCAAGAAGGCCGCTCCGCAAGCCAAGGAAAAAATTAGCTATGGCATTCCAGCCTTCACCTTAAACGGGATGCTGGTATGGTTTGCGGCGTTCAAAAACCATATTGGGTTCTACCCGCGCACTTCCGCGATCGCCGCATTTAAGAAGGAGTTGTCCCACTACAAAGGAGCCAAGGGATCCGTGCAATTTCCTTTCGACAAGCCGCTTCCACTCCATCTTATCAGCCGCATCGTAAAGTTTCGTGTCAAAGAGAATCTAAGCAAGTCAAAGAAAAGCTGATATTTCAGCGCGGCACGTCGGGAAATTGATAGCGCAGCCTCGGCGGCATGCGATCCGAACGGGCGCGTGTGTTGTACTCCAACTGATACTTCAAGTGCTCTGCATCGTGCGGGTAATCTTTCCCTTCCGGGTATGGATAGGGCAGAGTCGAGTGCCTCGGCAGCGGCTCCACCGTAAACGCATCGGCTGCATAAAAATCCAAATCCTTCTCGAAGCCATCTGCATAGAAAAAGTAGTCGCGCACCCAGCCGGTCGGCAGCCGCGGTAACGCCTTCGGATCGAAATCCAGTTTCACGCCTTCTCCGGAACCAAACACCGCGAAGCGATCATCCGAAGCGTGCAGCAGATCGTAGACATCTCCGTAACGCGTATAATTCCCCGCCGCGCGCGCGTACGGCCCGGACATGCTGCGCCGAGAGTACGAATACGTCGTGTCGCTTGCCGGCTGCAAACGAATCTCGCGCGGATAACCAAGAAAATCCAGCGCCGCTTGGGCCAACGGCACTTCCGCAACGCGGAACTCTTTCACGTCAGGTGTCTGGTCGATGCGAATCGCATCCCAATAAATCTTTAAATTGGTCACAATGCGGATCCGCCGCGTCCCCGGACGCAGCTTGCCGCTCAAATCGGCTACCATAGTGCGTTCCAACCCGGCT
>Ga0137384_10002089_pt1 | contig 15812 bp, 16 predicted proteins | sample SagtaG_2_FD_104922 | JGI IMG/M metagenome (GOLD analysis project Ga0137384, IMG submission 104922) | Vadose zone soil microbial communities from Sagehorn Ranch, Mendocino, California, USA - Sage2_R_60_16 metaG | ecosystem: Environmental > Terrestrial > Soil > Vadose zone | place: USA... | reverse complement strand
GTGTACTGCGAGGGGAAGATCATTCACGTGGGAGGACGTATAGCTACTGCCGAGGGCCGCTTGACCGATGCTGATGGGAAACTTTACGCGCATGGCACGACTACGTGCATCATTTTACGTCCATCGTCATCCACAGTCCAGGAGTAAGGTGTACCTTCTGCTGTGATAGGTAGTTATAAAAGGAGGCGACAGAGATGTTGAAAGAAAGGGAGTATACTTCGGGCGACCACGAGTTTCCTGGAAGGACACGCATTTCCCGTATTAAAATGTATGAAACACCTGCAGGGCTGCTGCTCCTGCGTAATTATTGTTCAGCCTCCCTTGTAGAAGGTTTGAGAGCCGATGCAGGACTGCGCGCCTTTGCCCGACGGTCCGAACGCGAGCATAACCTGCTGCTCTCGATTGCCCGGCAGCCTGAAAATATGCTGACGCTGGCCTACACAGCTACGGGCAAGATTGTTGGCCAGGCCACTATTGCGCCTGTAGATAACTGGTGGCAAGATATTGGCAATTCATACGAGATCGCGGTTGAGGTCAGTACAGGCTGGCGCGAAATGGGCATTGCGCATCAATTGATCTCGTTCGCGCTTGAGTTTGAAGCCCTGGAGGAGTATCTTATTCTAGGACTGGGTTTATCCTGGCACTGGGATATGGAAGGATTGGGCATATCCCGCTTTCGCTATCGAGAGATGATTGCTCAACTCTTCGCGACACATGGCTTCGCCGAATATCTGACCTCCGAGCCGAATATTCGTATGGACCCGGCTAACATTCTGCTGGCTCGTCCTGGCAGTCGTCTTGAGCATGAGAGCATGAACCGGTTTTTCCAGCGCTTACTTCAATCGGACACGCTGCCGGGGCTTTAGCGGGAAAAGGAGTATAGAGATGAGTAAAGGTGAACTGACGCGCGAGAGAATCCTCGCAAGATCGGCGCAACTCTTCAACCGCCAGGGCTACTTTGGCTCCTCGCTGGCAGATATTATGCGCGAGACAGGGCTGGAAAAGGGAGGCATCTACAATCACTTCTCCAGCAAAGAGCAACTTGCGCTGGAGGCATTCGACTACGCATACGAGCTGGTTGAGCAGCGCGTCCGCCAGGCTCTCACGGGCAAAAAGCACGCGGTTGAGCGCCTGGTGGCAATTCTTTCTGTCTTTCAGTCGATTGTGGATGACCCTCCCGTAGCAGGTGGTTGCCCGATCCTCAATACCGCTATTGAGGCCGATGATGCTCACCCGGCGTTGCGAGAACGCGCTCGCGGGGCGATGAATGACTGGCGCACCACCATTTCGCGCATTGTGACCAGGGGGATCGAACGACAGGAGATTCGCCAGGGCGTGGACGCGGACGAGGTAGCGACACTCTTTATCTGCATGCTCGAGGGCGCGGTGATGCTGAGCAATCTCTACAAAGATGGTATGCATATGCAGCGGGCGGTGAAGCATATGACGAAGTATATCGAGATAGACCTCGCTCTGCAGGAGTAGGGACAGGAAGGGGTGTGGATGAGGGGTTGGGGCGTGGTACCTGTCGTGGATGGAAGAGCGATAACCCGGTCAGGACAAGCACAAGGCCCCCTCATCCACCCCTCCTTTCCCCTTGTCCCTACGAATGGTCGCGGCGTTCGTGGTGTTCTCGCACCATGTCGATCACGATGGCCAGGGCGATCACGAACGGTGCATCGACTCCCTGGGCAACGTCGACCGCGTAGCTATCGCGGAACAGGGAGAACTGGCGACCTATCTGCGCCAGTAAATTCCCATTATCGTCGCTGACCGAGAAATTCCAGTTCCAGATATCGCCATCAACGTGGAACGTCATGCCGTTGGCGCCCGCGATTTTGAAGCGTTCGCCGAACAATCTGAATTGCTCGTGCATGCTGGCCCAAAGCTGACCATTGCGGTAGATTTCGTAGTGGGGCAATAGTGAAAGCACGCGCTGTTTGATATGTACCAGCTCCTGCCCGGTGCGAATATCAAACATCACCAGGTCGTCGCCAATATGAAAAAATTTGCCGCGCACTTCAAATACGGGCTGACCCGCGTCATCGCGGACGACAAATGCCTCGGTCAGGCTCCAGGCTCTCTCTCGAATGTGGAAACGCATAAGCTATCGTGCTCCTTTTTTCGGCTCTAAAAATTGTTCGGCTGTAAACGTTCGTAAGTCGCCAATGTGCGACACGGTGATATCCGGCGTAAAGTTTTCAAGTTTCACCGCGTATTTGCCCTGCTGCACAAACACGGTTGTTAGCGTATTCCCCATCTTCGACTTTGCATCGGCCAGAATTTGCGGCTTATCATCGATCATCACATAGTGGTCAGCAGGATACATTTGTTTGATCTCATCCAAATGCTCCTGCTTATGCTTGTAGATCAGCACACGGCCCTCCACTGCTTCTGCAAGGGCACTGCGAATAATCTTCTCGGGCTGGAAGCACGAATCCCCATCGGAAACAATCACGGTCAATCCCAGGGTTCTCAGATGATACAGCGTCTCCAGCGCGTAGGGATACAGCTTTTCATGAAACGGGTAATTGTCAAAGATCGAGACGACATGCTGGTATGTTTCCTCGTCCAATTCTGTCAACGGCGTTGTTTCACGTAGCCACTTCAGTGCCAGTGGGATATCGACCACATCCTCCTGCTTGCGCGCCTCCTCATACAGCTCCCAGAAGCGGTCCGCGAGTTTGTCTCCTAACTCGGCCCGGAGATGTCGATCCCAGTCTTCTTTCACCTCATCATTTGCGATGAGTGTATTATCGACGTCAAGTAAGAAAACGAGTGTTGCCACAAACTACCTTCTTTCAGGCATCGGCATTGGCGATGCCATAGTTATGGTTAGCGAGTTATGTGTTATGTTAGTAGGGACAACGTACTTGCTCCTACTATAATGTATCACGAACTTGCTCATATGTTACGTTACGATAGTGGACGGCAATCCGTTAGAGTTGTTCTCCTGCTGGTTTCTGAGGAGTAGGCCCTCCACGGGCTACGATAACCCCGCCCACAATCACCAGCACGCCTCCCGCCACCTGTAGGAGCGTGGGCGTCTCGTGCAACAGCACCAGAGCAAAGAAAGCTGTAAATAGAGGGATCGTTTGCAGTATAGCTGATGCTTCCCATGCTTTCACAAAACGTAGTCCTGCTTGCTGTGTAATATACCCTACACAATAGCTGGTGACGATGTAGAGTACGAGCGTCCAGGCGATGGACCAGGAAAGCGTTCCCTGGATGAGCGATGATTGGAAGAAGAGCAGAGGTACCACGAAACAGGCTCCCAGCAGTAAACGAAGGGCGCTGAGTTGAAGGACATCTGCCTGTCCGACAAGTCTTTTCGCTGGAATGAGGCCGAAGCCATATCCCAGGGCGCCGCCTAGCACCAGCAGCGCTCCCACGCCGCCACCTTGCCACACCTGCGCCTGCCCAATTTGCACGACGACCAGGACACTGCCGATCAACAGCAAGCCGGTACCGGACACCTGTCGCCAGGTAAGCCGCTCGTGTAACCAGAGGGTGGCGAAGAGTACTGCCGCCGGTCCCTGGGCTTGCAGCAGCACCCCTCCTATAATAGCGCTCGTGCGAGCAAAGCCGGCTATCACCAGGAGTAGAGGGAGAGCTGTTCCAAAAATGGCCAACAAGAGCATATTGCTCCATGCTGACCACGAGAGGGAAGGCAGCAGTGCCTGTCGCTTGACGAGTAAATATGCTGCAACGAGTACCCCACCTCCAAAAAGAGCCAGGAAACTGATGAGAAATGAGTTCAAGACACTGGTGATCAGTTTCGCGAGTACAACGCCTAGCCCAAATACGCACGCTGTCGTGCCGATATATAACCAGCCTCGTAGACGCAATAGATATCCTCCCTCGATGTTCCGGCAGAACAGTATTGGGGTGCGTAAATACAGAGATCACTCACCCGCTCTGAGAAGTTTGATAGGATGGTCGTGCCAGCCTTGATGGTGGTAACCCGCAAAAGGACAGGTACCATTAGATAGGCTCTGTCAGGGAGCCGAGTTTGTCCGTGAGCTTGATATTTTCGGAGTAGTCCACCGGACAGACAATCACCGAAATGGCCTCGTCCGCAAGTGCCTGCTTGAGCGCGGGCAGAAGCTCATCGATATGCTCAATGCGATACCCTTTCGCACCGAAACTTTCGGCATACTTGACGAGGTCGGGATTGCGAAAATCAACCGCGGCGTGGTGCCCGAGTTCCATATCCATTTTCCACTTGATCAGTCCATAGGAATCGTCGACCCAGATGAGGCTCACGAAAGGAACTTGCTCCCGCACCGCCGTTTCCAGCTCTTGTGCATTCATCAAGAACCCACCGTCTCCTGTCACAGCCAGCACCTTTCGATTGGGAAAGGCCAGCTTTGCCCCAATCGCTCCTGGCACGGCGAATGACATGGTCGAGAGGCCATTGGAAAAAAGACATGTATTGGGCTGATAGGTTGGGTAGAGGCGTGCCATCCACATCTTGAGGGCCCCCGTGTCAACTAACGCGATGTCTGATTCACCCAGGGCGGCACGGATATCCGACACTATCCGTTGTGGTTTCGCAGGGAACGACATATCCTTTGCCCCTTGCTCGCGTTCCTCCTGGAGCACGGCGCGGATGTGCTGACCCATCGCGGTTAGACCGGATGCGGGGGACAGCTGCTGCGCAAGTTCATCCAATGTGACTGAAATACTTCCCTCGATGCCAACCGCGACCGGGTAGTTGGCATCGACTTCTGCCGGAAACGTGTGAATGTGAATGATCTGCTTATCAGCCCGAGGGTTGATCTGGGCGGGCGAGAACTCCTGTAGCTCGTACCCCACACAGATCAGCACATCGGCCTGGTCAAAGCCAAAATTCACGTAGTCGCGGCGCATGAAGCCCACTGTTCCCAGGGCGTTGGGATGATTGTCGGGGAAGACGCCTTTGCCCATGAAGGTGGTGGCCACCGGAATGTGGAGCTTCTCAGAAAAGCGGAGCAGGGCTTGCTGCGCATGAGCGCGAGCAGCGCCATGTCCCGCGAGCAGCAAGGGGGCTTTGGCGTGTTGCAGCACCTTCACCGCGCGAGCAAGTTGCGAGGGGGATGGGGCATCATCGCGCACGATGTTGACCGGGAGCGGGCGCGCACCTTTTGGCGCTGCCATCGTCTCGATATCCTGAGGAATGCTCAGGTAGACGGCTCCGGGGCGAGCGGTTTGCGCTTGCTTAAATGCTTTGCGCACCATTTCTGGCACAGCCTCCGGAGTGAGAATCGTTTCAGCCCACTTGGTCACTGGCTTGAACATGCTGACCAGGTCAATAATCTGGTGCGACTCCTTGTAGATGCGATTGAGGCCCACCTGGGCGCTGATGGCAACCAATGGCGTGCTATTGGTTGTGGCATCCGCTGTGCCCAGCAACAAGTTGATTGCGCCTGGGCCGAGTGTGGCGCTACAGACTCCGGGCTTGCCTGTCAGACGTCCATAGATTTCGGCCATGAATGACGCCCCTTGCTCATGGCGAACCAGGATATAGCGAATGGATGAATTGCGCAACGCATCAATGAAATGAATGTTTTCTTCGCCGGGAATGCCGAAGATATACTCGACCCCTTCGTTTTCAAGGCACGTGACGAGGAGCTGAGCCGTGTTTTGGGAATCTGGTGCGACCATCTCGATTTCCTTTTTCTCTGTTCATGCCGATCGAATTCGCCGATGACCTTTGCAGGATCGACGATGTTATAGAACGGTTCCGATTAAAAGTGAGTGAGCAGTGTTATAATATGCCAGGATAGAGACATGTTTCCTGGGATGATCGTGTTTCTGCAACCTCTATCATACCTCAAAAACCAACGCGTACCTCACCGCAAATACCCATAGTCTAATATCGCTCCCCATTGGGGGCTTGTCACTCCCTTTGCGCTCACCTCCGGTGACAGCTGTTCACAAATTGTTTACTGGACAGCAGATCACTGCATGGGGTGGTCTCTATCAGGGTACCAGGCAGATTGATGGCAAGGACTGGCAGCCATATCAGGCACAAGACTACATTACCGGTGCGGAAACCTGAATGAGACCTTGTGATACAATATGCTCAGCTATATGCAATGCCATGCGATAGAAGAGGTAACAGACACATCCATACGGACTCCTTGTACGTACACCTGTACAGCAAAGCAACTTTTATGCAAAGGGGGACTGGATGCATACACCACGTATCGAGCTTGAGGGGAATGCTGCAAAGGGGCGCGAGTAATCGCGCCCACCACCGATGAGAAAACAATGCTATTTTTCGCGCGAGGAATAGATAAATGGATTGAGTACATCCTCATATTCAAACAGTTCATCTACCGAGAAGAAGCGTGGTATCTCAACTTCAGCGGTCTCTAGCGAGTCCGAGGCATGCACCAGGTTGGCCTGCACGCTCATCGCCAGGTCGCCGCGAATAGTGCCGGGCGCGGCCTCACGCGCTTTCGTAATGCCGCACAACGTGCGTACTGTGTTCACGCAATCGACCCCTTCCCAGCAGCAGGCGATAACAGGTGTACTGCGCATGAAGGTTTTGATTTCAGCGAAGAAGTCGCGTCCTTGTAGATGGATGTAGTGGTCGTTCAGGAGTTCATCGCTCAAAGCCATCATCTTCATACCCACCAGCTTCAACCCCTTGCGCTCGAAGACGTGGATGAGTTCTCCTACCAGGTCGCGCTGAATCGCGTCTGGTTTGATTAGCACTAACGTACGTTCCATGAATTCGTTGTTCCCTTTCGTTTCGTCCCTCTACGACGAACAGTTTTATGGTGAGATGCCCGGTGTCAAATATATTTGCACAGGCTGCTTTGAGAACGGCTAGCATTGCGGATGTCACGATGAGCTGTATCCCAGCAACCAGTATCACCTACGATTGTCCGTTCACATTGTAACGTGTCAGCAGGAAATTGCAAGCCCTCTGAGATGCCGATTGTAGGATCTGTGAATGATTGCCAGGGCGACCGCGAGGGTCGCCCGTACAATACATATTGCCTGTTTTACACGTAAACGTATATTGTAGGGGCGACCCTCGCGGTCGCCCTGGCAGTCCTAGCAATAGATAAGTGCTATGGAACTTGCAGGATATTGGATACTGCTGAGAGCAGCGCCTGCATCTTAAAAGGTTTCTCCACCAGTCGTGCCTGTGGCGCGAGTTGAAAGGCATGCGCGATCTCTCGTTCGGTGGCAGCGGTGCAAAAGATGAGAGGTAACGACCGAGTATGGGGGTGTTCTTGTAAGAGTTTGAGTATATGCAGTCCGCCGATTTCGGGCAGATGGAGGTCAAGGATCAGCAGTTCAACCGGTAGGATAATCTTCGTGATTGGTTCACGCAAGGAACACGCTGCGTTGCATGTCTCAATCAGAGATAAAGCAGCCAGGCACTCTATGGGCTTTTCATAGACAGTGACCTGGTGGCCGACATGGTGAAGCATGGTGGCAGCAAGCCTGGCGATGGTAGAATTGTCTTCCAGTAGGCCAACACGAGCCATAAAATACCTTGCGCTCCCTGTTTGCTAAATGTAAATATATTGACACAATTCTAAAGTGCATCTTAGTGCTTTGTCAAGGGAAGAGCCTTTTGTCTCTGTGTTGGTATTGCCCACCGCGTGTGCTGCTATCGACGCTCTGCTATAATTGCTGTACAATCTATAGCGTCTGAAAGATAGTACTCCTGGAATGGGCGTTTGAGATACTACATGAGCGAAGAACAAAGTGTGAGAAAATTTCCTGTCAGCGTCGTGCGTTTTGGCATAGGAAAAGAACTACGATTGTATCCCGATGAGCTGGTGATCACAGGGGCAGAGGAGGATCAGGAGATACGCCTGCGGCTGGAGTCGATCCAACGATTGATTTTGATGCCGGGCGACCCCAATCCATCCAGGCTGATATTGATGGCAGACCTTGATGACGATACGACGGTTATTCTGGCCGAGGGAATGTCGAACGCGCGTGATTTTGGCGCGATGCTGCCCCGTATCCGTGAATTTTGTCCAGATATGCAGTTTGATCCTCCTGATATGGAAGAGCAATTGCGCCAGGCTTTGAATAACAAGCGCGCCTGGACGTTGACCTGCTACGGTACCTTTATTCTGGTTTGTATCTTGCTTTACGTGGTGTACCTGGTGGTCGCCTATATTGGCGCTCACCATTAGGCTCACGCGTGAGGAGGAAAGCTCTCATGGCGGATGAACAGCTATTTGCGGTACCTGGGTTAAGCGGCGATGAACGTGTGTGCGTGTTCCGCCGGGTTTTTGATGCGGCGGGTGAATTCGAGGGGATGGAGGTTGACGCGTACGTGGCGATAACGGAGCGCCACGTGGTCGTCCTGGATACTATGCTCTGCCCGGGAGATGTCTCGATCATGATGCAAGCGGTGCAAGGTGAACTGGAAGGGCGTGCAGCGCTGGGCGTGGATAGTCATGCTGACTGGGATCATGCCTGGGGGAACGCCTATTTTACCGGCGCGCACGCGGCACCTATTATTGCGCACGAGTATTGCCTGACGCGACTGCAATCGGACGAGGCCAGAAGAGAACTGGCTGAATTTCAGCAGCGTTATAGTATCTTTCACGATGTTCGATTAATACCTCCAACGATCACCTTCTCTGATGGGCTGACTATTCATGGTGGTGATCTGACCATTGAGTTGCTGGCAGCCCCTGGCCATCACCTCGACCAGATTGTGGCGTGGATACCCGAACTGCGGCTGCTGCTGGCCTTTGATGCCGTGGAGAGGCCGTTGCCGCTCATTGAGGGAGCTGACTGCGTGCCGCATATGTTCAGGACATTGGAGCGGCTTATCGCACTACAGCCTGAGCGTGTGCTTTGTTCGCATGGGAATAGCACCAGCCCACAGCTTGTGAAAGAGAACCTGGCCTACCTGCGGGAGATAGAACGACGCGGCAGGCTGTTGCTGCAAAGGCGCCAGCCAACGGATGAGGAACTTGAGCGGAGTTCCCTGCTGATTGATTACTCGTTTGACGAGGTGATAGCAGGGGGCGGCGAGAAAGTGGATCGCGCCTTTTATTCCGGGGCGCACGAGAACAATGTTCGGGCCATTTTGCGCTGGTTAATGGGTGGTTAGCTATCGACTGTATTGCTCGTGTCACCTTCCTTGCTTACCGAGCGTGACCGGGGTTCAACCGGGGGTGATGCTTGCTGCTCCGGGTTGGATGACTCGATGATGCGTTCGGGCTTGAGTATCGTGTGTCGGCTCTTGCGCCCGCGCATAGTCAGGCGAATGAGGAAGTAGAAGAGGACAACCACCAGCAGCAGTGGGATGAGGTGTGAGGCATCGAAAGCGCTGCTTGTGCCTGGAAAGAGGTACACGTCGTTGGCGGCAGCAAAGAGTTGCCCGTAATCGCTTGCCCCTTGCGCGATGGCGTATACCGGTTGGTTGGTGGGGAAGCCTCCGGCGACAGCTCCCCAGTTCTGGCCGTTGTCGTTGCTGCGCAGCACCCCGGCGGTGTTTGTCGCTACATACACCGTTGAGACCGAGTGAATATCGATCAACAAGGCATAAATATTGACGCGCATAAGGGGAGTCTGGCTCCTGCCCCAGTGGGCCGCATCGTCTTGCGAACGGTAAAAGCCCTGGTTGGTGCCGAGGTAGACCAGGCTCTTATCGCTCCCATAGATAGAAGCGGGTAGGACGGCAAAGACGTTGATGCCCGCAGGCAGTCCGGTGTTCAATGCCTGCCAGTTTTTCCCATCATCCGGTGAGCGAAAGACGCCCATGCCGGTTGCCGCCCAGAGTTGGTGCGCATCGGAGTCAAAGGCCAAACTGTTGATCGCGGCGTCGGCAGGCAGAGCCGCTTGAGCGGCGGACCAGGATGCGCCGCTGTTCGTGCTGGTAAGTACGCCATGATGCGTGGTTCCGACGTAGATAGTCTGCGCAGCTTTCAAATCAAATGCGATGGTGGTGTAACTATCAGCCGGGAGACCAGGGATGGCGGACCAGTGCTGCGCTGCGTTGGCGGTGACGTAGACCCCACCGTCGGTTGCGGCGTAGAGTTTTTTACCTGGATCATCGAATGCCAGGGCATGAATGGCGGTGGCCGCCGGTAAACCTGTGCTGTGTTGGGACCAGTGCAGGCCGCCGTCCGTGCTGGTGAAGACGCCGTTTTGCGCATCACCGGCGTAGATGTTTTGGGGATTATTGGGATCGACCGCGAGCGCGCGAATGTGCTGGTGCTGCAATCCACCTGCTTGCCACGCGCCGGAGGAAAAGATGCCCACACCAGGCGCGCATGCGGCCAGGAGGAATAGCAATGGTATGAGCGCCGTCAAAAGAGATATATGGCTTATTACAGGTGGATTTCGCATGGTCTTTATCCTAAGGCAGCAGGTTGATCTCTTCTCCAATGCCGCGTTCGCGCGCCAGGCGGTACACGAGTCCAGCGGCGGCGATATCTTCGAGCGCGATACCCAGTCCTTTGTAGAGGGTAATCTCATCCACCGATTGACGGCGGGGAGCGCGCCCCACAACTACATCCGCCAACTCGCTCACTCTACTCCAATCGCTATGGCCCTCATCGGTGGGAATAATCAGGTCGCCCGCTTCCATATGCGCCTGTTCGAGTGAATCGGTGACGATGAGGTCGCTGCGCTGCAATGTTTGCAGGTCGATTTCCCGGCGGTTGGCCCAGTTAGAGCCAATGGCGTTAATATGACAGCCCGGCTTGAGCCATTCGCCGGGAAAGACGGGTTCGGGCGAGGTTGTAGCCGTAATCACGATATCCGCATCCTCGACCGCCTCGCGTGGGTTCGCCACTGGTCGTACTTCAATGTTCAGGTGGCGCGTCATCTGATCACAGAATTGTTCGCATTCTGGGAGGCGCCGACTAAACACATTGACGCTGGTTATGGGGCGCACAGCACAGACGCCCATCAACTGTATGGCGGCCTGTTTCCCAGATCCAATCAAACCGACAATGGATGCATCGGGATGCGCCAGGTAGTTGGTAGCCAGGGCGCTTGTTGCGCCCGTACGCATAGTTCCCAGCCATTCAGCTTCGATCACAGCAAGCAAACTACCATCCTGGATGCTAAGGAGCATTACCACGTAGCGCATGCCAGCGCGGAATATGGTGTACGTTTTATGACCCATGACGCCCAGCGAGGGAATGGAGGCTGCCAGCAGGTGCATAACGCCGTTTGCCTGAGTGAAACGCACACGAGGCCGATTCGTTGCCTTCCCCTGTGCCAGCGCGATAAATGCCTGCTCTAACACCTGGATGGTACCAGTCATGTTTAAGAGGGTGTGCACATCTGCTTCATATAGGAGTAGCGCCATCGATATACTTCTCTATCGTACCTTGCGTATCACCCGGCTGATATAGATAGCCGTTTCTTGTATTTCGTATCCCTTAGGCAATTTCATTGTTCTGGTGGACTGCGGGGTCAAGGCGTCTTTCAAATCCATGATGGACTGCGCCGGTAGTAATTTCGGCGTGGCGCGCACCGGTTTCGCCAGGCGCGTTAGAAGGTTGCGCCGCAATAGTTCTAATCCGAAACCAACCGCCAGTGCGCCTACACCTGCCGCCACGCGGGGCAACTGCGGGTGTTGCAGCACCGCCGGGAGATTGGAAGTCACCGGCACCAGGCTCCTGGATGAGGTCGTTAGATTCGCGCCGCATTGGCGACAAAAATCATCGTCAGCCAGGCAATTTGCCCGGCACTGTGGACATAGCATAGAATGTTCCTTTCGAGTCCTCATTTCCTATGTTCTAGTATTTCCGCTACTGCTTCGATGACAATAGCATTTTCTTCAATGGTGTTATAGAAGTAGGGCGAGACGCGCAGCAGGCCAGGGCGAAAATCGGTGATGATATTGCGGGCGACCAGCTCTTTGACGATGTCTTCGGGACGATCAAGCTCCAGCATCACGATGGAACTGCGGCGTTCCGGCTCCTGGGGGGCGCGGACCGTCCAGCCTTTTTCACGGGCGCGAGCAATCAGGTCGTTGGTCAGGTAGCGCGTGCGTTCACAGATGCGCTCAACGCTGATTTCTTTGACGATGCTCAGCCCACCGTTCGCGGTATAGATGGTGGGAACTGCCGGGGTACCCATTTCGACCCTGGCAGCATCGCCGCGGAACTCAAATTCGCGCGTTTTGAACTTGAACTGCTCGCGATGACCGAACCAGCCGGTGATGGTTGGCTGCAGGTGGGGAATGAGGCCCTCGCGTATGTAGACAAGGGCCAGTCCTGGGCCGCCCATCAGCCATTTGAGTGTGCCCGTTACCAGGAAGTCGATGTCCTGCGCCACAACATCGATGGGTATCTGGCCTGTTCCCTGGTAATCATCGATCAGCACGTAGGCCCCGTGTTTGTGCGCGATATCTGCTACCGACCGCACGTCCTGGATGTAGCCACTGGTAAAGAACACACGCGAGGTAGCGACAAGGGCGGTCCTGCTATCTACCGCCTCTTCGAAAAGCTCTGGCGGCGTGTAGATGCGGTCCGGACTTTCCACAAAGTGGCACTCGACCCCCAGGCGCTCTTTTACCAGCCACTGGTAGGCCAGCGTCGGGAAATCCATATCAGCCATGACGACTTTGTTGCGCTTGCTATAGTCCAGGGCGGTTGCGATTGAACTCAGGGCAACCGAAACACTTGGAGCAATGGCCACTTCATGAGGCTGCGCGCCGATAATCGAGGCGAACTGCTCGCGAACTTTGGCGATTTCTCCCATCCAGATTTCGTACCAGGCGTGGGCGCCCCATTCATTCCACGTCTCCATAAATTGCGCCAGCCCCTGCATGGCGCGGCTGGAAAGCGCGCCTAATGAGCAGCTATTCATGTAAGTTTTCCGCTGCAAGATAGGAAATTCCGCCCGGTACTCAGCGAGTTCCGCGTGTTCGAGTGCGATGGGATCGGGATAGTGTTTCCGTGATTCACTGGTGGTCATGGCGACTATGCTCCTTTGCCAATACTCTGTCTCGTGCCTGGCTACGGATAGTACCTACGTACTTTATATTTTACTGCTTTCTGCTACAAGAATCTACACTTCTTGCCAACAATCTCACGGCTTGCTCTACATCTTCCGCACTTGACCAGCGTCCCAGGGTGAGCCGCAGCGCGCCCAGCGCATGCGCGCGTGTTTGCCCCATCGCCATCAAAACGGGTGAAGGGTCGGTACTTCCTTCGTGGCAGGCCGAGCCGGTGGAACTGGCGATCTCCGGTGTGGCGGCCAGGACTTCTTCACCAACTATGCCCTCTACGCTGATGTTGAGCGTGTTGGGCAGGCGTTCGCCTGGGTGCCCGTTGAGGGATAAGTGGCCAGGGAGAGCCTGCTCCAGGCGGTGGTGGAGCTCGTCTCGTAAGTGGCGCAGGCGGGCCTGGCTCTCAACAAGTTGCTCGTGCGCCAGTTCGCAAGCCGTTCCCAGGGCTACCATGTACGCGACGTTCTCTGTGCCTGCTCGGCGGCCTGATTCCTGTCCGCCGCCATAGATGACGGGTTCGAGCTGCAGTCCTCGCCGGATATACAGGGCACCGATACCCTTGGGGGCGTACACCTTATGACCGGCGATGGTCAGCAGGTCAACGCCCAGCTCATTCACGCGGGTGGCGATCTTGCCCACTGATTGGGCCGCGTCGGTATGCAGCAGCACGCCGCGCCGCTGCGCGATTTCCGCGATTTCTTTGAGCGGCTGCAGCGTGCCTGTTTCATTGTTGGCGTGCATGACGGTTATTAACACGGTTGAGCCATCGATGGCCGCTTCAACGTCTGCCGGGTTGACGCGCCCCTCACTATCGACGGGCAGATAGGTCACGCGAAAGCCGTGCAGGCGTTCGAGGGCGCGGCAGGTGTTGAGTACGGCGGGATGTTCTGTGGCCTGGGTGATGATATGGTTGCCCTGCGAACGCCGCGCCAGCGCAACGCCGCGAATAGCCAGGTTGTCGCTCTCGGAGCCGCCGCCAGTAAAGGTGATCTCGGAAGGAGCGCAGCCCAGGAGATGGGCAACCTGGGCGCGGGCCATATCTACTGCTTGATGGGCGGCGTATCCGTAGCTGTGCGAGCTTGAGGGGTTGCCGAAGTGTGTAGTCAGATAGGGCAGCATGGCCTCAACGACTGCTGGATCAACGGGGGTGGTGGCGTTGTAGTCGAGGTAGATGGGGCCGTTTTGCAAACTAGCGGGTATGTTCATGCTCTGTTTCCTTCTATAATCCTGAAAGCGCGAGGCATGTTGTATGCCGAGAAAATCGGGTTTTGGATTCATTGTTCCAATGCTACCTCGGTGGCAAGTATTGTCTGTAACTCCTGCCATAGCTCACGTATATGCTGCTCTGTGGTGCGAAGATTACCAATCGCAACACGCATGGTAAATTTACCATGCAGTTTGGTATGTGACAAGAAGAAGTGACCAGCCGCGTTGACGCGGTTCATGATGCGCTCATTGAGTGTCTCCAGGCGCGTTTCGTCATCCATGCTTTGTGGATGGGCGCGGAAGCAGACGGTGCTGAATGGAGTGGGAGCCATGCGTTCAAAATTGGGAGACTCATCGACCCACCGGGCGAAGAGCCGACCCAGACGGACGTGTTCGTGGATGCGCGCGGCCAATCCTACATGTCCGAAGTAGCGCAGGATCATCCAGAGTTTGAGGGAGCGGAAACGGCGGCCAAGCGATGTCCCATAATCCATCAGGTTCGTCACTTCGTCGTCTGTGCTGGCGGTGTTGCGCAGGTATTCTGGTACCAGGCTGAAGGCGGCTTTCACCACGTCAGGTTTGCGGGTATAGAAAACGCTGCAATCGACGGGGGTGAAGAGCCATTTATGGGGGTTGATGATCAGGGTATCGGCGCGTTCGCAGCCTGCTAATGTCCAGCGCATCTCCGGATCAACGGCGGCAGAACCACCGTAGGCTCCATCGGCATGCAGCCACAGGCCGTAGCGCTCGCAGATAGCGGCGATCTGGGGAACCGGGTCTATGCTGGTGGTAGAGGTGGTGCCTATGGTAGCGACGACGGCAAAGGGTTGCCAGCCTGCAGCGATATCTTCCTGGATGGCCTGCTCCAACTGCGCAGCATCCATGCGAAACTCGCTATCTACGCCGATTTTGCGCAGTCCCTCCTGGCCAATGCCCAGCACGATACCCGCTTTGTCAACCGAGGAATGCGCCTCCTGCGAGGCATAGTAGCGCAGGCGCGGCACATCGGCTCTGCCAGCCATGCCCTGCTGTCGAATATGCAGGGGTAGAGCTTCACGCGCGGCTGCCAGGGCGTACAGTGTGCCAGAAGAGGCCGTATCATTTATCACGCCAAAAAGGGGGTATGGCAGGCCCAGCATCTGGCGCAGCCAATCGAGCGTCACCTGTTCCAGTTCGGTTGCCGCCGGAGAGGTGCGCCAGAGCATGGCGTTGACGTTGAGCGCGGCACAGAGGACTTCGCCAAGGATGCCGGGTCCAGAACCCGTGTTGCTGAAATAGGCCAGGAAACCGGGCGCGTTCCAGTGGGTGATGCCAGGCATGATGACCCGTTCGAAGTCCACCAGGATGCTTTCCATCGACTCTGGTTCTGCCGGTGGATGAGCGGGAAGAGCGCGGCGAATGTCACCCGGAGCGGTTTGCGCGAATACAGGGTATGACTCTACGTTGGTCAGGTAGTCCGCGATCCAGTCCACGACCTGGTGAGCGTAGGTGCGAAACTCTTCGGGGTGCATATCGCCAGTGCTGGCTGATTGCTGCGCTGTATCGAGATACTGGCGTTCTTGCATGTTGGTGTCCTTTTCTTGCTGGGTGCTGTATATGTCGGTAGAGACAGTATCTCACCACTCCAGGGCAGGGGCAAGCCCAGCCCGTACCCTAGACG
>Ga0137384_10002086_pt1 | contig 15815 bp, 15 predicted proteins | sample SagtaG_2_FD_104922 | JGI IMG/M metagenome (GOLD analysis project Ga0137384, IMG submission 104922) | Vadose zone soil microbial communities from Sagehorn Ranch, Mendocino, California, USA - Sage2_R_60_16 metaG | ecosystem: Environmental > Terrestrial > Soil > Vadose zone | place: USA... | reverse complement strand
CGGACTATTACGGCGGCGATGATTGCCCCACCTAGGGCAATCACCGCACTGATCAGGCTCGTCAATTGGAGGCCCTGTGTGAAGGCGTGTCGGGCGACGTCCCTTAGGGTCGCGCCGCTGCCTGGGGGCAGCTGATCAGCTATCGCGAGAGCGGCGCCGAGGGTGCTGTGGGCCGCGGCCGCCGATTGACCCGAGAGCAAACCTTGGGTGTCCACATGGCTTCGATAAACAGCCAGGCCAATCGCGCCCAGGATGGCAATTCCAAGCGCCCCGCCCAATTCCGTGCTTGTTTCTGACATGCCGGACGCCACTCCGGCGCGCTCTGGAGGAACCGCTCCGATGATGAGATCAGTGGCGAGCGCAACCGTCGGGCTGATCCCGAGGGCAAATATGGCCGACGCGAGAACCACAACCACCAGTCCGGATGGACCGTAGGCTTGGGTGAGCATGGCAAAGCCAAGGGCTGCGACCGCCATTGCCGCGGTCGTTACGGCCCAAGGCCCGACCCGCCGTACCAAAAGCGGCGCAATCATTGAACCCGCGACCATGCCGGCCGCCGAGGGAAGGGTCCATAAACCTGCCAGCCAGGGGGATAGACCGACCACAAGCTGGAGGTATTGAGCGATGAACAGGAAGGCGCCACTGACAGCGAGCAAACTCAACAGATTGATGGCGAGAGCCGCGTTGAAAGCCGGGATCTGGAAGAGCCCGAGATCGACAAACGGGTCCTTGAGCCGCCGCTGTCGGTCGATGAACGCAACACCAATCAGGACTCCTGCGATGAAGGCGACCATCGCAATCCATGTCAGGCCGTCCTGGGCGAACTGCTTGACTCCGTAAATCACCAGCAAGACGCTCGCCAGGGAAAGTGCGGAGCTGACCAGATCCACACGCCGAGGGCTCGGATCGCGGAACTCAGGCAACAGCAGTGGACCAAGGATGAGCAGCAGCACCATGACGGGAACAGCCAAAAGAAATACGGATCCCCACCAAAATCGCTGCAACAGAAGACCGCCTAGAAGCGGCCCCAGCCCGGCGCCGGCCGAGAAGCTCGTCACCCAGACGGAGACCGCGATCGTCCGCTGACGGGCATCCAGGAACATGTTCCGAATCAACGACAGCGTCGAAGGGGCAAGGGTCGCTGCTGCGATGCCCAGAAGTGCTCGGGCAGCTATTAGCATGGCGGCCGTGGTTGAGAGTGCAGCGAAGATCGAGCCAATTCCAAACGCCAGGGCCCCAGCCAGCAACAGGCGGCGGCGCCCGATCCGGTCGCCGAGATTGCCCATCGGGATGAGGAATCCGGCCAGCAGGAAACCATAGATGTCGACCATCCACAACAGCTCTGGACCGCTGGGCCTCAGCGCGACGCTTATCCGAGGTACCGCCAAGTTGAGGACTGTTAGGTCCATCGAGTAAAGAAGGCAAGGGAGCGCGAGCACGCCCAGCCCGAACCATTCTCTACGGGTCGCTCGTTGAGTACCGCTGACCATGGCTGCTCGCGGGTCTGTCGCCATAACCGGTAGCGCCGGTCTAGGCGTCCGACTCAGCAAGGTGGGCTGCCGCGATGGCGACGGCTTCCGCTCGCCTGGCAATCATCGCTGCTGCCTGTTTGTGATACTCGCCGACGACTTGCCCCGGAGCAGTTTCAGGCGAGCCTGAATCGAATGGTGGCTCAGGTGCGTACTCCATGTAAAGCTGAATTCGCTCTGCTGTTTGCTTGTCGGCAATCGTGCTCGCCACGTAAAGGCCGAAATCAATACCGGCAGTGACGCCGCCTCCTGTGATTCGGTTTCGATCCACGCACACTCTTGTATTCACGGCCTTGGCTCCGAACGATTTGAGGAAGCCCATCGAAGCCCAGTGTGTCGTGGCGAGATAGCCACGAAGAAGACCTGCAGCTCCCAGGACCAACGCGCCAGAACAGACGGAGGTCACATATCGGGCGTTAGCGGCCTGGCGTCGGAGGAAAGCGATAACTTCATCGTCCAGCATCGCCTCATTGACCCCGGGTCCTCCCGGAACGCAGACAACATCCAGGTCTGGGCATTCACTGAACGCGACTGTCGGGACAAGGGATAATCCTGTGTCGCTCAGAATCGGTGCCAGGGTTTTGGCCACGAGGTGAGTCCGAGCACCCGGGACGCGAGCGAGAGCCTCCCAGGGCCCAGTCAAATCGAGCTGAGTTAAGTTCGGGAACAGTACAAATCCGATGTCGACCTCGGGACGTGGCCGATCGGCAGTTTGCCCAACTCTGTCAGCAGCCATGAGTTGTTCCTGGCCTGCCCTTGCTCATCGACTAAGAATTGAGCTTGGGCAAACCCCTTGGCTTGTAAATACTTGTCCGTTGCGCCCCAGTATTGCTTCCGTCAGCGGCTGGTGAGGATTTTCCGAATCCTGGCCGGCGTTACTCCGATCTCAGTCCTGATCACCCGAGTCATATGCGCCTGGTCGGTGAAGCCGAGCCGTGTCGCCAGGCCTGCGAGATCCGTTTCGCCCTCCTCGATGCGCTGAAGCGCCACGGATGTGCGCACATAGTTTCGATAACGCGACAACCTCATTCCCGTGTGCCTTCGGAATGTGCGACTGACGTGGAAGATCGACCGACCTGCCAGACTCGCGACTCGCGCGAGGCTCGAGTTCACCGGATCCACCGCCACCGCCTCGCGGACCAGGTCCACGATTCGTCGATGCCTGTATTCAGTTGAAGATCGTTTCGTGGTCACGCGGCCGGGGGCCGCCGCTTCGATCAGAACGCCTACCAGGCGCGCGACCGTTTCCTCCGCCTCGAAACCGTCGATTCCACGGTGAAGATCCGCGATCAGCCGACGATGCTCGAAGTCGATCCAGCCTTCGGTGATCAAGGGGCGAGTTGGAAACTTAGCGTCTCCAGTGAGGCGGAGTGCTGCGTCTTCCGTGAACTTGACCATGGTTGTTGTGTCGCCGTCGTCATTTGGATGCTGGATCTGATACTCGGCACCGAGACCCTCAAAGAAGGCCATCGATGGTCCAATGAATTCGTCCTGTCCATCCAGTCTCAGCTTGAAGCCGCCTCGCCGCACGAGAACGAGACCGTGGAAGTCAACGAGCTGTTCGGAGGACCAATCCCCCCGAGGCTTGTTGCACTCATGCACAAGAATCGTGACGCCGGGCGTCGCCTCGAACTCGATCTCGCCCATTGCCTGCACTGAGGCGGTCACCCCGCTGGCGCCTCGCATTCTTTGATCTATGGCAAAGCCTGCTCCTGAGGCCGCAGATTGCGCACTCACCGGAGCGGTTGCCCGAGGCTTAACAGGTTGCCTTCGCTGTCTTTGAACCAGGCGGCCCGTTCACCTGCGGCTCTCTTTGAGGGGTACGCCCCCGCGACTTCTGCAATGCCGTTGACAGTGGTGAGGTCAGCCAGGTCGTATTCCTCGAACACCACTCCGCGGCTCCGCAGCATCTCGACAGCGGCGTCCAGGTCATCAACCTCCCAGGCCAACTGAGTGTGATCACCCGATGCTGCGCCAGATGATTGAAACAGTGCGAATTCGCCGCTGCCGCATCGGTAGCGAAGTCCGCCGGGCCTCTCCTCGGCGGGCGTAAGCCCCAACTTCTGGGCGTAGAAGGCCCTCGCACGATCCAGGTCCTGTGCTGGGATCCTGGCGGCGACGTTGCTGGTCTGAAGCACATCTCGCATTTTCATGAACTGAATTCTGCGACACGCAACAACAACGTCCGAATATGTCCAATTGGCGCAAGCTGCCACGGGCATGATCAGATCGTGGAACGACTTAACTGCGGGTTGAGGTGGCGGTCCGCATGGCAACCTCACCTAGGATCTTTCCGGGTGGTCACTGCCGCGTCCTTGCCAGACGACGTCGCCGCGCTCACGATCGACGGGTGGACCTGACCACGGCTGAGCGAGGGCTCCCCCCTTTGTTCACGCCGGATTTCTACCGAAACCCCTATCCCGTCTACAGCGCGCTGCGCAGATACGATCCGGTGCACTGGGACGAGAAGCATCAACTCTGGGTGCTGACCCGATACACGGACGTGGCGGCCTGCACTGGTCAGCCCCGCACTCGTGCGTGGCGCATCGGAGCTGACTATGGCGGCGGACGACCCTCTCCGTCGCGTCCTATCGCGAATGATGCTCTTCTCGGAGCCGCCAAGGCACACCAGGCTCCGATCGCTGGCCAATCGAGCATTCACGCCGCGGCGGGTCGAAGCCATGCGCGTGCGAATCCAAGCGATTGTCGATGAGCTGTTCGAGCGAATCGCCGGGCGGCGCGACGTGGATGTAATTGCTGACCTGGCTTACCCGTTGCCAGTGATCGTCATCAGCGAGATGCTCAGCTTGCCCCGCGTCGATGTCGGCCGGTTCAAGCGCTGGTCGGATGATGTCATCGCCTACTCGGCCGGTGCGATCGACATAGAAGAGCGGGCGCGAACCAGTGTCACGGCCTTGCTGGCGTACTTGAACGAAATGGTCGGCCGGCTGCGCCGCAAGCCGGACAACACAATCATGAGCGCGCTCGTCGAGGCGCAGAGCGCCGGCAGCCAGCTGGATGAGGAGGAGTTGCTTGCGAACGCGATCCTGCTGCTCATGAATGGGCACGAGACGACGACTGACACCATCGGGAACGGCGTGCTCGCATTGCTGCAAAACCCCGACCAGCTCAAGAAGCTACAGGGTCACCCTGAGCTGATGGTGAGCGCGACCGAAGAGATGATGCGGTACGACGGAGCAGTACAGCTCCGGGGCGTGCGGTCAGCCCAGGAACTCAGGATAGGCGGTAAGGAGATTGCCTCCGGCCAGACGGTCTACATGGTGATAGGCGCGGCGAACCGGGACGCCGAACAATTCGCAGAGCCGGACCGTCTCGACATAGAGCGATCGCCAAACCGGCATCTTGAGTTCGGCCAAGGCATTCACTTTTGTCTGGGAGCTGCGCTTGCCCGCGCCGAATCGCAGATCGCAATCCACTCTCTGCTGGCGAGGTGCCCCGGATTAGAACTGAGGACTGACCTGCTCGAGTGGAAATCCGTCCCAGTCTTTCGCGGCTTGAAGTCGTTGCCCATTCATGTATGAGCATGCGAGGGACTCGAACCCAGCTGCCTCCGCGGTGATTCGAAATCCGCGAGTGCCGGCGGAAGCGGGAAATTCGACACTCGCAAGCCCGCGAGTGCCGGCGCACGCGGGTTTCGAACCGACCATGGTGGGCCGCGGTGGACTCGAACCACCTACCTCCGCGTTATCAGCACGGCGCTCTGCCAGTTGAGCTAGCGGCCCAGATTCCAAGCCGACCCCAGACCACGGGAGTCTACTGGGTGACCCGATTTTACGAAGAGCCTGGCCGCCGGACGACCCGGAGCCACCGAACGGCCAGGCCGAGAGAAGGAAGGGCGAGGGTGTGGCGGGCTCTCACCCGTTGCCCCTCAAGCCCCACACCAGCCTAGTCAGCCAGCGCAATTTTCTGTGTCAAATTCGGGGACGACCGTCGAGTGAGGCCGGTCGCGATCCATCGCAAGACCGACCGCGACCATGTCCGCGGCGCCTTGCAGCTTCGCCCGGTCACGCTCCGCGTAAGGCGCGCCATGGCGGCGCCGCGTGAGAGCGATCCGGCCCATGTCGCCGTCGCGGGAGCGAAGTGGAACGACGAGCTCAGCCTGTCCCGACCAATCTCCGGCGGTGAACGCCGGCCGGCCTTCGGCGGATCCATCCAAGAAGAGCGCCGCGCCGACAGCGTCGGCCCCTTCACACGCAGTCTGCACAAGTCGCTCAGCGAGCCGTTTGCCATCGATCACGTCGACCACGGCTCTCACCTCAGTCTCGAGCGATTGCATCAGGCGCGCGAGGTCGCGCGTGTCTTTGAACCGTGCATCCACCATCTTCTGCAGTGAGTTGCGGACAGGGGTGATGAGAGTGGCGATCAGCGCCACCGCGATCACGATCGAAGCCTCGGAAGATTGGCCGGTGACGGCAACGAAAAGCCGCTGCAGGGTGGCGGTGAATCCCGCGTAAAGACCCGCCACGATCGCGGTCATCGCGATGTAAACGATCGCCCGGTTGATGATCAAGTCGATCTCATACAGTCCGTAGCGAAGGATCGATGTCCCAGCCGCGATCGGGATGGTCGTGTACGCGACCATGAAAACCAGGAACGAGACGTCACGTGCGACCTTGTCGTTCCAGATGCTCAAGACGACGTCGCCGACGAACAAAAGCAGCACGATCACCGCGGCGGCCGCCATCCATTTCAACTGCTGCCTCACCAGCGGCCCCGCCCGGCGCCACCGCACGGCAAGGGACGTGCAGCCCGCGGCAGCTGACCCGATGGTCAGGAGAACGCCGGCGTTGCCGATCCACTCGCCCAGATCGTTGGACACGTTCGGCTGGTCGAAGCGGTCCCCGATAAGACGAAGGACGAGGCCCAGGACGGAAGCTACGGCAGCGGGCCACCAACGACGTGACGCGAGGTGGCCGTCTGGAAAGAGAAGCAGGCCGAGGGTCAGGGGAATGAAGACACCACTCTGCAGAAGGACGTAGGCGGCGGACTTGACTGCCGCACCTTCGGGGAGGGCCGAGCCGGGTTGAGTTGCGAACTCACCATAGGCCGCGAGCAGGACAGCGCCGGCGGTCGCCAGACCCGAAAGCTCGAACGTCCACCCGATTGCATGGCGGGCGTGACGCGACAAGATCAGCGCCCCGACCGCTGAGACCGCGATCGCACCCACGAACGCGGCGACAGCGCTCCAGGCATCGGCTGCCGCGAGCGGCGTCCTCAGATGCGAGATCATCCACGCCGACATCGGGATGCAGGCGAGGGTCACGCTGAATCCCAGCCAACCCAGGTAGCGGATCTGGCGGCCGCTCATGTCATCGAGTAAGCCGGCCGCTCGGCGCCGAATACCCGAGCCGGCCAGGGGTCGCCACGAGCAGCAGCACCGCGAGGACCGCCAGCGGGAAGACGATCACGTAGGTCCAGGTCCACGCGCAAGCGATCACGAAAAACGACAGCAGGGCGTGGGGGCGGAGCTTGTCGGCCACCATCGTCAACCCCCTACTCGGTGAGAGGCTGCCGCGATGGCACCCTTCACCGAGGTCGTGGCCAGGCCGGCTTGACCGGCGGGTCGTGGTGCGCCGACATACCGAGCTACGCGCACAACGGAATTGACGATCAGGAGTGCAGCGATCACCAGAAGCGCTATTCCGAAGTCCGTGCCGGCGATCGACTGGTACGAGGATCCCACCTGCTGGGAAAACAGACCGATCAACCCGATCGCGACCAGGGCCAGTGCCCCTCGCCACGCGGCGGGCAGGACGAGGTGGCGAAGCCCGGACCTCCATCCGACGCTGCGCCTGACTCGGCTCCTCGAGGCGCGAACGACTGACCAGAGCTGGAATGCGACGAGGACCAGCACGACCGCGTCGAACACCAGGTACGTCGCCGCCGGTGACACCGTCGGCGGGACGGCTGACCCCAATAGCATCGAGATCACGCCCTTTGCAGTCGCCTCGACCGATGCCGTCAGAAGCAGGGGGATGCTGTCGGAGTTGATGATCAGCTCGACGCCCCAGCCGGAGGAGGGCACGAGCATCATGTCCGAGTGCATGTTCAGCGAGTCGCCGTCGTGTGAGACGACTGTGGTTCCGTTGAGCTCGCCCTGTTCCCAGCCCATGCCGTAAAAGCCGCCGGTGCTGACCTTGGCGACGCCGGTATGCATCTGCGCGATGCCGGCCGGCGAGAGCACCCGGTATCCGTTGTAGACGCCGCCCTGCAGCTGAGCGATCAGGTAGTGGCTCATGTCTGAGACGCTCGAGATGAGGTACCCAGCGGGAACGTAGTCGGCGCGATAGGTATCGGTAGGTGCTGCGAGGCCATACCACCACTGGTGTCCGGTGGCGAGGCCATGTGCCTGCGCCGCTGCCTCCGAGGCAAACGAATTCGTCATGCGGAGAGGGGCGAAAATGTTCTGGGCAACATAGTCGCCATACGGCAGACCGCTGACGGCCTCGATCACCGACCCGAGCGCGTCGTAGTTGGGGTTGGAGTAGGCGAACGCGCGACCCGGGGCTGATGTCAGATGCACTGTCGCGAGGTCGCGCACCCGCTGTTCGAACGTAGTCACTTGCGAGTCGAACGGCGCACTCGGCGGAAGCCCGCTCGTCTGGTTGAGCAGCTGCCGAATGGTGATCCGAGCGCTGTAGCCCGCATCCGCCACGCGGAACCAGGGCAGATACCGCTGGATGGGTGCGTCGAGGTCAAGCGAACCGCGCTCGCTCAGCTGCATGATGCCGAGCGCCGTGAACGATTTGCTTTGCGAACCGATGACAAAGGGCGTGTCGGCGGCGACCGGACGTCCACTACCGTCTGCCGCGCCGAACCCCTTGACGTGGACAACCTGATCGCCGTGCACGATGGCCAGGGCGATGCCGGGAGACCCCGCCAGGCTGCTCGAAACGTATCGATCGATCGCGTTGTAGTCGGGCGCCGTCTCTGCCGCCATCACGCCGGCGGGGATGACCGCGGTGGCAAGCAGCGCCATCAGGGTTGCGGCGACTGCGGTTATGGCTCTCAACACTTGGTCTCCTCCTGTTCTTTTCTCCGCGGAGCATGGAGCGGGCGAGGTTGAATCGGAAGTGCCCCTGATCAGCAATTTGGCCTACCGGCGATCACCACTTGACCGTGACATCGATCACGGTTCGAACCTGCCCTGGATCACTTGGCGGTCGCCAATTTCGGCGGTACGCTTGGGCCGCGCGCATGGAATGGATCGAGCGGCTTGGCAAGTACTTCGCGCTCGCGTTGCTGGCGTTTATGTGGCCGGTTGTCGACGCCTTTTCCCGAGGACTGATCGCCCCCAACCGCGCGGGCGTATTTGCAGTGACGGCCGCGACCTACTGTGTGATCTACGGCTGGTACTGCCTGTTGGGCCACAAGAGACCGGGCTGGGCGGTTCCCGTGGGCACCGTGCTGCTGTTGACGGTGCTGGCGGCCGCGCTGGAGCACCTGATTGCGCTGCCCAACTTGAACTTCTTCCTGATACCGCTCATGGTCGCGGGCTTCAGACTGGCGCCACGACCGGCGGTCATCACCATCGGGGCAATCACCGCGATATCGATCGCCGACAGCGTTCTGGTAGCGAATAAGCCGGCGTCGAGCCAGGCCGTGCAGGTCGCGTTGTACGTGCCTGGGCTTTTGCTTTTCGGCGGAGGGGCCATGGCGCTTCGCTACCTGATCACCACAGTCGCGGAGCTGCGTGCGGCCCGCGCCGAAACTGCCCATCACGCCGCGGATCGGGAGCGAGCCCGCATCGCGCGAGATCTGCACGATCTGCTCGGGCACAGCCTTTCCCTGATCACGCTGAAGGGTGAGCTCGCGACGAGGCTGCTCCCTGAAGGAGCCGCCGGCACCAACGAGGTCAGGGATATGCTCGCTCTCAGCCGGCAGGCCCTACAGCAGGTCCGCGAGGCCGTTTCCGGTTACAGGCATCCGACGCTGGCCACGGAGCTAACCGCGGCTGGGATCGCGCTGCGGGCCGCCGGGATAGAGCTCGACGTTCGCCAGTCCGTCGGTGCAGTCGACCGTGAGACCGAGGCCGTGCTCGGTTGGGTTATCAGAGAGACGACGACGAACGTCATCCGCCATTCCGGAGCCAAACGGTGCAGCATCACCTTGACGCAAGAAGGCGGACTGCTCCAGGTCGAGGTGGTGAACGACGGCTGGCGCGTCGTCCAGCGGCCGCCCGGCAACGGACTGCGCGGTCTCGAAGAACGGCTTGCCTCGGTCGGCGGGACCCTGGAGGCGTTGCCGCTCACGGATGGAGGATTTCGGGTGCACGTCGCGATTCGTGAAGGGGCGAGCTCGCGATCCGTGCGCACCGCGGAAGGAATCTCCACATGATCCGAATCTTGCTCGCGGAAGACCAGGCCACGGTGAGGGGCGCGCTGCGCGCCCTGCTGGCGCTGGAAGACGACCTAGAAGTCGTCGGTGAGGTAGGCAGGGCAGACGAGCTCATCACCATCGCCAAGTCGTGCCGCCCGGATGTTGCCCTGGTCGACATCGAGATGCCCGGCGGCGACGGCATCTCGGCCGCCGCAGCGTTGCATCAGGCGCTGCCGCTCTGCCGCAGCCTGATCCTGACGACCTTCGGCAAACCCGGCTACCTGCGGCGCGCCATGGAATCGGGTGTCTACGGCTTCTTGCTGAAGGATGCACCTCCAGAGCAGCTGGCGATGGCCATCCGACGGACAGCACGCGGCGAGCACGTGGTCGATCCTGGCCTCGCTGCGTCAGCCCTGAGCGAGGGGGTCAGCCCGTTGACGGAGCGGGAACGCCAGGTCCTCGCAGCGACTGATCGCGGTGCGGGTTTGGACGAGATCGCGCGGAGGCTGTTCCTCTCCAGAGGCACCGTCCGCAACCACCTGTCGAATGCGATCCAGAAACTTGGCGCGCGCAACCGCTCCGACGCGGCGAGGATTGCAGAGGCGAAGGGGTGGTTGTGAGCGGCGAAATGTTGCACTGGATCGAAATTTGGTCGGGGGCCCGGGATTTGAACCCGGGGCTTCACGGTCCCGAACCGCGATCATGCCGTGTCCTCTGGTATCCCCGCGGTTCCTTGGCCTGGTCGTCCGGGTCTGCCCAAGCTAGCGCTCGGAGGATTGGATAAGTGCAAGTCACCGATGCCGAGACAGCTCGCAGGGCTCAAAACCGCCTCGTAGCTCTGCTCCGTCGCTACCCGCTCATCTCTTACAGCGAGGGACTCGGCTAAAACCGAGGGCTTCGGGTACCGGAGTCATCCGGTCAGTTCAAAGGACATATCAACCCGGCGCCAGCGAACGTCGTCGGCCGTCTCTTGGCTGTATCTCTTGGCTGTGCACGAATGTCGATGAGTGTGCGGAGCAGCGCCGCCAAGCAGGAAAAAACTGCCGATTCTGAATACAACAGCGGCCAAAAAGCGTTGGCAGGGGCGGAAGGATTCGAACCCTCGGCCCTCGGTTTTGGAGACCGATGCTCTGACCAGACTGAGCTACGCCCCTATACGCCTACGGAATTCTACCCAACCCCCTCCAGCCGTCCGGACGCGCGCGGCTAGCATTCCAGTGAGTGACAGCGTTCCTCGCCAACGTCGGAGTCAACTCGAGTCACGCCGCCCAATCGCCCCTCTTCGCTGACGGCACCTTCGAGCTCCTTCCGATTCCCGAACCCAATGGATGGCGCGCCCCAATGCTCCGGATGCGCGACCTGCCGCACGCGCGCAGCCACGCCCCGGCGGCGTGGCTCGACCGCGCGGTTCATCTCGATCCCGACTTGGAATCCGATATCCGAACCTACGGCGACAACTGCCGCCGCGCCGGCCGCGCATTCAGCCTCCGTCACGCGAAACGAGGCGACATCGTTGTGTTCGTTGCGCGCCTGCAGCCCACCGACACCCCCGCCGGCTTCCACCTTGTCGGCTTCCTTGACATCGATGACGTGATCACGGACGTCACATCCGATCCTGGAACAGGGTGGTGGGACGGCAACGCTCACGTAAGACGGGCGCGAGCCACCGGCAGTTGGGATTCGTTCTGGGTCTTCCGAGGCGCAGCACGGAGCCGGCTCCTCGACCACGCCGTCCCGTTCATGCGGAGAGAGGCCCAGGCAATTTTCGGGGACGCCACCAGATGGCCGTCACACCGCACCGAACTGCAAACCATCGGCTCGTGCACCCGCGCCGTGCGAAGACTCGAAGGCTGTGGAGAGGAGTGGCTGCGAGCAAAAACCTGCCTGTCCTGATCGTCGGGGACGTCCACGGCGACTTCGAGCGCCTCTTGGCGGCGCTCAAGCCGTACCCCGCGTCCGAATGGCGCACGGTGTTTCTCGGCGACCTGGTCGACTACGGCGTGTTCGGCGTCGGCTGCATGCGCTTCGCCCGCGATCGCCAAAACACCGAGGTCCTGCTCGGCAATCACGAGGTCGTCCTGCTCTGGGCGCTTCGCGACCGGACCCGGATCGGTTTCTGGGTCAGCATCGGCGGACAGCTCCACGACCTGGAGGAGCTGCGCCGGGACTCAGAGCTGCAGGAGTGGATGCGTGAGCGCCCCGCGCTGATCAAGCTCGAGGACGGCACCCTGGTCCAGCACTGCGGCAACGACGCCTACCTCAATCTGGGCTCCACCATCGGCGAGATCAACGATCGGGTGCGGGACCTGCTGCACAACGGTGGCGAGGCCACGCTTTGGGACCTGCTCAGCAGCGCCAACGTCTTCGAGACTCAGCCCGCACGAGTGGAGCGCTGGCTCCATATGACCGGCAGCCGGCGCGTCGTCTTCGGCCACAAGCCGCATCGCAGCTCGAAACCTGTGATCTACCACGGCGGCAAGGCGATCAACTTCGACGGCGGGCTCTCGCGCTCCCACCGTCTCCACCAGCGCGGTGCTCCCGTCACCGCGAGCGTCGCTCCGCTAGAGGCCTAGAAGACCTAGGCCACGGCCGGCCTGCAGTCCTTGCAAGGCCGGTAGCCCGCCGCACGCGCCTCATCCTCGTCGTGGAAGAACACGAAATTCTCCTCACGCGCGTGCCGCCCGTGATAGCAGGTCGGGAAGCAGAAGATCTTCGTGCTCCGCACTCCCTCATAGCGGATTCCCGACCGGGCCAACCTCTCCAGGCGCTTCAACTGCACGCCCTCGAGCGTGAGAATGTCGCGCTTGGCCTGCGGTCCGCCTCCACCGTAGTTGCCGATCACGCCATCCGACCGGATCACGCGATGGCAGGGGATGAAATAAGGGATCGGGTTGTTCGCCAAAGCAGTTCCGACCGCGCGCACGGCCGCGGGGTGTCCGATCTCGCGTGCGATCCATCCATACGGGCGAACCTCACCGCGCCTGATCTGCAGCGTCTTGTGCAGCACGGCCTGGCTGAAAGGCGTGAGCTGGCGAAGGTCGAACTGCAGCCGCCGCTTGCCATCGAGCTGGTCGGCGATCTTCTGCGCCATCCCCGTCGGTGGCTCGACCCGCACCAGCCGGCGCCCAACGTCCTTGCGAAACCACGCCTCGAACTCCTCAGGGGATCGGCTGCGCATGGCCGCGGAGACACCGAGCGGGCTCCACGCCACATACACAGGTCCGAGCACTGTCTCGAACACTGCGTAGGAGTCCGTCACTCCCGCCTGCGCGAGGACGCGCTCCGCAAAACCCGGCGGCGCCTTCACGTCTCCGAGCCGCCTCAGATCAAGCATCACGATCGCCATGGTTCTCTCCTCTCAGCAGTTTCAACCCACGATGCACGTTGGCCTTGACCGTCCCGACGGGTTGGCCAAGGGCGTCGGCAACTTCCGGATACGACAGCTCCTGGACGTGACGTAGCACGACCGCCTCGCGATATCGCGCGGGCAAGCAGGCCACCCGCGACGCGAGCTCGTCGATCTCCGCCTTTCGGATCACGTCCTCTTCGGGTCCCGAACCCGCGGCGGGCTCGCTGCCGATCAGCTCGACCAGGCGCGGGCGTACGCCACGAACCCGGTTGCGCACGACGTTGACGGCGATCCGGTGCAGCCACGCCTTCTGCTTCAGGTCGCGGATCCGCTCCGGCGAATAGGTCACCAGCGCCCGGTACGCGCGCATGAAGGTGTCCTGTGCCACCTCTTCCGCATCCTGCCGGTTGCCCATCATCGCCAGCCCGAGTGCATAGATGCGGTCCTGGTGGTCTCGCACCATGCGCTCGAAGACGCGCTCCGTACCCTCCATCAGCCTCCTAAACACGGGCGAACCCGGACCGGTTGCAGGAACCATGATGCCGTCGAAGGTGTAGATGATGCGTTCCGATGGAGGGCCGGCCAGCGGACGATTCGGTTCTGATCGCACGCGCTCAGCGCGGCGATTCGGCCGCCTACGAGGAGATAGTGCAGCGATACCAGCAGGTCGCGTTCCGCACCGCCTACGTGATCACGGGCTCATCGCCGGACGCGGAGGACGCTGCGCAGGAAGGCTTCGTCAAGGCCTACCGCGCCCTGTATCGCTTCCGGCTGGGCTCTGACCTCCGGCCGTGGTTGTTGCGCATCGTGGCCAACGAGGCTCGCAACCGGGTTCGATCGTCGGGCCGGCGCCACCAGCTCGAGCTTCGGCTGGCCGAAGGCTTCCGCCCGGGGGATGCGGCCCCATCCCCCGAGGCGGTGGCCGTCGCGGCGGACGAGCGCCGCCGCCTCCTGGCCATGGTCAACGCCCTCAGCGAGGGGGACCGGCTGGTGATCGCCAGCCGCTACTTCCTCGAGCTGAGCGGGGAGGAGACGGCCACGGCGCTCGGCATCCCCGAGGGCACCGTCAAGTCGAGATTGTCCAGGGCCCTGGCCAGGCTTCGCACTCGGGTCGAGGAGGCGGCCAGTGCCTGAGCTCGAGGAGCAACTGACCTTCCTCGCTGCGGCGATCGAATGGCCGCCCACCCCAAACCTGAGCGGTCGGCAGCTTCACCTCCCCGCTCGTGTGGAGGTGGCGCCCGAAGTGCGTGGGAGGCGACGTCCCTTATGGCAAACCCGTTGGGCGCTCGCCGCCGCCGCGGTGCTCGTGATCGTCGCGACCCTCCTTGCCTTCACTCCCACCCGCGAGGCGATCGCCGGGTGGCTGAACCTCCACGTCACGATCAACCGCGTCCAGAATCTCCCGACCCCGTCACCGCTCCCGTCAGCCCCGCTTGGGAGGCGCCTCGGCCTGGGCGATCCCACGACCCTGGCCGCCGCCCAGAGCCACCTCGGCTGGAAGATCCAGGTCCCGGCCTCGCTCGGTGCGCCCGACGAGGTCTACTTGATGCCGCCGCCGCCCAGTGGCCCTTCCGGTGGCGAGGTCACGCTCGTCTACTCGACGCGCCCCGACATCCCCGTCTCCGGGCTGACCGGAGTTTCGCTGCTCGTCACGGAGGCTCGCGGCATGATCAACGAGAACTACTTCCAGAAGACGCTAGGTCCGGATGTGGACATCGAACAGGTCACGGTAGGCGGCCACACCGGCTACTGGATCTCGGGCCACCCGCACAACTTCGTCTTCACGGACGCCGACGGCAACCCGCATAACGACACCCTCCGCCTGGCGACCAACACCCTGCTCTTCGACGACAACGGCACCCTCGTCCGGATCGAGGGCGAGCTGACCAAAGACCAGGCAATCAAGATCGCGACTTCCATCGGCTGAGGAACCCGCCGGCCGAGTCCGGTGTATGGGACGCGAGGTGAGAAGCATGCGGAGACTTGCGTTCCTGATCTGTGCAGGGCTCGTGGTGGCCGGGTGTGCGGCGACGGAGGAAGGTCCTCGCGCCGCCAACAACAAGCTGTACGAAGCGGTGGCCGGCCAGACCATCTCCGTCATCGACTCGCGCACTCACGCGACAGATCGACGACTCCCCCTTGGCGTGCCTTCCAGCGACTGGAAGCACCTGTACTCGATCGCCTCGGCTTCGCTGGTCGACACCGATCCCCAGACCGGATCCACGCTCGGCACGTTGAACCTCGGCGGAAATTACAAGCTGCCGCCGGCCACGGCCAACGGAATCCCGGGCGGGCTCTCCAGAAACGGGAGCTGGCTGGTGGTGGAATCGTCGACTGGCACGTCGACCCGCATGCTTCTCATCGACACCGTGTCCTTGAAGGTGTACCGGCAGGTCGATTTGCAGGGCACGTTCCACTTCGACGCCGTAAGCGACGACGGCATGCGCCTCTACATGATCCAGATCCTGAACTCGAGGGAGTACTACGTCCGTCTCTATGACCTGGTCCTCGGCCAGCTCGACGAGAACATCGTCGTCGACAAAAGCGACGGCAACCAGGCGATGACCGGCCTACGCCTCTCGGGCCTGGCGACGCCT
>Ga0137384_10002082_pt1 | contig 15829 bp, 10 predicted proteins | sample SagtaG_2_FD_104922 | JGI IMG/M metagenome (GOLD analysis project Ga0137384, IMG submission 104922) | Vadose zone soil microbial communities from Sagehorn Ranch, Mendocino, California, USA - Sage2_R_60_16 metaG | ecosystem: Environmental > Terrestrial > Soil > Vadose zone | place: USA... | reverse complement strand
GAGACCGTCGAGGTGATTCATGAAGCACTCATCTCGGGCTGGCAGCGCCTGCGAGATTGGATCGAGGAGAGCCGCGAATTTCGTACCTGGCAGGAGCGCCTGCGGGCTGCTTTGCGGCAGTGGGAAAGTAAGGGGAAAGATAGTGGAGCTTTATTGCGCGGCGCGCTGCTGGTAGAGGCCAGCGAGTGGTTAAAGCAACGTCTGGGGGCTATCAGTTCACAGGAACAGGTGTTTATCGAGGCGAGCCAGCAGCATGAGATGGAGGATGCTCAGTATTTACGAGGATTGCTCGAAGAGTCAGAGCGTGGGCGTCAGGAAGCCGAGAGACAACGTTTGATAGCAGAGCAACAGAGACAGGAAGCCGAACGGCAGCGCCAGGTAGCGCTTGCCCGTGGCTTGGTATTTCATGCAGTACTCTATTCCCAGTATGACTATGACACCAATTTAATCGAGCGCCGTACCTTGCTCGCCATCGAATCCCTGCGTCGTTATCCTTCGCCAGAGGCGGACCAGTTATTGCGCGAAGGAGGAGCTTTACTTCGTCGCTTAGCAATGCTGCGGCACGAGAACTGGGTGAGGGCTGTGGTGTTCAGCTCCAATGGCAAGCTGGTTGCGACGGCGAGCGCTGATAGGACAGCAGGGGTATGGGAAGTGGGCAGTGGCAAGCGGGTGGTGCGGCTGGAACACGAGAACTGGGTAAGCGCTGTAGCGTTCAGCCCTGATGGCAAGCTGATCGCGACAGCGAGCGCTGATAGGAGCGCCAGAATATGGCAGATGGACAGCAGTCAGCAACTTGTGCGCCTCATGTTTGAAAGTAGTGTCAGCGATGTTGCCTTCAGCCCAGATGGGAAGTACCTGGCTACCGCTAGTGGTCAAATGGCGGAAATCTGGTTGTGGCGACCGGAGGATCTGATCGCTGCTGTAAAGCCTAGATTGAAGCGCAATCTGACGCCGGAGGAGTGGAAGCAGTTTTTGGGTGATGAGCCGTACCGCAAGACGTTTGAGGATTTGCCGTGATGGGTGATTGTGTTGCCCTGTTCGTTCGGGTTAGTCCAATGCCATCGAACGATTCGATGCCTATCGAGGGCGGGCCCACCGCCCTTCACTGCAGCCCCCGCCCATACAGTTTGGGGGACGCGCCAATGTGTTCCCCGAAAAATTTCGTAATTCGTCCCCAGGCGTCCTCGGATGCTGCTGCATCGTAGCGGCTGCCTTTGTCGTTGAAGAACGAGTGCTTGGTGCCGGGGTATATTTTGATGTCGTGGGGGATATTGTAGCGATCTAGCTCAACGTCAAGTTTCTGGCCGTGGGAGGTGGTGAAGTCTTTGTCGGGGTAGGAGCCGACAACGGGGCACATGCGAGCGACGGCTTCGAGGGGGCGAGGGTTCATGCCGTAGAAGGGGGCGATGGCTTTAAGGCGGTTGTCGGTGCAGGCCCAGGCGATGGCGAAGCTGCCGCCCATGCAGAAGCCGATAGTTCCCAGGCGCTGGCTGTCAACGCCGGGCTGTTCGGTGAGGTAGGTCAGGGCGGCTTTCAGGTCGTGGATGCCGCCGTTGTTGAGGGAGTTGAATATGATTTTCGCATTTGACCCCGTGTTCACTACATGCTATCATAATGCAACATGAATCTTCCAGCGAGCAAGCGTAGTTATAGGCTATGAGAGATGTATGATGTTGTGCCTGGCGCATTACAGCACATGCGTGAAGCTGATATTATCAGCAGAGCAGGGCTGACAGCAGCGTCGCAGGGTCAAGAGTATTGCCGTATAGGTGCCGTTCATTCAACGAATCGTCAGGGAGCGCGGCTCTCAGGTGTAGTTGATCTGTCAAACACGCCCCATGAAGAAGGCGTAACAGCGACAAATCCAGCAATAGCAATAGAAGGTACACCGTCTGCGTCGAAGCGCTTTCTTGTTATGGTTGAGATACGCGATCCTCAGAACTGGAATAGTCATTGTACGTGTAGAGGAGCGGCTGGCGGTTCCATGACAATATGTGCGCATGCAGCCGCGCTGCTTTATCAATGGCTGGCACACCCGTTCACCTTCGTTTCCCCTGATGTCACCTCCTCGATCCTGCCAGCCCCGAAAAACCAGGGGTCGATTCCTGCCAGCCCCTATATGAATCGTTCCTTACAGCCGCCTGACGCGCAGCGTAGAGACGCAGTCTCGTTGGCGTCTGACTATCAAGCTGGTCTAGATGGCCATAAGCTTCCTCAATCGGTTGGGCCATTGACCTATAGTCCTGCATGGCGTCCATCTAGTCCGGCAATGGATACTGCCGAATTCCTGGCGCAGTTGGCGTTGGGCGATTTGCGTGGTATTGCGCGTGAATATGATATTACCACCAACGGACTCGGCAAACCGGAACTGGTCGAGGCTATCGTGGCTGCGCTCAAGCAGCCCGAGGCCGTACGACATGTAGTGGGAACACTGGAGAAAGCGCAGCGCCAGTTCCTGGCTACCTTGATCCTGGCCGGTGGGCACATGAATGATGATGAACTGCGCGGCCTGTTTGAACGGTTCTCGCTCGGCAAACCGGAACAGTTGCAGTATATGCTGCTTGCCCTTCAGGGGAAGGCATTGCTGGTACGGGCAAGTTTCAACACATCCTTACAACCACGCAGCGGATTGAGCGCGTCACTGCTCGATGTGAACTGGTATGTGCCAGAAGAGGTGCGCGCAGCATTACACATTGCGCTGCCGATCACCTCATTTGATATCGAGGCACCGAGCGCTCCTCCAATCATACGCCACGTTGAACCATATCACCTGTTAGCAGACCTGCTGCTGGTGGCCCGCGCATTGGATGGTTATCGCATTGAGCGCGAAGACCAGAGGCACGAGCGCGCCAGAAAGCCTATCACCGGGGAGCTTGTGCGTGGAGTGACAGCGCAGACAGGCGATGGATCAACTGCGCTGCCTGCTCCCACCGGCCTGCCCTCGGCTTCGCTACTGGAATGGCTACAATCGGTTGTTCCGCGCCCGTCCGCGTTTTTACGTTTTGCTTTTCGCATACTACGCCTGGCGGACATTCTCTATCTTGAGCACGAAAGCGCCAATGCCACTATGTCGATACTGCGCATGCTGCCAAATGCCGCCGAATTGCTGCTCGGCCCGGCACGAGCTGAGGTCGCTTCCGAACTTTTCATGCATTGGCTTCATCAATCTACCTATATAGAGTTATTTGATCTACAGGAAGAAGGACTGCGCCTGCGCAGTCGCGCCACACCGATGAACCAGCCTGCCCTACGGTATGGAGAGTTGGAGGCAGAGAGTAGAGATGCCCGGCAGGCATTGATAATGCTGCTGGCGCAGGCTCCCCTGCATCAATGGATCAATTTCACCGCCTTTGCGCGTTTTGTGTATCGTTTGAACCCCACGTTTTTACAACGCCGGCAGCGCGCCTTTGCCTCTCCGCACTGGTGGATCGAGCAGGAAGAGGGTCGGCCTTTGCAGCCCACGCAGTGGAATGACTGGTTACGCGCCGAGGGACGCTATCTTGCGCGGTTACTGCAAGGTCCTTTGTACTGGTGGGGAGCCAGTGACCTTGCGCTGTCTGCTGATGGGCGTTTGCTGGCATTCCGCCTCACGTCGATGGCGGGCTTCTTGTTGAATGGATTGTCCATCATTGAGCAGGATCGCCTTCTTGCCAATGGGCCTGCGGAACCCGCTATCGAAATGTCGGAGCAGGGCGAATTATCGATACTTTCATCGCCCGAAAACTGGCCGGTAATTGAACTGATCGAACGATTTGCTGAAGTGCAAGGGGTGCAGGCTGGTCGGCTTTCCTATCGACTTACGCCAAAATCGCTTGGTGAGGCGCTTCATCGTGGAGAGGTGTTCGCGCCGCTGCTTGACCTGTTACATCGCGTGGTAGACGCTTCTAGCATAGAGAATAGCTCGATGGCCTCAGCGCTGTATCAACTTGAACGGCGTATCGCGCATTATGGACGCGCGCGGCTTTATACGGATGTGACATTACTGGAGGTTGCCGATACCCTCACTATGCGCGAACTGGGGGCGACGACCTCGATAGAAAAACAGATTGCGCACAGAATTCATCCTACCCTCGTGCTATTGAACAAGCAGGGTGGAGAGCAACTGGTTGAAGAGTTGAAGCGGCGCGGTCAAACGCCACTACTGCATGGGGATGAATAATATGGATGTAAGCGACCTTTATCTATTACAGAATGTGCCGCCTTACCACCTGCAGGCGTTGGTCAAGGCGCGTCACTTGCCCGTGTTTACTAATCCGGCAGATGCCATCTCTTTGTCCTCTTTGAACCTTCCAGAAATTGGTGAGGCGCTTTTCGATCCTGAAGCCTGCCAGGAGGTCATACGCGGCCTGGGCGAGATAGAAACACGCATTCTGAACGAACTGGTTGCCTGCGGAGGGCGCGCGAATAGTCGCGACCTTGCCCTTTATTTCACCAGCGCGCAGTTGCTCAATACGGGTAAAGATAAGCATGTAGGGGCGCAATTCATTGCGCCCTCGCCCTCAGAGAAGAGCAGCGATGTCTCTGCATTTCCTGGAACAGAGCCGCATACCGGTGGAACACGTTACAAACGCGATACTCCTACCCTGGGCATAGGTTCGCTGCGTCCCTATGCCGAGGCCGCGCCCCCCAGCGCCTTGCAATATCCTACGCCGCATCCACATGGCGTCTTTGAGCAAGCGTTGCATCGCCTGCTGATGTTGGGATTGCTCTTCTGGGGCAAACAAACCAACTTTGTGGGGCGTGACTATGCCAATGGGGTTTACGATGGCGTGCTGATTGTGCCGCAGGCGGTTATGGATGCAGCGCAAGCCGTTCTTCGTTCCCATGTAGGGGCGCAATTCATTGCGCCCTCTTCCCAGGCCGATGCGTTGGCGGCTGACTATCAAGAGGACCTGCGTTCCTTGCAGCGCTCGCTCTATCTCTACTGGTCGCTGGTATCGAGCGTGCGTGAGGGTTTATCCCTGGTCAGCAGCAAGCTGCTTTCGCGGCCAGCGCTGCGGCAGGTGATCGAGCAACTGGGACCCCCGGCTGATATCGAGCGCATACGCACCGAAGCTGATGGACCTCACCTGCTGTTTATGCGCCTGCTACTCATGAAATTGGGGCTGTTGTATGAACGCAATGGGGCAATATTGGCTGCGCCTGCCGATGCATTTTTTGCTCTACCACTGTTGGAACGGGCGCGGCGCTGCTATCGCCTATGGCTCGAGACGTCCTTCTGGAACGAACTGAACTACCTGCCGGGTGTTACTTTGAGGCCCGGACCCGGCCCTCTCGATCCGGCTCATCCGGAAGTGATACACGCGCGCGCAATGGTGATGGAGCGGATATTACAGGCGCAGTCAGGCGAGTGGCATACCTTGCCCGCCTTTATCGCGCGCGCCAAGTTGTACGTTCCCTATCTGCTCTTCCCGCGCCAGTATGGGGCGCGCGCGGAACGCTACTCCACCGGAAGCAACCCCTATGGCTGGGACTTTCGCCTGCGGCATGGCTGGTTAACGCACCGCGAGGGCTGGCACCTGGTAGAGGGCGGTTTCATTCGAGCTATGCTGTCAGGGCCGCTGCGCTGGTTAGGCCTGGTAGAGCTGCATGAAGAAAACGATATGGATGCTTTTCGCCTGCTGCCGCAAAGCGCGCTTATCACCGGCGAGACCGCGTTCGATATAGAAGAATTGCCCTGGGGCAAACTGGTGGTGCAGCCAAATTTTGAAATGTTGGCGCTTGCACCCGTCTCAGAAGCGCTGCTGATTCGGTTAGATCGTTTTGCCGAGCGCACGCGGCTCGAGCAGATCGCCCAGTATCGCCTGACAAAGGCCAGTGTGACCCGCGCTATACAGATGGGCATGCACGCGGAAGAAATTCAGCAGATCCTGGAGCAGGCGGGCGGGGGAAGCCTGCCGCAAAACGTCTGCTATTCACTGATGGAATGGGAACGACAGGCGCGGCGCATTGAACTCTGGCCTCGTATGACCTTACTCGAAGTAGACGACGCGGCTTTACTGGATGAACTCTTCGCGGATGCGAAAACTCGCCCGTTGTTTGGTCGTCGGCTGGCCCCCTTGCTGGCAGAAGTGGTCTCCGATCAATTGGCCAACCTGCAAGAACTGTTGTGGCAGCGCGAATATCTGCCCGCGCTGGTAGTGGCGCCGGTCTATACTCAGGTGTTGGAAAGCGGGCGTATGCCAGTGCATGAACCACAGTGGCGACTGCTCGGGGATGGCCTGTTGCAGCCCTGCTATCCCGTAGTGAACCTGTACCTGGCGGCAGAACTTGAACGTATCACTACCTATGACGAGGCGACGGGCTGGAGACGCATTACACCATCATCTATCCAGCGCAGCCCCGATATCCCACTCGAGCATATCGTGCGCTTTTTGCAGCAGTATTGCCTGGACGGTGTGCCGCCTTCCTTCCTTATTCGTCTCAAACTGTGGGGCGGAGGGTATGACAGGCAGAATGTTATTTCGGTTGAAGCTGCTCCCATGCTGCGCCTCTCTGCCCAGGCGCTGCACGATATCCAGGCCGATGAAGAGGTGGGCGAGCTGCTCGAGGAAGAAGTCCCTTCGGAAAACCGTTTAGTGCGTGTTCCGCAGGACAGGTTGGCGCGCATAGTAGAGTTATTGAGGGAACGTGGGTTCGTGGTCGAGGATTAGGCGAGATTTTACCTTCCTAATGAAGCAGCGTCATATATAATAGATCAGAGGGGTGTAGGGACAAGGGGTGGTGTAGATGGCCTTTTCGAGGAGGGTCAACCAATGCCAGATCGTGAAGGACAGCAGCTTGGCAATTATAGATTGGTGCGCTTACTTGGGCAGGGCGGCTTCGCGCATGTCTACCTTGGCGAACATATTCACCTGCGCACCCTGGCGGCGGTGAAGGTGCTGGATACTCGCATGAGCGGGAGCGATGAAAGCGTGCAGTTTCGCCACGAGGCCCGTGTCATTGCCGACTTGCATCATCCCAATATTGTGCGCGTCTTAGATTTCTCGGTGATAGACAATACGCCTTTCCTGGTGATGGAGTACGCGCCTAATGGCACCCTGGCGAAACGCCATCCTCGGGGCATTCCCTTGCCGCCGATGGTGGTGGTCTCCTACGTCAAGCAGGTCGCGGCGGCGTTGCAGTACGCGCATACGCAGAAACGACTGATTCACCTGGATGTCAAACCGGCGAATATGCTCATTGGCAGCAACGACGAAATTTTGCTCAGTGACTTCGGGATCGCTCTGACCGCCATCAGTTCGCGTTCTCAAGCCATCGAAAACATCCTCGGTACCCTGCCGTATATGTCTCCTGAGCACCTGAACGGCAAACCCTCCCTGGCGAGCGATCAGTATTCGTTGGGAGTCGTCGCCTATGAGTGGCTCTGCGGCTATCCTCCCTTTCAGGGGTCGCATTCCGCGCTCTTCGCCCAGCACAGCTTTGCGCCTCCACCTTCCCTGCAAAGCAGGATGCCTGGCATTCCGTCAAGTGTAGACCAGGTTGTCTTGAGAGCGTTAGCGAAACAACCGCAGCAGCGCTTCCCACATGTCCAGGATTTCGCGGATGCTCTGGAGGAGGTGGTGCTACAAGCGCCTGGGACGATGGGAGTTGGGCATGCCGGGTTTACCAGGCCGTCACCTTCCAGTACAACGCAGCAGGTTCCACCCAGGATTGGCCCATCACCCTTTGTAGTTGGTTCGCCAGCGCATACTGGAACTCCCTTTGGACAGACGGAGCAGATATCCGAGCCGGTAGTAATGCCATTGCCCAATACGGGCGCGCCTGATCACCCACTTGTCCTGCAGGAGCGCGTGCTGCTTCGGCAGGCGCAGACACTGGTGCAGGGCTATGAACTGCGCAAAACCGACCTGCAACGGCGACGGCGCGAGGAAGAGCAGGTTGCTTACCAGGCGCGGCAGAGTGCGATGGCGCAGGCAGACCACGCTATTGAGGAAGTTCGCCAGATCTATGCGGAGACGCGCAGCGAACTCTCGGCATCGGGTTGGAGCTGGTGGGCCAGCACACATCTCTTCACGCCTCCTCCTGAAGAACCTGCGCGCAGCCTCGATGCAGCAGTGCAGGTAGCGACCTGTCGCACAACTGCCGCCGCCGCCAGCAACAGGGTGCATGCATTTCTGAGACGCTATGCGCGTCCGGGCATATTGTTCACATGGGTGCTGCGTATCGCGGCGGTAGTAGCTGGAATTTTCGGCCTGCTGCTCTTCTGGGTGTCTGGCCCGCCCGGTAACTTGCTTCTAGATGCAGGCTGGGCTCTGGTCGTCTTTATCGCTGTGCTGGCGGGGTGCTTTTACAGGCTCTTCTATCCGCTCAGAAAAGCCTATGTGACGCTCGGGTATGTCGAACCACTGGTGGAACTCGCTCATGAGCAGCGCTGCGCGAGCATCGAGGATATCTTTCAAACGCAACTCCATGAAATCGGACAGCGTCACGAAGAACAAAACGATCAACTTGAGCACATCTTGCAGGAGCGATTGATGAAACTGCGCGCTGATGTGGCGACTTTTCTTCATGAAACGAGTTATGCTGGCGCGGGCTGGGATGATGCGTCCTGGGATGCCTGGGAACACTTGCATATTACTCCTCCTGTCGCTCGTATCGGCGCGCTGATGCTGCCTGCGCAACTGGCCCTTCCACCACTGCCGGCGCTCATCTCCTGTCCAGAGGGCTGCAATCTGTTCATCAAGGCGGCAGGAGCAGCAAAGCAGAGCGCGGCGGCGGTGGTACAATCGCTGTTGATACGCTTGCTGGCGACGCAGCAACCAGGGAATGTGCGCCTCACCATCATCGATCCTATTGAACTGGGCAATACGCTGAATCCATTTTCACCGCTAGCTGAGCATCATGACATGCTGGGAACGGGCAATGCCTGGGTCAGTACGCAGGAAATCGAGCAGCAATTACGCAGCGTAACCGATCATATCCGCCATGTTCACCGCAAGCACAGTGAGTATAGAGCGGAAGGAGAGAAGGGAGAGGAAGGCAATGAGAGCAGCCATCAGGCTGAACCTTATCATATTCTGGTGGTGATGGGCTTTCCGGCGAATTTCTCTCCCGCGGCGGCGAATGAACTGCTGGTGATCGCTAGAAATGGCCCGCGCTGCGGTGTTTCAACCATCATCGTCGGCGACCTTGATATGCCATTCCCCGCTCTTCTCGGCTTTGAATTACATGCGCTGGAAAGCATTTCCAGCGTGATCACCGGCAATGGGCCGCGCTTTACCTGGCTGGACCCCGATTTCTCAGCGTGCCAGTTGCTGTTGGATACGCTGCCACCACTGCCATTGTCCACGCAACTTTTACAAACGGTGCGCCAGTACATTTCCGACGCCGCCTCGGTTGAGCACAATACGCGGCTGAAGGAACTGTTAGATCAGCCTCAATGGCCAGCGCCCGGTGATACGGTGAAGGCCTGGCTGGGTCACCCGGTGACGCTGAAAGAGCCAACCGCCGTCACTTTCTCGCGGGAAAGCGGCAGCCATCTCCTTATTGTCGGCAAGCAAGAGGAGATGGCGATGAGCATGGCTGTGACCTCTCTCGTCAGCCTTGCCGCGCAATATCCACCCCAACGCCTGCAATGCTACATTGTTGAGACCAGCTCGAAACAGGATGCTTTGCAGGTGATGGGGCAATTGCTGCCGGGTTATATACCGCGTGTGGTGACGCGGCAGAACCTGCATTCCGGTCTTGCCCAGGTCATCACCCATATCAGCGAGGTACTTGAACAACGGCGCGCGTCAGATGCTTTCGAGCATTCATCGATCTTGCTCATTTTACACGGCTTGCAGCGTATGGATGAACTACGTCAAAAGCCTGCTCAACATGAACATGCAGGTTCACCGACGCTGGCTGAACAATTCGCGACCATCCTACACCAGGGGCCTGATCTCGGTATCCACCTGTTGATGTGGTGTGACAGACTTACGAGCCTGAAAAGCATGCCCGGCAGCGATGCGCTTGAGCATTTTGACCGGCGGGTTGTCTTGCGCACGCCCTCGAAAAACGAATCGATGGAGTTGCTGGAATGGCCTGGCGCTACGGAACTCAGCCAGGATTACGCTGTGCTGTTCGATACGACTACAGGTGACCGTGAAATGTTCCGTCCTTATCACTTGCCGTCGAGAGAGTGGTTGGAGGAGGTAGCTGAAAAGATTGGGCGGAAGATACTCCCAAATTAGCTTGACGGTGTCTACCTGGCTCTGGTACAATCGACGAAAAGGTGTAAGAAATGGCAAAGAAAGTGGTGGCATCCGTCCCACGAGGCATGCGGGACATCTTGCCGGAGCAGATGATCCGGCGGCAGTATGTGATCGATGTAATTCGCGGCGTCTTCGAGGAATTTGGTTTTGAACCACTCTCAACGCCCGCCGTTGAATTAGCCGACACGCTTATGGGCAAGTACGGACCAGACGCGGAGCGGCTCATTTATAATGCAACGTACGGGGATGGGAAGGATAGGCTTGCACTCCGCTACGATCTCTCGGTGCCCCTTTGCCGGGTAGTCGGCATGTATCCCGATCTGCCCAAGCCTTTCAAGCGGTATCAAATTGCCCCGGTCTGGCGCGCGGAACGCCCGCAGAAAGGACGATATCGCGAGTTCTACCAGTGTGACGCGGACACAGTTGGCAGCGCGAGTATGCTGGCCGACGCCGAGACACTCAATGTCATCTACGAGGTACTCCGGCGGCTGGGCTTCAAGAGGTTTGTCATCAATATCAACGACCGGAAAATTCTGACCGGCATTGGGCAATTTTCTGGCGTGCCGGATGAATTGCTTGGCGGCCTGTACCGCTCCATTGACAAGTTAGAAAAGATCGGCCTGGAGGGGGTGAGAGAGGAACTGCGGAGAAACGAGATTCCCGATGATGTCATCGAAAAGATGCTCGATCTGCTCCAGATTGAAGGGGAGAACGAGGTGGTGCTGGCTTCACTACGAGAGAGATTGGGGAGTTATCCAGTTGCGCTGGAGGGGATTGCCGAACTTGAGGAGATCATCGGCTACCTGAAGGCGCTTGATATTCCTGAAGAGTATTACCAGGTCAAGTTTGCGATGGTGCGCGGGCTGGAGTACTATACGGGCCCTATCTATGAGACGACCATTGAGGAACCCAGGATGCCCAGCATTACCGGCGGCGGGCGTTATGATGAACTGGTGGGCATGTTCTCCCAGCGTAGTTACCCTGCCACGGGAACGACCATTGGTATCGAGCGTATCATCGACGCAATGGAGGAGCTAAACATGTTTCCTCCAAATGTTGGCAAGACGGTAGCCCAGGTGCTGGTGACGGTTTTCGACAAAACTCTGGTGAATGCATCGCTGCAGATGGCGAACATCCTGCGCCAGGGTGAGTTGAAGACTGAGATGTACTTTGAGCAGGATCCACTAGGCACTCAGCTTCGCTATGCGGGCAAGAAGGGTATACCCTTCGTGGTTATCCTGGGGCCAGATGAATTCGCGGCTGGCCAGGTGACGGTGCGAGACCTCGTGCGGAAAGAACAGCAGACGGTTAGCCAGGCAGAGGTTGTTGGTCTTATCAGGCAATGGATGGTGTAAAAAGCAGTTGACAAAACACCACAAGTATGATATCTTACTCATGCGAACGCAAGATATATGCGGGAGTGGCTCAGTGGTAGAGCATCTCCTTGCCAAGGAGAAAGTCGCGGGTTCGATCCCCGTCTCCCGCTCCCAGTTGTCTTCATACGGCGACGTCGCCAAGTGGTAAGGCACGGCTCTGCAAAAGCTGCACCAGCGGTTCGAATCCGCTCGTCGCCTCCATCTTTGACGTGATGATGCAGGTCACGTCTTTTTTTGTTTGTACTCGGCACCTATCCGTCCTGCCATCCAACCAGACGCACTGCGTGCTTCTTGTAAGGCATCTTGCCAACGCACTGCGTGCTAGCTGCGCTCAGGCTAGATGCAAGGAGTGCGCTTCGCTCAGGCAGGACGGATGGAGAGGTGTTCTCCATGCGACAACAACGCAGCTATTCCACGGAAGGCATTGTACTCAAGCGCACCGACCTTGGGGAAGCTGATCGTATCCTGACCCTCTTTACTCCCAACAAAGGCAAATTTCGTGCCGTCGCCAAAGGCACACGTCGCCCCGTCAGTAAACTGGCAGGACATGTCGATCTGCTCTGTCGCAGCCAGTTGCAAATAGCCCTGGGGCGCAACCTCGACATCGTGACCCAGGCGGAAGGGCGCGAGAATTTCCTGCACCTGCGTACCGATCTCTGGCATATGACCTGCGGCTTCTACCTCGCCGAACTGGTAGACCGTTTTGTGGAAGACCAGACGCCGCACTACGATATCTATACCCTGCTGCTGGATACTCTGCGCTACCTGGATGCCGACGCCAACGCGCTTCAACAACAGCGCACAAATGGCATAGCGCTAACTCCGCAGCAGGAAGAGGGAAATACCCGCCTGCTCTTGCGCTACTTTGAGCTGCGCCTGCTCTCGGCCATTGGCTACGAACCGGCCTTGCAGAACTGCGCGCACTGCGCCAGCGAGATACGCCCGGAGGACAACGGCTTCAAAGCCTCGCTCGGCGGCATCCTGTGTCCCCAGTGCTCGCGTTACTGGGAACGCCATCTTTCGCTCAACGCGCTCAAGGTACTGCGCTACATGCAGCGCAGCAAGTGGGCGGATGTGGCTCGTTTGCGACCCGATGCTCACATGCACGCCGAATTAGAAGGCGTGATGCACGACCTGCTGCGTTTCCACCTGGAACGCGACTTGAAGTCATGGAGCTTCCTGGAGATGCTGCGAAAGAGCTGAATGGGCTACCGGGCAAGGTCAGGGCGATAGCTTCCGGGAAGGCTGCGGAAACTGATTGCGATGCGGTTCCACCCATTGATGGCAACCACGGCTAGCGTCAGATTGATCAGTTCCGCCTCGCTAAAATGCTGGCGCACCTGCTCATAGACCTCATCTGGTACATGGTTGGCGGCGATCAGTGTCAGCGCTTCTGTCCAGAGGAGCGCCGCCCGTTCCCGCTCAGTATAGAATGGCGCTTCTTTCCAGGCAGGAAGCGCGTAAAGGCGCTGTTCACTTTCACCGTTGGCTCGCGCGTCTTTGGTATGCATATCGAGGCAATAGGCGCACCCGTTGATCTGTGAGGCGCGAGTTCTGACCAGCTCGAGTAGAGATTGTTCCAGGCCACATTCCGCTACGTACTTCTCGAAGCCTTGCATGGCTCTGTAGGCTCCTGGCGCTGCCTTCATGTTTTCGATGCGTGGTTGCATTTCAGTTCTCCTCGGTTCTAGAAGTCGATTACAAGCCCTGCGCTTTCGCTACGTCCGCGACGACCCTGCGGAGAGCTTGCGCGATATCCAGGAATGCTTCGTCGCGGTTCGACCAGCTAATTACCGGTTTGCCATCCTTTGGGAGCGCTTTGAGTTTGCCGAATGGGGCGCTGTGCCAATCGCAGGGCCGCAGAATGATGGGGATCACGCGAGCTTCCTTTGCTTCGTGCCGTTCCATAGCTCGCTGCATCTCCTTGTCATAGCAATAATCTGAGGCCATAAAGGCTGTGCTGACCAGCAGTAGAATAATGGGAGCCGAATTCAGGTGTTCGGCAATCTCACCTTCTAATTCTTTGCCCTCGGAAATTTCTCGATCAAACCAGCCATTGATAAGCTTTTGCCTTTTGAGTAGAGCCAGGTGGGTGTCTAGCTCGTCCCTGAGACCTTCGTCTTTATGCGCGTAGGAATAGAAAACTTCCATTGTGCCGTGTTGTTGAGGTAGAGATGGGGCAGGCAACCAGCTAAGATGCAATTGCTGGCGTTGTTGCGGCGTAAGCGCATTGGCCCACCGTCTATCCTGCTGGTGAAACTGGCGCTGCTTCTCCTCTAATTCTGGGAACTCGCGCAGCACTACCTTCGTCAGCATGGCTTTGCCACCCAGCGCGTTGGTGCGGTCACGGGTGGTTTGCACGATGCCGCAGACACTGCCTGTTTGCCGGTTGAGGACGGGCGAGCCGCTCATGCCGGGGCGCACCTGTCCCTCCTTGAATTTCAGCAGTTCGTGTTGATCGCCAGCCCAACCTTCGCAGGCAAAGGTGGTGGATGCGCCTTGTGACTCAGTATCGGCATAGCCATAACTGTAGAGTTCGCTGAATGGCTCTGCTCCACCATGCAATAGCACATAGGGATGATCAGAGATGGGTGCCTGTAACAGAGCCAGGTCTGGATAGGGAGCATTGCGAAATGTACCTATCTGCGCTGAATACTCCTGCCCTTTCCAGAATACTTTGATAGGCAGTTTCTGCATGCCCCCTTGCTGCGCGTTTTCGATGACATGTGCGCAGGTCAAGATCAGTCCAGGCGCGACAAAGAAACCTGTGCCGCTTCCGCCGCTTGCAAGGATACGCACAGTGCAATCGGCCAGCAGCTCGTACAGCGATTGGGTCATGTAACATCAATCCCCTCTACCTGGTCATGTCTTCGGTGATCTCGCCCCATTCCAGGGTGATCTTCAAGTTGGCGTTTCCCGTGCCCTTGACCAGCAGCGCGGTCAGTTTTCCCGATTCGATGCCGACCTGCACGCCGAACTCAACACTGGCGGCGCGGGGCTTCACCTTTTTCAAGGTGGTGACCAGGGCTTTGGCGAGTCCTTCGACCGTGTCGGTCACTTCTTTGAATGGGGGGACGCCAAAAGCTACACGCTCTTCGCCACCAAGCGCGGTCGCTTGAATGCTGATACTGGTGCCATCCTCGAGCATCGCCTTGACGACTTCTGTTTTGTTCGCTTCGTCTTCCATGTCAACTCCAGATTCTGTTTATTTGGCCCTATTGTATCTCACACTTATGATAGATGGAAGTGGCACAGCGTGTTTTACTTATCCTCCTGGTAGCGCTTTGCTAGAAGCATGTGTAAGCGTTCCTCTAAAGATTGCGCCTCCTTTTCCTTTTCCAGGAGGCGCAAAAGCACAGCCAGGCCTTTCAGGCCTTCGATGGTATCAGGATGTCCTTCCCCCAGTATGTGTTCTTTGATCGTCACTGCTCGCCGGTAATATATCTCTGCCTGGGTGTATTTGTTCAATGCCAGGTAGACTTTTGCCAGGGTGTACAACATCTCAGCTACGTCAGGGTGTTCTCCCCCCAACATTTTTTCGCCCATGATTACTGCTCTGCGCGCGTCTTTTTCCGCTTGAGCATATTTGCCCTGAGCGTAAGCGAGTGTCGCCAATCCATGAAGGCAGCGAGCTATATCCGGGTGTTCCTGCCCAAAGGTATGTGTCAGGATACTCACTGCCCGTTGGTAGAGCGGTCTGGCTTTCGCAGAGTTCCCCTGAGCTTGATAGACCCGCGCTAGAACAGAGAGGCTCTCGGCTACTGCGGGATGTCGTGCTCCCAGGTGCTGTTCATAGTACGCCAGCGTCCGTGTTGCCTGTTTTTCTGCTTCGTCTTGTCTGTCTTGCGCCAGGAGAATCAATGCGAATGTATTGATATAGTGAGCTACATCAGGATGATCTCTTCCAAGCTTCTTCTCACAGAGGGCCAGAACCTCTTGACAGCGTGTTGCTGCCTGTTCGTATTGCCCTTGCTTATAGAGAAGCCTGGCGATCCCGTGCAAACTTTCTGCTACATCAAGATGGTCGTTTCCCAGGCTCTTTTGAAGGATAGCCAGGCCACGTTGATAGTACATGTCGGCGTCATGATACCTGCCTTCAATCTGACACAGGTCTGCCATTCTACTCAGGACCATGCCGAGAAAGGGATTATCTGGCCTTTGATCTCTTTCTAGCAGTGTTACTGCTCGTTGCAGGCTCGCTCGTACCTGTTCATACTTTGCCTGTGCCAGGTAAAGCCTGGCGAGTGTGTAAAG
>Ga0137384_10002078_pt1 | contig 15836 bp, 15 predicted proteins | sample SagtaG_2_FD_104922 | JGI IMG/M metagenome (GOLD analysis project Ga0137384, IMG submission 104922) | Vadose zone soil microbial communities from Sagehorn Ranch, Mendocino, California, USA - Sage2_R_60_16 metaG | ecosystem: Environmental > Terrestrial > Soil > Vadose zone | place: USA... | reverse complement strand
TCGTCTTTATCAAAACACGCTGTCGGTTGTCCTGCCTTCATCGTGTCGATTCACCCCCTCATGCTCGCAGTACGGCTATGAGGCGATTCAACGTTTTGGCTTTATACGTGGAGGATGGATGACCATCAGACGCATTGGCCGGTGCCATCCATTTTATCACGGCAATCTCTACGATCCGGTCCCAGAGCACCTGGGTGACTAGATCAATGGGAAGACAGGAGAAACCCCGTGGGTCAGATACTGGGTCCAATAGGCGACCTTTTTAATCATATCTTTACCTACCCCATTTTTAATGTTTTGATGCTGCTCTATCACGTCTTCGGTGATTTCGGGCTGTCCATCATAGTCATGACTGTGATCATTCGCCTGGTGCTGTTCCCACTGACACTGGCACAACTACGATCGATGAAGGCGACACAGGCAATCCAGCCGCAGGTACAGGAATTAAACAAAAAGTATGAGAAGGATCCACGGGCGAAGCAGGAGGCGCTGATGGCGCTCTATAAAGAGACCGGCGTGAACCCCATGGCGGGATGTCTCCCTCTTGTGATCCAGTTGCCGGTACTTTATGGCCTCTTCTATGCGCTGAACGGGGTTTTGAGGAATCCCACGCTGCATAACGCTATGCATACGGGCATCAACGACCTCATCTACCCGTTCCTGCCCCACTTTCAACAGTTGCCGGATACCAGCCTGAGATGGTTTACCTTCCTTAATCCAGCCTGGCACATCTCGCTAGGGCAACCGGACCCCACACACATCTTGCCGATCCTGGCAGGCCTGGCGACCTTCGTACAATTGCGCATGTCACAACCCAGGTCGACTGCTGGCTCCAAAGATATGATGTCACAGCAGCAGCAGTTGATGCAGTTCATCATGCCCATTTTCACCGCTTTTATTGCGTGGAACTTTGCTGCCGGCCTGGCGCTCTACTGGACGACTACATCGGTCTTTAGCATCGTCCAGCAATTCTTTGTCACAGGCTGGGGTTCGCTGCTGGCTCCTCTACCGTTCTTAGGTGGCAGCTCTAGCGGGAGCAAATCTACTAAGAGCAGTGGGAGCAAAAGTAAGGGCTATAGCGGCGATCAGCGCAAAGAAAGCCAGCTTTTAGGTAAGGCCGATGAGCCCGAAGCACAGGTCGTTTCAGGCAGCGGACCGGTGGCACGCAATATGCGCACATCCTCGCACGTGAATGGCTCCTCTTCAGGACGCCGCCGCCAGCGTGGCAGCAGCGCATCAGCACGCCGGCGTGGCAACACTTCAAATAGGTCACGCGGCTAGCTGAGATATTACAAACATAGTTCAAGGGAGAAAGTAAAGCAGTGGAAAGCATAGAGGCTAGCGGCAAAAGTGTTGATGAGGCTGTGCAACAGGCCCTGGCACGCCTGGGGAAACAGCGTGATGAAGTAGAGATTACGGTACTACAGGAACCAGCTCGCGGCACATTTGGTCTGGGCAGCAGGGAGGCCCGCGTGCGGGTCGCGGTGCGTCCCAGCAGTGCTGTCATCACTCCTGAAATGGCCGATGCTATCCTTGGTCCAGCCAGCGCCTTTCCTGAAGAGGAAGCCTATGGTGAGGAAGAAGAGGACCTGGGCGAGTACGAGGAGGAAGATGAGGGTGAATTCGACGAAGCCGAGCTGGAAGATGAAGTTCAATTCCTTACACCTGCAGGGCAGGTAGGTATCATAGATCATACTCCTATAGACGCAGACCTGACCGATCATGGGGCGCTCGAGGGCGAAATGCAGGAGGTTGAGACGCCATCGCGCGAGGATGTTGAGATTACCGTCGATGTCTTGCAGCAAATTTTGCACTACATGAACATTCGCGCCGCAGTCCAGGTACGTTCCACGAATCCGCTTACACTTAACATCCAGGGGATCAACGAAAATCTGGGGCTGTTGATTGGACGCCGGGGAGAGACGCTGTCGGCGTTACAACTCCTCGTCAGCCTGATCGTAGGCCATCGGACCAAGCATCGCATGCGCATCATTGTGGACGCGGAAAACTATCGCGAGCGTCGTGAGGAGAACTTGCGCTCGCTCGCGCTGCGAGTGGCACAACAGGTACGGAACTATCGTCGTTCTATTGCACTCGAGGCAATGCCCCCCCACGAGCGCCGTATCGTTCATATCGCCCTGGCAGATAGCAAGGATATCAGCACGGAAAGCATTGGCGAGGGCGAGGCACGACGCGTAGTGATCTCCCTGAAACGCTCCGGGCGCTAGTGCGCGTCAACGCCCTATTGATGGAGGGTCCCTATGTCTTCTATTCCGCAGCCAGCCCGGGGTGAGAGAGTACCGGATTTTCTCGCGATTGGGCATGTGACACGCGACGTGCGTCGCGATGGCTCTTTTTCACTTGGAGGAACCGTGACTTTTGCTGCCCTGACGGCCTATCGTTTAGGATTAGTGACGGCGGTCGTCACTTGTGCGGACGAGCAACTCGTCGCGGAATTGCCTGCGCATCTGCCGGGGATAGGGTTAGCCGTACGCCAATCGAAGGCAACGACGACGTTCGAGAATCAATATTCGAGAGGCTTTCGCACGCAGTACTTGCGAGCCCGCGCAGAGGAGCAGCAGGTAGAGGATGTGCCAGAACACTGGCGTGGCGCTCCCGTTGTGCTGCTGGGACCACTTGCACAGGAACTGACTGCCCAATTCATCACGCTTTTCCCCCGCCACCCAGGAGTTATTGTTGCGGCAACTCCGCAGGGGTGGCTGCGGAGTTGGGATGATGACGGGCGCGTCTGGCCATCACCCTGGAGCGATGCCGAGCGAGTGTTGCCAGGACTCGATGTGCTCATTCTGAGTCATGATGACTTGCTCCCTTTTGCCGATGGCAACCGTGTAGAGGCCGATGCCATACTGGCATATTGGAGTACGTTTGTGCCTTTACTGATCGCCACCGATGGGCGACAGGGGGCAACGCTCTTCCAGCATGGCGTGCCCGAAGAGTTTCCTGCCTATGCTGCGATGGAGGTAGATCCGACTGGCGCAGGCGATGTATTTGCTGCCGCCTTTCTCTCACACCTGTACAAATTTGGTGATCCACGTAAGGCTGTTGACTTCGCAAACTGCGCCGCCTCTCTCTCCATTGAGCATACAGGCATCTCGGGTATTCCTACCTACGAGACGGTGTTGGAGCGAACAAAAGCAGTGAGATAAAGTCACTTATTCGGCGGCAGTCTCTTCCTCCTTACCCGTGCTGGCCTCGTCTTCCTCGCTAATGAAAAATGGATCTGCCTGGGACGAAGAGCTTTCTTGCTCCTGAGGAGCTTCCCTTGAAGGCTCATCAGTTGGAGCTGTGGTCTCGGCGTAACTGCTGCCGACTACGTATGACCATGCGCCAGTGTCAGGAGTCGCTCCAGCTGCTGGAGCAGACGTCTCCATATTGCTGCTCGATTCACCGTCGTTGGAGGAATCCGTCTCTGGCTGGTAATGCTCTTCCTGGCCATGGAGGTTCGCAGGTGAGGTGGCGACCTCGGACTCTTGCTGTGGGGCATGTACCTCGACCTGCTGCATCTGCTCCACTTTCGTTTCTGAGTTGCGCAGGCGCGTTCTCGCGGCTTCAAGGCTTGCCTGCGCTTTGGCAACCTTCTGCTCGGCCTTCTGTACATCTTGCCTGGCCTGTTCGAGCTTCAGCATTGCCCTGGCTTCTCGCTTAGCCTGCTTCTTACGTTGCTTCTTTGTCTCCTGGGCATCCAACGTGGCTACCCCGTTACCTGATGCTTCTGTCATAACTTCGCTCCTCGGTTGCTGTACTATATTCCTATGAACTACGATAAAAGATGGGTGTGTTACATACACGGGCCGCTCATGCATTTCGTCTCAATGTCAGCCTGGGCTGGTATGAAATAACGGCTGCGGTATATGATACCAGGGATTGTCGCAAAAACGGCCGTGGGTGTCAATAGCTCCTGCCAGATACCTTGCAATGCCATGCCGCCCCGGGTAGAATGGCAGCATATTATGGAGGTTAACGAACAAGATCGGTCAGGTGGTGTCGCCCCTCGCTTCGCGAAGGGGAAGCATCTCTGTGCCCAGCGAGCCAGACCCTTCGCGAAGCGAGGGGCTTCGGCTCATGCGCTCAGCATGACATTCCCGGTTTCGGGTGTTACATTTCATTATATGCCAGGTCTTCCCAGTACAGAGAGAAAAGAGAATCAGGGTACATGGAACTCAACGACACGACTGACTACCAGCGCTGCTTCGTCTGTGGGCAGCGCAATCCTTTTGGCCTACACCTGGTTTTCCGCATAGAAGACAATACGATTGTAGCCGATTTCCAGCCACGAGAGGAACACCAGGGATTTCCAGGTGTTATACATGGTGGTATCGTCGCGGCCGTATTGGATGAGGCTTTAGGACGCACATCGATGTTGGGAAGTCATCCGGAATGGACTATGACTGGGCGGCTGGAGCTACGCTACCGGCGCTTTGTACCATATGGGCCGCTCTTGCGCGTACGCGCATCGTTAGGCGCGGAACGGGGCCGTATGCACCAGGCTTCCGGCGCACTGACACTGGCCAACGATGAGAGCGTCGTGTATGCAGAGGCACAGGGTACGTTTATGCTGCTCCTGCCCGAGACCGTGGATATGATCGTGAAACAGTACCCAGAGTCACGTAAATTTTTTGGAGGTTCATGACAGGCCAGAGACGTCATGCCCATTTGCATCGGGAGGAAAGGGGAGCACACCTTTAGGAAGCGCCTGCGAAGAGGTTTGCGGCGCTACAATCTCGGCTCCCGTCTCTTCCATAATTTGCCGGAGCTGGCCGGCGTTGATCGTCTCGTGCTTGCGCAGTTCCTGCGCCATGCGGTCAAGCGTTGGGCGATGGGCCTGCAATAGCTCAATGGCACGATTATAGCACATGCCTACGATGCGTTCGACCTCTTCATCAATCGCCTCGGCGGTCGTCTCGCTATAATCCTGCGGGGCGCCAGGCGACCCAGCATTCATAAATGGAGTGGTGCGATCGCTGAATGAAATGGTGCCCAGGCGTTCGCTCATACCCCAGCGCGTGACCATCTGGCGCGCAATGGCAGTCACCCGCTGCAGGTCATTCTCTGCGCCTGTCGTAATGTGTCCTATCGCCACCTGCTCGGCCGAACGTCCTCCCAGCAGTGTCACCAGCTGCGTCAGCAGGTACTCCTTGGAATAGTTGTAGCGGTCATCCAATGGTACGGACATAGTCACACCCAGGGCCTGCCCGCGCGCTACAATCGTCACCTTCTGCACGGGATCGGCGTACTCTGAAAGCAATCCCGTCAGCGCGTGACCGCTCTCATGGTAAGCGATCACATTGAGGTCTTCTTCGCTCAGCACCAGTGGGCGCTCGGCCCCGAGCAGGATCTTGTCCAAGGCTTCGTCAAAACATTTCTGGTTGACCGACTCGAGGTTGCGGCGAGCAGCTAATAGCGCCGCCTCATTCACCAGGTTCGCCAGATCGGCACCGACCATGCCCGGTGTGGAGCGCGCAATGGAGGTCAGGTCCACATCACTTGCCAGAGGCACGTTGCGGGAATGGATTTTAAGGATTGCCAGGCGCCCGTTCCAGTCCGGGCGATCGACAGTGACGCGCCGGTCAAAGCGGCCCGGGCGCAGCAGCGCTATATCAAGTCCATCGGGACGGTTGGTAGCGCAGATTACTACGACTGCCTGGTGCGAATCGAAGCCATCCATCTCTACCAGTAGCTGATTTAGTGTCTGTTCGCGCTCATCGTTACTGTTGATGCTTATACCGCGCTGTCGCCCCACGGCATCGATTTCATCGATAAAGATGATGCTGGGAGCTGCTTTTTTCGCCTGGTCGAATAAATCGCGCACACGGCTGGCGCCGACGCCAACCAGCACCTCGACGAACTCCGAGCCGGACATTGAGAAGAAGGGCACACCTGCCTCGCCGGCCACTGCACGCGCCAGCAGGGTTTTACCGGTTCCTGGAGGGCCAACCAGCAGGACACCGCGAGGAATCTTTCCACCCAAACGCTGATACTTTGTGGGCGTCTTCAAGAACTCAACGACCTCTTGCAATTCGTACTTCGACTCGTCGACACCTGCAACATCTGCAAATGTAGTGCTTGGGCGATCTTCGAGAATCAGTTTTGCACGGCTCTTGCCGAAGCTGAAAATGCCCTGTTGCCCTTGAGTGGCACGGCGGCTAAAGAAGATGAAAAGGCCTATTAAGAACGCCCATGGTAAAAGTGTGAGCAGTATATTCAGCCAGAAGCTATTATCCGCAGGCGGTTGATTGATAACGGTAGCGCCCTTGGAGATGAGCAAGGAGACAACATTGGGATCTCCGTTCGGAAGCTGGACTACGTGATACTGGGTATACCCGTTTACGGAGTGGAGAAAATCACCCTGGATATCGGTTGTTCCGATAAATGTGGCGTTTTTGATATTGCCTGCATTGATCTGGTCGTAGAAGGCGCTGTAGGAAAGTTCGTTGCGCTGCGGGGAACTGGCAGAGTTCGTATTCATGTTGAACCACATATAAACGTAAATAGCCAGCATTACGCCAACGATGATCAGCAGCCAGCGGTTGACAAGCGAAGGACCTCGCTGCGGTGTCTGTCCGTTACCGTTGGGACGGCCGCTTCCTCCAGGGCGGAGCTGGTTTTGCTGCCGCTGGGGCGCGTTATTGTTTTGTAGCAAGTGTATGTTTGTCGGCTGTTCATCCATGGATATATGTACCTGCTTTCTGGGAGCCCCTGTGCGCATGTTTCCTGGTAACGAAAAGACAATGGGCCATTATGTTATTAATTATATCTCACATGTGTTTGAATTGCACGTTTACGAGCGGTTAGCAGGGCGATGGCAAGCATCGCCCCTACATTTCACGGCTCAACCTGCGTTTTCCAGTTCATTATAGATTACGATATATCTAAAGTTTTGTTGTAAGGGTTCCAGTTCACTACAACGGTTTAGCCGTCAATTGCAACACGATACGCTGCGAGCCATGAGGGGCGATCAACAGGCGGTCAGCGGGTCGATTGAGCGCATCCTCGCTGCCAACTGCCGGCTCAAAACAGACGAAAGCATGATCGGGCCTGGTGGGTGGCTCCGACCAGACCTGCATCATCGCCAGCCTGTACACTCCCTCTTGAGGCAATTCAGCAACTGTCAAAGTACCATGTTGAGGCACCTGGATCGTGACCCGCTGTGAAAATGGGTAGGGATGATCGGGTGGATGCTGCTCCCAATCGAAGGTGTTAGCTGCAAAACCCGCGGGGCCATCGGTGACCAGCCGCGCTTTATCCCCCTGGGTCATAGCGAAGTAGGGGTGAAAACCGGGAGCAATAGGCATATCCTCGTCGCCGCGATTCTCCATCACCAGGGTATACGTCAGCATCTCTTCTTCTACGGCAATACCAGCAATGAACGTGAATTCGTAGGGGTAGCTGGGGCGAGTAGCATCGCTGCTGCTTAACTGCATGGACAGGTGCGCAGTATCCTGCGCTGTGATCGTCCAGGGGAGATTGCGGCCAAAGCCGTGGATCGGGAGGGTTGTGCCTTTGTCTTTGAAGATGCCTTCTTTGAGGCGAGAAAAGTTGGGGATCATGAGCGGCAAGCCCCAGCGTTTCACGTTTCCTGTTTCCTCCGGCCGGTAGAGCACCCGCCAGGGGCCGGCCTGGAAATGCGAGACCAGGCATATGTCGGGGATCACTCCCACGGTTGTGCTACCGCTGGTAAGCACATGTTCACGCGGGGTAGGGAATTGCATAAAGTCTGCCATTGTTTATATCCATCCTTCTATGATGTTGCCCTGGCAATTTCGTTCCTGATCTCTATACTACAACGTTAACTGGTGGCGTACATAGACGCCGGGGGAAAATTGCACCCACAAAATACCTAAGCCTATTGCCTTTTCATCTCTAGATGCTTATACTTAATGTTGTCATATCATGTGAGGGGCGCCAGTATGGGCGGCGAACAATTTGGAGCGCTCTTCCAGAGCGAAATGGTCATCTTGGGTATGGAAGACATTTCAGAGCGGGGCGCTATGGGAGCGCAAGGCAAAGCAGAAACGGAGGAGAAGCGGTCTGTGCAAGGATACGTTGCGATCAAGGGCACACGTAATGGCCTGCTTTTAACCCTGGAACCAGAGACCCCTTTCGGTGAATTGTTGAACGCGCTTGCTGAACGGCTTGCCGAAGCTCCTAGCTTCTTTCAAGGCGCTTCGCTGGCGGTTGATACCAGCCGTCGCACTCTGCATACGAATGAGCGTACGCAACTCGAAGATCTACTTGCACATTATCACATGTCAGTCATGCCGCTGGAACAAGGTGCAACACTTCAGGAGAAAGAGCGGGGAAGCAGTGGCCCTGTTTCCATCGTACCGGCTATGGCGAATGAAAAAGCGCAAGCTCAGCGCGACCCGCGAGAATCGGATGATACCCTCTTTTTACGGCGGACAGTGCGTTCCGGCCAGGCCATTCATCATAGCAGCAATGTCGTCGTACTGGGCGATGTCAACCCTGGAGCAGAGATTGTTGCTGGCGGAGATATCATCGTATGGGGAGTTTTGCGTGGTATGGTCCACGCGGGCTATCCCGACAACGAGCATGCCCTGGTGTGCTCGCTACACCTGGCCCCTGTCCAACTGCGTATTGCCCACCTGCTCTCACGGCCGCCGGAGGGACTCGAAGTGCAGCCACGACCAGAGGTTGCATCGATCCGGCAGGGGCAGATCGTTGTTGAGACCTGGATCAATGGCCGCGGATCGCGCAAGTAGAGCAGGTGCAGAAGTAGTCCTGTCAAGGCGTTGATTCGTGTTAGAATAGATGACCGTAACGGTCGGGAGCAACACTTTCTTCTAGAGTACACAGGCCTAAACAGTTGTTTGCATGGAGAGCGAGTGTATGGATAGCCGGGTGATCACCATTACTTCAGGGAAGGGCGGCGTTGGTAAAACCACAACTACGGCAAACGTAGGGACTGCCCTGGCAATGCAGGGCAAGAAGGTCGCCGTCGTCGACTCCGATATCGGCCTGCGTAACCTTGATGCCGTTTTAGGATTGGAGAATCGTATCGTTTACGATCTCGTCGATGTAGTCGAGGGACAGTGCCGCCTGCGGCAAGCCTTGATCAAAGATAAGCGCCTGCCAGAGCTCTACCTGCTGCCCGCTGCTCAGACGCGAGACAAGAACGCCATCAACAGTGTGCAGATGGAGCAACTCTGCCAGCAACTGCGCCAGGAATTTGAGTTTGTGGTTATCGATTCTCCCGCCGGTATTGAACAAGGGTTTCGCAACGCAATCGTTGGCGCTGATGAAATCGTTATCGTGGCGAACCCTGAAATGGCATCTGTGCGTGACGCGGACCGCATCATCGGCCTGGTAGAAGCCGCCGGTAAGCCGGAGCCGCGCCTGATCATCAATCGCTTGCGCCCCGAGATGGTTCGCCGGGGTGATATGATGGATGTAGCGGATGTGTTAGAAGTGCTGGGTATAGACCTGCTCGGTATCGTCCCCGAAGATGAAATGATTATCGTGGCTACCAACAAGGGTGAACCTGTCGTTTATGAAAAGCGCTCGCGGTCGGGTCGAGCTTTTATCAATGCTGCACTGCGCATTCTGGGCGACGAGATTCCCCTGGACGAGATAGCAGAAGCGCCAACGCTGATGGAACGATTGCGGAAATTGGTTGGGTTTGGCCCAGCGCTGGCTGAGAAGCGTATACGTTCTTAGCCATCCTGAAAAAGGAGGCAACAACTATGGGTGTTTTCGAGTTTATATCCGGGCGCAAGAAGCCCACTCCAGGGGAGCTGGCCAAGCAGCGGCTGAAAGTTGCCCTGGTACAGGACCGTATCAAGGTCAACCCGGAATTGCTAGAACTTATCAAGGCGGACCTGCTCACAGTTATCTCACGTCGCCTGGAAATAGATGAACAGCACGTGCAGATCAGCCTTGCCCGCGAGAATCACCTGGACAAGCTCCAGGCCGATGTACCTATTAAGCGGCAAAAAGTCACCTTTGAGTGGGACCCACCCGCCCACACCACTGCCGCGAACGTGCTGCGGGGCAAAGTCCAGGTTGAGGTCGAACGAGAAGAAACGCTCGAGTAAGGCAGTTACAAGGATCGTCCTGGCGGAGCGGTTTTGAGGTGGTGCAGTTCTCCAGGTCAGAAGCGATTGACCAATTTCATACTCCATCCTCCATTATTTCCTTCCCCTGTCTCCATCTATATATTCACAATAATCACTATAACTTAAAACACATACAAATGTATCTATAAATGGTTAAGAATCTGACTATACAGAAAGTCTTTTCTTAACTAAATCTCCACACAATCATAACCGCGAGTGGATAGTGCCGTGGTAAGATAGAGGTGTAACCACATAGAGTTGCAAAGGATCGGGCTAAGTAGGTGAGTGTTTCAATAGGAGGTAGCAACATAATGCTTCGGGACGGCTGCGAAGAGTAAAATCCCCTATCGCGATAGTGAAGTGCCGGCGTGCGGACACCTGCTGGTCATGCTGTGTGCCAGGCGGTATGTTCTTGCAGGGTGGGGAATGTGCGAGGTGGTATTGGCAACTGTGTACATGCTGTATCAGTGGGGAAGGTGAGGATGTGAGCATCCAGCGCGATAGGAACATGCAGATCATCTGAATTGGTGGTGTGGGTTGGCGTGATGTGTTGTGCAGGAGTGGTGGCGGTGGGGTGCCTGGTGGTATCCCTGGCGACTCAGAGCGCAGGCGGTGAAAACAGCTGATCTGCTGGTACCTGTTGTGACAGATGCTGCGGTGGTGGTTAAGCCGCACAGTAGTGCGGATGTATACAGTGGGTGGAACGTGTTGAGGACGATGTGAGGTGTATGTTCGACGCCTGGAACTGGAGTGCGGCCAACGTCGTGCCGGCACTTCAGTGTCGCGATAGGTTTACTTTTTCTTTTCCGTTCAGAGAGTGCACCGTGTATGGGAAATAGTGAGAAGCTGCAAATTTTTGTACAACATGCAATATGACCTTCGGCTAATTTCGTTGACCGGGTATGTGTTGCCATGTATGATAGAACCCAAATATTACTGGTTAAGGTGGCAGACAGAGAGGGGCGAGAATCCATAGACCTGTGCAGGTATCCAGGAGGAGAAAGCGATGAGCGAACAGCAGATTCAAAAGGTCAAAGTAAAGCGCCTGGCACATGTAGGAATGTGGACAACGGATGTCGCTTCCCAGGTACGCTTCTACCGGCAGGTCATGGGATTCGACTTGCGCGTCGTCGAGCCCGGCAGCGCCGGACATGAACTCGAACTCGAAGATGCAAACGTATTCCTGGCGCTAGGCGATGAACACCACTGCCTGGGCCTGTTTAGCGAGACGCGATCCGCCGCTACCAGCCCACGCGCCACGACGCAACGAACGCGACTCCACCACATGGCTTTCGAGCTTGATACCGATGCTGATCTTGCCGCGCTGGCTGCTCGTCTCAAGCAATCCGATATCGAGTTGACTCTTGGAGAGCGCGATGGCAATGTCGAGGCGGGGGATACGCTCTGGTTTAGCGACCCTGACGGCAATCGCATCGTGATATCCGTTACTCCTGACAACACCCTGGCCCCTGCCAACAGCGGGGAACGACATGACCAGTTACGCCCGAGAGCTTTGCAGCATATTGCACTGCAAACTCCACGTCTCGAAGCCATGGTCGATTTTTATACAGGTGCGCTAGGCTTTGATATATCGGACTGGCTCCTGCGTGAACGCGTCTGGCTGCGCTGCAACCATGATCACCATACGGTCATGCTTATCAAAGGGAAGCAAGATATCGATCATATCGGCTACAGCATCTCTACTGCACCGGATATGCTGGCCTGGGCTGATTACCTGGGTCGCCAGCAGATGCCGCTTCTCTGGGGCCCGGGCCGTCATGGAGCTGGTAACGATCTCTTCTTACGCTTTGCTGATAGCGATGGTGTACACATCGAGTTGTCCGCCGAACTCCAGCAATATTACGACCGCGACTCAACGACGCCGCCGCGCCTGTGGCATGCTCGTCCCACGGCGCTCAACCTCTGGGGTGCCATGCCATCATGGATGGATGAAGATGGACGGGGATAATCACCTTCTTCACAGGTGTGAAGGAAGAAGAGGTCAAAGTGGGTTAATCTTCCTTCACAAGCCTTCCGTTGACAATCTCCCAGATTTTGCCGCCGAAGCGCTGCATGAAGAGGCGATCATGAGACACGGCTATGATGGGTCCCGGAAACTTGAGCACTGCTGCCTCAAAGGCTTCTAACACATCCAGGCTGATATAGTTTGTTGGTTCGTCGAGTAAAAGTACGTTGGGCTGTCCGGCCAGCAGGCGCGCGATTTCCAGCTTTCTTCGCTGGCCCACGCTCAATTGTCCGATGGTTTTGGCTATGTCCTCGAGACGAAACAGGCCGTAACCTATCAGTTTCGCTACAAATTCGTCTTCGTAGCCGATCCGCCCGTAGCGATAGGCTTCCAGCACTGTCTTACTCAAATCTGGCAGATCGGGCTCCTGCGGCAGGTAACCGAGGCGAGCGCCTGTCGCAAGACGTATTGCGCCTTCACCGGGCGTCTCAAGACCTATGATGAGCTTGAGCAAGGTAGTCTTACCTGCACCATTGGGACCGGTGAGGACAACACGGGCAGCGGGTGCGAGAGTGAAATCGATATTGTGCAGGATGCAACGCCCTCCTAGACTTTTGCTAAGGCCTGTTACGCTGATAACTTCGCGAGATTGCAAACTCTCGGTATCGAAGTAGGGGTGGGCCTGCAAGCGTTTTGGCGGCTTCGGAATGGGGTCCGCTTCGATACGTTTGAGGCGTTCCTCGGCGTCCCGGATACCGCGCGAGATGGCCTGCTGCACTCGCCCACCAAAGAAGTTGTACTGCATCTTGTCGTTGTCACGCGGCGGGCGGTTGTGCCCTATATGACGAGCGGCCTCCCGGATGCGCTTGCGCAGTTCTTTGATCTCCTCCTGCTGGCGCTCGTAGTCCTCCTCCCATCTGGCCCGCTCAGCCTCTTTGGCCGAGGCATAGGCATCGTAGTTGCCTTCATATTGCTTCAATTGATGGCTGTGTTCGTCGATCTCGAAAACCTGGTTGACGCCGCGATTGAGAAACTGCCTGTCATGCGATACCACTATAATGGCCCCGGCATAGTGTGAAAGGTAGGTCTCAAGCCATTCCACGCTGGCAATATCGAGGTGGTTGGTGGGTTCGTCGAGCAAAAGCAGGTCAGGCGAACGCAGCAGCAGGGTGGCAAGCCCGATACGCTCTTTCTCGCCGCCGGAGAGTGTATCTACTGCCTGTTCGCGCGGCAGGTAGGCGAGCTGCAGGCCAGTCAGGATGGTGTCAATTTTGTAGTCGAGGTTGTAGCCGCCGCGATCCTGGAATTTCGTGGATAGCTGGTCGTATTCTGCCAGCAGAGCAGGAAGCTGATCTTCGCCTGCGGTGGTCATAGTGGCCTCGACCTGGCGCATATGTTCTTCTAGCTGGCGCAGGTTGCCCAGCGATTCCAGGATCAGGTCCTGGATGGTACACCCGTAAAAATTGGGCGTGGTCTGGGGCAGGTAGCCAAGCTCTAACGAAGGTGCAAATGAGATTTTGCCGCTATCCAAAGTTTCCTGGCCCACGAGGATGCGCAGCAGCGTGGTCTTACCAGCACCGTTCATGCCGACGAGACCTACGCGGTCATCGTTATTGACGATGAAGGACACGTTGTTCAAGACGGTGAAGGCACCGTAGGCTTTGGAAAGGTCGTGTACGGATAAAAGCATGGACACTTCTGCTCCGATTAATGGAGTAAAACAGATGCAAGCATAGCTTTACCACTGCTTTCGTTGTTGCTGGTTCATCCGTAGGTGCCTCAATGCCAGGGGCATTCCTGGTCTTATCCCGCGTCCGCAGCCAAGTTAACGTCCTCGTCCGAGCCAGTACCGGTGACGACTTGATCAATCAGCCCGATCAAGCGCAGGGCTTCACCCAGGATACAGAGGGCGGCGTTGTGGTCCCGATCCTGAGCAAACTGATAATATGTACAGGTGGGGTTTTGGCAGAGAAAGATGCGATCAGACAACTCCATGTCTTTCCATTTCCAACCGCACGAGTGGCAGGTCTTACTTGATGGGAAGAAGCGCCCCACTTTGATCACCCGCCCCCCGCGCTGCTCGACTTTGCTCGTCAAGAGGGTCAACAAATTGCCTAACGCCGCATCCGAGAACGAGCGGGAGAGGTGCCGATTCTTGAGCTACCCCTTGAGGTTCAAATCCTCAATGCCGACCATCCCATAGCAGGAAGCTATCTGTGTGGTGAGCTTGTGGAGCACATCATCTCGCAGACAGGTAATCCGGGAATGAAGCCGTGCGAGCTGTCTGCGGGCTTTCTCCCGGTTTTTTGATCCAGTTTCCTGCGATGCAGTCGCTTGTTGGCCTGACGCAGCTTTTTGAGTGCCGTTTTGAGGAAGGCTTGGTTCTCGTATTCCTCTCCGGTACTCAACGTTGCCAGCCGGTTCAAGCCGACATCGATGCCGACGGCTGCGGTTCTTTTCTCTGACAGTTCATCAGGAACTTCAACGGTGATGCTGATAAACCACCAATCGGCAGTTCGGGTCACTCGTGCTCCTGTGATCTTCCCTGTAAAGCGGAGGTTCTCAGCCATATTCACCCATCCGAGCTTGGGTATCCAGACCCGATGATCACCCAACTCGAACTGATCATTGGCGAGATAGAAGCTGGCCTTGCTTCTCTTCTTGCTCTTGAAGCGAGGGCGGCGAGCCTTGCCTTCAAAGAACGCCGTAAAGGCTTTGCCCAGGTCCAGAACTGGCTGAACAGGGCTATGACGCGGCGACGATCAAGGCGATTGCTCGCGAGGCAGGAGTGGCACCAGGGCTGCTGCATTACTACTTCGCGAATAAGGATGAGCTGCTGATAGAGGTGCTCAAGGATATCTCTGATCGTTACACGGTGAGTGGGCGCCAGATGAGCGCTGCGTTGCCCGCCGAGCAGTTGGGCGCGGCCGGCCTGAACGATGCACTGCAACGAACATTGCATAACCCGGAATCGTATCGCCTGCGGTACGAACTGTTTGCCCTTGGGCTGCGCAACCCGGCCTTGCTCCCTGCGGTTCGCTCTCTCCTGGCGAGCGGTCGTTCGGGGATCAGCCACGTGGTTCACACCGCCGTGGGCGAGCGTTCGTTTGATGCCAGCACTCTGGCCAGTATTCTTCTTGCCTGTTTTGACGGGCTGGCTCTCCAGCGCCTGGCCGAGCCAGATTTCGATATCGAGAGCGCCTATCGTTTGCTCTCTCGCATGCTGAATAGCTTGTTGGAATCCGCTTGAAAAAATTTTCTCGCGTCCTAGTTGGATGACCAACCACTTTTCATGAAAGGAGCCTTTCGATGTCTACTCTCACAGTCACTCGCGTGACGCATTCCTGTGTCCTACTCGATTTTGCGGGGATCAAAATCCTCACCGATCCCTGGTTCTCTGAGCGTTCTGGCTACTTGCGCGGTGAGCCGCTGGCCTATACGCCCGAGTCTCTCCCGCACCTGGATGGTGTCCTGGTGAGCCATGGCCATTACGACCACTACGATATGCAAGCTTTCCAGGCTTACCCTGATAAATCCGTGCCGATGCTGGTCAAGCGTGGGATTGCGGAGGACGCGCGCGTGGCCGGTTTCACCTCGCTGATCGAACTTGATCCCTGGGAGACTGCAACGCTTGGCCCGCTGACCGTCACCGCCACACCCGCCGAACATGGTGTGCCGGAGAACACCTATGTTGTGCAGAGCCAGGATTTCACGGTCTTCTTTGGCGCGGATACGCTTTTGATCCCGGAGTTGCGTGAGGTAGCCACCCGCTTTCC
>Ga0137384_10002073_pt1 | contig 15852 bp, 10 predicted proteins | sample SagtaG_2_FD_104922 | JGI IMG/M metagenome (GOLD analysis project Ga0137384, IMG submission 104922) | Vadose zone soil microbial communities from Sagehorn Ranch, Mendocino, California, USA - Sage2_R_60_16 metaG | ecosystem: Environmental > Terrestrial > Soil > Vadose zone | place: USA... | reverse complement strand
TTTCCAGAAGGAATAGTTCTCATCACCGGACTGAATGAGAGCGGCAAGTCCACGATTCTTGACGCGATTCTCTACGGACTCTTCGGCCGAATGATTCGGCCAACACAGAAACCGAGCAATGAGGAAATCATCAGGTATGGTTCCGGTGAATCGCAGGTTCGGCTGGAGTTCGCCGTCGGCGAAAACAGGTACCGCGTCGTCCGCGAGGTCCACAGGACCAGGCCCAACCGAGCCCTCCTCTACGAAGTCAAACCCAACGGTGCTACCAAGCCCATCGCGACCACGGTCAACGATACCACGAGCGAAATCGAACGGTTACTCGGCGGAATAACCTACAATGAAATAGTCGCCAGCAGCGTAGTAGCACAGAAAGACCTAGAACGCCTCATCAAACAACGCCTCGACGACCGAAGAAAAGTAATCAATGTATTCCTAAACCTAGACAGTTTCAACAAGGTCCAGGAAGAACTGGACGATGACAGATCACGGATCGAGGGAACGAACAGGAACCCCGGACAAATTACAGTAGAACGAAAACAGCTCGAACAGCTTAGAGAGAGGCAAGAAGAGTACCACGCAAAGGAAGTCCAACTTGCATCTCTTGCTGAGAAGGTCAAGAAACTCTCTGCGGAACTTGAAACAACCCAGAAACAGTTCGCTGACGCTGACGATCTAAGACGGATACTCAACGAGTACGGCGATGCCGTCAAGCATCGAGACTCCCTCGAGAGGGAAACGAAAGACAAGGCCGTTCTAATCAACAATCTCTCGCAGCAACTAGCCGACCTCTCTACCGAACGCGCCGAACTCGATGATGCGAGAGAACATCTTGACGATTTCAGTTCTCTTTCGGACATCGAGCCCCGGCTTTCTCAGGCTTCAAGACTTCTGGATGTTTTGCGAGATGATGAAGTGAAGCTAGGCCAGCTCAAATCCAAAGAAGAAGAACTCAGACTGGAGATCACAAAGGGCGAAAACAGCACCGATTCTAGAACCCTACCGCGTGAGAATTCACAAGGTAAGAGTGTTTGGACCTACCTGGCCGCAACCGGCGCTTTGGGTGCGGGGGCGGTTCTACTATTCTTTCTCACATACACTTTGCCAGCCGTCGCTGTCGGTTCGCTGGCGGTGGTCTCGCTGGTCCTGCTAGCCCGTCAGATAGCGTCACTCTCGGCCAACGTTGAAGTCTCCAAAGAAAGACAAGAACAGATGGCAGAGGCCCAGATGGTACAGTTGCGGAAGACCGAGCTTGCGAAAGTTGAGCAAAGCGCTGCCGACTTATCATCAGAGATTTCCCAACAGACCAAGGCAGTTCTAAGGTCTCTGAGCGAGATACCTGAGTACGCTAGTCGTGTCGAACTGCAGGATGAGCCGAGACAGACAGTGGAGGCAATCTCGGCGGTTTTCAATCAAGACAAACAATCACAGCGAGTCTATGCTGAGAAGGTGAGGTTTCTCACTGCACGATTGGAAAGAGAACCTGAACTGCTACAACGACTCAAAGACGCGAAGAATGAACTGAGCCGCGTAGAGCAAGAACTCTCTTCAGTCAAACTGCCCGCTCTGCCTGAAGGACTCGCATACTCTGATGAAACGCTCCTTGAGGCCAACGAATATCGCGACCATCTCAGCGAGTCGGTGTCGCGTATTCGTACACAAATCGAGGAATCTATCGACCGGCAACACGAGCTCAAGGAGGAATTGAAACTTGGAGAAGGGATTGATGAGAAGGTTGAGGCTCAACAACGCAAGGTCGCCCTACTCGAAAAGGACCTGACCGTTCTCAAGTACTCAGTCAAGGGCCTAGAACAGACTTCAGAATCGTTGAGAAACCGGGTGAAACCGCAAGTCGAGAGATACATGGGACTCATTCTCCCAGTGATCACCTCGGGCCGATACAAAGCCGTCCAACTAGACGATGACTATACCGTCAAGGTCTTCGATCCCGAGGCTGGAGAGTTCAAGCCGAAAGAAGTCTTCTCAGGAGGAACTGAGGACCAAGTATTGCTGGCGATGCGACTCGCGTTCGCCCTAGCCCTAATCCCCCAGGCCAAGGGCAAGAGCCCAGAGTTCCTATTCCTAGACGAGCCTCTTGGAAGCTCGGACAGACTCCGCAGAGACGGCATACTAGCTCTGCTAAAAGGCGAGCTGGCACAGAATTTCAAACAAATATTCCTAGTCTCTCACGTTGGAGACCTAGAAACAGAGGCTGACACCATCATCAACATGGACAACGGCAACGTCACAGAAGTTGTAGACCGAACACGCACCGAACCGAAACAGGTTGAGGAATCGATAACCGCCTAGGAAGGGTTCTATTTCGCGAATCGTTTCTTGCTGGTCCTTATGGCCAGATATCCGCCGATGATAACCGCTGCTGCCAATACTGCAATGCCGGCTTCAAGGCTCAGACTGTTTGTCGGAGGTTGTGTCGCGGCATGTGACGTAGAAGAGGATTCGACAGCTATGCTGCTCCAAGTGGTCCCGGTGAGCTGGTCAGGATTGGTCCCGGAGTCTATGACTGTCAAGGTCACCGTGTAAGCCCCGGTCTGCCGGTATGAGTGAGTCACCTTCTGGCCGGAGGCTGTGCTTCCGTCGCCAAAGGTCCAGTCATACAGCAGATGATCGCCATCCGAGTCATATGAGGATCCCGCGTCGAATGAGACCGCTGTCCCGTTTGTTGGATTTTGGGGACTGAGGGAGAATATGGCCTTTGGAGGCTGGTTAACGGGACCATGAACGGTCACATCTTCTCGAATCGCATACTGGAGCGCTACTGCAGCCCAGCCAGTATCTAATGCGTTGGAGCTTGGACTGGACCTGCTCGCGTCAAAGAAACCTCCATCTTTATTCTGTTGGTTTGAAAGATAGGCCAACGCGGAGGCTGCCTCTCGAGGATGATAACATTCCAGAAATGCAATGACAGAGAGAGCGGCATCGTAAACGTGTCCGGGACCACCGAAGCCCGTTGAGGTAGCACTTGACAAGAAGTTGAGCGAGGCTGAAATTGGACGGGAGTTCGCATTGAACCCGTTGTCTCTGAGCGCGAGAACTGCAAGAGCTGTATTCGCTGTCTTGTCCGGTCCGAGAGATTGGACGGGATCGGCAGCGATGTTTTCGGTCAGAGCGAAGCTACCGTCCGAGTTTTGAAGTGTCAGAAGATAGTTTGCAGCGGCGGTCCTGTTCGTGTCTGGAATTAGCTCCGCGTTAGAGAGGCCCCAAATTGCCATTGAGGTGTCCACGGAGCTTGCGACTCTCCGATAGTTTCCGTTGATGTACTCTAGGTATCCATCAAATCCTCCATTCGTTGTCCGGAAGTTTGATTCTTGGAAGGACAGAAGATTGGATTTCACAGCTGAACTGTTGACTTCTCCAAGATTTTGTGTTATCGAGATGCTGAAAAGAAGTTCTCCGGGAATGTCTGCTTCTCCATAGCGTCCCCAAAACCAAGTTGAATTGTCATTCAGTTGGTGACCAAGGTAGGTATAGGCCAGCGACACGCTGGATGATGTAGAATCATTCAGCCAAAGAGCATAGGCTGCCGCGGCTGTACTGAACTCTTGATTGTCTCCGTAAGATCCGTTTGAACCCTCATGCGCCACCAGCCATGTCAATGCCGAGTCCAAGCCAAGTCGAGGTTGCCCGAGAGTCGAAGAGGTTCGGACGCGCTTAACTTCAGGAGTGAGCACAATACTAGACAGCGCTAAGGTCAGGAATAGCGTCAGGATCACGAAATATTGTTTTGCGGGCAAGGTATCTTTCGATAGCTCTTTCGCTTAGAATCTCATTTAAGCTTCTAACGACTGAGCCCAGCTCGAAAAACTTGGATAAGGGACCGTGTTAAGGCGATAAATTGCGATTGTCGTTCCCAGTGAAGATGGCGATGAAAGTCACAGCGAGTCAGCTGTTTTGCCAAAGGCATTTGCGACGAGAACTAGGTCAACGATGTTTATCATTCCGTTAGCGTCCACGTCAGCGTGCGGGTTCCACGAGGAGGTCCCCGGCACTGATCCAAAAGACGCGCCCACAGGTGACAGGTCTGTGATGTTAACGACGCCGTCGAGGTTAGTGTCACCGAGAAGCCCCCCGAGCTCCAATGCAACAGCCGCCCATCCTGTGTCTAGCGCGTTTGAACCTGTGGAAGAGCGCGCTATGTCTCTGAATCCTCCATCAGAATTCTGGTGTGAAAGGATGAAGTTGACTGCTACTGTTGCATTAGATGCACGGTCGAACTGAGTGAACGCTAGGGTGGCGAGGGATGCTGCGTACACGTGTCCGTTAAAGTTGGCAGATGCCGCCAGGCTCAAGAAATGCAGGGCTGAAGAAACATGAGGATCACTTGCAGTAAAGGAAGCATCCTTGAGAACCAGTAGAACTAGCGCTGTCATGCTGATAGGTTCAGGTCCAAGAGAATAAAGCGCATCGGAAGCTACCGTTCGAGTTAGGTTGAAACTGCCGTCAGAATTTTGAAGCGACAACAGATAGTTAATCGCGGACTGCTGGTTTGAGGGCTTCATTGCGCGAGCATCGATTAGACCTCTTAGCGCTTCAGCCGTGTCCACGCTGCTCGTGACCTGTTGGTTGAGCCTTGGGTCGAGGTATCCCAAGAAGCCCCCGTTGGATTGCTGGAGGTTGAGCAGTCTGGGACCAACTATTGAGAGGTTGATCTCTCCCAGATGTTGGCTTGTGACTAGGCTGTACATGACTTCGCCGGGGACATCAGCTTCTGCCAGCCCGTTGGATCCGCCCCAGAACCAGGTTGATGAGTTCTCAAGTTGAGATGACAACCAAGTGTAAGAATGTTGGACATTCAGAGGGTTGCCTGACCTTATCCACATTGCATTCGCGGCCGAGGCTGTTTGAGGTGCGCTGTAGAAGCCATAAGAGCCGTCGGATAGCTCATGACTCACGAGCCAAGTTATGGCCGAGTCTATAGAGCTAGTGCGTGAGCCTGCGACGACCTGCCGCACTATTCCCGGCGAGGATAGCGATATGGCGACCAGACTAGCGAGAATTACGGCCTTGGGACCAGACGCTTTCTCGGAGCGAAGGAGGACAGGTTTGTCATCTTTCGAGACCAGGCTCACCGTCCTACCGTCAATTGTGAAGAATCGTGTTGATTGTATCGGTGCCCCTGAATGGAGTCCCATTAAGTGTCCTGCCCATGAGGATGGCTTGAGCGTCGCCAGCTTGGAACCCTGTTGCCTGTGTGTTAAAGTGTAGGACCAAGTCTAGTTTACCGTCACCATTCACGTCTTCCAAGGCCCATTGGGTCGGGGCAGCTTCCGTTCCAGTTCTACCGAATCGGACCGTAGATGGGTTCACAGTCCTCGCGTTAAGGGTGGAAGTTGTGAGTATAGCAACTGGAATGGATCCGCGAGATGACAGGCTTATTGTGTTCTGAGAGTTACCGGGCTTCACGTCGATGCTCGCATCTAAACAGGTCTGTCCAGTAGGCGGGACCTGCCCGAATTCATTGACGGTGGTTAAGGTCCACCCGGCTGTCGTTGCCTGGGAGACGGAAACCTGATCGACCCCGACCTGAGCAGGGTCCCAGCAAATTCCATCTAGTGTCCAGAAGCTCCATGCCACATCGCAGAACGGGTTGCTGGCTGGACAGCCTACTCCATTTATCGAGTAAACGAAGTGGCTTCCGAATGAGGCGAAGAAGATTGCGCCAGTGTTATTGTTGGTGACGAGGGTGGTCACGTTGAAAAAGTTCGAGTCGATCGGGACTGAGGTTCCATTATACCAGACGACAGTTCCGTTTCCGTAGTTTATCGCAAGGTTCACTGGAAGGTTGCTCGCGGGAGTCCCCTGGGAGCTTGGAAGGACGTGTGGGAGAAGCGGGATTGTCAGGAGTGGAAGCAAGTAGATGGACATTCGTAGGAAGGTCCTGATAGCGGGCAAAGTTACCCGCTAGATGGGTTGGCTGCGTCACTGGATTTAACAGTTTTGGTGACTCTTACTTCTAGGCCTATTCCCCCACTGCGGATCTGCACAAAATCACCCTGCTCCTCCTTCTCTTCAGGCGCATCGTCCGGGTAGTGAAGAATTAACGGTGTAGTACCAGCCGACCATGCTTACTGTGGATACTTTCAGAAGACTGGCGCCTTGAGACGAGTAATTCCAGCAATTATTGTTTCCATTCCAAACCCATAGGCTCCAGTACTCGCCGGTTAAGCAAGGATCCTGACAGCCGACGCCGAGTATGTTCGTTACTAGGTAACCTTTGATAATTGGGGAATCATAATACTCAGCTGCCATATTGCCTCTTGTCACGTTGAGCGTGACCTGGTAGAAGTCATAATCCTTGGGAACTTTTGTGTTGTAGAACCAGATCACAGTCCCGTTTCCAAAGTTTACCAGCAAGTTGACAGTTGCGAGCGAGGTTTCATTCGTGTTGTTGGTGTGCCCTGGTGTTGGAGGGTTAGTATTTCCGGTTTGAGAGGTGAATAGCCTGGGTCCGAAATATTGGGCTCCCTCCCAACTAGATACAATAGCAATGACCGCGACGACTAAGAGCGCTAGCAGCGTTGTCTTCATCTAGTCTTAGACCCATTTCGAACAGAGAGGCCTGGGAGAGTGGTTTGATCGGTGATAATTGAACGCCTAAGGAGCAGTATTGAGGCTGGCACCAAGGTTGCGAAAAACAGAAAATCGGTCACCTCGTGCAGTATTCCAAGGGGAAGTGGAAAGTTCATCGTTATGAGACCCCAGATTACTGCTCTGCCGAGCCACACCTGCGGTGTGGGACCTGTCAGAACAAGTAACCCGCTTCCGATGTTGGTCATGAGATCGAAGGCCAAGGCGCTGAACAACCCTAACAGGCCTAGTTTGAGACTCCGCTGAACAGCTTCTCCGTTACGTTCGAGCGAGCTAACCTTCCGTGCGAAAAGCCCCGCTATTGCATAGAAACAGTCTCCCAGGACCAAGAGCGCTATTAGCCAACCAGAGGCTGGCCCCCAAGGATTGACTAGAGCGTAGATTGTTCTTGTTAGAATGACGACGGGAAGTCCTATGGAGAGACCGAAGAGATAGGTTGCGATAAAGTCAAATGAGTCCATGAACTTCACGTTCGGCAGATCCGAGAGAGCGTAATTCGTCCCGAGCGAAAGACCTACGAAGACAGCGATTAGAGCTGACCTTGTTGAGACCCTGTAGAATGGGAGCGGAAGCTTCTTCTGCGTTGACAAGTCAAGGTCCAGCGGGTAAAGTTACCCGCTAGTCTTTTCCGATTAGAATCTCATTTAAGCTTTCAAAACAGAGATTCCCCACGCCCATACCAGGACCCACGGATGCATTGCTGGACCCGCTAACATTCGAGATCATCAAGAACGCTCTCACGGCAATTGCCGAGGAGATGGGGATCACTCTTCGCCGTGCCAGCTTTTCGCCGAACATCAAGGAGAGACGTGATTCCTCCTGCGCCATCTTCGACACCAATGGTCGACTTGCCGCGCAAGCCGAGCATATTCCAGTCCATCTAGGAGCAATGCCCCACTCGGTGCGCACAGTTCTCGAAGAATTCGGAGACGACCTCTCCGATGGGGATGTGGTCATGCTCAACGATCCCTTTCGAGGTGGAACTCACCTCCCTGACATTACAGTTGTAACCCCAATTTTCCTAGACGGCCAGAGAATCAGCTTTGCGGCCAACCGTGCCCATCATTCCGACGTCGGGGGCGGCGCGCCAGGAAGCATGTCATCACTCTCAACCGATGTCTACCAGGAGGGTTTTCGGATTCCTCCAGTCAAACTTGTAGTAAAGGGCCGGACCGACAATCAAGTCCAGAGAATCCTCCTCGCCAACATCCGAACCCCGAAAGAAAGACTCGGGGACCTCAGAGCACAACAGTCGGCTAACTTGGTCGGGTCCAAGAGACTTGTCGAAATGATTGGCAAGTTTGGCCGCGACGCGGTACTCGGAGGAATGGAGCAGCTTCAGGACTACTCGAAACACTTGATGGTGAAGGAAATCGAGAAGATGCCTGAGAAAACGGTACGCGCAATCGATTATTTCGACAACGACGGCTTCGACACGAAGAATATCCCAATCCGAGTAAAGATCACCGCTCATAACGGTCAGCTGGAGTTTGACTTTACAGGCTCATCTTCACAAGTCAAGGGTCCGCTGAACGCTGTTTACAGCATCACACTTTCAGCCGTGTACTATGTGGTCCGCTGCGTTACCGACCCGACAATTCCAGCTAACGAAGGATGCTTCGAACCCGTCCAAGTAATCGCCCCACCCGGGACCATTGTCAATGCCCTCTCTCCCGCCCCTGTTGCAGGGGGAAACGTCGAAACATCAACACGTATTGTCGACGTCTCCTTGCGCGCTTTCGCTGATCTCATCCCAGAGCGAGTATGCGCCGCATGCCAAGGAACGATGAACAACTTGACCATCGGCGGACGCGACCCGCGGACAAATCGCTACTTCACCTATTACGAGACCATTGCTGGAGGTTTCGGCGCACGCTATAACAAGAATGGAATAGATGGAATTCACAGCCACCTTACTAACACTCTAAACACGCCCATCGAAGCACTAGAAGTCGCGTACCCACTAAGAATCAAGAGATACGAGTTCATACGCGGATCAGGAGGACGTGGCAAATTCCGGGGCGGAATGGGCGTGAGAAAAGATTTTGAGCTTCTCGCCGATGATTCGACAATCTCGCTAATGGGAGACCGACAATCACGCAGACCGTATGGACTGTTCGGCGGAGGACCGGGCAGACCGGGAAGATACATGATCAAGAATGGGAACGGTAGCACGAGAAACCTCCCATCAAAATGCGGAGTAAGAGCTAGAAGATGCGAGCTTCTCACGATCTTCACCCCCGGTGGGGGGGGCTACGGTCTCAAGAATCAGAAGCCTTCCAAATCTGAACGCCTCTAGTTGAGCACAAGTCACTCTTGGGAATGAAACCTACCTCTAGGAGAGTGTTGGTCGTTAGAAACCACCTGGTGCGTAGAAACTCGAAGGCAAACTATTCTGCAAGATTCACACTGAGCAAGAAGTTGTTCCTCAAAAGGCTCAACATGAGAGTACTATCCATGCTCGGTAGGGATAAGCAACTATGAAGGAGACGTTGAAAATACGTGCAGGAGTCTTCACGAGGAAAACCAGGACAATAAAGCATGCAAGAATACTGGCTTGAAAAAAAGCAAACTCGGCTGAGAATCAGTCTCAACAATGAAACCTACCCCAAGCCTGCCCCATGGGTGGAGATTCTTCACATCATCTACAACCCTGCTACAGAACTCACCGCCTTCCTAATCTTGATTCTTACTAACTTCAACAGCTCGGGGGGTCAGGGCCTGGGCGCTAGCTGACAGCTCAGAGCCCCGTCGGTGGTCGTGTATGATTGGCTGTTCACGGCTGGGTCTAAGAGCATAGTTCCGAATGGTGGATTCTCTGAGGACGTTACAATGTGGAATGACGATGTGGCGTGATAGACAAGAGTCTTCCATCTGAGGATAACGAGTGTCACCTGGCTGGTCGTCGTGACCGGCCCTCTGCCATTGTAGGCTGTCCAGCTGATAAGGAACTATCCACCGCTGGTGCTGTTGTTTATGGCAGTAAAGATGTTCTGACCGGTAAAGGAATTTCCGAGGGTGTAGCTCATTGACGCTATTTGCCCGGATGTGAAAGTAATGTTCGCCTGCCAGGATTGAGTATTTGTAAGATTGCTCGCTGTCAGGGCGGCGGTGACCGTGGCGCCCTTGCTGAGACATTGACCGGACAGATCAGGCATGGCTAGGTTCGGAGGCGATGCGGCGTGAGCATGAAAGACAAAGAACAGTAGCAACACAGAGATAACGATGGTACATGACAAGAGAACGGCTTTGGTCCGGGTTGAGAAGCCTCTCCGAAAAACCGGTGTCCAATTGGACTCATTGCTTTTCGCCACGCCAACAAAATTCTTCGTGTGTCTCACCACTAGCAGGCACCTGCGAAGTTTGAGCCGGCACTCGATAAGTCAGAGATGTTTACGTAACCGTCATTGGAGAGATCCGCGTCTGAAGAGAGCGGAAATTGCGTGATTGATTGTCCAAAATGGGCTCCTATCAGAGACAGGTCAGCAACGTCAACGTGACCGTCCTTATTGACGTCGCCTTGAAGGTAAACCGTAAGTTTGAAGGAGAATTGGTGCGTGACTGAATTGCCGGTCGCTGTGACGATGATTGTGTAGATCTTGGGATATGTCGAATTGCCGCAGGGAGTTGTGGGAGCTGTGGAAATCGTCAGGATAGAAGTTGCGATGCCTCCAGTTTGAAGTTGAACGGGACCTGGGTTGAAGACCGCGGAGAGACCATCAGAAACATTCGCGCTTAGGTTGATTGATCCTGAGAGGCCACCAAAGCTGGTGAGATTAAGATTGATGCTGCCGCTATGGTAACCACCACCGCTCGATGTTAGTCGACGGACAGTCAAATCAGTTCGGAACGGATGGAGGCTGAAGTCCCCTGGAGGATTAGGGACTTTTACGTAGTATGTGTCAGTGAACACACCAGTTGCAGAAACAAAGCTGGCATTCAGCCAATTTGTATTGACAGAGAAGTACGAGAATCCATGGTCTCCCCCTGTGCTGCACCCACTGGTTTTGTTGAGGTTTGCGATAACGCCATTTAATCCACAGAGCTTGTAAAAATATCCTTGGTTTGAGCAGTTGCCAGTGTTTGGGTCGCAAATTCGAGATTCAGCCGCACCCCCTGTGCCTACAATGTTCACAACGGTACCGTTCCCTCTAAAGTATGGATTAGTCGGTTGTGAGCCTGGTCTACTGTCGGCTACGTGACAATATTGGAAATTCAACCCGTTTGTCCCAGTAGCAGCGCAAGGGTCTGAAGCTGGGCTTGACAACTGGTAGCTTCTTTGGTATGTGTGGTCGTGCCCATCGAGCCAGAGATCGACTCTCTCCTGCAAGGCCAAATTGAACGGGTCAAAAGTCGACTCACATGAATTACCGTCATCCGCAATGCACTGTTTGTGCAGAACCACCGCGACCCATAGGCCTTGGTTTCTTGCTTCTTCGATTCTAGACTTCAGCCAACAGTAATGTTCGGACCCGGCCGGAGACGGGGTCGTACACGTGGCCGGAGAGGTAGGGGCTTTCCATCCTGTGTACGTGGCGTTCTGAGGGCAGCCGTTGAACCAAGGGCCGCAAATTCCAGCGGAAATCAGGATGAACCGCGTGATCGGATTGGAGGCTGGATAGTCGAAATAGTACTCTCTTCCATAACAGCTTGGTGCTGAAAGAGTTGTCAGACAAGAGAGCCCACGGCTGGATACGTTATTACCACTACCTGCCCAGATTATTCCAGAGACAGACGGTGCGGGACACGAGTTGACATATCCGTTCGTACCTGTGATAGGGTCGAGGAACCCGCTCAGGCCGTCAGCCTTCTCTGATGTTAGAGCATCTTTGGGAGTAGCCCTCGTACCGTCATTGTAGTTGACGGCGTTTGTTGAGTTCAAGGTGTCGTGGTTTCCAGTTATGAAAACCATTCTGGTGTAGATATTCGTGAAGTTGCCACACCAGTCTTTGGGGCTCTGGTCGCCGTAGCCAAGGTCTCCAAGGGCTATTGTGAAGTTGGGATCATACCCCGAACTCTTGATTTTCTGCAGGACCAGAGTTGCATTAGTCCCCGATGTGATCCCTCCCCCAATCTCCACTCACCGCGAAGGTGAATTTCGGAGTTGGAGATGCCAAAGCGCTGACTGAAGGAGTGAAGCCAACGAAACTGGATAGAGGCAAGAGTAGCGCGATAAAAATAGCATGAACGCGTTTGAGCAGTCTGAGAAACGTGATTCTATTACGCATACCATTGATGCGAGGCAATTCTGAGGTGATGATTGAATTCTCCCACATAAGTTGGGGAGGGCTTCTAGCCCCCTTGTGAATATGTACATCAATTAGACAATCTTATCAAAACCGGGGGGTTAAGGGTGCTTTTGCGCAATTATTGACGCGAAGGCACAGACTGTCAGATTTCTTTTCCCTAAACCAATGGATTTAGAGTTCTACCAGTTCTTTCCTCTCTTTCCACTATCTAATACGCTGAGACATTGCGTCTTTACACCAGTTATAGTAACTATCAATTTTACATCTGTCTGGACCACGGTGGCACTGGAACTTACAACTCTGACAGTCGGGCTGGTCACTGTTGCCGGGCTGCCGGTTATTGGTCCGTTAGACGGGGTCCCTAGTGGACAGCCTCCAAGGTCACCCTCAGGATTTAGTTTGAGACCCCAGATTGAGTCACTTGTGAATAAGTAACCTCCTACCACAAGTCCTCCGTCTCTGGCCACTCGAGCTTGGAAGAAAATGTCATTGGGCTTTCCGTAAACCCTTTCCCAAACAATGTTTCCTTTCGGGTCCAGTTTCAACAGATAGGGTCCGCTTGATCTGCCTGCGACCACGAATCCATGATCAGATGATTCGACGACTGAAGAAGTTGTAAATCCGCTTCCTTCAAGAGTTCTCAACCATTGAATCTTGCCCGTTCGGTCCAGTCTAAGGACTAGTGCACCGAGCGTAGAGTGGCCTGCCACGACGTATCCTCCATCTTGGGTTTCGTGAATTGAGAAGGCTTCCGTCCGTGCGGCAACAGCATAGGCTTTCTGCCAGCTAATGTTCCCCTCGCGATCCAGCTTGAAAACCCAGGCCTCTGCCCTACCGTCCACATCCACTGTCCCCGCTACGATGAATCCGCCGTCTTTGGTCTGGTCTATGGAGAAGGTGTCTTGACCTCCGAAGGCCTCCTGCCAGACCACGTTCCCAGCTCGGTCCAGTTTTAAAACCCAGCCGTTGCTAGGATGACCTGGAGAACCGAATGAGAAAGTGTTACCCACGGCTACGTATCCGCCATCCCTAGTCGGCTCTGCTTGGAAGAAACCCTCTACACGTTGGTCTCCACGGTAGGTTTTGCTCCACTGGACGTTGCCGTTTGGGTCAAGTTTGAAGAGCCAGGCGTCAGATGGCCCGGGAGACGAGGCGGCCACACCGGCGGCAACATACCCTCCGTCGGAGGTTTGCTCAATCGATTCGATTGTAGAGCAGCAGGTTGCGGTGTAACCTATCGGCTCATAATTCCGACTCCATTCCGGTTCCCCTGCAGCGTTCGCCCTAATGATCCACGGTACGATACCGCCACCTGCCATTACGAACCCTCCATCAGAGGTCCCTTGGATAGAATCTGCACCAATTTCGGGAGCGTAAGTATGTGACCAAGTAATGCTCGATGATTGCTTACCCATGACAGTAGAACTCGTGGCCAAAGAAAACAGTATCACAAGAATAATCAAAACTAGTCTTATTCCAAGAAATGACCTGACCGTAAGCTAATCACCGACTCCTGTGGAGATTTCACTGTTCGATAGTATAAGGATAGCTGCGCCAAAAAACTAACATGGAAACCGGAACAAGAGCTCTATCAGTCCTTTCTCCACCTCCCTTCGTCGCTGGTGGTCAAACCCTTCCCCCTGAGGAAAGAAACCATTCAGCTTCTCGTCTACTATAGACATGTGATATAGGAGACTGTACCCTTCACTAGTTATAGAATAGACGACGAGTCCACCATGGGATTCAGCCTTGACATATCCCTCAGCGAGAAGAAAACCGATAGAATCCTTCCATCGTCTGGAGGGCAGACCGAGCCATCGTCTAATCCATTTCTTCCTAGCATGGTTCCTCGTCATGTAGAGAATGTCATACAATACTCCTGTCGCGTCCCGTCTTCGCCTCAGAAAGACACCAAGGGCATGTTCACGTTCTCCTCAATATTTAAGAGACAGTGCCCAAATGCGCAGGGAAGTATTATGCGAGGAACAGAATCATGCAGAAAATTGAATTGGTCCGAAAATTAGGTCTGAGTTTGTAGGACCTTGCTGCAGGCTGCTGGGTCAGACGTCCGGTTCCTGGATCTTCTCTAAGCTCTCCGGTTCGAGCTGAATCGTCACGTGGTCGATTCCATATGTGGTTCTCAAGCGGTCTGAGATCTGACTGATAATCTTCGATCCCTCCTCCATGCTCCGCGAACTGACCGTAACATGTCCGCTTACGGCATAAAGTCCGGAGGTAATGGTCCAGACGTGCAGGTCGTGAACGCCACGGACCCCTGGGACCTGCTGTATTGTCCGGGTAATAGTTGTCAAGTCGAGATGCTTGGGAATCGCCTCCATCAGAATATCCGTGGAATCACGGACTAGGCCAACAGCGTTCCTCAGAATTAGGACCCCGATTACAGCCGCTATAGCTGGGTCAGTCATCTGGTAGCCAGTCGCGAATATTATCGCCCCGCTCACTATGACCCCTGCGGATGAGAATACGTCGCTGACAGCGTGGAGAAAGACGCCCTTGATGTTGAGACTGGTCTTCCATGAGTGTCTGAACAATCTCAGCATTACAAGATTCGCAGCCAATGCTATGGAAGCGACCCCCATTACTAGAATCCCATGAACATCTGAGGGTTCCCTGAACCTAGAATACGCCTCATAGAGAATGAACAGTGCGACTCCAACCAGGATTGCACCGTTGATTAGAGCAGCGAAGATCTCTGCTCGGTGATAGCCGTATGTTCGCCTCTGAGTGTGAGGCATCCGAGCCAATCTTATCGTTAGAATGCCAAGCCCGAACGTTATCACATCTGTTAGAATATGGGCCGAGTCACTGACTAGTGCAAGGCTGTGGCTGATGAGTCCCCCGAAGAATTCTAGAAGTGTAATCCCGCACGCCAGTCCTAGGCCCAGCCAGAGCCTGCGCTCCGTCTTCTTCGAGCCTGTCATGGACTCCGCGGGCAAACGAGAAACTCCTCTCTACACTAGATAGTCATGCTGGGACGAGAAGAACATTTAACCCGAATGTCCCCCAGGACCATCCAGAACCCATCATTGTCTCTACAAGCCTCAATCAGAAACGTCGACCGCTGGATCGACACACACAAGAACGACCTTGTCGACCTGACCTGCAGACTCGTCAGCATCGACACCACCGTGCCTCCAGGACACAACTATCCAAGAATCGCCCAAGTGCTCAGCAAAGAGCTAAGAGAGCTTGGAGCCAAAACCAGCATCGGAAACATTTCTGAAGCAACGATCAAGCGACGAGTCAGCCCTGAAGTCGGCCTCAGCGGTCCCAGACCGAACGTCTATGGTACCCTCACAGGAAACGGAAAAGGACCGCACATACTTCTCAACGGTCACGTGGACGTGGTCCCAGCCCAGGCGGAAGGATGGACCCACAACCCGTTCAAGCCAGTCGTGAAAAACGGTAGAATCTTCGGCCGCGGAAGCGCGGACATGAAAGGCTCCGACGCGGCGATGATCTACTCACTCAAAGCGTTAGCAGAAACCAACGCCCCGTTCAAGGGCTCTATCACCTCAACCTTCACAACCGATGAAGAAGTGGGAGGATACTCTGGCGTTGAGTATCTAATCGACCAGAAAGTTATCTCGAAAGACATGGACTACTGCCTCTCACCAGACAACGTCATTCACGCGGTGGACATCGCCAGCCTCGGAGACACTGAACTGCTGATCAAGGTCCGAGGAAGAGCAGAACACTCTGGACGAGGATGGACCGGAGTCAACGCGATAGAATACGCTGCGTCGCTGATAGAACGGTTGAAACTGCTGGGAGCGGTAGTGTCGAAGAGAAGATCGAAAATCCCAACCGAGCCAGCGTTTGGAAACACGCGAATGAGACCGGGATTGTATGTTAACATGATCAAGGGTGGGACCAAGGGAAACATCATACCTGACACTTGCGAGATACTGGTTGACCGACGCTTCATCCCCGAAGAAAAAAAGGACCAAGTGCAGAAGGAAGTAGGAGCAGTGGT
>Ga0137384_10002072_pt1 | contig 15853 bp, 12 predicted proteins | sample SagtaG_2_FD_104922 | JGI IMG/M metagenome (GOLD analysis project Ga0137384, IMG submission 104922) | Vadose zone soil microbial communities from Sagehorn Ranch, Mendocino, California, USA - Sage2_R_60_16 metaG | ecosystem: Environmental > Terrestrial > Soil > Vadose zone | place: USA... | reverse complement strand
TGGCCCACACCCTGCCCTACGATGCGGCCGTCATGGGAGGATTCACGTTGCCGGCCGAGCGGCTCGCGCGGATCCGCGTGCCCACCGTTGTCATGTCGGGCGAAAAGAGCCCGCCCGCCCTTCGAACCGGGGCCGCCGCGACGGCGAAGGCCATCCCTGGCGCGCAGCTGTGGGTCCTGCCCAAGCAGAGCCACGGTATCAAAGCAGCGGCGCTCGCGGCGGCGCTGAGGGCGGCCTTCCTCTCAAACGGCGAGGGCGTCGCGGCGTAGAAGCCCCATGACGGGAGCGCCCGGGACGCTCGAGCCGCTACGAAGGGTTAATCGCGACGAAGGCGGAACTGCTCACGCCGTATTTGTCCAATAGCTCTTCAAGTCAAGAAAACCCGGCGAGGGAATTTGGTCTAGCACCGGTCTCCAAAGACGGCGGGTCCATGCCGCGTCTCGGCGTGGGTTGCTTCGCAGGGCGCAGGAGACTAAGCTGTCGAGGCATTAGTTGGGCAGCGCGCGCAATGGTCGATCCAACTCCCTACCCGGAACTCAACGAGCTGCTTGCGGAACTCGTCGCCAGCGCGAGGGTTGCGTTGGGTCAGGCGTTTGTGGGTGCGTACCTCCAGGGCTCATTCGCGGTAGGAGGCTTTGATCGTCACAGTGACGTCGACTTCGGGATCGTCGTCGCGGATGAGCCGAGCGATGGTCAAGTCGACGCGCTGCAGACACTCCACGGGAGGATCTACGGCCTTCCTCCCGAATGGGCGCAGCACCTGGAGGGATCTTATTTCCCGGTGGCGACTCTGCGGAACTGGGGCCGACGCAGAGAGCCGCTCTGGTATCTCGACCACGGAAGTCATTCACTGATCAGATCCGATCACTGCAATACGCTCGTGGTGCGGTGGGTCGTCCGCGAGCACGGCGTTATACTCGCTGGGCCGAATCAGGCGACCCTGCTCGACCCGATACCCGTTGACACGCTACGTCAGGAGATCCGGGCGACGATCTGCACGTGGGGTCAACAGATCCTTGACGATCCAGGCCGGTACGCGAATCGGTTCTATCAGGGGTACATCGTCTTGAACTACTGCCGGATGCTGCATGACCTCGTCCAGGGGTGTCCCGGGTCGAAGCGCGCAGGAGCCAGGTGGGTGAAGGCAAGCCTTGATCCGGCTTGGTCGGCCCTGATTGACCGCGCTTGGGATGGACGTCCGAACCCGGCTGCCGCGGTCCGGGAGCCAGCGGACGCTGCGGCCTTCTCGAGCACACTGCGGTTCGTAAAGGCTGTGATTGCAGAGAGTGCGCGGTACGCGCCGCTGCCGGCGACGGAGTGAAGCAATATCATATGTCGTCTTGCCGGAACCCGGCAAGCCGCACACGAGAATCAATCTGGCGCCAGAGTGGCGCCTTCCGTAAGCGATGGCGATCTCTTCAATTCCGGCGTGGCCGCGCTGTCGTCGCCCCGGTCAGGTTGCCGGGCATCTCGGGGTGCGGCCCGTGCTCGTATGAATCGAGTTTTTTCTTCTGGTCATCCGTCAGGATCTCGCGGATTTGCTCGTCGGCCTTATGGCGCTGGGGCCTCACCTTGGCCAAGCGCTCTTCGTGTGACAGGCTCTTGTCCTGCGCGAGCTTTTCAGTCGCATCGTGCAGCGCCTGCACGATGGGTCTGATCTTGTTCTGCTGAGCGCCGCTGAGGTCAAGCTTCTCAGTCAGCACCTTCAGCTCCGTTTCGACAGTTGGCAAGCCGCTGTCGTCGCGACTTGATACGCCTTTGGCGGGAGCATTGGCGCTGGTCGTGGTCTGCTGCGCGTGCGCGGCGACAGCAAAACTCAACATCGTTCCGATCAGAAGCGAACGGTACCGGTTCATCGTCCATCTCCTTTGTATCCTGTTCTGGCGCGTACGGCGATTTGTCATATGATTCGCAATGTTCGCGGCCAGATGCGCCGAGTCAAGAAGAGAGTTCGCGTTGCTGAACAAAGAGGCCGTCGATGTCCACAAATGAGCGCTCCAGATCGCAGGTCGCTGGGTCAAGGAAACAGGAAAAGCGGCGGCGAGAGCCCGATGAGCTGATCGCGGAATACGTGCAGGAGCGTGAGGATGCGCTCGACGGCGCGGTGGCGATGCTCGATCGGGCGTGGGCCGTCCCGACCCCCGAAAGGGAACCCGAAACCGTCACCAAACCGTCACGAGCGCCCCAGGGCGAAAACCGGGCGTCTGAAAGCGATTGGGGCGCTGAGTTGGGAAGCTCCCGAGGAGGGACTCGAACCCCCGACCCGCCGGTTAACAGCCGGCTGCTCTACCAACTGAGCTACTCGGGAATGAGCGGCGGACCAAATATCGTCAGCAGGGGGGGCTACTTCAACCGTGGCTTGGGCGCGGTGTGCTCCGGCCTGGCGCCGCGCGCCGCCATTTGTGGGGTTCCGCTCCGGCTCGTCTTGGTGCCCGCCAGTCCACCGCGTGTCCCAGCACCCAGGCGGCATCGTACAACCGCTCAAGTTGGTCCCGTGTCCAGGCGCGCGGCCGCGTGTCCATGACGCACAACGTCCCCAAGGTGCGGCCGGCCGCGTCGAACAGGGGGACGCCGGCATAGGCGATCACCAGGCCATCCTGCACGGCGGGCGTGTTCGCACCGAGTGGATGCGCGCGGGCGTCGCCGATCACGAGCGGGCGGCGCGACGCCGCGACGTGGCGGCTGAACCGGTGGGCCAGGAGCAGCACCAACGGGGCGGGCAGACCGGCGCTGCTCGTGACCACACCGTGCCGCGGCCCCACCAGCGAGAGCGACAAGATCGGCACGCCCAACACACGGGCCGCCAGCTCGGTGAAGCGGTCGAACTTTTCCTGATCCGAGCGTCGCGTCATGCCGCTCCTCATGGTGCCGCGGCGGCGCCCGGGTGATGGCGCGCGCGCAGGTCCGCCACAATGGCGGGCAACCGGTCGAACTCGGTCCGCTTGTCGAGGAACTGATCGGCGCCTGCCTCGAGGCACGTCGCGCGCAGCTGGTCGTACCCGTAGTTGGTCAGCACGACCACGGCGGGTTGCGGAATGAGCCGCTTTGCCGCCGCGACTACCTCGAGCGCGTCGCCATCGGGGAGCCGCATGTCCACTACGACCAAGTGAGGCTTGGCGTCGGGGAGCAGGCGCCGCGCCTCGGCCACCGTCGCGGCTTCGAAGACCTGCTCCACGTCCCACAGGTCACGCAGCATGCCCGCCAAGCGCAGGCGGACCAGGCTGGAATCCTCCACCAGAAAGACCCGAATCGGCGAGGGGTGCATAGCTGTAGCTGCACAAACTGCACAGCGCCGGCGCGACACGGTATCGGGGCAGACGGGCACGCACGTACGGCGTCGGAGGCGCCTTGTCCGTCGCGTCCGACAGTGGCACCGCGCTTCAGGTCGTGAGGTCGTGCTCGATGACGTAGCGGACGAGATCGGCGTTGGTCTCGAGGTCCAGCTTGCGCAGGATACGGCTGCGGTATGTGGAGATCGTCTTGGGGCCGACCCTGAACGCCGCCGCGATCTGCTTGTTGGTCCTGCCCCCACCGAGCAGACACAGCACCTGGTACTCTCGGGCGGAGAGGGCACGGTGCATCTGGCCCGGCGGACCGGCCGTGAGCGCTTCAGCGAGGCGTTCCGCGAGCGCCGGGCTCACGTAACGACCTCCCGCGTGGACCTTCGCCACCGCCGCCATCAGGTCGGTGGGCGCTTCCGTCTTGGTCACATACCCGGCGGCCCCGGCGCGCAGCGCCTGAATGGCGAGCTCCCCCTCCGGGTGCATGCTGACGACCAGCACGCGCACCTGGGGGAAGCGCTGCTTGAGCTGCCCCAACAACGTGAGGAACCCGGGCCCGGGCATGCCGATGTCCAGGATCAACACGTCCGTGCCGCTCCCCTCGAGCTTTCGCAGGAGATCGTGCCCGTCGGCCGCCTCGCCCACGACCCGTAGCGTGTGGTCCTCCGCCGCGAGCTGGCGGAAGCCGGCCCGGATCAGGTGATGGTCGTCGGCGATGAAGATGCGGGTCATATGCCGCGTGGCATGGTGAGGCTCAAGGTGGTGCCCGCGCCCGCACTGCCCGTGATCGTGACGTTGCCGTGAAAGTTGACCGCTCGCTCCCGCATGCCGAGCAGGCCAAGCGAACGGGCGTCGTGCAGGGCGCCCTCCCGGATGCCCCGGCCGTTGTCCTGGACGCTGAGGTCGAGCGCGTTGGGAGTCATACCGAGCCGGACGATCACGTGAGTGGCGGCGGCGTGGCGTGCCACGTTGGTAAGCGCTTCCTGGAGGATGCGGAACACCGCGGTGGCCCGGCTCGCGTCCAGCGCGATCGGTCCCTCGGGGAGCGCCACCCGGCACTCGATGCCGGTGCGCGTGGCGAACTCGCGGGCCTCCCACTCGATCGCCGCGCGCAGGCCGAGCTCGTCCAGCACGCTGGGACGCAGCTCGGCCGCCACCCGCTGGATGTCCCGTGCCGTGCTGTCGATGATCGCCGCCATGTCGTCGAGCTTGTGCACGAGCTCGGGGGAGGGCTCGGGGAGGCGCTTCTTCAGCCACAGCACGTCGATCTTCAGGGCGGTGAGCGCCTGGCCGAGCTCATCGTGGATCTCGCGGGCGATGCGGGCGCGCTCCGCTTCGCGGGCCGCCTCGAGCCGCGCGGCCAGGCCGCGCAGCTGGGCCCGGTGACGCTCCAGCTCGGTCTCCGCCGCCTTGCGCTCCGTGACGTCCTCGACCATCCCGACGAACCGCAGCGGGACGCCGTTGTCTGCGGGAAGGCGCGATACCGTGACGTGGCCCCAGATCACCCGGCCGTCCTTGCGACAGAAGCGCTTCTCGAACGTGAACGCCGAGCGGTCGCCACGCGCCAGCTCCGCCATCAGGGCACGATTCTGAGGAAGGTCTTCCGCATAGGTGATGTCTACGTACGACAGCGACTCCAGCTCGGCGGCGTCGTAGCCGGTCATCTCCTGGAACGCCCGGTTGCTGCGGATGAAGCGGGCGCTGCGGTCGGCCACGGCGATGCCGACGGCCGACTGGTCGAACATCGCGCCGAGCAGCGCTTCGCGCTCGCGCAGCGCCTCCGCCGCCCGTTCCCGCTCGATGACACGGCCCAGCTGCGTGCCGATTTGCGTCAGCACGTCGAGCAACGCCTGGTCGGGCGCAACCGCATCGGGGGAAAAGAATTCGAGGACGGCGACCACATTCGGACCAACCAGCACTGGAAACGCGATTCCGGCGCGCAGCCCCGACTCGGCGGCCGCGTTGGCGCGGGGGAAATTGCCGTCAAGCGTCGTGTCGAGGACCCAGGTCGCCCGCTTGGTCGCGAGCACCCGGCCCGGCAGCCCGACGCCGCTCCGCAGCGTGGTCTGCTCGGTCACGCGGCGGAACGGCGCGTATTGCGGCGCCCCTTCGTCATGCCAAATCGTGGTGGGGCGGAGCACGTCGCACTCGTCGGGGGACACGAGATACACGTGACCCACCGGCCATTCCGTTTCGCGGCACACGTGGTCGATCGTCGTCCGCAACGCTGGCTCGGCGGATTGCGCCTCGTTGGCCGCGACGGCCACATCCTGCAACAGCCGGACGAAGGCGACTTCCTGCTCCAGCGCTCGCTCGGCCGCGCCGCGCTCCGACGTGGCGGCCGCCAGCACGAGTCCCGTCACGCCGGTCAGCGCGAGGAACGTCTGCAGCAGGGCGAGGTTCTCGGTCGGGGTGGACCCGACGAACGGCCCCAGCCCGCGCAGCGTGTACCAGATGGTCAGCGCCGCGACGACGGCTGCCGCAGTGGCCGTGCCCCGGCTCCCGAACCGCAGCGCGGCCCACACGACCACCGGGAAGACGGCGTACACGTAGGCCAATGGATTGCGGAGCAGCAGCGCCGTGAGGAGCAGCAGTGCGGCGAGCAAACCGGCGGCCTCGAGCCGCCGCCCGGCCGCGGGCGCGGCGCGGGCCCAGGTGAGCAACAGAGGGGCGACGAGCACGTCCCCCAGCGCGTCGCCGGACCACCAGACGAACCAGAGGCGCCGCAGCGCGTCGGGCGCGACGGCCCCGCTCGCCCACAGGCTCGCGACGCCGAGCGTAGCGCTGAGCGTAGTGCTCGCGAGCGCGCCGACCACGACGAGGGTGATCACGTCGCTCACCCGCTCGAGCGAGGGTCGGAAGTCCAGCACCCGCCCCAGCAGCCAGGCGCCCGCGACGGCTTCGAGCGTGTTCCCCAGCGCGATCCCCGCAGCGCCTGGCGCGGACACCCCGGCCGTCCAGTTGAGGACGAAGGCCCCCAGCGCGATGCCCGGCCAGTGGCGTAAACCCAGCAGCAGGAGGGCGGCGAGCGCGACGCCCGAGGGCGGCCACGCGGAGGAGACGACCGTTTGCGTGACGGCCGCAAGTAAACCTACGCGAGCCGCGGCGTAGTAGGCGGCCGCGACGGCGGCGATCTGGAAGGCGTAGCGCAAACGGTGGGTCATCCGCTCCGTGCACTTTGCGCAGTAGCGCACCTATCATGCACGCGAGAACGTCAGCCGTCCAGAGTCACCGTCCTCGGGCCCGGCGCCGGTTGGGGAAGCTCCGCCGCCACCATACCGAACAGGATGAGCGCGCCCCCGGCCCACTGCACCAGCGACAGCCGCTCCGCCAGTACGAGCCAGGACGTGAGCGCGGCGAACAGCGGCTCGAAACAGAAGATCAGCGCCGCCCGCGCCGACGACATATGTCGCTGCGCCGACACTTGCAGCAGGAAGCAGATCGTGCTCGCGAACACCACGGTGTATCCAAGCGCCCCGAGGAACCGCGGCGTCCAACGGATGTGCGGGTGCTCGAGCAGCCCGGCCGCGAGTGCTCCGAGCAGCGCCGTCGTGGCGATCTGCCAGAACACCAGGCGGCGCGCATCGTGGCGGCGGGACAAGACGCTGACCGCCACGATCTGGCCGCCGAAGCACCCCGCGCAAATCAGCGTGAGTAGGTCGCCCCGGTTCAGGCCGCCCGCGTCGGGCGCCGTGAGCAGGTAGATGCCGAACATCGCCAGCGCCAGGGCCGCCGCCGTGAGCCAGCTGGGACGCTGCCCCAAGAGCGCCAGGGCGATGACCGGTGCCAGGATCGACGACACGGCGACGATGAACGCCGAACGCGACGGCGTGGTGATCACGAGACCCGCGGTCTGGGAGATGAAGCCCACGGCCACGAGCGTGCCCAACAGCAGGCCGCCCGCGATCTCCGAGCGGTCGGGGGTGGGGCGGAAGCGAGTCCCCGGAGCGAGCGCCAGGGCGGCGATGCCGAACCGCACCGCGATGAAGGCAAACGGCGTGGCGTCGGCGAGGGCGCTCTTGACGGCCACGAAGCTCGTCCCCCACAGGAACGTGGCCGCGAGCAGCGCGAGGTCCGCCTGGCGTCGGGTCACGCCAGATCCCGTAGATAGCGACCCGTGGGGGACTCGGGCGTCCGCGCGATCTCCTCGGGCGGCCCCTGCGCCACGACCCGGCCGCCCGCGTCGCCGGCGCCCGGGCCCATCTCGATCACCCAGTCGGCTCGTTTGACGACGTCGAGGTGATGCTCGATGACCAGCACGGTGTGTCCGGCATCCACCAGGCGATCGAGCACGCGGCACAGCGTGCGGACGTCGTCCAGGTGCAGACCGGTGGTGGGCTCGTCCAGGATGTAGAGCTTGCGCCCGCCGCCCCGGCGTGCCTTGCCGCTCGCCAGTGCCAGCTCCCGCGCGATCTTGAGGCGCTGCGCCTCGCCGCCCGAGAGCGTGGTGGCCGGCTGGCCGAGCCGCAGGTAGCCAAGGCCCACCTGCTGCAGGTGCCACAGCGCGCGCGCCAGCCGGGGTTGGCGGTGAAACCGGGCGAGCGCCTGGTCCACGGTCCATTCGAGCACCTCGTGGATCGAGCTGCCACCCAGTTTCACATCCAGGACTTCCTTCTTGAAGCGCTTCCCCCCGCACACGTCGCACGGCACGAACACGTTGGCGAGGAACACCATCTCGATCAGCACGTGGCCCGCTCCCTCGCACGCCTCGCACCGCCCGCCCGCCACGTTGAACGAGAACGTGCTGGGCGTGAAGCCGCGGGCACGCGCCAGCGGTTCGGCGGCGAACAAACCCCGCAACTCGTCGAACGCCTTGATGTAGGTGACCGGGTTGGACCGCGGCGTGCGTCCGATCGGCGCCTGGTCCACGAGCACCACGTCGCTGATCGCTTCCCAGCCCTCGAGCGCCCGTACGGCTCCGACCGGTTCGCCCAGGTGCTGCTTGGCGCCGTGCGCGCCCGTGAGCCGGGCCGCGAGCTGGCGGAACAGCACGTCGTGCACGAGCGTCGACTTGCCCGATCCCGACACGCCGGTCACCGCCGTGAGCGTCCCCAGTGGAATGCGGGCATCCACGTCCCGCAGATTGTGCTGGCGCGCACCCTTTACCCCCAGCCAGCGCCCGCCGCGGGGCGGGCGGCGCGCCGACGGCACGCCGATGCGCTTCTCACCGGAGAGGTATTGGCCGGTCAGCGTGCCCGCGCTGTGCACGGCCGCCGCCGGTCCCTGGTATACCAGTGCGCCGCCCGCCGCGCCGCTCCCGGGTCCGAGCTCCACCATCCAGTCGGCGGCGCGCATCGCCGCCGGGTCGTGCTCGACCACCACGACCGTGTTGCCCGCATCCGCGAGCCGGCGCAGCAGGCCCAGCAGCCGGCCCGTGTCCGCGGGGTGGAGGCCGATCGTCGGCTCGTCGAGCACGTACAGCGTATCGACCAGATGCGCGCCGAGCGCATTGGAAAGCGCGATGCGCTGGGCTTCGCCGCCCGAAAGCGTGCGGGTGAGGCGGTCGAGCGTGAGATATCCCAGTCCCACGTCGTTGACGAACGAGACGCGCGCGCCCAGCTCGGCCAGGATGTGGACGGCCACGGCCCGCTGGAAATCCGTGAGCGTGAGGCCGGCGATCCAGTCGCGTATGGCGCCGGCCGTCAGGCCGGAGACTGCGGCGATCGTCTTGCCCCCCACCCTGACCCCCAGGGCCTCGGGCTTGAGCCGCGCCCCGCCGCACGCGGGGCAGGTCTTGGCGAGCTGATACTGCCCCAGGAACACACGGATGTACTGCTTGTAGCGCTTCGCCTCGAGCCGCTCGAGGAACGGGAACATCCCGAGGAACCGCCCGCTCGCGCCGTGCAGCAGAAAGCGCCGCGCCTCACCGCTCAGGTCCCGCCAGGGTGCGTCGAGCGGGATCCTCTTTGTCCGCGCGGCCTCGCGCAAGATGCGGCGGCGGCCCTCGTAACGCGGTTTGGTCCAGGGATCGAGCGCGCCGCCCGCCAGGCTGCGACGCGGGTCGGGGACGATGAGCGACTCGTCGTACTCGAGCACTGCGCCGAAGCCGTTGCACCCGGGGCACGCCCCGCGCGGGTTGTTGAACGAGAACAAGCTGGGGGTGAGCGTCGGCGCCGCGGTGCCGCAGCGCGAGCAGGTCGGGTGCGCGGAGAAGCGCCGGCGGTCGCCGTTCTCGAGCGCCACGGCGACCCCCTCGCCCTCGCCGAACGCCGTCGCCACCGCGTCGCTGAGGCGCCCCCGGTTCGGCTCGGATGCCGGCAGGCGGTCGACCACGACCAGGACGTCCTCCGCCTGCCGCACCCGCTCCTCGGCGTCGGCCTGATCGAGGCGGACCATGGCGCCGTCCAGCTGGGCGCGCACGAACCCGGCTGCCCGCAGCTGCGCGGCAACGTCGACGTCGGGCCGATGCGCGCTCTGAGGCAGGGGGAAGGTGACAAGAAGTGCGGAATGCGGAGTGCGGAATGCGGAGCCGACCGGACCGACGCTAGTCTCGCCCACTCCGCACTCCGCACCCCGCACTCCGCACGCCGTTATCAGCTCGTCCACCACCTCCTGCACCGTGTCCACCTTCACTTCCTCCCCGCATTTCACGCAGTACGGCGTGCCGATCCGCGCCCACAACAACCGCAGGAAGTCGTAGATCTCGGTGGCCGTCCCCACCGTCGACCGGCTGCTGGTGGTGGGATTCTTCTGTTCGATCGCGACCGCGGGCGAGATCCCCTCGATCGCGTCCACCAGCGGCTTGGGCATCCGCTCCAGGAACTGCTTGGCGTAGGTCGAGAGCGACTCGATGTAGCGTCGCTGCCCTTCGGCATACAGGGTGTCGAAGGCCAGCGTGCTCTTGCCCGACCCCGACGGGCCGGTGACCACGGTGAGCGCCCGTCGCGGCAGCTCCACGGTGATCCCTTTGAGGTTGTGCTGCCGTGCGTTGCGGATGACCACGCGGTCGGGGGACGAGGGCATAACCCTTTAAACTAACTAGGGACTAGGGGCTAGGGGTTGGGGGCTGGAGGGAGCCCTACGGTGTTCCCCTAGTCCCTAACCCCCAGTCCCTAGCCCCTAGTCTTTAGCCCCCGTACTTTCGCCCCCACATGCCCCTCGCCCTCACCCCGCGGCTGCTGCGGCGCGGCCTCGAGCTGTTCGCCGTCATCTCCTTTCTCGGCGTCGTCGTCGTCCTCGTGTTCTTCGGCCAGGATCTCGAAGGGTTTCTCGCCGCCCTCGCGCACCTGCGCGGCGGCTGGCTGGTCGTGGGACTCGCGCTCGCGTCGCTGGACTGGTTCGGCGGCGGCACGCGGCTGTGGGTCGTGGCGCGGCACGTGCATCCCGGCGTGCGCTGGCGCGACATGGTGATCGCGGGCGGCATGAGCGCCTGGGCGGCCTACCTCACGCCGTTTCAGACCGGTGCCGGTCCCACCATGATGTGGGTGATGCGCCGCGCGGGTGTGCGCCTGCCCGAGGCCATGACCTCGACGTTCATGACCTTTGTGGCGACGGTGGTGTTCTTCGCGCTCGCGGGACCATTCGCAATCTACTTGGGTGCCGGCCGGTCACTGGCGGAGCACAACGTGATCCTCGGGATCACGTACTACGGGCTGTTTCGCACCAGCCTCACCATCTTCGGCATCCTCGGCGTCCTCATGCTGGTCGCCATGATCTTCCCCGTGTGGCTGCGCGACGCCGTGCATTGGCTGGCGACCCGGGCCGAGCATCGCAGCAGCCGGGTGGCGGCGCGGATCGAGCAGCTGCGGGAAGGAATCGACCGGGCACACGATTGCCTGGTGGCGTTCGGCACTCCCCGCGGCTGGCTCGCGCTGCTGTGGGCCGTGCTCCTGTCCGGGCCGTCGCATGCCAACAAACTGCTCGCCGGGTACGTCGCCCTGCGGACACTGGGCCTGCACACCAACTTCGTCGACATCCTGCTCTTGCAGACGTTCATCACCTTTCTCCTTTATTTCGCCCCCACCCCGGGTTCATCGGGGTTGGCCGAGCTCTTGTCCGCGGCCGTGATGCAGATCTACGTGCACCCTCCCGAGCTCCCCACTTACACCCTCGTCTGGCGCTTCATCAACAGCTATGCGACCGTGATCGTCGGGTCGCTGTTGTTTTGGAACTGGATCAAACGCGGGCTCGTCGGGCGCGAGGAGGCGGTGATCGCGGACGGCCCCGGGCCGTGAGGCTCGTGGGCGTAACCCGTGTTTCCTTGCGCGGTTACGTGGCCAGGCGTAACTTCCGGCGCTGCCTGTTTCGGGCTCTCGAGGACGCTTCAGATGTCGCTGCTTGAACTCGGTGGCAACACGTTCACGATCCCGGTGGGTGAGGTAGTGCTCGGCAGTGATGCCGGCTGCGCCATCTCCCTCTCGGGGGCCGGCGTGTTGCCGCGGCATGCCGTGCTCCAAGGGCAGGCCGACGGCCAGGTGATCATCCGCAAGGCCACGCTGGCGGCCGACGTGCTCATCAACGGCGTGCGCCTGGGTGCCGAGCCGACCCCCCTGTTGCACGGCGACAAAGTCGAGGTGGGCGACCACGAGCTCACCTTCGTGGACGAGCGCCGCTCCGGGAGCACGCAGTACGTGCAGGCCTTGAGTTTACCCCAGGGGGCGCCCGGCGCGGCGCCCCGACCAGGCGGGAAGCCCGCGGCCATCGGGACGTCCGGTGGCCGCGTGGTCAGCCTCACGGACGGGCGCGAGTACGTGATCACGGGCGCGTCGCTCGTGTTCGGGCGTGAAGCCGGTTGCGACGTCGTCGTTTCCGGGAAGGACGTGTCCCGCCGGCATGCGGAGATCGTCCACACGCCCCGGGGTTACGTCGTGGTCGACTCCAGCACCAACGGCACGTTCGTCAACGAAGAGCCGGTACAGGGGCAGCGCATCCTCGCGCGCACCGACGTGATCCGCATCGGGGAAGAGCAGTTCCGCTTCTACGCGGAGGCGGCTCCGCTCACGGCGAGTGCGGCTCCAGCGCCCGCGCCGGCCGCGAGCCCAGAACAGCTCAAGCACACGGTCCACGGGATCGAGGCTGTTGCGCCCCCCTCGCCTCCTCGGCCAACGGGTGCGGCGTTCGCGAGCTTTCTGGTTCGCAGTGGCGGCCTGATGGGCCAGCGGCTCCCCGTGAAGACGCCGGTCGTGAACCTGGGCCGCGCCGACTACAATGACATTGTGCTTCCGGATCCGTCGATCTCCACCAGCCACGCCAAGCTGCAGCGCCGCGAGGGCGTGTGGGTGCTCGTGGATCTCGACTCGACCAACGGGACGTTCGTGGAGGGGGAGCGGGTGAAGGGGGAGGCACCGCTGGGGCCCGGCGCCATAGTGCGACTGGGAGACGTGCAGCTGCTGTTCGAGCCGGTGGACGAGAAGCAGGGCGTCTTGAAGGGCGGGGGCACCCAGGTGCTGCGGACGCCGCACTCGTCGGCTCTCTCCCCCCCGGCTCCGCCAGCTCCCGCTGCCCCTCCCGCCCGCGCAGCGCCGCCGTCTCCTTCGGCCGCGCCCGCGCGCCCCGGCGCGGCTGCGCCGCCTGGGCCCGCTCGCCCCGGCACGAAGCCTGCTCCCCGACGGCCGATGGGCCAGCAGCCGCCGCCTCCCAAGAAGGGGAAGGGTTGTGGTTCCAGTGCGGCGGTGCTGGTGATCGGGGGCGCCGCCGTGGTCGTGTTCCTGTACCGGTTGCTGGTGTAGCGGAGTCCCGTGCACATCACCTGCGCAGGTCGGACGGATGTCGGCATCATTCGGTCGGGGAACGAGGACAACTTCCTCGTCGTCCCGGACCGAGGCATCTTCCTGGTCGCGGACGGGATGGGCGGGCACGCCGCCGGCGAAGTCGCGAGCGAAATGGCCGTGCGCTTCGTCGCGCGCGAGCTGGGGTCCCTCAAGGGTCTGGGCGACGACCAGGTGGCCGACCGCATGCGCACCGCCATCCGGGCGGCGAACGGCGCCATCTTCCAGCGCACCCTCACCGAGCACGACAAGCGCGGCATGGGGACCACCGTGACGGCGCTGGTGCTGTACAGCAGCCGCTTCCTGATCGGGCAGGTGGGGGACAGCCGCGCGTACCTGTATCGTGACGACAAGCTCGTGCAGTTGACCAAGGATCATTCGTATGTGCAGGAGCAGGTGGACGCCGGTTATCTGACCCCCGAGCAGGCGCGCTCGCACCCCTACTCCAACGTGATCACCCGCTGCGTGGGGGCGAACAGCGATGTGATGCCCGACGTGTACCTCGGCACGGTCAAGCCGAGCGATCTGTTCCTGCTCGCGTCGGACGGGCTCACGGGGATGCTGGACGATTCGCAGCTGGCCGAACTGCTGGGCGGCAAGCGGATGCCGGAGGAGCAGGTGGACGAGCTGATCGGCGAAGCCAACCGCCACGGCGGGCTCGACAATATCACCGCGATCGTGGTGCGCGTGGATGCGGTCGATGGGCCCCCTGGCAAAGGGGGTGACGGGACGCAGGTCACGCAGCCGGGGGGACGATCGCGCTGACCTCCTAGCCGGCCATCAACGACCGCCCCTGCTCGAGTCGGACGACCACTTCCTCCCGCGGCGTCATCACCAGGTCCACGATCCCCTTCGCCGGCACCGCCGCCGGCCCGATGACGAACACGCGCAACCGCCGCGCCGAGCGGTACAGTTCGGCCGCCACGCGCGGCAGTCCCAGGTGTGCACCCGCGTCGGCCCCGGCGAGCTGGGTCACGGCGCCGTCGCGCCTCACGAACGGCAGGTCGAGCGCGAGCATGTCCGGCTTGGCGGGGAAATCGAGGAACAGCCCGCCCGGCGCGAGCCCGACCTCCTGCGCCAGCCGGTCCTCCACCCGCTCGAGCAGGTCGGGATCGTCGGAGGGCCAGGCGGGCGTGGCGGCCGGGAGGTCCGTCGCGGGCAGGTCGAGCGCGCGCTTCGCGAGTCGGCGCTCGCGCAGCGCGCGCGCCAACCCCGTCGGGTCGTCGCCCATCAGCTCATGGATCAGCCCGTCGTCGGTGGCGAGTGCGACGGCGTCGGGCGCGAGGCGCCCGCCCGCGATGGCGCACCGCACCAGCCGCTTGAACATGCTGGTCGCGCTGCGGACCGCGTGGTGCCAGTAGACGTTGCGGTACATCTGGTACTTGGCGAACAGCAGCGACTCGAGCGCCGCGAGGCCTTTCTCGTGCAGCGCCAGCGTCGCGCGCCCGTCCGGACCGGCGGCCACCGTGAGCGCCGCGAGCAGCCGGTCCACATCGATCACGCCGTAGGGTACCCCGCACATCCACGCGTCGCGCGACAGGTAGTCGAGCTTGTCCACGTCGAGCGAGCCCGACACCAGGCCGACGAGCGGGCCGCGCGCCTCACCGCGGATCAGAGGCAACAACCCCTCGGCGGGCGTGCCCAGCTCGCTGAGCCGGTCGGCGAGCACGCCGCTGGTCAGGTGGCGCGCGGCGAGTGCTTCGTGGTGGGGCAAGCCCGCTTCCTCGAGCGCATGGGAGAACGGGTAATGACCGATGTCGTGCAGCAGGGCGGCCAGCTTCAGGCGCGCGCGCTCCTCGGCGTCCGGCCGCACGTCCCCGGCGTCTTCGAGGGCATCGAGCACGCGGCGGGCGAGGTGATAGGCGCCGAGCGCGTGCTCGAAGCGGGTGTGCGTCGCGCCTGGGTAGACCAGGAACGCATGGCCCAGCTGCCGCACGTAGCGCAGCCGTTGCACCGCGGGGGTGTCGACGACCGCGAGCGCTTCGGGGTCGAGCCGGATGTTGTTCCAGAGCGGGTCGCGGACGACCTCGAACCGGGTCAACGCGCCGGGCCCGCCTCTCGCACGGCGACGTGCACGTGAGCGCTGAACTGCTCGAAGTTCTGACGGAACATCTGCGCGAGCCGCGCCGCCTGCGCGTCGTACGCCGCCGCGTCGCTCCACGTCCCGCGGGGCAGGAGCAGCGCGTCCGGGATCCCCGGCACCTGCAGCGGGATCTCCAGCCCGAACACCGGCTCGGGCGCGGTGGGAGTGCGGTCGAGCGTGCCGGCGAGCGCGGCTCGCACCATGGCGCGCGTCAGCCCCAACCGGATCCGCTCCCCGACGCCGTACGGCCCCCGGCTCCAGCCCGTGTTGACGAGCCAGCACTGCACGCCGTGCTGCGCGATTCTCTCCCCCAACATCGAGGCGTACACGTTCGGGGCGAGCGGCAGGAATGGGGCACCGAAGCAGGTCGAAAAGGTCGCCTTCGGCTCCGTGACGCCGCGCTCGGTCCCCGCCACCTTGGCCGTGTAGCCCGAAAGGAAATGGTACATGGCCTGAGCCGGTGACAGCCGGGCCAGCGGCGGGAGGACGCCGTAGGCGTCGCACGTGAGGAACACGACGTGCGAGGGATGCCCCCCCATGCCGCCCGGGACGTGGTTCGGCACGAAGTGGATCGGGTACGACGCCCGCGTGTTCTCCGTGATCTCCGCCGAGTCGAGGTCGATGGCGCGCGTCGCCGGGTCCACCACGACGTTTTCCAGCACCGTGCCGAACATGCGCGTGGCGGCGAAGATCTCCGGCTCGCCCTCGCGCGACAGGCGGATGACCTTGGCGTAGCACCCGCCCTCGAAGTTGAACACGCCCAGATCCGACCAGCCGTGCTC
>Ga0137384_10002069_pt1 | contig 15859 bp, 11 predicted proteins | sample SagtaG_2_FD_104922 | JGI IMG/M metagenome (GOLD analysis project Ga0137384, IMG submission 104922) | Vadose zone soil microbial communities from Sagehorn Ranch, Mendocino, California, USA - Sage2_R_60_16 metaG | ecosystem: Environmental > Terrestrial > Soil > Vadose zone | place: USA... | reverse complement strand
TGTCTTCTTTCGTGGATCGGAGCAGGCAATGCTGACGGGATTTCGAATTGGCCTTGCTTCGGCGGTTGGGCTCGGCCTTGTTGTCGCGTCGAGCGTAGCGTTGGCCGTATGTGATGCAAGCCCGACGGCGAAGTCGTCCACCTCGCGATTCGCTGTCGAAGGGCAGACAGTCTATGATCTGAAAACAAAATTGACGTGGATGCGATGCAGTTACGGCCAGACCTGGCGCGGCGGCGGCGGATGTGACGGGGACGTCAAACCCGTGGATTGGGATACCGCGATGGCGTTGCGCGTGCCGGGTGATGGCGCCTGGCGCCTGCCGACCAAAGATGAACTCGACAGCATCGTCGAGTCGGATTGCAAGAAACCGGCAATCAATGAGGATGTGTTCCCTGACACGGCGTTGATGGCCTATTGGTCGAGCACGCCCAGCGGACCGTCCTATGCCTGGCACGTCAACTTCCGGTGGGGAATTTCTGCCTGGCAGTACCTGCGCAGCAATCAATATGCCGTTCGGTTCGTGCGCGACGATCGTTGATGACGACCTCAAGTCACTCGCTCCAGCGAGAACAATCCCAGACCGTCGCACAGTTCATCGAACGTCGATTGCGTGATGGCGCGCGCCTTTGATGTGCCGGAACGCAGCACATCCAGCACATAGCCAAGATCGTTCGACACTGCCGCGCGACGTTCGCGGATCGGTTTCAATAGCGCTTGCAACACGTCCTCAAGGCGGCGCTTGACCGCCACGTCGCCGAGCCCGCCGCGCCGGTAGCGCTCTTTCAACTCGTCGAAGGCGGCGCGGTCGGTATCGAAGGCGTCAAGGTATGTAAAGACGACATTGCCTTCGACGGTGCCGGGATCGGACACGCGCAGATGGTTTGGATCAGTGTACATGCGATTGACGAAGCCGCGGATCTCATCGGGCGTGGCGGACAGCGCAATCGCGTTACCCTGCGACTTGCTCATTTTCGCCCTTCCATCGACGCCGGGCAGCCGCCCCGTTGAGGGAATGAGCGGCTTGGCCTCCCGCAGGAGCTCGCGACCAATCTGCCGATTGATGCGGCGAACGATCTCATTGGTCTGCTCGATCATCGGAGCTTGATCGAGCCCGACCGGCACGATCGTTGCCTTGAATGCAGCGATATCCGCGGCCTGGGCCACCGGATAGCAAAGGAAGCCGGCCGGAATGTCACGTTCGAAGCCCCGCAGCTGAATCTCATCCTTGATGGTGGGATTGCGCTCCAGCCGGGAGACGGAAACAAAATTGAGATAGAGCTGCGTCAGTTCGGCAAGCGCAGGCAATGCGGATTGGACGCAGATTGTCGTCTCCCTCGGATCGATGCCGACAGCGAGGTAGTCAAGCGCGACCTCCATCACGTTGCGGCTCACCTTTTCGGGATTATCGATATTGTCCGTCAGAGCCTGCGCATCGGCCAGCAGCACGAACTGCCGGTGCGTGTGCTGAAGCGCGACCCGGTTTCTGAGCGAGCCCACGTAGTGGCCAAGGTGAAGAGGACCGGTGGGACGATCACCGGTCAGAATGACTGGTCGCGCAATCGTCTCGACAAGCATGTGGCTTCTCCTGATTGGAGCCGCCGCGATTGGAGACTTGTCGAAAGACGACCCTGGCTCACCCGATCACGGCGGCGAAGGTCGTTGAAATGCTAACGCCATGCCGCTCCTTAAGGAGAGCGCCACCAAAGAGCTTTGGGCGGGATGCATTCGGGCGTCATGCGGAAAGCATGACATTGGCGCCCAGGCGCGGCAAGAGGATTATTGCGGGCGCCTATCGCAAAATTTGAAATCTCGCGGCGCCTGAGTGGATGGACGACGTTCCGGCGCGGCGCTAACATTGCGCGAGATCACCCCTGAGTTGCGTCAAAGCGGCGGGGTAGCGCATCGATCTCACAAAACGACAACAAGACGACAATCAGGGAGGACAGAATGATGCGTCATCGACGTTATCTCGTCGGCGCGGCCATGGGGCTGTTTGCCTGTGTCGCGATCGCCAGCACGCCCGCGATGGCTTCGCCGTGCACCAATCTCCAATCCTTGCAGCTAAAGGACACGACGATCACGTCGGCGATGGACAACGCAACCGGGGTCTTCGTCGTCCCCGGCTCCAACCCGCCGACCACGATCGCCGGTCTTCCGGCCTTCTGCCGGGTCACCGCAACCCTGATCCCCACCTCGGATTCCAGCATCAAGGTCGAGGTCTGGCTGCCCGAAAGCGCATGGAATGGCAGGTTCCTCGGCACCGGCGGCGGCGGCTTCCAGGGCGTGATCACCTATAACGAGCTCGCCATTGGCATCAGGGCCGGCTTTGCTGCGACCAACAGCGATCTCGGCACCGGTTCATCCGGATGCAATCCGCTGTACTGCGGTTCGGATGGCGTGACCAATCCGCTGGCGACCGCGTTCGGCAATCCGGGCGTGCCGTCGACGGGCTTGTTCGGGCATCCCGAGCGGATCAAGGATTTCGGCTTCCGGGCGATCCACCTGATGACCGTGCGCGGCAAGGAGATCGCCAATGCGTTCTACGGGCAAAAGTCGCAAAAGGCCTATTTCGCCGGATGCTCCACCGGCGGTCAGAACGCCCTCATGGAGGCGCAGCGCTTCCCCAACGACTATGACGGCATCCTGGCGGGCGCGGCCGCGTTCAATCGCACCCATCTGCACATGGCAGGGCTTGCGGCGTGGCAGAACACGCACGCGAGCCCGGGCCGGTTCATCCAGCCCGGCCAGATGACGCTGATCAACCACGCCGTGCTCGCGCAGTGCGTCGGCCGCGACGGCGGCGCCAGCACCGACCCGTTCCTGACCGATCCGCGCGACTGTCATTTCGATCCCAAGGTGCTTCTGTGCACCGGCGGCAAGGTGCCTCCCGCATGCCTGACGGCCGACCAGGTCACGACCATCCAGACATACTATGCCGGCACCACCGACCCGGTGAACGGCGAACTCATCAACCCGGGCTCCGAACGCGGCAACGAGACCGACGACGTGCGCGCACTCGGCCTGGCGTTCTCCGAGCAGCTTCCCGAGCCGGCGTTCGACGGCCTGTTCTACTGGGTGTACGGCGCGAGCTTCGGCCATCCGGCGAGCGCGGTCAATTTCGGCAATTTTGATTTCCACCGCGATGTCGACACGGTCGACGACCAGCTTGCCGCGGTGCTGAACGCCGACAGCAGCGATCTCGGCGAGTTCCGCGAGCATGGCGGCAAGCTCATCATGTATCACGGCTGGGCCGACCCGCTGATCCCATCGCAGAGCAGCATCAACTACTTCAACGCGCTGGTGGCAGGCGGCGGCCATGGATTCGAGCGGGCAAGCTTCGCCGATGGCGGCCCGGCGCTGCGGCGGACCCAGAGCTACGCCCGGCTGTTCATGGTGCCCGGGATGTACCACTGCTCCGGCGGACCAGGCCCCAACACGTTCGATGCGCTCACACCGCTCGTCACCTGGGTCGAGACTGGCGTGGCGCCGGAGACGATCGTCGCTGCCAAGTTCGTCAACGATACGCCGCCCGCGGTCCAGATGACTCGGCCGCTCTGCGTCTTCCCAAAGGTCGCGAAGTACAATGGCAGCGGCAGCACCAGCATCGCTGCGAATTTCACCTGCGTGACTGATGAGCCCGACTTCAACCAGACGCCGGCCCCCCAGTTCGGGCCGTGAGGCATTACGCTGCCGGCGAGCCGCTTGCTCGCCGGCGGCTCTACCCCGCCTGCGCGCGCACGAGCGGGGCGAGCGGCACACCTCGCGTGCTGAATCAGTGCAACCTCATCTCTTCATGCTCTAGTTGAGCACATCGGCCTGCAGTGGCAGTCTAATCGCGTTGCCCTCGGCGACGGACGGGGCCGGCGCGAGCTCCACGCCGGTGTCGAAGAAGTCGGTCTCGTTCTGCGAGAAGCGCAACTGCTTCCCCTTGTGCCTGACGAAGAACTGGGGGTCGAAGACGGTGAAGTAAATCCCGTCGGCGTACTCCCAGTATTTCGGGACGCGCTCGTCGCCAACATACAGCGCCCAGGCCATCGACGTGACCGGAGGCTTGGCTTTGAGCCGCACCTTCACGACATAGACGGCCCTTGGCTCTTTCGCGCCCATGTGCGCGATGGCGGCGCGGTCGGCTTCGGTGGGTTGCGCTGGTACGACCTCGACCGCTGCGATTTTCGGTGGCTCAGGTAGCTGCATGGCGATACCTCGAATAGGGCTTTGATCAGTGAGTGAACTGCAAATCGCCGACATAGACAACGCCGGTCTGGCGCCGGTCGAATACCAGGGCAATGGAGCGAAGGTCGCTCGGGTCCACACCGTGTTCAATGAGCCGAGCCACCGGCAACTGCAGTGTCTGCATCACGATCTTGGCCGGTCCAAAGGGCGGCGTGTCGGGGAAGAGCAGCCTGTGCAGGGAACTCGCCGGAAAAGCGGCAGTACGCGAACCGCTGGAAACCTGCAGGGTGAAATCCTGGTCACGGTGGGCGGTGTTTGCGGCCTCAGTGGATTGGCCCACGCGAAGGGCCATCGCCTTGTAGCGTTCAGCGGGCAGCGTGGCCGGCTCCACTTGCAGCAGCAGCCGGGTACCGACGCTGTTCCAGGCTAGGCGGAGCGTGATGGTTGTCGTGGCAGCGCCGCCGACCAGAGCCGTCAGCTGCCGCGCTGCCACCACGCCATCGGCCGCGACGGTGCCTTGTACGGGCAGCGAGACCACCGGCGGCGCGAGACCTTCTTGATTGTGCTGAACGAAGATGCGTTGGGGATCCTGATATTGCGAGACCAGATCGGTGCCGGCGGGTTCCCATGCGCTGGCCACGGCGTGGTCCCGCAGGACAGCGAAGTATTGGCGACGGTCGAGCAGCACGGCCGAAGCAAGCGCGCCGAGGTGAACCCTGGCGATCTGCTCCTGACTGGGTCGAGGCATCGCCAGACCCGGTGCGCTCTCCGGAGCCCAGACGCTGTTGAACTGGTTGTGATTGGCCTTGTGCACCCACAGCATCGCCTTGAACTTGCCGTCAGAGACGGTGGGGTTGACCACGTCCACGGCATGGGCGCGTTCGTAGGTGTGATAGCCCTCGAAGGTAAAGACGTCGGAATCCTGGCTGCCGTGAATGATGAAGTAGGAATCCGGGACGACCGTGGGTCCTGTTGGGGGGACGAATTGGCGGTCCGTAGGGGCGATGGCCGCGACCGCGGTCAGTCCGAAGCGGTAAGGGCCAAGCCCGGCGGAGCCATCGAGGACAACGGGGCCAATCGCGGCCAGCCGGTTGAAGAAGGAAGCGTGGCCGACGGCCTCGCCTCCACGCGAATGGCCGACGATCAGAATCCGGTTCAGGTCGACCTTGCCGTGCAGCGGATGGGCGGCCGTGTTGTTCCAGCTGCGAAACTGTTTCAGGTGCTCGAGATGAACGATGGCCCGCGCGTCGTTTTCGCCGAAATTGGACCCGTTAAGAAAGTTGACGTCAATCGTCGCCGCGATGATCCCATGCGATGCCAGCAAGTGGCACAGATACAGGTAACCGGGCGTGGAATTCTCGAATGGATTGTGGTTGCCGTGCGCGAACACAGCGAGCGGAAAGGGCCCTCGTCCGCGCGGAATGCAGACATGTCCATTGAGAGGTACGTTCGTGTTGGCAAAGGGCCAGGGCGTCGCGGCCCCCAGGTTGGCGAACGCAGAAACATTGATCCGCCCGGTGACGTAGGCTGGGTCCGGGGTGTTGTAGATCGCGTATTGAGACAGTGCCGCCGGATAGGCGAGAGGCGGCGAGCCGTAGATGAGGGTGTCGAACTCTTCGTTGCCGGGGAGGCCCGGATTCTTCCGTTCTCCTGATTCTTCCGCGACGGTCATGTTGCTTCCTCACCCCAGTCAAAGGATTGGAGATTTCAACGCGCTGTGTTCAAACGGCTCCGGAACTGACCCGATGTATGGATCAACGGATACTGCGGTCGCGGTTGGGTCGCAGGATGTGAACCAGCTTACATCGGCAGAAACTTTTCTTGCCGGTATGTCGCCTCTCGGCGCTTTTCGGGACCTTGCCCTACGTCCGACTTGAGCGGTGAGTGCGCTCCCATCGGCGGATCACAGTCTAATCATGCGTCGATGGTCCGGTGTCGCGATAGGCCCACAAGGCCGCTTTCGGCAAGGAGACCTGCGTCTCGACGCCGACCTGATGACGCGCGGCGGTGCCGAGTTCGAGCGCCTCCAGCCGATGGCCGAACAGATCGATGTCGTCGACGGTCTGCCGGCCCTGATAGCGCCGATCGACCACGCGCGCGGCAAACGTGTTGGCGCCGTCTTCCTTGCCGATCGCGATGTTTTCCGGGCGCAGCGCGATCCGCACCTTCTCGCCCGGCGCAAGCGGTTGTGCGAGCAACGCCTCGCCGTGCCGCCCTTCCCCGAAGTCGACCAGGCCGAACTCGCCGCGGCACTCGACCAGCGTGCCGGCAAGTTCGTTGGTGGCGCCGGTGAAATTGGCGACGAACAGATCGGCGGGGCGGTTGTAGATCTGATCGGGCGTGCCGATCTGCAGCAGCTTGCCGTCACGCATCACGCCGATGCGATCGCCGAGCACCACCGCTTCCGCCTGATCGTGGGTCACATAGAGCGCGGTCATGCCGGTCTGCTTGAGGATGACGCGCAGATCGTCGCGCAGCCGCAGGCGCAATTTGGCATCGAGGTTCGAGAGCGGCTCGTCGAGCAGCAGCAGCTGCGGCCGGTAGACGATGCTGCGCGCCAGCGCCACGCGCTGCATCTGGCCGCCCGACAGCGCCACCACGGGCCGGTCGGCATATTCGGACAGCCCGACCAGCTCCAGTACCTCGTCGACCTTGCGGTTGGCATCGGTGCGCGAAATCTTGCGGTGCTTGAGCGGATAGACCACGTTCTGCCGCACCGTCATGTGCGGCCACACCGCATAAGACTGGAACACCATGCCGAGATCGCGCAAGCGGGGCGGCACGAGGATGCCGCGCGCAGGCGATGACACCATTCTGCCTGCAATGCTGATCTCGCCGCCGGTCGGATGCTCGAGCCCTGCGACGCAGCGCAATGTCGTGGTCTTGCCGCAGCCCGACGGCCCGAGCAGCACGACGATTTCGCCCGCGGGCACCGCAAAGTTCACGCCGTCGACGGCGGGGCGGCCGATCGCAAACTGCTTGCGCAGGGCGGTGACCTCGAGCGTCGCCGTCATGACCTAGTACCCACTTTCCGAAGTTCGTGATCCATCTCAGCAACCACCTTTCACGAACTTCGGAAAGTCATGGGTACTAGCAAGCTTATGAATCTGGTGCCGCTTTTCGATCTGAAGTTCGCGAGTCGGATTCGCCGCTCGTGGTTCGCGAACTTCAGATCGGCGGCACTAGCCTGTCTCTCGAACATATCGATCATTGGCGATAGCCGAAGATCTTGTCCCAATCGGCAACCCAGTCCGCGTGCAGCTTCACATACTGGTCGAACTTCGGATACCAGACCTTGACCACCTTGGGATCAAAGCCTTCGGGGTAGACCGGCGCGACCTTCAGCGAGGTGAGATTGCCGAGTTCCTTGATCATGAAGGACTGCCCTTCGTTCGACAGGCACCAGTTGAGGAACAGTTTGGCGGCGTTGGGATGCGCCGCCGTCTTCGGGATGCCGGTGGCGTAGGGATTGACCGGCGCGCCTTCCGGCGGAAAGAAGATTCCGATCGGCGCGCCATCCTTCTGCTTCGGATAGATCGCGTTGTAGAGCAAGGGCCCCATCGCGATCTCGCCGCGCACCAGCGCATCCGACATCGGCGCGCCCGACGGATAAAGGATCGGATGCGTCGCGGCCTGCTTCGCCCAATAGTCTTCGCCTAACACCTGGCGCTCGAACATGATGCGGGTCCAGGTGGTGCCGCCGGACTGCGCGAACACTTGGCCCGTCAGCTTGTCGTACTGCGGCTTGGTCAGGTCCATCCAGGTCTTCGGCGGATCCTTCACCAGTTCGGTGTTGTAGGCGATCGACCATACGAGCGTCGCGCGCGGCCACAGTTTTGGTGAGATCTGCGCGTCCGGATTGTAGTCGGCTGCATTCGGCGGCGCGTAATCCTGAAACAGATCGACCAGTTCCGCCATCAGCGCGCGATCGGAGTGGTCGACCACGTCGGCGATCAGCTTGCCGGCGGCGGCTTCGGTCTTCACCCGGGTGATGAGCTGGCCGCCCGGCGCGCGCACCATCTCGACCTTGATCTCCGGAAAGCGCTTGTTGAATTCCTTGATCACCTGCTGTTCGACTTCGGCGAAATTGGCGGTGTAGTAGACGAGCCTGCCTTCCGCCTTCGCGGCCGCGATCAATTCCGGCGAGCCGAAATCTTCGTCCGCCTGCGCCGGCGGATTGCCGAGCGCGAGAGCGATGCTGGCGGCGGCCGCACAAGCCACGATCCTTCCAAACATGACCGATCCTCCCACTCATCTTCTTTTATTTGTTCATCTTATTGCTTCATCTTATTCCCCGCACCACGCCGCCCTGCGCGGTCCCGCGCGACAGCCAGTTGGCGCCGCCGATGAGAACGCCGAGCAGAACCGTCTGCACCAGGCTGAAGGCGGCGGTCTTTCCGACGTTGCCGCCCTCGTAATAGTCGAGCAGCAGCACCGACATCACCATGGTATTGGAGGTGTAGAGAAACAGCGACGAGCCCAGCTCGCGGATCGCCAGCACGAACAGCAGCGTCATCGAGGCGATGACGCCTGGCCGGGCCAGCGGCAGCACGATGGTTGCGATGGTCGCAAGTGGGCCCTTGCCGCAGACCCAGGCCGCCTCCTCGAGCTCGCGGTGGATCTGCAGGAACGAGGTCGACAGCGCCTTCACCGTATCCGGCATGAAGCGCGCGATGAAGGCGAGCGCCAGAATCCAGATCGTGCCGTAGAGCCCGCCGGGAATGCCGATCCAGGCCCACAGATAGGCAACGCCAATCACGAGGCCGGGTATGGCGACCGGCAGGGTTGCGATCAGGTCGATGCTGCGTCGGCCCGGAACGCTGGTGCGATGGATGGTGTAGCCGATCGCGAACGCCAGCGTCCCGCCGGCGATCGCCGTGATGATGCCAACCTCGACGGCATTGTAGATGGAATTGATCGTCAGCGGATTGTCGAAGATGCTGTAGAAATGCATCAGCGAGTACTGCCGCATGTCGAAGAGAGCAGCGGCGTCGCGGATGAACATGAACTTGCGGAAGGCCGCGACGATCAGCGCCAAGGTCGGCAGGATGACGACCACGAGGAGATAGATCAGCCCGAGCGCCAAGGTCAGCCAGCGCCAGGACCCGAGATCGAGATTGCGCGGCCGGAACGCCTTGCCGGCCACCGTCGTGTAGCTGCGCCGGCCCAAGACCTTCTGCTGCAGGAATACGAGGCAGCCGGTCGCCACCATCAGGATGATGGCGACCGCGGCCGCCGTGTTGTAGAGCGGCGGCGACCAGTTGGTGAGCTTGAAGATATAGGTGGTGAGTACATTGATATTGCTGGGCGCGCCGAGCACGGCCGGGACGCCGTAGATGCCGAGCATCACGATAAAGGAGAGCAGCATGCCGGAGACGATCGCCGGCATGATCAGCGGAAACGTCACGGTGAACAGCGTCGAGAATGCGCTCGCGCCCGAAATCTCCGCGGCCTCTTCGAGGCTCGGGTCCATGTTGCGCAACGCCGACGATGTGAACATGTAGACGTAAGGCGCGTAGTAGATGCCGAACACGAACACCAGTCCCGACAGCGTGTAGAAGTCGACGTGCCAGGCAAGCCCCGCCCATTTGAAGAGGGTGTTGATCAGCCCGGTCTTCGGTGAGCCCAGGATCGACCATGCGACGCCTGCGACCAGAGGCGGCGCGAACAGCGGCAGGATACTGGCGGCTGCGATGATGCCCTTGAACGGCGTGTTGGTGCGCACCACGATCCAGGAAAACAGCAGCCCGATCGCCACCGCGATCAAGGTGCCGCCGGCGCAGGCAACGAGCGTGTTGAACAGCGCCTCCGCGACGTTCGGATTCCTCAGGACGGCGAGAAAATTGGCGATCGAGAGATGGCTGAGTGTGATGCCCTCGACCACCGGATTGGTATCCGTCAGCGCGCCGAACAGCAGCGTCAGGACGGGATAGATGACCAGAAAGCTCAGGGCCGCCAGCAGAAGCGCGACCCACAGATGGGCGAGCCCATGTCGACGCGACCACTCGCCTGCGCCATGCACGACCTCGACGCGCGCACTTTCCTGTCCGCCCAAAGCGCTGTTCCCTCGCCGGCTGAGCTTATTGTCTTGTTGTGACCGCCACCGAGGGGCAGCCTAGTTGATCGCCGGGCAGGCGGGAAGGTGGTCGAAAGTCGCGCGTAGGCGGATCAGGCCCGCGGGAAGGCCGACCCAATCGCTCGGGGAAGGCCCATCATGGAGACGCCGGTGGGTTGCGGCCGTGACCTAGCGCGGCACCGCCAGCGAAGCCAATTCGGAAACATCGGCGCTCTTGTCGAGCGCCCAGATCGCATCGATCAGCGGCATCGCATCGTAGCGGCGATCCCAGCCGGCAGCGGCCGTTGTCAGTTTTTCCTCGAGGCCGGCGTCATCAATCGGATTGGCGTCGCTGCCCCGCGCTGCAGCTTGTGACATCTTATGGATCACGCCGTCGGCGGTCGTGATTTCGACCGCCGCAGCGATCGTGGAAAAAGCGCTATCGCGCCTGACCTCGACCCTGCCTCGTAACGCAGCGACTTCGGGATCGTGCACGCAAGCATCGGTAAACTGGTCGAGGCCAGCCTTGCCGCTCACGAGCGCAGCGGCGACGGCATGCTGCACGCTCACCTGCGATTCACGCCCGGTCGAAATATCAGGCCGGTCGGTGCGCACGCCGAGCAGCGGGTGGCCGTACACCACGACGCGCGTGACGACGGCGGTCGGATTTTCGCGGCGCCAATCCAGCACGCAATCAAGCACCGGATGGATCACGAAGCCGCACGGGTACGGTTTGTATGATGTCGCCATGATCTCCCAGTTTTCACCCAAGCCGTCCGTGACAACGGACAAATCGGGGGTCTCGTTCAAGGCGTGGTAGAAACCCTGCACGCCCGCCAGCGGCTCCAGCGGCCCATCAAAACCCTTCGCCGCCAATAGCGCCGACCACAGGCCATTGCGCGCGGCGTTGCCGACGCTCAGGCTCTTTGCCGCGGTGCCCAGGCCCTCGCAGAGGCCGGACGATTGCGTGGCAGCAGCGCCAAGCGCCCACACCATCTGCCGCTCGTCGAGCGCAAGGAGCTTGCCGCTTCCGGTGGCGGCGCCGAACACGCCGCAGGTCGAGGTGATGTGCCAGCCCCGGCTATAATGGTGGGGCGAGATCGCCAGCCCGATGCGGGCCTGCACCTCGTTGCCGAGGATGAAGGCGAGCAACAGGTCGGGTCCGCTCACCCGTTGCAACTCGGCAAGCGCCAACAGTGGCGGCGCCACCGGCGCGGTCGGATGAATCACCGTGCGCAAATGGGTGTCGCAGAAGTCATGGACATTGGCGCCGGCGGCGTTGAGGAAAGCCGCACCCAGCGCGTCGATACGCTCGCGGCGCCCGATCACGCTGGCCTGCTTTCCGCCCGAAAATTCCGCGAGCGAGCGCAGCGCCATTTCGACCGGCCCGGTGCGACAGCCCGCCAGTGCCACGGCAAAAAAATTCATCAGCGAGCGCTTGGCCTGATGCCGCACCCGCGATGGAATGTCGTCCCAGCGCGTCGCGACAATGAAGCGTGCGAGGTTCTGCGTAACGCCCGACTTGTCCAAGATGCATGTCCTCTCGAGACCCGGTCGCAGCATCGAACGATCAGGCGCCAAGCGCAACGGCGCCGTCGGTGGACTGGGCATGAATTTGTGCACTATGCTGCCGCCGCGAATAAAGATCCGCCGCAGATGCCGGTCAGCGGAAGCATTTCGGGAGGCTGATGCCGTGCGAACCAATTGGAGGCGTGTGACGCTGGCCTTTGCGCTGACGACCGCGCTGGCCACGGGCGCCGCGCGCGCCGACGAGTATCCCTCGCATCCGATCCGGCTGATCGTGCCCTACGCCGCCGGCGGTGGCGCCGACGGGGTTGCACGCATCATTGCCAAGCGCGTCAGCGCGACCATCGGGCAAACCATCGTGATCGAGAACCGCGGCGGCGCCGGCTCGATCATCGGGACCGAGCTCGTGAACAAATCCGATCCCGACGGCTACACGCTGCTGCTCGGCCAATCCGGACCGATTTCAATCAACCCTGCCGTTTACAAGCAGCTGCCCTATGACCCGCTGAAGGATTTCGCGCCTGTTACGATGACCACCTCCTATCCCTACATCATGGTGGTCAATCCGAAGCTTGGCGTCAAAACCGTGCAGGAGTTCGTCGCGCTCGCCAAGGGCAAGCCTGGTGAATTGAACTACGGCACAGCGGGTATTGGCGCCGCCAATCACCTGGTGACCGAGCTGTTCGACAGCAAGGCCGGGATCAAGATGACGCACATTCCCTATCGCGGCACCGCGCTCGCGGTCACCGATCTGATCGCCGGCCAGGTGCAGGTCGTGTTCGCCGATCCAATCTCGGCACTGCCCCACATCAAGGCCGGCACCCTGCTCGCGCTGGCGGTAACCAGCGAGGACCGCTCACCGGTTGCGCCCGATGTGCCGACCCTTTCCGAGAGCGGCTATCCCGGCTTCGACGCGATCGCCTGGCACGGCATACTTGCGCCAGCTCATACACCGACCGCCATCGTCGACAAGCTCAACGCAGAGATCGTGGAGGCGTTGAAGGACCCGGAAACGAAAAATTTATTGGAAAAGCAAGCGATGCAGATCGTCGGCAGCTCACCGCAAGCCTTCGCCACTTTCATCAGGCAGGATATCGCAGTCTGGAAAGAGGTGGCCGATCAGGCGAAAGTGGATGTGCGATAGGTTGCTGCCTATCGCGTTTTCCCTTGGCACCACCGCACAAACGAGCGCGACGGCGGGAGTCAAACCTGCCGCCGGATCGCCCGGCAGGGCGGGAAGGTCGTCGAAGGTCGGCCCAAAACTGTCACTGCCGCGCTTCGCATACGCATCATGCAACGGGACGACTGGGGCTGGCCCAGTCTTTCGGTGTACACGCCGGATAGCGTCGGCGCTTCGCCGCCGGTCCGGAGAACCTTTCAAGAGATGTCAACCGACAAGATAGCGGCAAAGCCGCCTGCGGCCGGGGACGGTTTGCCGTGGGAACGCCGGCGCTGGGCGATCGCCGCGATCTTCACCGCGCTGGCGATGGCCTCGCTCGATACCGCGATCGCCAATATCGCCCTGCCGGCGATTTCGGCGGACCTTCACGTCAGCCCGGCCGAAGTGGTCTGGGTGGTCAATGTCTATCAGATCGCGCTGGTCGCAACCCTGTTGCCGCTGGGCGCGCTCGGCGAGATCGTCGGCCACCAGCGCATCTATCTCGGCGGGCTCTTGCTGTTCACGCTGGCGTCGCTCGGCTGCGCCCTGGCGTGGTCGCTGCCGAGCCTCCTGGTGGCGCGGACGCTGCAGGGTCTCGGCGCCAGCGGCATCATGAGCGTGAATACCGCGCTGATCCGCTTCGTCTATCCGAGCCGCATGCTGGGCCGCGTCTTCGGGCACACTGCGCTGGTGGTCGCGACCGCCTTTACCCTCGGCCCCTCCATCGCGTCGGGCATCCTGGCGGTCGGCCCATGGCCATGGCTGTTCGCCATCAACATTCCCTTTGGCCTTGCCGCCATGCTGATCGGGTTGAAGACCTTGCCGCCGACACCGCGGGCGAGCCACGCCTTCGATTTTCCCGGCGCGCTCTTGGCAGCCGGCTGTCTCGGTCTGTTCATTATCGCCATCGGCAGTGCCGCGCATCAATCGTCGCCCCATTGGGTCGCGATCGAATTGATTGCGGCGATCCTGCTCGGCGTTGTCCTGACCCGCAGGCATTGGGATCACCCGGCGCCGATGTTGCCGTTCGACCTCTTTCGTCGAGCGCTGTTCGCGCTGTCGGCCGCGACCGCGATCTGCGCCTTCGCGGTCCAGGGCTTGGCCTTCGTGTCGCTGCCGTTCTATTTCGAGGATGTGCTGGTGCGGTCGCAGGTCGAGACCGGTTTCTTCATGACGCCCTGGCCGCTGGTGGTGGCGATCATGGCGCCGATCGGCGGCCGCCTGTCCGACCGGTTTTCCGCCGGAATCCTTGGCGGCCTTGGCCTCGTGCTGCTCGGCATCGGCATGGTGCTGCTCGCAACGCTGCCGGCGTCGCCTGGCATCCTCAACATCGTCTGGCGCATGGTGATCTGCGGGATCGGTTTTGGTTTCTTCCAGACCCCCAACATGAAGGCCATCATGTCGAGCGCGCCGCCACACCGCAGCGGCAGCGCCAGCGGCATCGTCGCGACCGCCCGCCTGATCGGGCAGACCACTGGAGCAGCACTGGCCGCACTGTGCTTCAGCCTCGCCGGCCGCGACGGCGCAGGCTTGGCGCTCGCGCTCGGCGCCGGATTTGCGGGGCTTGGCAGCGTCTTGAGTTTCCTGCGATTGACGGTCGCATCACGCCGCGACGCGTGACCTCGATCGCCTTTTACCTCTCCAAAGAGGGCGAGATAAACCGAGCCAGTGGATAGATCGCCATCAAGGTGCCCTCAAGGTGCCGCTTGCCGGCAACTCCTTCACAACTTAGTCTGGCTGCTGGCCCAGCCTCCTTAAGGTGTTCGCCTTGTACCGGTTCTCGGCTGCTCTTTTTTCCTTTCTTCTTGTTTCGATCTGCTCGGGGTTCGCGCAGACGGGCCATAGGGTCGCCTTGGTCGTAGGGATCTCCAACTACAAATATGCACCCCAACTTGCAAATACAGCGAACGATGCCAACGGAGTAGCGGCGGCATTAAAGCGCCTTGGATTTCAGGTTGTGTCGCTGGTTGACCCTGATCGAGCCGCGCTTGAATCCTCGATCCGCGATTTGGGAAGGATGGCGGAGGGAGGCGAGGCAAGCGTGTTTTACTATGCTGGCCACGCCATGGAGGTGAGCGGCCAGAATCTACTGGTTCCCGCACCTGCGAAAATCGATTCCGACCGTGACATTCGTTTCGAAACCGTCGACCTTGACAGTGTTTTGGATAGTGTCTCGGGGCGGGCCAGGTTCTCGCTTCTCATCTTGGATTCCTGTCGGGACAATCCCTTTAGCAAGCGTTTGGCCTTGAGCTCTCGATCCATGAGTTTGCGCGGTCTCGGTCGCGTGGATGCAGCCGCAGGCACGCTGATCGCATTCGCAACCGCACCCGGGAAAACCGCAGACGATGGGGACGCGAGGAACAGTCCCTTCACCACAGCGCTTCTGCACTATATCGAGAGGCCCGGTCTCGAAGTGCGACGAATGCTAGGCGAGGTCAGAAGGGAAGTCAGAGAGACGACAGGTGGCCGACAAATTCCATGGGAAAATTCCGCGCTGGAGGGTGAGTTCTATTTTAAGCCCGTAGCCGCAATTTCGACCACTCCAGCGGAGGCGCAGAACGATCAGTCGGCAAGTCCCATCGATTCCATCGCGTTTCAAAGGACATTCAGAGATACTCTGCAAAAAGGACTTCCCGACATTCCCGTATCCCGCCTCGACGCGTTGGCAAGCAAATATGCGGAAATAAAGGAAAACAAGGCTCAAGCTGGTTCGCGCGAAAAGAACACGACATGGCGCACCGAAAATCGCGAGAGCGCATTTGCCGCCGAACAGGCTGCCCTGGAAGGCTGCCAAATCAGTCACGGCAACCCGTGCATCTTGATCGCCGTGAACAACACGATCGCAAGCATTCCGGCGGACGGCAGCTGGGTCGGCCGAAGCATGAGCCGAGTAAGCTACGAAGGACAATTCGACCCCAGTCAGATTCCCGCTATTCGTCCCGAGG
>Ga0137384_10002050_pt1 | contig 15919 bp, 18 predicted proteins | sample SagtaG_2_FD_104922 | JGI IMG/M metagenome (GOLD analysis project Ga0137384, IMG submission 104922) | Vadose zone soil microbial communities from Sagehorn Ranch, Mendocino, California, USA - Sage2_R_60_16 metaG | ecosystem: Environmental > Terrestrial > Soil > Vadose zone | place: USA... | reverse complement strand
GGCGGCAAGATGGTCCAGAAGAAGCAGCCAGTCGCAGACATGGGATTCACAGCCTACTTCAAAGACACAGAAGGAAACATCGTAGGCCTCTGGCAATCCGCACGCCGAATGTAGGACGCTGTCAACTAGTCGGTCCTGCCCCCTTTTCTTTTTCGAAACATCATTCTCGTGTCACGAGAGAAAATTCTTTCTGCGTTCATATTGGCAACGGCTTTGGTAACCGTGAATTGTAACGGTGACGGTAACAGGTGGGTGCCGCCCAGGTTGCAAATCACACGAGCGTCACCGATGACCGATCCCTGATGGATTGCAAGGGGGATGTAGCCATTCGGAAAAGCAGAACTGGCCGAAGAGATGATCCGGATGTTCGAAGAATTTTCCCTCTATAGAGCCTACCGAAGAGAAGCAAGAGACGCTGTCGTTGACGTTGAAGTCGTCTCGCCTAGGAAACCGCTACTCCCCGTCCGTATGACCACGCCTGCGGTCGACAGTACTTATCGTGCGTCCGTGGTTGCAGTCTTGCGATCGGAACGGTAGAGGTACACCGAACTTGCCAAGACCCACAGAAAGAGGAGCCCAAGGTATCCGAACCCCAAACCGGGAACGACGACTCCAAAGGCGATAAGAAGCAGACCAACACAGTCGACGGCGATGAATGCAAGTCCTACGTACGTGAGCCAGTTCGGGAAGATCTTGCTCTTCCACATTGACCCGCTAAAGAGCCCGATGGCGAGAGGTGCACCAATGAATACGGCAAAGAATGCCTCCTCCTCGGCTTCCAACACCTGCTCGGAGACGAGGGCTGCGGCCTTGTCAACCGCGGTCACAGTCGAATTGTTGTAAATACCTGCTAGGGTGGCCCTCGCATCCAATGCGATCAGGTTCACGACGACAGGGACCATAGACGCAATTATTGAAAAAACCACTGCAGCTGAGGTCAGGACACTGTCTCTTCTAGGAAGGGCGGCACGTAGTGATATGACGAACAATACAGCGAAGATCCCAGAGAATGTACTCACCACCCCGAAGAGGATGGCCGCTCTGCCGTCGTAGTTCGCGAGACTCTCTGCCGCGGTCTCGGCAGTGTCAGGTATGAAAAGCCTGGCGATGTATAAGACTGCAAAAAGCACTCCGAATAGTGCCCCGAGCCTCGACACGCGATCCTTTCCCTGACTCCCTGGTGTTGTTTTCAATATTCTCTGACCGGCTGCCAAGCAGAAGGTCCTCCGCCTGCTTGACTTGGGGTCAAGCGAGGACGTTGCGCACGGTAAATATGACTTGTTATTTTCCAACATTTTTGTGTGGCCAATTCGAGTTAAATCTGCAAGGCTTTGCTAGGCGATGGCAGTGACCTCTTTCCTGGAGGAGAACTAGCTCATTGCCACATCTCAAGGAAATCTTCGCCAAGCTCTCAACGCCTCTAATTGCAGACGCCTGTCTGCGGCTGAAACAACCGCTCCAAGTCGCTCCCGCCAGCATTCGTCCCTTGCTACCTAGAAGCCGTATTGCGGGTCGCATCCTCCCAGCGCGCCACTATGGAAGCGTCGACATCTTCCTTGAAGCAATGTCAACAGCAGAGCCAGGGGACGTTTTGGTCATAGACAATGGTGGAAGAATGGATGAAGCTTGCATCGGAGACCTAACGGTTCTGGAGGCTAAAGCCAATCGATTGAGAGGGGTGATAGTGTGGGGTTGTCACCGTGACACAAAAGAACTCCTGCGAATAGGTTTCCCAGTCTTCAGCCAAGGAGCCTGTCCTGCAGGACCTCAGAGGCTTGATGAGCGCGAGCCGGACGCGCTCAACTCCGCCAGCGTCGGCCGCTTCTCAGTGAGTAAACAGGACACCGTCTTCGCGGATGATGATGGTGTTCTCTTCACTTCAACCGAGAGTGTCGAGCAGATTCTTCCCATTGCCCATGCTATTGCGAAAACGGAGAGAAGACAGGCGGCTGCAATAAGAACCGGAGAGAATCTTCGTGAACAACTTCAGTTTGACGATTATCTGAAGAAGCGTGCCCTCGATTCCACGTATTCGTTCCGCAAACACCTGCAAACCATTGGAGGGGCTATTGAAGAGTAGGAAAGTCCGACGTCGTTTATCTGACGTCTTGACTAAGCAGCAGACAGGTCTACGGATAGACCGGATCCCATTCCAACGGTTTCTGAAGCTCTGCGAAACGGAGAAGCCACGACCGGGAGAAGCTGTAGAAGAGCTCATCCAGCAAGCAATAGACCGGAGAGCTGTCGTCGAGGTCTATGCTGACTCTCCCAATCCAGAGGGTGTCGAGCGATAGCTGCGTGAGATTTTGTTCAGGTCTAGATTGTCGAGATTGAGGAAGGCTCTGAGGATTAACTTTACGGTTGACCGTCTGGATGTTTCATCCAAGATAATCGCTTGAGGATGCCTAGGGTTACAGCAACCCCGATTCCGGTCAATGCTCCCAGCAACAATAAAGATCTGATATCGGAAAAGACCGACGAGACGATATTACCATAGGCAGTTCGTAGAGAGGACAAGACGGTTGAAGAGCTCGTAATTGTCGAATTGCTGCTAGGTTGGCCTCCGGAGGGCGGCCTGTATTCTCCAACCATGAGGAGGGCCTGAGAAGTATGAACATACGTGCCACTTACCGCTGAGACCGTTACGACATAGTTGCCTACGGGCGTTTCTCGATTTGAAGAGAAAGATACCGTATACATGGCGTTGTTGGGCGTGAGATGAATGTTGGCCGGCTGGAGAGCCACGGAAGGTGCGTCTGGAAGACTCGGCGAGACGCTCGCCGCCAAGCTCACATCACCCTGGAACCCGTCGATGCTGGTCAACTGTTCCTGGATTGAGACGTTCCAGTCTTGGAGAATCGAATACGAGCCCCAGAGGCGAGTGACAAAGTCCGGCTTTGAAACAGGAACGATCCTCACAGGCAATGTCAAATTATGTGAAACCTCACCAATTGTCGCTGTTACAGTGTACGTGTAGTTTCCAGGCGTCTTTCCAGCTGTCAGCATAACGTCAGTGTTCACCTGGTCTCCGGGATTCAGGTACATGCCAGTGCTGAACCCCGCTCCCAGTCCAGCAACACTCGTACCAAACGACACGTTAATCTGAACCGTGCCTTGGAACCCATTCAGGCTCGATACCGTCAGCATTGTGTCCGCCCAGAAACCTTCCAGCATGACCACGCTGCTCGGGCTCGCGGATAGAGCAAAGTCAGCACCTGATGCCCGCACCGGTCTCGCAACTGCCGTAGCACATGTCATGAGCAGAATCAACGATATCACGACAACCATCATTCGGCGCGAGCCGAGGCCGATCATCTAGACTTGCTCCTGAATCAAAATGAGCATGCAGCCATTTATGCGTCACGTACACAAAACACCAGCCTACCGGTCCCGCCACTCCCAATATTGCAATTTCCAGACGAGTGCAGGAAAGCCCAATCTTCAGGCTGGGCCGACGGTTTCGCAAGCGGACAGTGAAGCGTTCTTAGCTCCCAAAACTTCTCAAATCACTAATCTGTCCTTGTTGTTGCTTGTAGGATGAAGGAACTCTTCGTCACGAATGTTGGTTCGCATATGTGGCGGATGAGCCATCCTGGCTCGGATGTCGACCTTTTCGTCGCAGTTCTCGCACCAACCAAAGCCATTCTCCGCGGCGAATTCAACGACCAATCCAAAGTCGAATACTCGGGCCCGCTAGACCGACAGTATCACGAGCTGGGTCGCATAGTTGATCAGGTGTTGAGGAATAACTGGAACTATCTTAGCGGTGTCATGAGTCCGATAATCGTCAAAGACTGGACCCGCCTAGCAGAGCTACGACGTCTCGCAGAGATGAACTATTCGAAGAGGGCGTATCAGAGCATCAAGGGACTAGCCGTGCACAACTACGAGAAATACATTGTAAGCGAACGGGACGACAGCATAAAACGCTGTAACACGATCGCACGAACAATAATCATGGGCTGCAAGCTATTACGCGAAGGCATCATCGAATATCGTCCCATAACCGGGACCTCACCCAAGGACATTCCGAAATTCATCGACGAGCTCGATCTCGCGTTGAAGGAATCCATTCTGCCAGAGGATCCTCAGCATGAAGACGAGCTACGCGAGTTTCTCTTCGACGTGCGCGTGAAGGCTTTACAGGAAGAAAGCGACACGCCTTCCCTGGCATGATTGTGGGGCCTAGGACGTCTTGTCAGTCTTGATGCCGCGAAAAGTGTTCCCGATGGATACGTCGTGCTAGATGGTGAATTTGGCGGCGTCTGCTACTTGGTTTACCCAGCACGTTTGACCAAGTGCAAGGAAGAATCTTTGCGGCTGCTCGCCCATGACTTGGAGGATGCCATTTTTGACGGGGACACTTCGGGTGCAGGCGTCCACTTCGAGCGTCTCGACTCTCTCCGAGCCAAGCTTGCTCTACGTTTCCGGTAGATTGAAAATACTCGGTTGGTTTGTCCATCAGATTTGTCGGGACCACTTTCGGACGACTAACCATGATTTGAACACCTTTCTCAGGTTGAACCGGCTTTGGACTGGCCCTTGCGATGCGTGCCTGCTCAAGTTCCTTGAAGATGGCCCCGCTCAGCGTAAGCAGGCTAACGCCATAACAACCGAAGAGCCCGCGCCGAAACTATCGTAAAACCTCAGAAACAGGGTTCATCTCCATGTGTATGGCGGTGCCGAGAGAGTTCGGTCGCCACGCCCGGCCTGACCCCTCCTTTTTCACCGGTTTCTTAGTTAGAGTCTCTTCACGGGGTTTCTCTAGGTTCTAGCTGGAAGTGCTTACCAGCGTTAGAGTCTCAGTAATCGTCAAGCCACTGCCAGTGCCTGGGACTTCCATGAAGGCGAAATACCATGCTCCAGGAGAAGGGATGGCGATGGGAACGGTGTATCCCTGAGCTGTCGGAGACATCCATGTTGTCGTCGTATAATTTCCGTAGAATACGCATTTGCACTTGACGAATGCGTTGTATTGTGTCTGGTTGAGTAGGGCCACTATGATGCTGGGTCCGTTTCCTCCAACAGAGAATGATACATTGAGCGAGGACGATAATACGCCTAGAGGCGCGGTGAAGGTGACGTAATCTGCGGCACCGTAACCTACCAGGCTAAGGCTTCCACTACTAATCAGCGTCTTCTGAGTTGTAAGGCTGACTGGTCCGACTAGCAAGACAGAATCATTGACGAGTACCATGAGCGTTGTGGTGGCTCCAGGCTCTGGGTAGAAGGCAAGATCCCAAAGCCCAGGGCTTGATACGACCAGCTGAGCAGTGTAGCTGGTCGCGATGGGCGACGACCATGTCGATGCAGTGTAATTTCCGTATAGGATACAGTTGCATGCATTCAAGGCCTTGAACTGAGTCTGGTTGAAGAGAGAGACGCCGAGAGAACATGGGGCAGAGATAGGCAGCGCTCCAAGGCACCCTTGGCTACTTGTGGAGAAGGTCACGTTGATCTTGTCCACAGTTTCAGGTGGGACCGTGAAGCTTACAATCTGAAAGCCGTTGTTACTTGTGAGCGTTATCTGTCCTTTACTCACAATGGTGGTTGACGCGTTTCCGTTCAGACTAGCCAGGTGAGACTGAAGCGATGTAACTTGGTTCTGAAGCTGCAAGTTTTGCGATTGAAGCTGAGACACTTGACCGTTGAGATTTGAGACCTGATTATTGAGACTCGACACTTGGTCGTTAGCTGAGTTGAGTTGACTATTCAGTCCAGATAGATCTCGGCTGGTTGAGTTTACTTGGTTAGCAAGGTCGGAAATGTGATTGTTCAGGGTATTGGTCTGTTGCTGATAGTAGTAGGAGCTGGCGCCGACAGAAGTTGGGATACCTGCGACAAGGATTAGCATTAAGACCTTGTAGAGAGCTACACTGGCCATGGGGACCCTTTTGGCAGAACCTTCCTATGACGCTTGTGGCGACAATGTAGTCTATTCTTTAGACATGCGGTTCGTTTCGAGTCTCCCTAATTCATTCCACCAATCATGAAAGTTTTGAACTGTATCCTCTGGGTTTCCTTCGAAAGCAAAATGCCTGACGCGTGGCAGGAGGATTGTGCGGTTGTGGGGCAATTCGTCCGACCAGCGCATATGCCAATGTTCCTTCGTCATCGCATCCTTCTCTCCGAACTGGATTAGCACTGGTTTGTCACGGAATGCAGGGAGGGCCAGGTCGAGCGCCTTCTGCGTCTCGCGGTCGAGGAAGCTAGCGTATAGTTTCAGGGTCCGGCTTCTCGAGTCTCTCTCTTTGAAGGGCCTGGTGTAATGGGCTCGCTCTATCTTAGTCAAGGTTCGGGTGCCGAGTGCCGTCTTGGATCCCATCGACCATGCGAGAAAGTTCGTGTACCTATTCACCGCTCGGAAGATTCGATTGGTAAAGATTCGAAGGGGCCAGACGACCATTCTGTAGGGTTTGATCGACCAGCCGAAAGTTCCTCCGACGACGAGCCCTAGAACGCGGTCTGCATGATGCGATAACGCAAGCACGGCAGTAGGTCCGCCTCCATCATTCGCCCAAACGACAATTCCTCGCAGGTCAAGAGTCTCGACGAAGTGTTCCAGAACGTCCGCTTGCTCTTGGAGAGTATAGCCATAGCCTTCTCTGGCCTCTAAAAGTCCGTAGCCTGGAAGATCTGGTGCAACACATCGAAACTTGCCTTTCAAGTGTCGGATATGGTATCGGTAGGTGAAGCTCCAACCTGCGCCCGGGTGCACAAAAAGAAGAACCGCAGCATTCCGTGGACCCTCGTCCACATAATGCACGCGATGCCCGTCGATGGTTATCCAGTTGTCCCTGAAGGGATAGAGGTCGTCATCTACCCACCCCGGACGTGCATGCTTGTTCGTGCTGACAGTTTCCAAGTCTCTTACTCAGCTTCGCAGCAGTTCGAAGACCGGGTGGCGCTTGGCTTCTTCAACAAACATACTCGTCGGCGCGTCTGGTTCAAGGGGAAAATGAGAGCCGAAGATTTTCCCCCCTAGTCCGAGAAACGCTGGAGCAATCGCCCCCTTCAACACTTCCGCGGCCTCGCCCAGAGAGAGCTCGATCGGCACCACTCTTCTGGAGCGAAAGTCCTTCTTGACCGACGCCTCCTTTGCTGCTCGAAGGTTGCGAACCCAGTTCACATCTCCGAAAGTAGAGAACAGGTAACGCTTCCTGTTGTACTGGAAGAGTCCCACAGGATTTCTTCGTGTCTTCCCAGTCTTTCTTGCCTTTGACGGTGAGAAGGCCCACGTATCGTATTGGGACTCCAATTCGCAGGAATGTCCGAATCGCATGGTTGAACAATGGAATATAGAACGGGAGATCAGGAACTGCTGATCTTTTTGTCGTATCGATTTTGCTATCATGGAATACGGATCGGCGTGGTTGGATTTACTCCCGTGTTAGGCTCGACTTTCGATTTAGGGAGAAGGCAGATTCATCAGTCTTCCAACCATCCGAGAAGATTTGATGAAAAAGAGGGAGGAGGCCTAACCCAGGTTAGGCCGGTTGATCAAGCGTTGGTGTGTGGGGTGATGGAGTAGGTGCCCGTCGTCGAGGTGGGACCAGTAGCGCTGAACTCGAAGGGTCCGAAGCCATGCATATCTGTTGACGCACCAGTTGCCTGATTGACCACAAAGCTACCGGCGCCTGTGGCACCGGTGCCTGTGCTGTGACCGGTTATGACCAGGGTCCCCGGTATTCCGTTTAAGGTTCCTGTGAATGTTCCAGTGTCCATTGCGACGAATGAGCCGTCTGGATGAATTATCTCGGAGCCTTGCGCGATACGTGTTCCGACGAGGCTGCCTGTCAGGGTTGCTGTTTCGTTGACCGTGATGATCGTGTTCCCACCAGCCGTTGTACCGGTGAGGACAGTGAATGACGCGGTGAAGGTTCCGGTCGCGGTGGTAGGAGGAGTAGCGTGCGCTAGTGGTGTGATCAGTAGTGGTAGAGCCATTGCCAAGAGGAATATTGGTTTCATTTTTTCTTCGGGCACTGAGCCTCGGCGGTTCGATTTACTCTCGTGTTAGGCCCGACTTTCGATTCAGGGAGTAATCGTGAAGACTCGAAGGTCGGCTCGAATCTTTCCGTGCCAAATATTCGCTCGATCTCTACCATTCTTTGAACTCATTGAGGAAGGACTGCTTCGACATTACACGATATCTGCCATGTTCAATGTCCTTCCAAGCCTCTTCAATCATTTTCAATGATATTAGATCCTGCTCTGATAAACCAGAGTCCACTTTCTTCAACACTATCGTTCTCTTTCTAGCGGCAGAATATTATCCCTTCTTTGATCCAAACATCCGATTCAGGGAAGTTTTACTATCGACCCCTGCTCCATTGAATCCGTGGACTCGAAGGACTTCCGACTCTTAGTCGCACTTCACGAGAACGCTCGCCAGAGCTACAGGTCCCTCGCCCAACGAGTCTCACTTTCCGCTCCCGCAGTCCGTGACCGGCTGAAACGTCTCGAAGCTCATGGAATCCTGCAGGGATACTGGCTCTACGTGGACCCGGTTGCTTTTGATCGTCAGGATTTGATGGTGTTCTACAGGGGCGACTGGAAGCGAGAAGACGCTCTCAAAGCCCTCAAAGTCGACGACGTAGCATTCGTGACGTTGAAGCTAGACGGAGGCTTGTCAGTACAGACATGGCCTCGAGATCGAAGCAAGCCTGCCAAGGAACTCGCTTCAGTCCTCGGAGTCCGACCCTCAGGACAAACCCGAACTGAGCCTCAGCCCAAGCACAATCTCTCCGCGGCCGACTGGCGAATAATGGATGCGCTCGTTGACGATCCCACGATCCCATTCGAGGCGTTGACAGAGAAGACTGGTCTCAGTCCGAAAACCGTGACGAAGCATCTTCAGTCGATGATCAGAGACGAGACCATCTTCGTGATGCCGCGCCTCGGCTCCCTTTCAGACTCCGGCGAAGTCGTATACCACCTATCAGTCACAGGGAAAGTCAAGCTCAGCGAACTTCGCGAAGCACTCGGAGAGGTCTTCCTAGTGGGAGAGACTCACGAGCCGCCAATGAAGTATCTGCTGTGCAGAGCAAACGACTTCGCCGATGTGACAAACCGGACCCGGGCAGCCAAGAAGCTGCCGGGAGTCGAATCTGTAGAGGTAAGCCTGAACCGAGAACTACTCGTTGCAAAGGACTTTTTCCATTCGCTGATCCGCGAGAAAATCAAAGAATGGGAGAACGCGCTGAAAGACTCAGTTGTGCGCGCGAGACTGAAAAGCTAACCAACAGTCGGACAGTTCGAGTCTTAGGCTATGGTTAACTAAGTCTATAATCCGAACTTAGAGCTTGGGCTGATGAACAGTGGGCCTACTAGTTATTGCTTTCGAAGATTTCTGAAAACAGCTACCTGAACAGGAGGTGAGAAAAACAAATTCTGCCCCCATCGCCATTAAGAGAAGGGGATGAGAGAGCAATGGGATGTTTTCGTTCTCTCCGGATAATCAGGATTAGTCAGGTTTATACGTCAAGTGTGGAGGTGAATGAATCCGTTTTGAAGTAAACTATGAAATGGGTGACACGTGAAAAAGCAAAAGTGGATAGGATCGCCTGTCCCTGGCTAATCAAGAAGTTCGTGGACAAGAACCCAGAATTCCTATTCGTCCCACCGGAGACGATTCCGCAAGTTGTCAAAGACACTGGAGCAATAGCCTATGATGCGAAGGGCGTAGAACTGACCCACTACAAAGAGAACGGCGAAGAGCGCGTCAGCTTCGACGCCATCATCAAAAAGTACAAGCTAACAGACCCCGCGCTCCTGGAACTCGCCAAAATAGTGAGAGGAGCAGACGCGAAGATTCCGAACCCACCACCAGAGTCCGCGGGCCTAGAGGCTGTAGCGCATGGTTTTCGAAACCTTGCAAAGGACGACTTTGACAATATGCGACTACAGTTCCCAACCTACGACGCATTGTACAAGTACTGCCAACTCAAGACGGAAGGAACCCAGAAGCTAGAGTACAACATCGCGCAGCCTGCAAGGTAGGTCCCTGATTTTCTCAATCATCTCGGCTACGTAGAACTACCAACACACCAGACGAATGGCGGCTTCGACCACGCCGCCGTCCACGTCAAATCAGGGACGCTATACGTTGCTCATACCTCAAATGACGCGGTAGACGTAATTGACTCAAGGCACGACAAATATCTTCATTCGATTCCTGGCCTTCCCGGAGTCGCTGGTGTACTCGTCTCTAACGACAAGGACTTGGTGTTCACCTCCAACCGTGGCGAGAAGACCGTGGCAGTATTTCCATTTGGTCGAGAGGGGAAGCTGGAGAAGGTGAGAGTGGGAGGCTTTCCTAACGGATTGGCCTTCGATCCTTCTAGGAACAACCTTCTCGCGGCAAACGTGTCCAAACAGGATGACCCTAATCCAATCACCGTCTCAATCGTTGAGACGAAGAAGAAAATTCTAACTGCCGACATTATTGTGCCTGGAAGAACACGGTGGACGGTCTTCGATAACAAGATGGACCGTTTTTACGTCAACGTTTCCAAGCCGCCACAGATAGTCGCCATCGAAAGTAAAGATCCTGACAGAATAACAGCCAGCTACGATATTCCCGCCATAGGTCCCCATGGGCTCGACATTGACTCGGAGAATCGAAGGCTCTTCTGCGCCTGTGACCAAGGCGGCCTATTCACCGTCGATTTGCAATCGGGAAGAGCATCACACGTTTCAGACTTGAGTGGTCCGCCTGATGTGATATTCTACAATTCCCGGCTTCACCACCTTTACGTGGCTATCGGAGAGCCTGGGGTGATCGATGTCTTCGACACTGAAGCAATGAAGATCAATCAGACGATGAAGACGGAGCTGGGAGCACATACTATCGCCTACAACCCAGAGACAGACAAAGTATACGCCTTCACTCCAGCAAGTCATCGGGCTGCAATCTACAAGGACTTATGAACAATCTACCTTGTCTTATCTTCAAGGTCGTTCCGAGTCTGCCCCTGCGGAAATGATGTGATATGTTTCAGCTAGGCAATATTCTACTGTCAGCACTCGGCTCGGCAATACTCGTGTTCATTCTTCTCTTTTTCTGGAAATTGTCCAAAGATCGTTTCCGGTTCGCAATCTTATCCCTGAGCTCCTTTCTCTGCTTCACAGCATGGAACTTGTTGCAAAACGCGACAGGCGCTGACTCTCTGCTAAATATTGACTGGCCAGTCTTCCCAATGAGCTGGTCTGACGTCGGTAGCGGCGTAGTTGCCTTTGTAGCGACGGTCATCGCTCTAGGTCTGTTGACCGATAGAAATGAGACAGCTTGGCGGGTCGTAGTTGCAGCGGATCGCCGGATTGCTCTCTACACTCATTGACCTCTTCTTTCTTTGACCGCACAAAAGATAGTGCTTCTTGCTAAATTACTTGGTTTGTTGAGTCGACCCAATTTACAAAAAGCCATCTTCTTTTGGTCTTCAGTAAGCTCGTGATGTTTGATGAGAGATGTTTACGACGTCGCAATCATAGGACTGGGTGCCGTAGGAACCGCCACGGGATTCTTGCTCGCAGAATTCACTAACGTGCAGAGTCTATTGTTTCTGGAAAAGGAAAACAGTGCGGGCCGAATAGCCTCCGATAGGAGAACAAACAGTCAGACTCGCCATCCCTTCGGCGGAGAACTCAACTACACGCCTGAAGTGATGAAGGCAATAAAACGATATTCTGACATGATCCCGTCTTACGCGAACAGCAAGTACGGGCGTGGATACGATATTCTCAGGCGTACGAAAAGCGGCATGGTCCTCGCGGTGGGAAAGAGTGAGAAAGACTACCTTAGGAAAAAATTTCACGACACCGTGAAGCCAGTCTTCCCTTATGCAGAATTAATGGAAGGCAGGGAAGAGATCGCGAAACTGGAACCGTATATTGTGAGAGGGCGGAGGAAGGAGGAAGAGATAGGAATAATCAAGCTGCAGGCAGACATAGTTGATTTTGGTGAGCTCGCAACATCCTTTCAAGACAACGCGAGCAATGGTCAAGACAAGAAAATCAATGTCAAGTTCAACACGAAAGTGAAACGGATAGAAGGTGTCTCAGATGGTTATGATGTTCATACCCATAATGGGGGAAGTTTCTCGGCTCGATATCTCGTGGTCTCCGCCGGTTCGTACACGCTCTCTTTCGCGAAACAACTTGGCTTGGGCGGCGACTTCGTTGCCTTTCCTGTAGCAGGCAAATTCTACACCTCCCCTTCAGTAATTATTGGGAAGGTGTACACATTTCAAGAAGAAGGCGTGCCTTTCGCGGCCACCCATGCGGATAGAGAGTGGGACGGGGCGGTCACTCGTTACGGACCCACGGCAACGCCGACTTTGATGTTTGAGAAGAACAGGCCAGATATCAAAGAATTCATCGATAACCTTGATCCTGTACTTCTCGATACTATCATCTCGAAGAAGGCAATCCGAAACATCATGATCAAGAATGTCGCATATTCACTACCAGGTGTGGGACGCCGTCTCTTTTGGAAATACGAAGCGAGAAAAATCGTGCCCTCGATTCCGTACGCCCACTTGAAACCCGCGCCTGAATTTGGAGGAGTGCGCACTGTGGGTATCAACAAGAGAACGCGAGAGTTGAAGCTCGGTGAGTTCACACTCCCAGAGATTCCTAAAGATGGAGTGAATGTCTGCGCAAACATGGCTCCGTCTCCCGGCGCGTCCGGATGCTTAGGCATCGCCTACAAGAACGTAGTGAAAATTACAAAGGCATTAGGCTTGGAATTCGACGACGAAGAGTTTACGAAGGTTTTCGGGAAGTTGCCAGCAGTCTAAGGTTCAATGACCAAGAGCGTTGTGTCGTGGGCTAAAGTGTTCGATAATTCTTCTTACGTGACGGGGCCGAGGTGCGTGGCTCGAACATGAGGAAGGATCCAACTCCTCCCGAAGCTGTGTCGGCCCAGGCTGGAAAGCCCGAATCGGCAACGTCGTTGGCCCGCACGCTCGGGCGTAGCACAGCGACGCTCATGACAGCGGCGATGATCATTGGCACCGGTATTTTTGGAGCGGTAGGGTCAGCAACAGCAAAAGCCGGTAGTGGTATTCTCATCGCAATGGTTCTGGGAGGTCTCATTGCGTTGGCAACAGGAATTAGTGCCGCACAATTGGGGGTGAACTATCCGAAGGAAGGAGGAGCCTTTACCTGGGCACGCGAGTTCAACCATAAGACTATTGGATTCATTGCCGGTTGTGCGTACCTCGGCAAGGGAATCTTTTCTCTAAGCGTCATTTCGCTCGCATTTGCCGCGTATTCAGTCCAAATAATACCAAGTCTACCTCTACAATTGTTCGCCGGCGTTGCGATCCTTGCCGTTGTAATCCTCAATCTCTTCCATGTCCAACTCACAACCAAAGTATTGATCACTCTCATGGTCGTGAACGTATCTCTGCTGGGACTCTTTGTCGCATTTTCCGCCCCCGCCATAAACCCCGTTCACTTCTCGAATCTGTTAGGAGACAACGGGCCTCTCGGCGTACTTGCGGGAGCAGCCATATTCTTCTGGACTTGGGATGGCTTCATGCGAACCGCCATCATGGCTGGCGAAATCAAGCATCCACGACGGACCATTCCAGTCGCCATCGTCGGTGGTATTGCAGTTGCAGCAGTGGTTTTCCTCGCTGTCGCGGCAACGACCCTTGGAGTTCTAGGCTCCCAGTCTATGGGGACAGACGATGTGCCACTCTTCAGAGCGGCAATACAAGCTGTCGGGACTTGGGGAGGATTAGTAATTCTGGCAGCGGCTTGGACCGCATCTCTAAGCGAGCTAATTGGAGATCTTCTAACCGCATCGCGAGTCGCATACACAATGGGCGAGGCAAAAGAACTTCCGCACTGGCTTGGCTCGGTCCACCCGAAATTTCGAATTCCTCGAAACGCCGTTCTGACCATAGGTCTGATAGTTCTAGTATTAGCCCTGAGCTTCGACCTTCGAAGATTGTTGGCCGTTGCCAGCATATTCACTCTTACCTGGTACATTATCACTCATTTCTCTGCCCTACAGTTGCGCAAAGAACAGCGACTAACGACCCCCATGTTCTCATGGTTCGGACTGGTCGGTTGTCTATTGTTGGTCGCATCGTTGCCGATCTGGGCGACACTCACCGGTGGTGCAGTACTGGCCACACTTGGCGGGTTTCGTTTGATATGGTTTCGCTACCGAGCTCGCAAATTTGCTGGAAGGGTTGGACGTGTTGTGGAGCCCGTTGGGAAACTGAGGAATAATGACTCTCAGATACCTGGTAGAGACTCAGCCCCTCCGTCTGATATCGTTAAAAATACACGCAAAGAACGCGTTTCGCGTCACGGCCGCATACAGCGTGTTCGGGGTCTTCATCGAGGCCACGGTTGGCGGTCTTGTTGGAGCAGGGTCGTTGATCGCCCTAATTTTCGCGCCCTACGTCTGGATAAGCTAGGGCTTCATCTCACTCTTGCCGATCTCTATACTGCTAGCCAACAGGCAGGTGTCTCCGAAGAAACCCGGAGATTTCAACTATGAGCCCAACTTTGAATTGACATCATCTGGACCATTGTGTCATCGCTTCATCGGACTGTGTGAGCCTGCTGATTCTTCTCTGGACACGCGAACTATCGGACGGTGAGACTTCGGACACTTTTCGCAAGGAGTGGATCAGGTTCTCCTTTCCAAACTGGGCCGCTGTCTCTCTATCCGCAATAGATGAGTTGAAGAAAGGTCGAAGCATGATAAGACTGGCGACGAGTAGCGGTATCCATAGAAAGAGTCCAAGCGGGACTAGAATATCCCAACCGCGATTGTCGGTGGCACAAGTTCCATACGAATGAGTGTATGGCGGACCACAATTGGTAATTGTGGGATACATCGGCGGCAGCACTAACCATCCGGCGATATAGATCGCGATGACGGGAATCGTAATCGCTAGTACTCGGAGAATCTTTCGAGTTCGAAGCCTCCAGCGATTGATGAGTGCCGAGGCTATCAGTAGCTTCCACTCTTCTGTTGACAGTTGACCCTGCATATTCTGTGCGAGATAGATAGAACGACCTCGGAATATTGGGGTGTCCGATGGAATGGGAACGAAAGTTGTTTGCTTTACAGTCGCATATCGACCCCGGTTTTTCCGCACAAACCCTTCCTGCCACTCAACTGACGAGAACGTCTGAGAAAGCCCGAGCTGTCTGGCCAGCTCGTTCCCGAGGCCCACCATCGGATCGAGATAGGAGACTGAAGGAAGACCCGTCCCGTCTTCGACGTCTCCCCTTACCGTTTCCTCAGCAGGCTTACCTTCTGGCTCCCACTCGGGCTCGGACACTTGCTCAAACCCCAGTCTCACTGATGGCTACAATGAATATCAACAGATCGGTCAGCCATGGCGGTTTAACGACCGGAACAAGGGGGGGTCTGTCCGGACCTGTCTACCCTAAGTTTTTCAGTCGCGGAGTTCAACTGTATAGTCCAGCTTGCGACCTGGCCAAACAGGCTGCCTAGCAATAATTATCGTCCTAGTAGTGTTCCTCCCAGTCCTCGACAAAGCACACGGCGAAAGCTCGCTCTTGCAAACAGCACTGCCTACGGACAAGGCCTCCTACAAGCTAGGAGAGACAGTTGAAGTCATGCTTGTCCTCTACAACCCTACCTCGCAGCGAATCGCTGTTCACTTCCCCAATGGCTGTTGGTTCAGCTTCATCATCCGCGACCTGTCGGGAAGTGTAGTCCATAATAAGACCATGTCAGATTGTGATCCAACAATCAACGGACTCGAAAACGTTACGAACGTGATGACGGTTGACGCGGGTGGCGGCCGCTGGTTTGGAATGGAGTGGAACCAGCTAGATCCTTCCGGGAAACATGCGCCCGTGCCTGCGGACTATGTTCTCTCTTGGGGATTCAAGAACCCAGACCAGCCCATCCCAGAAGCTT
>Ga0137384_10002048_pt1 | contig 15923 bp, 13 predicted proteins | sample SagtaG_2_FD_104922 | JGI IMG/M metagenome (GOLD analysis project Ga0137384, IMG submission 104922) | Vadose zone soil microbial communities from Sagehorn Ranch, Mendocino, California, USA - Sage2_R_60_16 metaG | ecosystem: Environmental > Terrestrial > Soil > Vadose zone | place: USA... | reverse complement strand
GGCTTGCCAATTTCTCCCTCCTGGGCTCCAAGCCAAGGGTCGTAATCCATATGCCCGACCTCTCCCTTCGAATATGCCCATTCCTTCTTGAGCAGCGCTCCGAACTCTGGCGTGGTGAACTGCAAGATAGGATCTGGTGCACCGGCATAAAAGAAATAGTGCTCGGAGTAGAAGGCGCGTGCCCAATCTGCGGCCTTCGGGCAATCAGCGACAGCTGGGCCCGCACTGATTAGTGCTAATACGGCCAAGAGTAGCTTCATACGCAGACCTAACGAGAATTCGGCCCCAAAAATCTGCAATTAAAGGCAGATAAAATCTGTGTAATCCGGTTGCCTTCGAGTCGCCTCAGGGGTAAAAAGCCGTCCATGACAGCATCAGTAACGCCTGTCGTTTCATCAGTCGAATCCATTCTCCCTGGAGATTTTCCGGCACCGAGGCTTCATAGTCTTTCATATACGTTTCAACGCTGATCATCTTTCTCCAACATCTTCCTTTTCGATCTCCTTATCGGACATCTGATGAGTCTTGACGATTTTCCAGTTGCCGTCTGCATCGAACTTCAATGTGAAAAGAAAATTCGCCTCCAAGTGTCCCTGGTCATCACCCATAAACCACTGCGAATAAGCATAAAGGATCGCGGTGTTGGCGTCGATCCACTCCCGGACTTTTAGAAGGTCACGTGTCGGCTGGGAACGCCAAATGCGGCGTTCGTGGGCGCTTTTCGGCAAGTGCTCCTTGGCCAGTTGCGCCAACTGGCCGCGCTCTGACTTCTCGTCCACGAGTGAACGCAATGCTACCCATTTGTCGTCGCGCAGCTGATAAAACGCGATTGTGTCATACGTGCAATGCTTGCACGTCTGACCATAATTGAACGCAAAGCGTTTTGAATCGGGCGCCCAGACTATCTTTGCATTCTCCGGTTCAGACTTGGAAAGATCCAACACCGCTTGACTTGTGCCTGCCTTAACAATGCGCGCGTCAGAGTGATATTCCCACTGTTTGTCCGGTGAGACTTGGTCCGAAACGAGGGTGCTTCGGGTTCCATCCGGTGTGAATTTGAAGATCAAGCCACTGCCAGAAACAAAGAGATTGCCTGCACGGTCGAAGACCAGCTCGCCGGGGTAGCTGATCCCGGTGGCGAAGGTGCTCTTCTTTCCATCAGGTGTGAATTTGAGGACCGAATCGCTGCCCGGGTCCGTCACAAAGAGATTGCCCGCACGGTCAAAGACCAGGTCGCCGGGGTTGATCCCGGTGGCGAAGGTGTTCTTCTTTCCATCAGGTGTGAATTTGAAGATCGTGTTACCATCCGCCGCAAAGAGATTGCCCGCTCCGTCAACGGCCATTTTGTCAGGACTAACCCCGGAGGCGAGCGTGCTTTTCTTTCCTTCGGGCGTGAATCTAAAGATCGAGGGGCTGACGTCCCCCTTCACAAAGAGGTTGCTGCTGACGTCCTGCGTCACAAAGAGGTTGCCCGCTCCGTCAACGGCCATTTTGTAAGGACTAACCCCGGAGGCGAACGTGCTCTTCTTTCCATCAGGTGTGAATTTGAGGATCGAGCCGGTGACATGCTCCGCCACAAAGAGATTGCCCGAGCGGTCAAGAGCCAGGCCTGTGAACACCTCCGCCACATGGTAAGGATCGTATGTTTCAGGCACAATCCCAGATGCGAACGTGCTCTTCACTCCTTCGGGCGTGAATTTGAAGATCGTGTTACCATCCCGCACAAAGAGATTGCCCTTGTCGTCAAAAGCCATGTCGTTCGCGTCGTTAAGCCCGGAGGCGAACGTGCTCCTCTTTCCATCGGATGTGAATTTTAGTATCGAGTCCGTGTCCGCCACAAACAGATTGCCCTTGTCGTCAACGGCCAGGTTACGGGCGGCGTGGGCGCTGACGGAAAGCAAAATTGTTCCTAGGCCGGCAACGATCAGCGCGACAAATAATTTATTCATTTACTCGGACACCTCGGTCTTCGTTTTCCCGACATTCTTCACCGACGGGTGATGCTGCGCGTCAAAAGCAATCGTGAACCGCAGCACGCCGGTGTAACTCTTGTTATCATCGCGCGAGAACATCATATCCTCGCTGGACATCTCCAGATCTCCTGACTTCAACCACTTCACCGGCGTAACGCCGCCTCCATACGGTTTCGGGTTCCCTCCTTTTCCTTTCGGAAACTTGATCTCCGGCACCGGCAGGTTCTCCGGCAAAAACACTTTATCGAAACCAGAGCCGTTCCAAAAACAGACCAGCGCGCTCCGTTCCTCTACTCTCGCGCCCGGCGGGTTGGCACGAAAGCCATACGCCACGCGTTTTGAATCTGGCGACCACACCAAGACCGAATCGGAAGCGTCGAAGACTTCGGTATCGGAACCATCGTGGAGAGTTAACATAACTTTGCCTGAGTCCTTCTCGATTAACTCCACCGTTGGTTGGTCTTCATTATCCTTCGTTTGAGTTATTCGCAGTGCAAAACGCCCATCGGGTGATGGATATTTGATTTCCTCTGCCGCTACCGATGGGCAAAGACAGATGAGACCGCAAGCAACCAAACCCGCGAATACAGCGAGAGTTATTCGAGTCATGTTATTTCAATGTTGTGCATTACTAATCAGGAGCACCTTCACTTCTCTTGCTCATCGCTTAACCGCATCAGGGCGAAATTTGTTAATCTACCGTTTCATTTTGCGCCCGTGGCCGGCGTTATGAGAAACTTACGAAAGCCGAGAAAAGCGATTGTGAGCTTGGGGCCGCTTGGATTGGTTTCATCGTAATCAACATTGAACTCTGCCACTAGCGCCATGTCGGCATCTGAATCCTTGGTTCGCCATCGTCCTGCTGTCTGAACTACCAAGAAGCGGCCATGGGCGGTGTCGCCGTTGTCGCTCCGCGTTTCGGACATGGGAAACCATTCAAACGCGCGCGGCTCCTCGGCTAACTTGAAGAGACCACCAGCTTTTTCTCGTGAACGCCCCGTAAGGCGCGCGACCTGTTTCTGCACGTCCTCATCTTTTTCGACAAGGTTGTTGTAGTAAGCCGCAACTTCCTTCGGCAAATCCGCAGGTGCGTCAACATTCTTTGTCATCTGTTTCGTGTTGTCCCCCGCTAGAACGCCGATTGCCAAGCACAATAAAGAAAGATTGATATCGTGATCTTCATAAACTGGAACGGTTGAATTGTTATTGATGTGTTTCCTGCGCGAGTAATTGGATTGCGGCCGCCGCTCTCATTCTTCGAGATGCACCGAGTCCATGATGTGATTGATCTCTTCCTTTAACTCGGGGTTAGTGTTGAGGTTTGAGGTAAATGTAATTTCTAACAGTTGGCCTTTGTAAGAAGTCGTTAGGTTTCGAGTGTAGACTGGATTATGCGAATAATCCTTCTTTCCCTTCAACATTGGCACGAAACTCCAGTCAGCCCATTTGCGTCCATCGATAGTCACGATTTGTTTTTTCAGCCACTGAAGGTGTGAATCCTTCGGTAGCCACTTGAAGCCTTTCGAATATTCGGCCACGCACGTCTTGAGATAACCCTCAAGTTTGTCGGGCGTCAGCCCATGAGTGCCGCGCAAGACTGTTCCCCACGCGCCATCCGGGCCTGAGAATTTGGCCAGGGTCTTTGGCTCCTTTGGATCGTCAGGATCGCGCGAAAAATCCGGTGAGATATCGATCTTGAGTTTGCCGTCGAGGAGACTAACTGTTGTTCCAGTCGCTCCGGCGCTCGTCGCACGATTGTTGCTCGAATCGCCGGCAGCTTCTTTGCTAGCCAAGGCCGGATCGAGTTTGTGAGCCATCTTGAAATCGGCCTCAGCGCCGGTCTTGTCGCCTTTGGCCTCCTTAGTAACAGCTCGATTGTAATAGGCCCGCGCGTAATCGGGCTTGAGTTCGATTGCGCGTGTGTAATCGGCAATGGCGCCATCCCGGTCGTTATTCTCAGATCTAGCGTTGCCGCGGTTGTTATAAGCAGCTGGGTTTGTGGAACCGAGTTCGATGGCTCGGGTGTAGTCGGCGATGGCGCCGGCCGTGTCTTTCTTCAGCCGTTTAGCCTGGGCGCGGTTATAATAGGGCGCGTCATCTTTGGGATTGAGTTCGATCGCCCGGTCGAAATCAGCAATCGCACCGTCCAGGTCGCCGTTTTTCCCTTTCTCGATCCCGCGGTTAACGAGGTCTTCATCAGATTCTTCAGCCGCTGAAGCAGCCGATGATGACTCCGCTGCAGCGGCGGCGGACTGTCCCGACGTCTCGGGACTTGAACCGGCCGCTGGCGATGGTGGAGGTGGCGATTTCTCAGTGACATCCTGAATGTTAACCGCCACCAGATGGCTGAAACTGATCTTTACCTGTGCTTCCTGTCCGCCGAGCCGCATCGGACCGGAAAATTCTGAGAGCAGCACTGGTCCTTCCTTGTCGCTCTTGTATCTACCGAAGCTGACGTGCGGATAGGACTTTGATTTCGGTTTTTCTTTCGATTCTTCGAACACGAATTCTTCTCGCTCACCCTGATCTTCCTTCCCGATGAATTTCAGTACCGTCGCGCCTTCACTCGGATCGTTAGAAGTCGGTTCGCCATTCAACCGCGCTTGGATCAAGCTGACCCAGTTATTCAATCGCTTGGCTGCTTGCGTATCAACGGGATTGCCGGTTTCGCCCCAGTCATTCGATTTGAGCCAGGTTTTTCCATTCTTCCGCGCAAACTCACCGTTGCCGGCCTGGATTCGTTCCGGTCCGCCATTCGGGTAACGGTCGTATTTAAATTCCGCCGTTCCTGCCGAGCCCAACGACAAGTTCGCTATCGCGACGAGATGGACCTTCGAATAAAAGTCGCGGCTGTACTTCAAATTATCGGTCGCGAATTTCGCGTCCGGCGGAGCCGATGGTGCGCTGTGTTCTTCTGGCAAAGCGGCCGCGCTGGCCGGCGGTTGAATTGTTTTGTCGTTCGTGGGCTGATAGGTCACCACGCAATGCAACGGTTCCTTCTCATGGCCTGGTTCCGTGACCGGGCCTTCGTAGCGCCGGACGCCATTGCGCTTGGCGTTCTGGCTGATCGCAATCCAATATTCAGTCTGCTGAAGCTCGGCCTTTTTCTTATCAGATTTTTTCGGGCGAAGCTGCATCCACGTATCGCCATCGTGCGTTTCCTGCTTAACGACGTGCAGCGCGGGCGATGCGGCCTCGGAACGAAGAGGGTTGTGCACGAAACCATAGAACCGTTGAGCAACCGCGTCGCCTTTCGCGTCTTCCAATTTCCAAGTTTTGCTTCCGTCAAAGCTTGTCCACAGTTGGCCTTTGATCGCGATTAGCCGGAAAGCGTTTCGGTTCTCAGGCTCGACTGTGAGATCAAAATCTTGACCGGCTAGGAGCCCATGGACGCGGAACTTGAACGCTCGGCTGATCGTAGCGTCCACTTCCCAAGTACCGGTTTCCATTAGCTTCAATGCTAGGGCGAGAAGTCGTGGAGCGTTCTCCGGGCTAATGTTGATCGACAATGACACTGGCCAGTTGGCGTGCGGCGGAGGGGGAAGCTGGAGATCGCGGAATTTATCGCCCACACATTTCGCGGCTGGCTGCTCCTTAGGCCCACCTAATACCTGTTCCAGTTGACCGTGGGCCGCAAAAACAAAAACAACCGGAAATTTAACTGTCGGGCCAAGATTCTTTGTGCATTCGCCGATGATGTCACCCAGGCGCGGCGCAACTATTTTTCCGAACTCACCTTGATATGCTTTTCCCGCTTCGGTATCGGCAAGACGTCTCGCTTCGGCCAATGCCTCTGTGAACGCGCGGCTCTGTTGCGAGTTCTTTGCCGTAGACTTTGCATTCAGCGGTCGCAAACCCACCAACGTCAGGAGCAAAACTGCAGTAATGCTCAGGCGCAAATCCTTGTCTCGGAATCGGTGCATAGTTGCTGTCTTGCCTCGAAAAGTACGTCAACTCCTGGCATGAAATTGCTTCTCATTACTTGGCGCGGATGAGGAGCGTGGGTCGTCCCGCCATCGTTTCGCACCATGCAGTTGCGTGGTGATCGCTTCTTTCCCACGCGAGCTTGCGCGGATCTTTTTTCCATTCCTTGCCGGCAGAATTTCCCTGGAGAAAGATCGATAATTCTTTTTCCGAAAGCTTCCGGCTATCCACGCGGGCATACGATTCGGTAACGCTGTGACCTTTTAAAAACTGGACCACAGCAAGATATTCGCGCGTGGGGTTCTTATACATGTTTGTTGTTATGCCGTCGCTATCTGGTTTACCCGGGTCAATCGGCTTTCCGAAAAGCGCGTTGACTTGATCTTCGGTCTGGCCGAGGCGGGCGAAAGCCTGGTCGCTCAAAGCGATAATGAGCGCTGCTGCTAATATTACGATTGGTTTCATAATTGATCCTTTCAGGGTGCGTCGGTTTTGGTAGTGAGCAGGGCTTTGATCTTTTCCATATCGGGATGGGTAATGCCCGCCTCCTGGAACTCTTTGAAGTCATCGAGCACTGCCTGACTGAAAGATCGCTTGTCATCTGCAATTTTGGCATTCTTGTTTTCCAGATAAATGGCTTTCGCTTTGTCGAATTGGTTATTGAACAGATAACCGTGAGCGAGATTGGTCTTGATCACCACAGCGTCATCCGGCGAGAGCTCCAGAGCTTTGAGAGACGCTGCAATCGCCTCGCGGGGTTTTCGGTTGAAGAGCTGGTACCAGGCCAGGTCCAGGTAGTAGTGTCCATTTTTGGGGTCGAGCTCAATAGCTTCCTGTAGATCTTTGGTGACGGCATCATACTGCTTCTTTTTGACCCAGACCTGGGCGCGATGGTAATAGGCATCGCCATATTTCGGAGCGAGCTCGATGGCACGCGTGTAGTCGGCGATTGCCCCATCCGAGTCGCCTTTGTCATCCTTGGCATTGCCACGGTTGTGGTAGGCAACTGCGTATTCTGGATCTAGCTCTATGCTCCGATCATAGTCAATGATGGCTCCATCCAGATCTCCCTTTCTCCGTTTGGCGACGCCGCGATCGCAGTACGCCTTCGCGAATTTCGGATCGAGTTCGATGACGCGATTGTAGTCGGAGATAGCTCCGCCGAAGTCGTTCTTTTTCTTTTTGGCTAGGCCGCGGTCGTAGTAGGCATTGGCGTATTTTGGATTGAGTTTGATGGCGCGATCGTAATCGGCGATAGCTCCGTTAAACTCGCCCTTACTAGCTTTGGCGTTGCCACGGTTATTGTACGCGAAAGCGTCCTTCGGATTAAGTTGGATGGCGCGACTGTAATCTGCAATCGCGCCGTTTAGATCGCCCTTGCCTTCTTTGGCAAGGCCGCGGTTATTGTAGGCTGCGGTCTCTTTTGGATTGAGTTGGATGGCGCGATTGTAGTCAGCGATAGCACCATCCAGGTCGCCAGCGGCCTTTTTGGCTCCGGCGCTATTAAAAAAATCTTCGGCGGTTGCCCGTGCCCTGGTGTTCTTTCTTTCCCGTAATTCCGGATCGAGTTTCTCAGCGGCCTTGAAGTCAGCCTTAGCACCTGTAGCGTCGCCCTTGGCTTCCTTCGCGACAGCGCGATTGTAATAGGCGCGTGCGTAATCGGGTTTCAGTTCGATCGCGCGTGTGTAATCAGCAATTGCACCGTCCAGGTCGTCATTCTCCACTCTGGCGTTGCCGCGATTGTTGTAAGCAGCCGGGTTTGTGGAACCGAGTTCGATCGCTTTGGTATAGTCGGCAACGGCGCCCGCCCTGTCCTTCTTCAGCGATTTGGCTTGGGCGCGGTTGAAATACGGGGCGTCATCCTTTGGATCGAGTTCGATCGCGCGATTGAAATCGGCAATAGCACCATCCAAGTCGCCGTCCTTGCCTTTTTCGATCCCGCGATTGACAAGGTCTGCTACGGACTCTTCGTCTGCTGGGGTTGCTTGCGTCGCAGGCGATGGTGATTTCTCGGCGGCCGCGCGCGATTCTTCGGTCATTAATTGCGGATCCAATTCGCCCGCGCGTTTCAAATCTTCCTTGGCTCCGGCTGCATCGCCTTTCGCTTGTTTCGCGTCACCGCGATTCTTGTGCGCGATCGCGAGCTTATCATTGAGTCCGATGGCGCTGGTGAAATCGGCGATGGCTCCGTCGAGATCGCCTTTGGCTTTTTTGATATTGCCGCGGTTGTTGAAAGCACTGGCATTCTTCGGATCCAGCTCAATCGAGCGGTTGTAATCGGCCAGTGCGCCGTCCGCGTCTTTCTTGACGTTCTTAGCCACTGCGCGGTTGCGGTACGCGATCGCGTTTTTCGCGTCGAGCTCGATCGCACGCGTGAAATCGGCAAGCGCGCCGTCGTTATCCTGCTTCCTCAGCTTGGCAAGACCGCGGTCATTGTAATAATCGGCGGTATTCGGGCTAAGCTCGATCGCGCGACTTAAATCGGTGATCGCTCTCTCGTAATCGCCTTTCTGCAATCTTGTGATGCCGCGGTCGTAGACAGGCGACACAGATTTCGGATCGAGCTCAATAGCGCGGCTGAAGTCCGCGATTGCGCCGTTTCTATCCCCATTGAACCGACGTGCGCTGCCGCGATTGACGAAGGCCTCAGCACTATTCGGCTTCGGCCCAATCTCGAACTTCGACAAATCGAGCGATTTGTTCTTTTCCTCCTTAGGCGTCTGCAAATCTTCCCACGCGCGCTCCGAAAGCTCGTAGCCGCCCTGGACGCTGATTAAGTAACCGAAACTGAACTTCACCCGCTCGCCGCGAGAAGGGTTTCCGCTATCGAGACGCAGCGATCCTTCAAAATCATGCAAGAGCGCATTTGGATTCTTGTCGTATGGCGCCTTTGCGAATTCCAGCCGAAAACCCTTTTGATTCTCCGTGCGCGCTTCGAAGGTCCATTGCGCGCTGCCGTATGCCTCAGATTTGTCGACAAGCTTCACTTCGCTCGGCGCAAAACTCAAAGACGCTTCAACGAGTTTGACCCACGCATCGAGCTTTCGCGCTGTTTGCTTGTCAACGGGTCGGCCGGTCTCACCCCAATCCTGCGATTTCAACCAAGGCTCTCCATGCCGACGCGCAAACGTGCCCTCATCGCATCGAATGCGTTCCGGCCCGTCGTCCGGATAACGATCGTAAGCAAACGATTGCGGCAAGCTCGCGATCGTTGAGAAGTGAACGCCGGAGTAAAACTCGCGACTGAATTCGAGATTATCAGCAACGATCTTCGCGTCCTGCGCCTGTGACGTTGACAGAACTAGAAGTGAAACTGTAACAAACCCAACATATTTTCGATTCATAAGAGGCTGCGCCGTGTCGCCAAAGACGATTGTGTGCACCACCACGCGATTCCGAGCAGGATAGTCGCAAATATGTGAAGCCGATTTTTCATAAGCTAACTACGGATCGAGACGGTCCGTTGTTTCAAAAAATCAACGATTACCTGCGTCGAGATCAGCAGGGAGGTACGCAGACCAGCTAACTGGAGGGTCTTCAGGTCACCAGATTAAGAAATTTAGGCGTGCACTGTCAATCGCGTGGTAGCTAACATTGCGACATGAACTCCTGTCGGATCGCGATATTTACGATGTCGACCTTGTTGCCTGTTTGTGTCTACGCAGCCAATCCATTTCTGAATGCGCAAGACGACAAGCCGGTGTCCACCAAATTTCGAGGAACCGAATGGGGCGACGAGATTCAGCAGGACGAAATCCCGCTCACTGCGCGAGTCGTCACAACACGCCTCGCCAAGATGCCGTGGGGCGCGATTTTCAAAATCGAATTCACCGATCTCAAATCCAGCGCGCCCCAGAAGCGTGAGATTCGGCCGGATTATTTCATTGTCACAGATGACCGCATCGTTTTGTTGAATGAAGAGGACAATGAGGCCGCCGTTAAGAAGATCTCCGCGTTGGACAAACCGCCGGAATTCGACCCGGGCGATGTTTACGGAATTTTGACCGGTAAATTCAACCACGAAGATGGCCTATGGAAAACGACAATCAGCGTAAAAGGCGATCTATGCGTTTACGATTCCAGCCATCCCTCCGGTCATTTTAAAAAGATCGTTTGGAAAAAAGGGGTTGGATTGGTTGAATACGCCAGCGGCTACGGCGCGCGCAAGGACGGCTACCGGCTGAAGCGGCAGAAATGAATGGTCGTGTTCCCGACCGAGTCGCCTCGCTAAAAAAAGAATTTCGCTGCGGCAACGGACGACAGGGACAAAAAGAAATGGATCTGGCCCTGACGTTAAAGAAGCATTTCGGCTACGATCATTTCCGGCCACTGCAGCGCGAGATCATCGGCGATTCCCTGGCCGGGCGTGATGTGTTTGTGCTGATGCCAACAGGTGGCGGCAAGTCCCTTTGTTTTCAATTGCCGGCTTTGATACGCCAGGGCCTTACGATTGTGGTTTCGCCGCTCATTTCGCTCATGAAAGATCAGGTGGATGCGCTGCAAACCAGCGGAATCCCGGCTACTTACTTGAATTCAACTCTGGATCGGCACGAAGCCACGGCTCGCTGGCGCGGGCTGCATCGGGGTGAGTACCGGATGCTTTACGTCGCGCCGGAGCGGTTGATGCTCGATACGTTTTTGGAGCGCGCGCTGAACTGGAACATCGCGCAGTTCGCCATCGACGAGGCGCATTGCATCAGCGAATGGGGCCACGATTTTCGGCCGGAATATCGCGAGCTCAAGAAATTGCGGACGCATTTTCCGGACGTGCCAATGATCGCGCTCACTGCAACGGCTACCGAACGGGTGCGGGCCGATATCGTGAAGCAACTGAAGCTGAGGGACCCGCGGTGTTATGTCGCCAGCTTTGACCGGCCAACTCTCACTTACCGCGTTGTTCCAAAATCGGCGCCCTACGAACAGTTACTCGAGTTCATTCGCAGCAGGCCTAACGATAGCGGCATCGTTTACTGCGCCAGCCGGAGGAGTGCCGACTCGCTGGCGCGAAATCTCAACGAAGATGGAGTAAGCGCGAAACCGTACCACGCTGGCCTAACGAGTTCCGAGCGCACGAAAAATCAGGATGCGTTCCTGCGTGATGACGTTCGGGTCGTCACTGCGACAATTGCGTTTGGGATGGGCATCAACAAACCAAACGTCCGCTTCGTGGTACATTACGATCTCCCGAAAAATCTGGAGAGCTATTATCAGGAGACAGGGCGCGCAGGCCGGGACGGATTGCCAAGTGAATGCGTGCTGCTGTTCAGTGCGAGCGATGTGGCCAAGCAACTCCACTTCATCGACGAAAAGAGCGAGCCTGAAGCGCGAATCGCCCGGACACAACTCCAACAAATGGTTCATTACGCGGAGACTCGCGACTGCCGGCGCGTGACTTTGCTCGGATACTTTGGCGAAACATTTACAAAGCCATCGTGTGAAGGATGCGACAATTGCCTGACTCCGCGCGAGACGTTCGACGGCACAATTCCGGCGCAGAAATTTCTCTCCTGCGTCCATCGTATCCACGCGAAAAGCGGATTCGGATTTGGGGTGAATCATATCACAGATGTTTTGCGCGGCGCAGACACGGAGGCGATCAGGCAACGAACCCACAATGAGCTGTCTACTTACGGGATTGGCCGCGAATTAAAACGTGAAGTCTGGCAGGCAATCGGGCGCGAGTTGTTGCGGCTGGGGCTCATCGAATCCGCCCCGGGAAAGTTCGCGACCTTAAGTCTGACGCCGGCTGGCCGCGACGCCTTGCGCCACCGTACGCCGATCACACTCACTAAGCAGATCGAAGTTGTCGCGCGGGATCAAAAGGCTCGCGCGGGCACGATCGAATGCGACGAGGTGTTGTTCGAGCGCTTGCGCGGTCTGCGGCGCAAGGTGGCGGACCAACGCAACGTGCCAGCCTACGTCATCTTCTCCGATGTCTCGCTCCGTGAAATGGCGAAACATTATCCGACCACCGCGTCCGAGTTTCGCCAAATTCCCGGCGTGGGTGAGCAAAAGCTAAAGGATTTTGCCGACGCGTTCCTTGGCGAAATCAAAAATTATCTTGCCGCTAATCCGCGCCGGACATTTTCCAGCGGCCTGGAGTGTCCGCGTCCGCCGCGCCGTACCCGCTTGAATGACAGCCAGAGAGAAACGCTTCGGCGTTTTCGCGGCGGAGAATCAGTGGGCGATATTTCCCGTGCACGCGGATTCGTGCGAAGCACCGTTTACGATCATCTCGAAGCCGCGATTAAATCAGGCGAATCCCTCAAGTCCGACCGGTTCTTCACCGCCGTGCAACGCGAGGAAATCGCGTCCGCGTTTCGAAAAGTTCCCGACGGAAAACTTGCGGACGTGAGGTCGTTACTCGACGGCAAGTATGACTATGGTGAACTGCGCATCTTTCGCGCGCTGGCTGCGCTCTGAAAACACCGCTGTTCCGCAACGGGCGATTAATGTTGTTTGTGATCGCCTTCGACTTTCATGTAAGCGAACGATTTAAGCACTTCGTTGAGCGCTGGAAAATTTTTGCGATAGCTCGCTTCGTCTCGTGCCGAGAATACGATGTAAGCGACTGCCTTGGGCAATTGGATGTAGGCGACGCGCTCCCACTGCGAATACGACTTGGTGGCTGGATATTCGTTGATGAAATACGGCTGCCCGTCGCCCGTTTTCCCCGAGTCGAGTTTCTCTTTCGGTTTGCCGTGCACTTTTTCCATCTGCTGGATTGCCATGGCGACAAACTTTCCAACGTCCTCGTAATCTGTGCCTGCGATCTTGGCGTACATGATCGCGTTCGCTTCGGACCAGGTAGATCCTTTTGGATAGAGAACGCATGGCAATCCCTGCTCGGCTCCGGCGCTGTTATCGAGAACCCACCCTGCCGGCGCATCGATCTTGAACGCAGCCTTGGGGCCGTAAACGATTCCACCCGGAAACGTCTCCTGGGCGAAAAGGCCGCCGCAAGCTACAAGCAAGGCGAGGCCAAAAAGGGAAATAGTTTTCAAAATCGGCGAACAGTTTGAGGCGCTCCATCCGTAAAATCGATTCTTTTCTCTCGACAATTTATTAATTTTCTGGCGAGAAGTTACGCGGGGGCTGTGCAATTCTTACTTAACTTACCGCCGCCAATTTCGTTTTTCATCGTCTCGGCGATTACGACCTCGTTCGCCCTGACAGGGCTTTATCTGGTGCGAAGAAAGTATCCGGCGGAAGTGCTAAAGGAGAACCACGAGGTAGCAGCAATTATCTTCAATGCCTTCGGACTGTTTTACGGTGTCCTGCTCGCGTTTGTGGTTTTTGTTACGTGGAGTGGGTACGACGACGCAACAAAGAACCTCCAACTGGAAGCCAACGAGGTCGCTGATATTTTTCACATAACAGGCGTGTTCCCCGACCCGGCGCGTGAAACGATACGGCAAACACTGCTGGTTTATGTCACTGCGGTTTATGATGATGAACTGAAAAGAATGGCGCAGGGCGAGATAAGCCTCCATTCCAACGAAGCAATGCTAAAGCTGATTACAATGTTCTATCAGTTGGATGAGAAGTCGGTCCCAAACAAAGAGATCTACGCCGAAGCATTAAAGCGGTTAAACAACCTGGCTGAGTACCGTCGACTCAGAATATTTGCGGGGAACGATACTGTGCCAGCCGTTGTCTGGTTGGTCCTACTTGTTGGCAGCGTGATCAGTATTTCGTACACCTACTTCTTCGGAATGAAGAACATCAGGGCGCAATACTTGATTGCAGGGTCGCTCACGGTAACGATAACGATGATTCTATTTTTGATATACGTTCTCGACCATCCCTTTACCGGAACAAGCAGGGTGAGCTCCGAGCCTTTGAAACAGGTCATGCAGATAATAAACAACGACCAGCGCATGCAGTCTCCCTCGATTCCTTAACGCCGCTTCTTCTTTGTCGGTTTCCCTTTGCGCTTTGTCTTGGCCATTCGGCGCAGCTCCGCTTTGCTCATCGATTTGTACATTCCTCGTGAAGCGCCTTTGAGCGACGATTTGGAGCGTTTACCGCGCTTGGCCGCAAGCGCAGCGCCAGCGGCCATTTGCTGTTTCTTTGATTTTGCAGGCATACAAAAAGATTTCGCGTCTCAAGCACGAACTGGATTTATTCCAACTCCAGCGAACTTCCGCCAGAAAAAGTAAGCCGGCACTCCGGTCAAGACGATGAGAATCCCGATTCCCGAGGTTGCGGGCGCGAGGAAGCCAAGATCGATAATCAATAATCCAGCAAGCAGGACCGAGATGATCGGTACGAACGGATAACCCCAGGTGCGATATGGGCGACCAGCATCGGGCTTTATTCGTCGCAAAATCAATACGGCGACAACCATTAGGATGTAAAAAAGCAAATCGGCTGACACGATGTACTCGAGCAGTTGGTTGTAAACATTGCCATAAACGACCTGATGTGTTGAGGGGTCAGGTGTCACTGTGCGTGGCAAAGTCAGGAGCACGGTCCAGATTCCCTGTGCCACCAACGCGGCAGCTGGAACGTGGAAGCGATTGATTGTTCCGACTTTCTTAAAGAACAGACGGTCGCGCGCCATCGCATAGTAAACGCGGGCTCCGGAAAGTATCAGCCCGTTGTTGCACCCAAAGGTGGAAATCATGATTGCTGCTGCCATGCACATCGCACCGGGACGACCGAAAATGGAATTCATCATGGCCACGGCCACGCGATTGTGAGGCGCGTGCTGGATTTCCGAGAACGGCAAGACAGCGACGTACGCGAGATTAGCCAGCAGATAAAGAATGACCACGCTGGCGCAGCCGATCACCAGCGCGCGCACGAGATTTTTTCCGGGATCGCGTATTTCGCTGCCAATGAACGTGACATTTGTCCAGGCAGTTTGGGCGAAGAGCGGACCGACCATCGATTTTCCAAATAGCAGCACGAGGGCGAGCCCGCCGACAAATGTAAAGCCGGGCTGGACCGTCTGCGGGCTCCAACCGTTTGCCCATGAGTCCCACCAGGCGGATCGCAGCGCAGCAGAGTTGGCGTTCCAGCCTAACGACAGGCCGATTACGACTACAGCGGCGAGCGCGGCCGTTTTTGCAAACGTGAACGTGTTTTGGACAATCTTCCCTACTTCAAGCCCGCGCGTGTTCGTCCAAGTCAGCAACGCGATCAAGTAAATCGCGACTAATTGTTCGGTGGAAAGGCTGATCGCATAGCTGCCGAATGAAATTGGCGTAACCAGATAATTATCCGGCGAAACTGCCGCGACAAAAACACCAAGAAATTTTGCGAATGCAATCGCCACAGCGGCGATGGTCCCAGTTTGAATAACGAGAAACAGGGTCCAGCCGTACAAAAACCCGATGGATTTCCCATATGCTTCGCCCAAGAAAACGTAAACGCCGCCAGCGCGCGGCATCATGGTCGCCAGCTCCGAGCAGCACAGCGCGCCGGTGATCGTTAGCAAGCCGGCGATAGCCCATGCAAGAAGCAACCAGCCTGGCGCGCCGCTCAGCCGCGACGATTCCGCCGATGTGATAAAAATGCCCGAGCCGATCATCGACCCCATCACGATCATGGTGGCGTCGATCGGTCCCAGTGCGCGAACGAGACCAGTCGGTTGGTGGCTGGCGGCAGTGTTTCTCACGAATGAATGACGAAGCCCGAATGTCGAATGACGAACGAAATCGAAAATGACGAATCCCGAAATGATCGTCGACCAGGCCGAAGCGTTAAATTCGTCATTCGAGATTAGATCATTCCTTCGGCATTCGGAATTCGGATTTCGTCATTCTCTTTGGCGCAGTGATTCTCACGCCTTCGTGCTCCAGCCGTGAGCGCAATTCACGCGCGAACTCAACCGCGCCGGGCGTGTCGCCATGCACGCAAATCGTTTCGCCGTACACCTCGACGTCGCGGCCTTCCACCGAGCGCACTTTGCCTTCGCGCAACATCCGCAGCACCCGCTGGGCGGCTTCTTTTGGATCACGGAGCAATGCGTCCAGCCTGGCGCGTGGGACCAGCCAGCCGTCATTCAGGTAATTACGG
>Ga0137384_10002033_pt1 | contig 15989 bp, 19 predicted proteins | sample SagtaG_2_FD_104922 | JGI IMG/M metagenome (GOLD analysis project Ga0137384, IMG submission 104922) | Vadose zone soil microbial communities from Sagehorn Ranch, Mendocino, California, USA - Sage2_R_60_16 metaG | ecosystem: Environmental > Terrestrial > Soil > Vadose zone | place: USA... | reverse complement strand
GTGGGCTGCATGCCATAATGAGCCGTCAGCGCCTCATAGCGCTTCGTCCAATCTTTGGTGTGTTCCTTGCCCGCGTTCTTCACCGCAGCGGTCAAATGATCCGTGCGATGTTGGGCAGGCACACCACCGATCTGCCAGAGCGCTTTCTCCATGCCTTCAGCCAGCGCTTCAAACGATTCACTGAAACAGATGGAGACCGCTTCCACATTGGAGTAGGTGAGCACAAAATGATGGATCATATGAGGAAAGGGCACACCAGCAAGCGTGACGCCCAAATCCTCCATATGGGTAAAATCCGATTGTCCTCGCTCACCAGGGACATGTTGTTGTGCAAACATCACCTCACGATCTGGCCCATGTAAGACGCGCCAGTGTTGAATATGACGCTGTAAGGTCCGCACCTGCGTGGGTCGATAGCGGCCAGGATGTCGTTCGCACAGCAGCGCAAAGAGCGTTGAGCCGATGCCTCGCAGGATCACGCTCCAATTGAGAGACGACCCAGGGCCAGTCCTCTTCGAACGGGTCAATGCGTGTTTTCCAATCATGCGGGCCTTTGAGCTGGGAAGGCAGTGCAGCTGCCTGCTCATACTTGCGGGCCGTTCGTTCTCCGATCCCAGCTCGTGCCGCCGCAACTCGTTGGGTCATTCCTTTCCTTCTTTCGTGGCCGTTAAAGCCGAATTTCTGTATCCTTTTTCACATGACACCTCTGGTTGATATTCAGTAGGGTCATGCTAGGCCATCTCCTGGTCATCTGTCCAGAGGGGTGGTCCTTCTTGTTGAGAGGCATATGCACCGATAATGTGCAGAGCTGCCCGAGTACGGCGCATTATCAGCCCAGCTTGAGCATTGATAATGCGCAGGGCTGCTCAAGCCCTGACCACTAACAGAACCGATGCGCGCCTAGCGAGCTCACGCCCGAGGTCTCTTCTCCACCCATGCCCACCACCACCGAGACCTCAGGCTTCGCTCGCAATCTCCGCATTTCGCCTCGACTGCCCCTCCCACCCCTTCCTCCGCCTCAGTCGATCAAAATGCGGAGATTTGCCCCACCCACTCATCATTCGTTCTCGCTGTTTCTGATGCTCTCCGTTTCTAAAAAGTAAACGGTCGTCTGGATGTATCGTCAAACGTATCCCATACTGCAGCGATTTGAGTTGAGCGGTCACACACTTCTTGGTTACTCCTTTTTGATCGGCACTTCTAATACGCGGTACCAGCTGTTTATATTATCGTTCATCACGTGATGCAGGCCCTCTCGTCAAACACTCAAGAGCAAGCGTTCACAGATCGCATTAGGGCGTTTAGCGTGAGAAGGTGTTGTGAGTAGCTTGATGCCACTTGTTGCTGCCAGGCGAGCGCGCACAGGGTCCAAACTGGCCATCATGATCGCGAATGAGAGACCTGGGGGCTTGTCCAGAGGGAGTCGCCTCCCGCAGCGGTACGCGCGGTCCACGCCTCGGGAGGAGATCGCGTCACCCCGACATGCATGACTTTCCGCGATTGCAGTTCGATGAGGAAGAACGCACAGGGCGAACGGAGCAAGAGATCAGTGACTTGCAGGCCCATCACAGGCCCAGATTGCTCCGGCCTGCTTGCGCAGGAACGTCGCCCAGTTTTGCCCTCTTGAGCGAGGCGTACGCACATACCGCATGTACTTCTGGATGGTTCGTTTGCAGACGCGAATATCCAGCTTGAGCCATGCTCCTCGGAGCCGTTCCGCTCAGAAGACGTCGATTGTGGCTTGCCATCTCGCTTACTCAAGGCCATGGTCTGGGCTTTCACCTTCGCTTTTGCCGACTTCGCCTTTGACTTGTGCTTCCAACAGAGGCGCGCATCCCTGACGATACCACTTGAAAAGCGTCTCTGGCCGAACAATCAAGAGAGCTTGTCTCCAAGCCCCAACGGCCTTTGCCAACAGTACTAGCAGGAGTCGATCGGTTTTCGTGCCTATCGGTCGTTTGATTTGTCGACGGAGGAGGATGAGTTGTTGGCGCAAGAGGGCATTCTCGGCCACCAGTTCGGCTTTTCCCCGGGTAAGATCCCTTCTGGTTCCGAGCAGCAGTGAGGTAGGAGGCGGTTTTGTCCATGGCAGCAAGCGCCGGTGGAGGAGACGACAGCAGCAGTAGATCAAGCGCTTGGTGTAGTTCAAACTATGAGACACAGAATGAGCTTCTCCTTAAGACCATGCGTTCTCATTGCATGCTCGCATAGGAATGCGTTCTGATTGTCTGCTCTGGTCCTATTTCCTTGCCAGCAGACGGAGACAATCGTTCTCAATAGGCCTGGTTTGCGAACGGCTGTCCCAAGTAGCCGCCACAGGTGCCAGACGTCTTGCCAGTGTTCGTCGAGAGACTGCTGTGCGTAGGTCGTCACCGTCTGCATCGTCTTTCCCTTGAGCGCAATTGCCTCAGCCAATGTTGTCATCAGTTCATCTCCTTGTTTTACAGATACTACAGTGACACTTATGGTGTTAGATGCCTTCAGCAGCGCATTGACATTATGCATATAAATGCTCTTGACCAAGTGTCATGGTAGGACTAGTGCTGCGTTCCTTAAATGTGATAATAATAAAAACCTGAAAAACCAGTTTAGGCCAGCTCCATAGGCCGATCCGTTTTTATCACTGCATTTAAGGAACGCAGCACTAGGCCCTGGTCTCTATGTTTTCAATAATACCAATCCGCGCTACTGCTCGACTCAGCCTAGTGTCACTCTCGATGTGAACAGCATACACTCTCTGTCTTTCTGCTGCCAATCCCTGGGTGATCAAAGTAACCTTATCATCAATGGAAGCTAGCGGTTCATGCAGTTCCTCGTGGATCGGAGACGAGCCGAGAACTACGACCGTATGTGTATGGTGGATCACCTTCGCGCTGGAACTGATTCCGGGCGTGGCATAAAAACTCCGCCGCAGGATATCATCTCCCCAGGTTGCTGCCACAATAGCGGGATCGACCACTACTCCCTGTGCTGGCTACGTGGATGATCCGGCTCACACGTCCCACTCAGCGGCGACGCGCGGCACGCAGCACCCGCCGGACAGCCTCATATGAGACGCGCGTCCCCACGCGCAATGTGACGCAGCGGTTCCCCCTGCTCGACCCGGCTTTCGCACGGTTGTCCATGCCGAGGGCGGGATCTGGAAGCCGAGGATCAGGGACAGCTTGAGGGGGGTCAGACAGAGACACCAACAGCGGATCGTCAAGGACTGAGGTGAACGGATCTTCTCGGGGTGAGGAAGTGGCAGCGCGTTCCTGGTAGACCAGCAGATCGCCTCTGCCAGAGCAGAGTTGTTCCAGCGGGATGCGTGCCAGGGGCGACCGATGGGTCGACCCCTTCGGTTCCGCCTTGTTCACTCGCCATTTAATTCTCGAGATTCTTACAGACAAGTTCGGGAGTGCGAGAGCGCTCCAACACAGCATCCCTCATCCAAGAGGGCCCCTCTCTTCCCAGCTCGGCATCCACTCCCCTTTTCTCTTTGATCAATCGCTTCTCAAAGTGCCTTTTTTTGATCGGATGTACCAAGTAGCCACCACAAGCCAACACAGCCATGATGGAGCTCATCCATTGGAAACATTACTGTTGCTGTGTGGCGAGCTTTGTCGGCTGAACGGGTAAACCAAAAAACCTGGTAGCCAACTCAAAAGAATAGTGCTATCCTACACAGATGTGATATACTAGGCATCTAGAAAGGCATGAGAATGGCATGTTCTTTGTTACGAAGAGTCCTGATGGCAGAATTCTTGCATGAGCCCAAAATTGCCACGTATCACCTCAGCCCAATTGAGGCGAGCCTTGAGACGCGATGGTTGGGAAGTAGTCCGCCAAAGTGGTAGTCATGCGATATTAAAGCATCCAAAAAAGCCAGGCAGAGTGACTCTACCAATACATGCTACTGTGATCATCAAGATGAAGACGCTAGAAACCATCCTCGAACAAGCGGAATTGACAGTTGATGAATTGCAAGATTTGCTCTGAAGGTGAGAGGCAAGACCATGAGCGAGTACCGCTACACCATCATTCTGCACCCTGATCCCGAGGAAGGAGGCTACACAGTCACTGTGCCAGCTCTTCCTGGATGTGTCACCCAAGGTGAGTCACTTGAAGAAGCCATTGCTATGGCCAAAGACGCTATTCGCCTGTATGTGGAGTCACTGCGAGCTGATGGCGAGGCAATACCAGAAGAACGCGAGCATCCACAAGCCATCGTTATTGAAGTTGCTGCTTGATCCTGGGTATCAGCATTCGATGTCGGCTATGCTGGCTTCTTGGACCAATCGTTCTTGTAAAACGACACAACATAAGAAAACAACCAGGCGTTCTGAGTCGAATTGGCTCATTGTGTCTGCCTGTCACGCTGGTCGTCTTGGCGATCATCCGACGCCCGTCGGTTCCGGTCGGTTCCGCGATCATCCCCAAGACTCCTCTCGGGTCTTGGGGATGTCTTGTTCCTCTTCCCTGGCTCTCAATCAAGAGGGCTGTGTGGCACACACCCACGGGGACCCTGCTGGGTATGAAGTCGCGCTTCTTGCTCAGCAAGGCTGCCACTGGAAACAAGCTCGATTAGCATCCTACCTACAAGAGAAATCTCTTCCTGCTCCTCATTCACTCCCATTTTCTACCGTTCGAGGAACGGACGTCCCAAGTAGCCAGTACAAGTATATCCTAAGATTTCACTACTCTACGAAAGTGAAGCAAGCTCAAAGTCTGATAAAGATGCGTTTGTTGAAGTAGGAGATTAGACAACTGAATATCAGAAGTTACCCCTGCTTAAAAAGATCATCTATCTTCCCTGCTGCCTCTTGCTGCATCTTTGGTAGTTATGCTGGCTACATATGATATCCAGCGAGAAAAATGATAGTTTACCTCTTCAATTACCTGGTCATTTGAACCCTTCTCTTCACATTAAGTCAGGATAGGGAGCATATCCTTGCTATTGCAGCCAGAAACTCATGTGCCATAGAGCCTCCATAGGTCTTGCTTGTTCCATTCGTCAAGGAAAATGACAAGCAACTGCTTGTTGATGCTCTGAACATACGGAGGTACTCTGCGCTTACCTCTGGCAGACACATCTTCAGGTATTAGGAAGAGCTTATGCACTTCTTCGATAGTCATGATGGAGCCCACCCCGGAAGGGGGAGGACCTTGCCGCCTTCGGAATCTGGTGGCATTGGCTCAGCTTGTGGCTCTGGAATCTGCTGTTTGATCCCTTGATGCGGTCTAGCTCGGTTGAAGTAGTGCACATATGCGCACAGCACCCGGTGAAGCTGCTTCTCATGGAGGATGAGCAGATGATCGAGGCACTCACGTCGTACACTTCCCAGGAACCGTTCACAGATGGCATTCGCTCGCGGTGCGTAATAAGGGGTTTTGAGAATCTCGATGGTACTCGTCTGAGCAAGCCGCGCGAAGCCCATCCCAAACTTGCCATCGTTATCACGGATGAGGTACTTCGCTCCCACGCCATAGGCGGTGGCTTCTCGAAGCTGTTGTGCGGTCCCGCGCGTCGGTAGGATATCGCGTGACGCCGACGTGGATCACTTTGCGCGAGTGCAGTTCAATGATGAAGAAGGCGAACAGCGTGCGGAAGAAGAGATCCATGACGGGGAGAGGCGTCGCAGGCCCAGACCTGCTCAGCATGTGTGTGTAAGAAGGTCTTCCAGGTCTGCCCTCGTGGCTTTGAAGTGCGCACAGGTCTCATATACTTCTGGATCGTGCGTTTGCTCACGCGAAGACCCAGCTTGAGCAATTCGCCCCGTAGACGTTCAGCTCCCCACAAGTGATTGTTGCTTGCCATCTCCTTGATCAAGGCCACGGTCTCTGCGGAGATCTTTGGTTTAGTAGAAGCTGCTCTGGACTTGTATTTCCAATAGAGCTTGAATCCCTGGCGATGCCAACGCAGGAGCGTCTCGGGCTGGACAATGAACAGAGCTTGCTTCCATGCTCGAGACGCTCGAGCGAGGAGGACTAAGATCAGACGATCCGTCTTCGTGCAAGTTGGTCGTTTAACCTGCCGACGGAGAATGATGAGTTGTTGCCGGAGGAGTGCGTTTTCTGCCACAAGTTCGGACCTGCTTCTGGCAAGATCTGTTACCGTCCCAAAGATGAGGGAGGTGGTGTCCGGTTTGGTCCAGTCGACAAAGCGGCGGTGGAGCGACTGAAGGCAAAAGCTTGTCAACCACTTCATGAAGGTGAGAATCTCATGCACAGTATACGTTCCCCTTTTTGCAGATAAGCCGGTGAATGCATCTCGATTCTACTCGCCTTCTGGGGAATCGGCAAGGAGCGAGAGACGCGGAAAGGTGTTCTCAAAGGCCTCATTGAGCGGTTGGATATGACAAGTAGCCAGCACAGGATAGATTTGCATTGGCGTCACCACCTTCCCTGGATTGACGCCCTTTCCTCCCCTTTCTCTCTTATTCTATCATCGTGCCCTCATCTTTGGTTAGTATCTTCCTCAATCAGCTCCCCAAGCCTTTTCGGACACGCTCTGAAATATTGGAGATCCCAATTCCCGCAGCGCGCTCTTCGGGACTGACTACGCAAAACGGTTCCATTATCAGGCTGATATCCAATCCTTTGAATGAGTGTGTATGTTCGGGATACCCCGAGCCCCACCGGGAGGCCTGCGGCCCCCTGGACCCCCGCTGTTTTCAACCACTCTTCAACAGGATTTGTTATGACAGAATGTCTATCCAGGCCCCTCCTGTAAAGAAAGAAGAGCCAGCAAATCACCCTACTGCTGAGGACGGTCCTGCTGCGGTTGCTCAGGGTAGCTTTGCGGCTGCTGGGGATAACCCTGCTGAGGGTAACCCTGTGGCTGCTGAGGGTAACCCTGCGGCGGCATATATTGTGCATATTGCGGAACGCGAGGCGTAGTAGGACCGGCGATCAGATAAACTAGCAGGGTAATCCAGCTAAAGAATATCATGAGAATAAACCAGACCCACTGTTGCAAACGTGCCAGGTTGACCAGCGCGCCAATCCAGGCGATCAGGAACGGAATTGCCGACAGAGAAGAAATGATCACGCCGGTAACAAATAGTGCCGGATTGCCTATCTGTCCAGGAGTTGTGTATCCATTAGCGGTAGTAGTAGAGGTACTCCCAATAAGACCCGCGATGATCAAGCCCACGCCAACAAGGACCATAATTACGTTGATGATGAAGAAGATGCCGATGGTTCTTTTACTCATGGGATGCCTCCAATCAAAAACAATCGTACCGGTAATAGTGCTATCGGTGAAATGATTTTCACACCTCAAAATGGCATTATACTACATTTTACGAGAAAAGGGTTGCTATTTCCTTGCATTTATGTTATAGTTGCATTCATACAAATATTGTAATAGAGCAACTGTTGAGGAGGAACAGGCTATCAGCTACGACTATAACCACGAAAAGCTAGCCCAAAACCTCACTGAGTTTCGGCGAACAATCTGGCGCGAGCTGATCCTCAGCACCATCCGAGGCTCTAGCGACTTTGAAATGTCGTCGATCCAGTTTGTCACACTGCTCTTGCTCGTTAGCGAAGGAGAGCTGACGATTAAACGTGTGGCCGAATTCCTCGGGCGATCCGAATCAGCGACCAGTCGTATGCTCGATCAATTGGTGGTGCGCGGATTGGTCTGCCGTCGTGAGGACAAACGCGATCGCAGAGTGAAACGCGTATCTCTAAGCGAAAGCGGGCTATCTTTCGTACATACCCTCGAACAGAAGCGGGTGGAGGCGCAAATGGTGGTCATGACATATCTTCCGCCTGAAGAGAGAGCAGTCGTTGCGCAAGCCATGCAGTTCCTCGCTGACGCCGCAAGGAGGCACGCACTTGAACATACAGAATCAGAAACAACCATATCACACGTTACAGTCGAATAATCGTCCGCTCATCCTCCCTTTGACCGCAATCGATGCCAGTCTATTGCCTCTTGTTGGAGGCAAAGCAGCCAATTTAGGCAAACTCATGCAGGCAGGGCTACCTGTGCCGGATGGCTTCTGCGTAACCACGAGAGCTTATGAACTTGCGAGCCAGCAAGCAGGGCTTGAACCACTCCTCCACGAACTTGCTACAATAGAGGCTGGCGATACCGCTCGTCTAGAGCAATATACCGCCGCAGCCCGTGCCGCGCTGCTCGCAGTCACCATTCCTGCAGCCATCGTCGAAGCCATTCGGGAAGCCTACCATGAACCTCTTCCTGTGGCTGTGCGCTCCTCCGCTACGGCCGAAGATCTTCCTTTCGCGAGCTTCGCAGGTCAGCAGGAAACCTACCTCAACATCATTGGGATCGAGGCCGTACTTGACGCAGTACGGCGCTGCTGGGCTTCTTTGTGGACTGACCGCGCGGTCAGTTACCGCGCGAGCAACCACATTGATGCTCGTACGGTATCTCTGGCAGTGGTGGTACAGCAGATGGTGAACGCCACTGTCGCTGGCGTCCTCTTTACGGCCAATCCCCTCACCGGTCGTCGTCACCAGGCCGTCATCGACGCGAATCCTGGCCTGGGAGAGGCGGTTGTTTCCGGTGCTGTCAATCCCGATCACTTTGTGGTCAATGTAGCCAGCGGCGAGGTCGTCGAGCGTCGCCTAGGCGAGAAACGGCTGCTTATTCGAACGCTTACTGGTGGTGGGACAGAGCGGATCGAGTCAGCAGAGCAAAGCAAGATATCCAGTCTCACCGGTGAACAGCTAGTGGCTCTGGCGAAGCTGGGGATGCAGGTTGAAGCTCACTTTGGGGCGCCACAGGATACTGAATGGGCAATTGATGACTCCGGTAAAATCTGGCTAACACAGGCGCGACCGATTACGACGCTTTTTCCGTTGCCTGCCGATGCGCCCTCGCCAGAGCAGGCCATTCGTGTGTATTTCTCGGCCAATGTTGCACAGGGCGTCTATGGACCGCTTACGCCTATGGGTCTGGCCGTCATCCGCTTGCTGGTTGCCTCCGGGACAACAGTAGCAGGCTATCCTCCCCCCGATCCCCTGGCCGGTCCGGCTTTTGTCAAAGACGCCGCAGACCGTCTTTTCCTGGACCTCACGCCAATGTTACGCAGCACGTTCTGGCATCCCCTGCTGATCCAGGTAATGAGACACCTGGAGGCACGCTCTGGTGCTGTCCTGCAGCGGCTTGCCTCCGATCCTCGCTTCGCGTCCGTTCATACATCGCGCCTGGTCATCTTCCGCAAAGTGCTCGGCCTATTGGTACGTACTAAAGCCGCGCCCGTCATCTACCTCGTCCAGGCGCTACTCGATCCAAAGGCCCTGCGGAGGCGCTTTGCGCGCTTGCAGGAGCAATTACGCACATCACTGCGCAACATTCCGCGTGATGCAAGCACCGAACAACGCCTGGCAACACTTGAGCACAATCTGTTCGAGTATTTCCCTGCAATGCTGTCTGACGTTCTGCCTGTGATCTGGCTGGTGTTTGGCCTACCAGCGCTGGCTGGCAGATTATTAAAAGGCCTGGCAACCCCTGATGAATTGCAGACGGTACGGCGCAGCCTCCCCTATAATCCAACCACGGAGATGGATCTGGAACTCTGGCAGTTGGCCCGGCGTCTGCGAGAGGAGAAAGAGGTCGTCGCACTGTTCCGCGAGCAGCCACCAGAGCAGATAGCGCAGGCCTACCGCGAAGGTACCTTACCACCTGCATTGCAGCAAGCGCTCACAGACTTTCTGCGCACCTATGGACACCGGAGAGTGGCCGAAATTGATCTCGGAGTGCCGCGCTGGTCGGAGGACCCGGCGTACCTGCTCGGTGTGCTCGCCAACTACCTCCCCCGCGATAAATCGGGGGGCTACAGTAATCCAGAGGCAGCGCCGGATGTCCAGTTCCAGCGTGGTGCCCAGGATGCTGAGGCAATGGTGGCGGAATTAACACGACGCGCGCGCAAACGTGGCTGGCTGCGCGGGAGGCTCGTGCACTTCTGTCTGAGGCGAATACGTGACCTGTCTGGTCTGCGGGAGACCCCAAAATATACCATCGTAGTGGTCCTGGCGGAAGTGCGGCGTTTCCTCTTGCCCATAGGTGAAGAACTGAGGCGCGCCGACCGCCTGGAATCTGCCGAAGACATATTCTTTATGACGCTTGCAGAGACGCATGAAGCCCTGGCGGGCAAAGACATGCGCGCACGGGTACGCGAGCGCCGCATGAGCTATGAGCGCGAGCTCGTGCGGCGCCATATCCCGCGCATCTTGCTCTCCGATGGCACTGAGCCGGAAGCTGAAGCGCAAACCGTGGCAGGAGCCACCACTGATGGAATACTCAGGGGAGCACCCGCTTCGGCAGGTGTGGTCACTGCGCCCGCGCGCGTGATTCTGGACCCGGTGGGTGCCCGGCTGGAACCAGGCGAAATCCTGGTCGCTCCTTCGACCGATCCAGGCTGGACGCCACTCTTCCTTACCGCGAGCGGCCTGGTCATGGAAATGGGTGGCCCGATGTCCCATGGGGCTGTCGTCGCCCGTGAGTACGGTATTCCAGCAGTGGTAGGCGTGACCGGTGCGATAGAGAGGATCACGACGGGCCAGCAGATCACTGTCGATGGCTCTCAGGGAACCGTCACACTGGCCTAAAGGCCACGACGCAACCATCAAGTGATCATTATTATTGGCCTCTTCAGAGCGCACGTCGCTGACCTCTCGATACCATCTTAAGCAGCGGGAAAATTGAGGCAAAGCTAGCGCCGGATGAGTGAAAAGTTGACGTACCTGCTTGTGATAACTCGATACTTTGTTGTAATAAATCAACAAAGTAATGGGTATCAATTTCTCTGAGTGATTTCAGCTTCATGTGACGGGTGTTCTTTCCCTGTACTGGCTACGTACCACATCCGTTCTCAAAGGAGATGGTTTTCACTCTCGAATGTCGCCGGTGCGATCCGTCTTTTCCCTGTGCTGGCTACCTGGGACATCCGTTCAGAAGAATCAGAGACGTGCGCCACAAAAATCGGGAACGGGCAAGCCTCTGATCAATGCATATGCAGATACCTGGGCAACTGGGCAGAAAGATGAGATCTTCTCCTTGTCCGCGGAAGGAAACAGGGGAGGAAATACAATAACATCCACTCATTTTGATAGAGCACCATATGATGTCAAGTCTCTTTCACGCACTCTTGGTGCAGAGAACCTCCACGGTTTATGCTCCTCTTCGGTAGTCACGGGGTAACCCACCCGGCAGAGAAACGGCGATTACCTTGTTTTGGTGGTTCAGTGGAGGAACAGCATACACCGGCGGATTCCGGATCCGCTGCCCAAGGCCTTGATGGGATCGCACTTGATTGAAATAGACGACATCTGCTTTGAGAAGCCCAGAGAGTTGCTTCTCAAGCAAAATGAGGAAGTGATCCACACCTTCTCGCCTCACGCTCCCCAGAAAACGTTCACAGACAGCATTTGCCCGGCGCGCGTTCGATACGGCGTTCGAAGGACTTTGATGCCACTTGTGGTCGCCACGCGTGCGAAATGCGAACCGAATTTCCGGTCGTTCTCCCGAATCAGGTATTTTGGTGTTTGCCCATACGGAGTCGCCTCCCGCAGCTGTTGTGCCACCCAAAGATCGGGAGGTGAACGGGTCACATTCACTTGGATGACCTTCCGTGACTTCAGCGAGGGTGTTGAAGAAGGCAAAGAGCGAACGGAAGAAAAGATCAGGGACGAGCAAGAAATCACAGGCCCCCCACCCCCGACACCTCCGCCGCCTGATTGCGCAGGAACGTTTTCCAGTTCTGTCCAGGGGCTCGTTTTGGACGAACCTGCCGCATATACTTCTGGATCGTCCGTTTACTCACCCGAATATCCAACTTGAGAAGCTCACCCCCAATGCGCTCCGCGCCCCAGAGTCGGTTATGTGCCGACATCTCCTTGATCAACGTGATCGTCTCGGAGGAGAGTCTCTGCTTACTCGGGGACGCCTTCGATTTGTGCTTCCAGAACATGCAGAAGAGCTCACGCGGCCCTCGCAAAAGCGTCGTCTTCCTGGACAAGAAAGAGCGCCTCTTTCCAGGTCCGAACCATCCTGGCTAAGAGCACCAGGAGAAGCCGCTCACTCTTCCGGTATGCTGGTCGCTTCACTTGTCGACGCAGGATGATGAGAGGCACGCGTAAGAGCGCGTTTTCCGCGATCAGTTCCGATTTCCCCCTCCTAAAGATCGGCGAGCGTGCCGAGCACAAGGGAGGCCGTTGGTGGTTTAATCCACCGCGAAACACGTTCTTGAAGCATGTGAAAGCTCAAAATGAGCTGGTATTTGATGGAGGTGAGCAGACGAGGCTCCGATTGAACTTCTCCTTCGTTAAGCTAGGGATGTTGCCAAGAGTACGAGAAGTAGAGACCTTGTTGATTGTACTCGCCTCTCGGGTTCTCCGTCAAGAAAGCCTGCTCCATCCTGGGCATCATATCGATTTCACGAACGGATGTCCCAAGTAGCCAGCACAGCCGTAACAGGGCGTTTTCCGCAAGTAGTTCGGATTTTCCTTTAGTCATGTCGGCAAGCGTGCCCAGCACAAGGGAAGTCGTTGATGGTTTGATCCAACGCGAAAAATAGGCTTGGAGCGGGCGACAGCTGGAACAGATTCGTTGCTTGATCAAAGTGAATACACAACCCACGAAATTGAACCTCTCCTTCGTGAAAATAGGCATCTGGGAAGACGAGTACAAGCAGAAGGGACGTTGTTAATTGTACTCGCAACTCACGTGGTTAGGCAAGGAGGCATGCTCTATCGCGTGCAATATGCCAATTTCCTGAACAGATGTACCAAGTAGCCAGCACAGCTCAATAACTTGAACGAGCGACTGCCGATTTTTACGAAAGGACGGCGGCCAGACAAGATTCAAGCAACTGACGTTTATGTGTTTACATCCGCAACACTGCCGGCCTCCGCCCTGGTGCTGGCGCAGGCAACCGACGAGTTCACGTTCACGGATGGGCCAGCTGTTGGAGCCATGAAATCGTTCGTCATAAAAGACACGAGTTGCGCGATGACAAGCTGGCAACTGAAAATTCAGGACGTAAACACTCCGCTTGAGAAAATGTGGTTGCTGGCACGATATGTACTGAAGTAAGGCAATACAGGCCCAGAGCTATGAAGCAAGCCGATAGCGGGGTGCCATTGCCGGCCCTTTTCCATCGGCCTACTTCATAGCACCTGGCCTCCTGGCACACTTGTTCCTCCTTCATCCCTAAGATCTGATGCTCACCCACTATTCAGGGCGCCCCGTGTCAAAAGGGTAGGAGAGGCGGCTGGCGAGGTACCGCTCTCGCGGCCCTTTTCCATCCGCCCTCCTGGCGAACCGACCGTACGAGTTTCCAGGTAGTCGGCTCGCCAGTTGCCGCTTCTCGCCCTTTGGCCTCTGCGCATTTCGCGTCGCCGCATCAGGTTCGAGCGGTTCCCCTGTCACCCTTGGCCCTACGACTGGCTTTCCCAATCTTCCTGGCAGGTCGTGACTCCTGCGACTACTACGGTGACTCCGTCCCCGTGAGGCTCGCGCCTGGTAGGGGATCCCGTGTTCCGTCACAATGAGACGTTCTAGCGCAACGTAGGTGCCTCCCACACCTCCCCACATCACCTTGATGAGACCTCATTGGTCCCCATCCTTTCCGCGAGGGTACCCAGAACGGCTACTTTATTCCAAGTACAGAAAGGCTCTGGCTTCAAGCGCTCTGCCAGAGGACGTGTGCTTCCATCCTCGGTGATTGAGGTTCGGGCAATCCTGCTCTCACCCTCTTGCGCGGAACTCGCGAGCCTGAGGCTACAGCGCTTTGGCCTTTTGCTCGCTTTCACGGCAGGCTGTTGTCCCCTTTCCCTTTCAGAATCAGGTGAGCCGGTGTTCCTAGAATCTCCCTCAAATTCTAGCCGATTGCATCGGCGATCTCATCGTGCGTGACACGGCGCACGTAGCCCTCACATATACTTATTGGGAAAAGTGATTCACTACCCAGAATGTCTCTTCTGGGTAGTGAAGTGGAGGAAAACCCATGGAAAACACCGCTGAAAAGGTTCAGTATCTCGACAAATTCACTGCCCGAAAGGCGCAAGACGCTCGCGTACATCTCCTGGAGACCTTACCCGACAGTCTGGATGCCTGGATCACGCAGTATTTGCAGCTGGCCGTCATCGGCGTTCGCTCTCCAGCCGTGACGCAAAAGATTGCCTTACATCTCGCTCGCTTTCTTGAGTATTTTCGAGCTGCCTATGGACACGATCGGATTTCCACGTGTCTGAAACGCGATGTCATCTCCTGGCAAAAGCAGATGCAGGCGGACGGCTTGGCGCACTCGACGATCAATAACCATCTGGCCTCGCTCTCCAGCTTCTGTACCTGGGTTCATTCCCATGCCCCGCAGCTCTTTGCTGCGGGCGATCCCTCCAAGGGCGTCGGAGAACTGGGACTCCCGCCCTTGGAGCCACGAGCCCTCAATGAGGACCAGATTCGTTCCTTGAAGAATCTCTGTGATCGACTCGATCATTATCATTTCCTCAAAGGATGCCGGCAAAACGGGCACCAGGTGCAGGCGCACGCGCGGCCAGCCCGTGATCGTGCCATTGTCTATCTCTTGCTCTCCACGGGACTCCGGCGGGAAGAAGTCATTCGTCTTGACTTGGACCAGATGGAACCCCACGCACCGGATGCGCTCCGAACGGCGCGCAAAGCAAAAATTACCCGTGTGAAAGGCAAGGGTAAAACGGAACGCACGGTCTTTCTCTCTGCCGAAGCCAGGAATGCGCTGGCCGATTACCTGGAACGAGAACGGGGCCGTGATGCTACGGCTGGGCAACCGGCGCTCTTTCTGACGGCGTCGAGTAGTGCGGTTCGTGCTCCCGATGGACGCCTGTCCTTGCGCGCATTCAATCTCATCCTGGAGCACATTGGGCGCTGGCATGATGCAGAGCAACGCGATCCTGCGCGGCATATTTCTCCGCTGCGTCCACATGATCTGCGCCATACCTTTGCGTTCCAGCTTGCCAAAGTGACTGGGGCTGATGCCTATGAATTAGAACGAAGGCTCGGTCATCGTTCTCAGCGCTATATTCAGCGGTATACCAACCCACCTGAACACATCGCAGCAACCTATGTTGAGGATTTTTAAAGAAGAGCGTGAGAGGGATATGCAATAACATGAAGCAACAAGAGAGCAGGGAACCGCCAGAGGCGTCCTGTGAAGAACAAATTCCCGCAAGTGCTGTGCAGTTTCTCATTCAAACAAAAGAATGATCCCAACGCGCTCTGTGGCCGCTTTTACACGTATCTCGGCTGACATCGTACTCATCACGACAGATGATCCAACTGAGATTCGTGCTGGACATGCTCTTTCGTAGCAGCAAGAATGACGCGGCGGATCGTCTCGTGTGACCCATGAGACTCATCTGCAACCTGAGGCAGCGGCTCCTTCTTCTCAAGCACACGACGCAGTACAGCCGGCCATTGGGAAGAGGGGATCCCATCTGCCGGGTTTCTTGGCCCGGGCCTGCGTTGGTGTATCAGAGGAGGAGTGCTTCACTGAGCTTGTTCATCTTCAGTGAGAAGGTCTTGGAGCTTGTGAGACAGCTTTCCGGATGGGGCAAGCAAGAGGGGAAAAATTGGTGACAGAGGACTCGAAACCCGTCGGTTCCGGTCGGTTCCGCGAGCAGACCCGGGATGCAGAAGCCGTCCCGGGTCTTGTTCTTGCTCTTCTCATCCAGGATCGGCCACCGTCCGTTTCTCTCCAGTGCACAGAGGTCAACTCCAGGCACTGTATGGATGACCCACCTCGTCAGGGAGCCAAGGCCAGCACATCGTCGAGCTAGGGAGCGGCGAAAGCCGCCGTGCGGTCCTTGCGGTCTTGCAAGGAGCGCAAGCGGGCCTGAGCGCGAGCCTGGTGCAGCAGATGGGTGAGAACCTGCTCAAAGGAGAGGACGTGTCCCACCATTGCTCTGAGGGGCAACGCTTTGATGACCTGTTGTTCATGCAGGACCTGCATACAGCGTGCTTTGGCATCCAACTGCCCACGGGATGCGCAACG
>Ga0137384_10002031_pt1 | contig 15995 bp, 15 predicted proteins | sample SagtaG_2_FD_104922 | JGI IMG/M metagenome (GOLD analysis project Ga0137384, IMG submission 104922) | Vadose zone soil microbial communities from Sagehorn Ranch, Mendocino, California, USA - Sage2_R_60_16 metaG | ecosystem: Environmental > Terrestrial > Soil > Vadose zone | place: USA... | reverse complement strand
GCCAGATCAGCTTGCTCAGCAGAACCCTTTTGACCGGGCGTTCATTGATTCCATGATTCCACACCATGCCTCGGCAATTGACATGGCAAGTGTCGCGCTCATCATGAGCAAAAATCCGGAGATCAAGCGGATTGCCCGTGCCATTGTCGACGCACAAAGTCAGGAGATTGGCAACATGATCCAGTGGCGGAAGCTTTGGTATCCTGGCAGCACTGGAATGGCTGATAGCATGGTGGAAGACCTCTCTACTGTCGATGTGGTTGCTCTATCAAGAGCATAAGTTCATCGTTACAGATTTGCACTCTATCTGGGCCGTCCTCCCCTCTCCTGCCAGGCTTTTTCTCCCCAGCGCAAAGCCGATTTCAGGGAGCCTTGTCTCCCCGGTTTCCATCTCCCCGCTTTCAATCTGGGAGAAACTCGCTTCTTTCATCAATGCAGGCTGATCTTGAACGCCGCCCTTCCATCGGCCAGTATGAACAAGCCGTGCAGGTCGGCCATGGTGCTCCTCCGGGCGCCTGGTATCGACCACCAGCAGGCGTCCCCCTGGTTTGAGCACGCGGGCAATTTCAAAGAGTCCTTGACGCTTGAGGTCATCAGGCAACTGATGCCTCATAAAGGTGCTCATACCAACTTGCGTTCTAAGAGATACTTCTAAAATGAGGGAAGTAGGTCATCGAACGGAGGCGTTGCGGATCGGCTTCCAACTGATTGAGACCGTCACATACCTTATCAATCACCTCATCAAGAGAGGCAAGAGCCAGATTCGCCAGGTGTTTTTCGCGCACTTCTTCCCATACATGTTCCACCGGATTGAGCTCGGGACTGTAGGCAGGCTGAGCAATCAGTCGGATATTTGCCGGGATCTTGAGAGCTTTTGACCGATGCCATCCCGCTTGATCGACTTGCATCACCACAAAGTACTGCGCAAACGTGGTGGACACATGCGAAAGTCAACAGATTCATCATCTCGGTATCGGCAGAGGGCAGAAGCAGCGACGTCATTTTGCCTTCCGCTGGCGCCACAGCCGCATAGACGTGGGTGTATTCGCGCACGATTTGATGTGGCGCTTGAGGCCGCACGCCAGGCGGAGCCCAAGCACGTCTAGGGATGCTCACGCGACCGAAGCGGCCTTCATCTTCAGCCATCTTTAGCACTGGTCTGCGGTCGTCAGGATCGCGTGTGGCCAATGTTGCTTGAATCGCCTGCGCAAAGTTTTTTAAAAGCGGCTTGCTCTTCTGGATTGGCTTTGGGATGACGGGGACGCGGCACGAGCTTGCGCCAACCATGACGATCCAGCAGGCGATAGATGCTCGTGATATGCACCGCATGCTTCACCTCAGCTTCAAAGGCTCGCTGAATGTCTTCCGCCGTGGCAATTCCTCCGTGCGCGGCTCGCGCGAAAAAGGGCTGCAGAAAGCTGCGTTCTTGCTCCAGGCTCATGTATTCATGACGACGTCCCCCTTTGCCTGGCGTTTCTATCGCGGCCAGTCCCAAGCGGTTATAGGTGGAAATGACGCGGCGCACCGTCGTGACAGACACCCCCGTATCTCTGGCGATCTCTTCGGCGAGGCTTAGGAGCAATCAAGGCGTGATAAATGACCCCCCAGCGCTCTCGAACCCACGAGCGTGGATCCAGTTTCATGCGACGTTTGACTTCCTCCACTGAAACATGAGCTGCGGCTCGTGTGACTCTGCTTCCCAAAACAGGTCTTCTTCCCTTCCTTCAGCGTTTCCTTTATTATACCACTCGGAACGCAAGTTGGTATCAGCACGACATCGAACGACTGATCGGGGAACGCCAGCTGCTCGATCACACTGAGCTGGAAGTCGATCGAAAGGCCGGCTCTCTCCGCTTTGTGGCGGGCACGGGCGATCAACTGCACAGAGGGGTCAATGCCGGACACACGACCCGTTGCGCCCACGCGCTCATAGGCTTCCATCGCCAGCGTTCCGGTGCCGCACCCCACATCCAGCACCGTCTCTCCCGGCTGAAGTTGGGCCAGATCGGCGGTCATCTGCCGCAGCGCCTGCCACTTGCCACGGAACACGAGATTGGCGAACCACTGCATCAGATCATAGCTCCAGCCCCACCAGGTGATGACGCGCCCTCGCGTCTCTTTGGCAGATGCCTCGCCCTGACGCCTCGGGTGCAAGCTCGGGAAGAAGTGCGCGAACCTTAGCATAGCTCTTGCTCCTTTTAGAGAAATCCTCTCTTCTGTCATGAAGACACTCTTCGTTCTCCTGAAAAAGGAGCAGTCAAACAACAGACTCCTTTGGCACAGGGCGACCTGGCAGCCACCAGTTCCAGCGGCCCAGCAGGCGCATCGTCGCCGGGACCAGCAACGAGCGAATGATGGTCGCATCTGTCAGCACGGCAATGGTCATCCCCACGCCGACCTCTTTCGTATCGATCACGCTGGTGAAGGCGAAGGACACTGTCACGACCATGAAGAGCAGTGCGGCGTTAGTAATGACGCTACCCGTCTTTTCCAGGCCACGCGCCACTGCCTGCCGGTTGTTGTGTGTCCGCAGCCACTCTTCGCGGATGCGGCTGAGCAGGAACACTTCGTAGTCCATCGACAGGCCGAAGAGGATGCAGAAGAGCACGATGGGAATCAGGCTATCGATGAACCCACTGCTGGTGAAGCTGAGGACGTTCGAGAAGTTGCCCCACTGGAAGATGAAGACTAGCACGCCGTAGGCCGTGCTCACCGAAAGCACATTCATCAGGAGAGCCTTGAGCGGCAGCAGCAGCGAGCGGAAAAGCAGCAGCAGGAGAAAAGTCGATCCCAGGATGAAGAGGATGGCCTTCGGGAAGTTGCTGTACAGGGAACGGTCGAAATCCAGGGTCATGGCCTGGGTGCCACCAACCTGCACATGCAACCCCTGCCCGGCTGCCATGTCTCCGGCACGCAGGTGATCGACCAGCGCCTTGCCCGCATCGCTCTCTAGGGGGGTATTGGTGTTCACCACAAGAGATGTGAAGCCGCCATTTGTGGTCGCAGCAACAAACTGCGCCAGCGCCGGGATAGATGTGTAGCCGCCCGTCGTGTAGAGCTTGAGCAAGGTTTGTTGATCGAGCGATGGCCCGCCGGGCATTACTGGTGGCTTGGTCAGGCTGATAACGCCCGTCACGTGCGGCTGGTGCGCGAGCCAGTGGGAGAGCGCCGCTAGGCGCTGCAAGTTCTCAGGCGAGAGCATGGTCGAGCCGTCGGGCGTCTGCGCCATCACGTCCAGCGGATTCTCATTGAAGGCAGGATACTGTGCCATCAGTATGGCAAAGCCCTGGCGTGACTGCGCAGCGTGTGGCAACGTATCCGCGCTGATAGGGCTGCCGATCTGGAGCGAGAAGGCCGGCCAGCCCAGACCGACCAGGATGATGACGACCAGTGCAATGATCAGGACCGGGCGACGCATCACGCCTATCGCCAGTCGGTGCCAGAACCCCGTCTCATCGTTTCCGTGTGCGCCTGCTTTCGGCAAGGTCAGACGCCAGAGCCAGGGGACGCGCAGCGCATTGATGCAGCTTCCCAGGATACTCAGCAGCGCCGGGAGAAAGGTGAGCGCGGCCAGCACCGCGACTGCGACCGTCGCGGCGCCGCCGAGTCCCACCGAGGCCAGCCCGGTGCTGATCAGCATGAGCCCGACAAAACCGATCATGACGGTCAGGCCACTACACACAATGGCCTCGCCAGCCGTCGCGACCGTCCACGCAATGGCTTCGCGCGTGTCTCGCCCGCGCGCCAGTTCCTCGCGGAAGCGGCGCGTGATGAACAGGCTGTAGTTGATGGAGAGACCCAGCCCGATGATGGAGGCGATAGTGGTCACGGAGGTTGTGATGGGCACAACCTCCGCGATGGGGTAGACCGCCGCCGACGCGAGTGGGATCGTGATGATGGCCATAACCAGCGGCAGGACGGCGGCGCTGAAGGTGCCGAAGACAACCAGTAGGATCAGCAAGGCGATGGGAAGCACCGTCGTGTCCGCTCGTTCAACTGCTCCGTAGGTTCCCTACAGACCTTCGTTTGAGAAGCATCTGACTCTTTACTTGGCGCGTTCGTCTACACGACGTCGCGTATCTTTACTTCTGTCCCTCTTTCGAGTATGCTAGAGAAAGCAACACAAGTCAAGAAGCAAAAGCAGCCGCTCTGTAGGATAAGCAACACCAGAAAGGAGAGTGTCGATGAAGACGTCCGAGGAGCAAGAAGATTTACGTGTCCGGCGCACCCACAAGTTGCTGTGGGAAGCGCTCATGGCGGAGCTTTCCGAGCGAGCATTCGAGGAGATTACGGTCAAGGAGATCTGTGAGCGTGCGATGGTGCATCGCACGACGTTTTACAAACACTATGAGGATAAGTATGCGCTGCTTGAGCAGGGGATGCGACAGATGTATGATGCCCTGGTGGCGGAAGTGACTGTGCCACCCAGAGCGTTCTCCGTGGATCATCCTCCCCCCTATTTTATTCATCTGTTCATCCATGTGGCAGAACACCAGCAATTCTACAAGCTGATGCTGTGCGGGGAAGGCATTGGCAGGTTTCAGAAGCTGGTCAGGGACTATTTAGTCGAACAGGGTGAGGCTAAAATGCGCGAATTGACCCCACCCAATCAGCAACTAGAAGTCCCACCCGCCATGTACGTACAATATTTAGCGGGGGCAGTGATCAGTACGCTGGCCTGGTGGCTTGAGAATGACATGCCTCATTCTCCTCACCACATGGCGCAATATCTGCTGTTGCTCCATGGCACTCCGTCATATCATTCTTGATACTCGCCTGGAAACAGATCAACCTGGTCGGGTCCTATCACTTTTCTGCTCTCCACCACACTTGACAAATACCCCACGGGGGTATTATACTTTGTTGTGAGATACCCCTACCCAGGGGGTATGGATAAGAACACAAAAGAGGAAGAAGATGCCAGCATCCAGTGATGTGAAGCATAACCTCTTAGCCCACTTACGCCGAATCGAAGGACAGACGCGCGGCCTGCAACGCATGGTGGAAGAGGACCTCTACTGCGTGGACATCACGAACCAGATCGCAGGCGTGCAGTCTGCCCATGAGCAAGTCTCCTTCTTGCTCATGGAGAATCATCTGCACCACTGCGTGACCGAAGCCATCAGAGAAGGCAAAGGAGACGAGAAAATTCACGAGATCATGGATGTCGTTCACCACTACACGAAAGCATAGACATTTCACTCTGCTCCACAGAAAGGATGAGCATAGATGCACACTGTTTCAACAGACACCACTCCTTATGAAGCTGATCTAGGGGCTTCTGCACGCCCTTGGTTTGAATGGAGCGTAGCCTTCTTCTCGACCTGGTTTGTCATCGGACTCTATCTGGATGGCTGGGCACATGCCAATGAACTGCCTGACACCTTCTTCACTCCCTGGCATGCCGTGATCTACAGTGGGTTCCTGGGAGCAGCAGTTGTGCTGGTCAGCACCGTTCTGCTCGCTCGTCTTCGCGGGGCACCACGACGCCTGAGCCTGCCCGTCGGCTATGGCCTCTCGCTCGTTGGTGTAGGGGTCTTTCTGCTCGGTGGCATTGGGGATCTGCTCTGGCACCTGTTCTTTGGCATTGAAGCTACGCTTGCCGCGCTCTATAGTCCCACACATCTGCTGCTCGCAGCAGGAGGGATGCTGATTGCCAGTGGGCCGTGGCGAGCATATTGGGCGCGTACAACCACCCATCAGAAGAACCGATGGCTCCTGGTGCTCTCCTTCACCCTCGTCCTCGCCATCTTGACCTTCTTCACCGGCGAGCTTCATCCCTTCACCCACCCCTGGGCCTGGGTCGGATTTCGCCCAGGAGCTAGCCCCTTTGTGCCCTCCCACACGTTACTCTCTCCTTCCGCCGAACTTTCCGCAGGGGGAACGAGTCAGAATATTGCTGAGACGCTGGGCATGAGCAGCATCATGATCCAGAGCGGCCTCCTGCTTGCACTCATCCTGTTGCTCATTCGGCGGTGGGGAACCACGTTACCTGTCGGCTGGCTCACTTTCGCCTTTGGGCTCAATGCGCTTGGACTGAGCTTCATCCATTCCACTTTCTGGGTTGTTCCAGTCGCAGGCATGGCAGGGATCGTGGCTGATGCCCTGTACCGCTGGCTTCGACCAGACACGCGACAGAGGTTCCAACTCCGCCTCTTTGCGGCAGCGGTTCCGGTGGTGCTCTACAGCCTCTACTTCCTCGCTTTGTTCCTGCTTGGCGGAGTCTGGTGGCAGATCCACCTCTGGGCAGGAGGGATCGTGCTCGCTGGTGTGACTGGTTGGCTCGTGAGTTATCTCATTGTGCCAACACTCCCAGCCGGGACTCACGAAGCACCTGTTGCTTGAGAACAACGCAGAGAGGCTTGACACAGGAAAGGGAAACCATCATGATAATTTTGAATGGATCACCGTGCAATGGCCATCATGACATGTCGCATGAAGAGAATGGAAACACCTGTTCCCGTCTCCATTCAATCACTGATTGATGTCTATCTTCAGACCCTTGAACCATGACACACACACTTTAAGATCATCCTCTATACAGAAAGCTATTGGGCGGTCGCACTGGGTGTTTCCCGTGATCCCCCCAGGCGACCCGGCCCATGGAGCTCTTTAGACCTGCGCTCCTACCCTGGCGCGTCCTCTTCTTCGAACGATCAAAAACAACCCGCCTCCAATGCTCAGCAGGATCACCACAGAGAGCAGCACCTGGGGAGTATTCAGAGACAATCGTGGCACCCACGCAGGAGGTTCATGTGATGCTTGGCCATCCACGACAACCCTGGGCGGCGTTCCATAGGGAGCCAACCGTATAATACCCGCAGGACTTACTCCCAGGTCATAGGTGACACGAGGCTCAGGTGCATTGAGATTCAGGTACGTGACCCAGCTATCCGACCTAACCCAGCCCATATTGCGGTCAGTTGACAGGTCATGATAGAGCGTACGGGTCATTTTCTCCTGGAACGAGAGGACAAAGCCGGGTGCGCCGGGTACCTCGCTGCCCACCGAGGACTGTCCTACCATGGCGTCGAGATCGGTCGTGTACACTGGCTGATCCGTCAGGAGGTAGAGATCGGCCTGGACTGGCTGTCCTTCGATAGCCAGCACCTCGAGAGGCACCCAGATGTGCTCCGTCCTCATCGTGATCAGGATGGGCGTCCCGTCACCCTGAAGCAGACCTCGCACCCTGGCAGCCGAGGTGTCGTACTTGGCAGCTAAAAAGATCGGGCTCCCCTTCGCGTAAGCCAGCAGATGATCTTTTGTCTCTGTGTTCAGAAAGAAGTCATTGCTGGTGGCCCAGTTGAGTACTTCCTGCCCATTCCCTTTGATCACCGTAATATTGAGTGCTTCTATCTTCACTTTTTGCAGCACCGTTGCAGAATCTGAAGGCGCTGCAGCGGTTTCTGCGCCGAGCGTGCGAACCACAGGGTGGGTTTCGAGCGCGAGGCGTTGGAGTGTCCATGCACCGCCCTCCTCGATCTTCAGGGGGACCGCTGGCAGGGGAACGATCCAGCCCAGGTGAGAGAAGTCACCCTGGTAGCTAAAGCTGGTCAGATAGCGCTCGACCCCATCATGCCAGGCGACCAGTGTGGTCGCACGCGAGAGGCGAACGGAGCCGTTAGGCGCAACCAGGGCTCCGCAGGCCAGGGCCGGGAGCGCCTGAAGCGCGAATAAACCGAGAGCAATGGTTAAAGCGGCTAACCTTTTGAGCATAGTGGATTCTCCTTGGTCGTTCTTTTTCTTTCCTTTCCAGGACTTCATCCACTATGACGGTTCCATGGTGAGGAAAGTTCCCAATCGCCTTCCCAACACAGCAGCGATCTGGTGCGCAGGAGACGCAAGAAGGCTTCCCCAAAGGCTTGACGAGAGGAGACCCATACCGGGATACTTTTTTCAGCATGAAGAACGAGCCAGAAAGTCTCTGCTGCGACTGACGCCGCATTGGCCAGAGGCAGACAGGAACAGTCTCGCTCTTCCCGAAATCACGGATCTCTTCACGGCTTCCTTCGTGGATGCCTTTCGCCAGGGAGCCAAAGGACCAGCCTACGATGGCATGGTGGTGCGACGCCCAGGAGGCTTCGAGCTCGAAGCGATTACCTTTCCCGCGCTCTACCTCTGGCATGGTGAACTCGATACAGATGTTCCTGTGGCCATGGGACGAGCGGTAGTCGAGAGGCTGGCCTAGTGCAAAGCCACCTACTATCCAGGCGCAACAGGCCAGGTGTGCGACATTGACCCTGGTCCCAGGCAAATCGCCCGTGCCCGCTCCAAAGCCGAGCGAGCCAGCCTGCCCCAACCAGTCGTTCGATGTCGTGCTCTCTACCCTGGTGATGCACCATTTACCCGATGACCTCAAGCGTCTTGGACTCGCCGAAATGGCCCGCGTGCTCAAACCAGGGGCGCCTGGTGATGGTCGATTTCAAATGCGCAGAGAAACAACAGGGCCAACCCACAGGCTGGGCGCAGGCTCGCTTGGCCTGCAAGATCTGCCGCGACTTCTCTCGGAAGCAGGTTTCGAGCATCTGGAAAGCGAGGAGATAGCGTTTCTACGACTGATGGCGCAGATCAGCGCAGGCTTTGTCAAGACGCGAACGAGGCTCTAGCCGGGTAGGGAGAGCTCCTTGCCATCTCAGCAAGCACTGCTTTCACTTGCTTGTCTCATCATTGTCTTTCTCCATGGAGATCGTGAAATTACAACCCGATCTTAACCACATCATGACCCCTTTGCCCTTGCCTGCTTTCTCTCGTTCTTCCAAAATATATGTAGGCTCTTTGTGTATTATTTCCTACCGTTCGTGCATTTCTGGACCAGACAGGATTATTCACGAGTGGAGCTGGGATAGAGATCCCAGCTCCACTCCTTGAGAAGGAGTACATACCATGTCAGCAAAACAACACGCGGCCCACGTCCATCATTTTTTTCTGCTTCTCGTTCCTTTCTTTATTGTGACGATTGTGTTGGCACTCCTGGTCAGTGGCGGCCACGCTGGGGCCAACGGCGGTCGTCCCCTCTCGGCCACACTCACCGGGGCAGCCGAGATCAACGGCGGGGATCCAGACGGCAGTGGAACAGCCACCTTGACGCTCAATGAGGGCCAGGGCGAGATTTGCTTCACCTTCGCTGTGGCTAACCTTGCCACGGTCACTGGGGTTCATATTCACCAAGCCCCCGTCGGCCAAAACGGACCGATTGTGGTGCCCTTAAATGCCCTCAGTGGATGCGTGAACGCAGACCCTGCCTTAATCAAAGATATTCGGCAGCACCCGGAGGCCTACTACGTCAACGTTCATACCACGGAGTTTCCAGGGGGCGCAATCCGAGGACAGCTTTCTAAATAGTTCTCGATTCGATATCCATGGTGCAGCGCCGATCATCTGGACTTGAAGCGACCGTTCGGCGCTGTTTCCCCACCAGAGGCAGGAGGGTAAGTACCCTCCTGTCTTATCTCAGTTTAGTCGCGTCGTTTGCAAAAAAGGCTCACTCCCCGTTTCTCTCCTCCCGCCCGAGATGTACCATCCAGGATGGGATCTGTCTTCCCGAGTGGAGCATGCTCACCAGTGGTTTTTGCTTCTGCAACTCATCTATCAATGTAGAGAGTTCTCATACCATGATGAGTTTATTTGTGTAACGTTCTGGGGTACATATATGTAATGAAGAGTTGTAGGCACGACACACAACAGGACCTTCTCGTTCACTGACCTGCGCTCTGCATGGAGCGAGCAGGGGGAATGGACGGTGTCTGATGACCGAGTGACGTGCCCAAGAGAGAGAAAGGAAGAGATAGAGTGGCAAGACAAACCGTTCCGCCCGCATCCCCGATATTCACCGCCGGACCATATGCCCATGCCGACAGCACACGCGTCTCCCTATGGCGTGCCAAAGCCATTGCGTTGTTGCGCGTTGCCTTTGGCTTGATCTGGGCCATTGCTGCCTGGTTGAAGTGGCAGCCGAAGTTTATCAACTCGTTTTCCCAGCAAGTCTCCGCCTCTAAAGAAGGTCAACCCGCCGCGATTGTGGCGTAGATCTCCTTTTGGAGTCATCTCATCAATACAAATCCACACCTGTTCGCTTATGTGCTGGCTTCGACAGAGACGGCCATCGCTATCTTCTTGATCTTTGGTCTCTTGACCAACCTGACATGCGTGGTGAGTCTGCTGCTGTCTCTGGGTATCTGGTCGGTAGGAGAAGGCTTTGGCGGCCCCTACAAGCTCGGGGAGAGTACAGATGTAGGAACAGCACTCGTCTATGCGCTCCTCTCCGGTGTCCTGCTGGCAATAGCAGCCGGTCGATACTACTCGGTCGACCAGTGGTTGACGCGAAGGCTCGGTCGCTTCGGGTTCCTGGCTGCTGGCGTTCCATGGCAGCGGCGGCAATGATACGTGCTGAAGTGATCTCTGCTCCAACCGGAAGTACGTCTCATGTTAGCTGTGCAGGGTATTTGCTACACGCTTTGGATTGAATTGCTGCTCGCAGCAGCTATTCGCATCGCAGCCACCACGACCCGCTTTGTGTAATACGATGCCTCTTGGGAGCAATGGGGCACGGATCTGACCGTTGCTGTTGAACGAGAGCTCTAGAGCGGCCTCTCCAACGGTGACCTCTGGCACTCATCTAATCACATCGATACCTGGCAACAGCTGCCCTTCAGCCTCAGGAGCATGCACCGCCCCCACTGATGCTGCCGTGAACGCTTGCAGATGTCCCGACCGAATCGGGACACTGCTCCCATGACAGCGGGACAGCATGCCTGCTATACTCGTAGGCAGGAAATTCTTCATGAGTCAGTTAAAGCTTACTGACGAGCGGATTCGCGTGGAGGCACTATGAACGCGCTCATTGCAGTGCATGATCTGACCAAAGGGTACGGCAGAAGCCGGGGTATCATCGACGTGACGTTTGAGATTGCCGAAGGGGAAGTGTTTGGCTTCCTGGGACCCAACGGCGCCGGGAAGACGACGACCATGCGCGTGCTGATGGGGTTCTTGCGACCCACAACGGGTCAGGCTCGCATTGGCGGATTGGACTGCTGGCGGCAGTCAACCGAGGTCAAGCGCCTGGTCGGCTACCTCCCCGGCGAATTTTCCTGCGACCCAGACCTCACCGGAGCACAGATCATCGCATACCTCGGCCACCTGCGCGGTGGGGTCGATCAGGGCTACGTGCGCCAATTGGTCGAGCGTCTGGGGCTCGATCCGAGTAAGCGCTTCCGCGAGTATTCACGTGGGAATAAGCAAAAAGTCGGCCTGGTGCAGGCCTTCATGCACCGGCCGCCCCTGCTGGTCCTGGACGAGCCGACGAGCGGGCTCGATCCGCTCAATCAGCAAGAGTTCTACACCTTGCTCTCCGAGGTGCACGCCGATGGCCGGACGATCTTTCTGTCCTCGCACAACCTGCCGGAGGTCGAGCACACCTGCGAGCGCGTGGGCATTATCCGCGAGGGCAAACTGGTGACGGTTGGTGAGGTCGCCACGCTCAAGCACATCAAACAGCACGACGTAGACCTCAGCTTCGCCGGACCTGCCTCGCTCGAGTGGTTCAGCCACCTGCCAGGGGTACTCAGCGTCACCCCCGGGCGCAGTGCATCTGATCTGCACCTGGCTGTTCAGGGTGAGTTGCCTACCGTGATCAAAGTGGCGGCTGGGCACGATGCGATCAACCTCGTTGTCCACGAGCCGAGCCTGGAAGAAGTGTTCTTGCGTTTTTACGAGCCGGAACGTTGGCCCGCTATCGTTGCCTGATGGGAGGTGCTCGACGATGTTTCGCACCGTGTGGAGCAAGACGCTGCGTGAGTATCGCGTTGCCATCCCTGGCTGGGGGATTGGTCTGGGACTCCTCTTGTGCGCGGAGTTTACGAGTACTACCACACTCGACCCTGCCACCCTGAGCACTGTAGGCCAGCTCGCGCACATGATTCGCTTGTTCGGTGACCCGCTCGCCTTCACTACACCGGCAGGCTACGTCACCTTCCGTGACTTTGGCATCTTTCTGCCAATCCCCCTCAGCATCTGGGCTGTGCTGGCAGGTGCGCGTCTGATCAGTGGGGAGGAGGAGCGTGGCTCGCTCGATGTGCTCCTCTCGACCCCACGATCACGTATGCGTGTGCTGCTCGAGAAAATCGCCGCGCTGAGCACGGCCCTCGTTCTGATTGCCCTCCTGATCATGATAGGAGGAGTGGCAGGTGAGGCGAGTGCTCACACGACGGTAGACCTGACCGGAACGGTGCTGGCAGTCCTCAATCTGGGTCTGCTCGCACTGCTCTTCAGTATGCTCGCACTCTTCCTCTCGCAGGTGCTCGGCAGCCGGGCGGCAGCAGCAGGATGGGCTGGTCTGCTTTTGGGGCTCAGCTATGTGCTCGATGGTACGGGACACATCATCGAGCACGCGGCATGGTTCCAGCATCTCTCGCCGTTCTTTTATTACCACGCGAGCAAGCCTCTGCTGGCATTCTACACGCCAACACACGGATTCAATCCCGGCGCATGCTTGCTGCTGCTGGCACTGAGCATCGTGTTTGCGCTCGCCAGCATGCCCATCTTCGCCAGGCGTGATATCGGCGGGCTCGTTCTGCCATTGTGGAATCGTCACAAGCCAGAGGCGCAGGCCGCTGCTGGTCCAGGAGCCTTAGAACCGGCGCGGCGCAATGTCTTTGTGCGCACGGTGGGCTTGCGCACATTACGAGCACACCTGTTCTCAGTCTGCTGGTGGAGCGTGGGTCTGGTGATCGGTGTGGGGTGGATCACCATGCTGACGCGCAGCATGGAGGACCCCTTGCGCAAGGTGTATGCAAACAACCCGGTCTTGTACCAGGTGTTTGGCGGTCATGATAGTGGCACCAACGCCGGGTTTCTCGCCGGAGCCATCTTCGCCTTCGTGCCTGTCATCACGGTCATCTTCGCCTTGCTCCAGGCACTCTCCTGGGCAAACGACCTGGAGAAAGGACGTATGGAACTGGTCTTGAGCACACCAACGCCGCGCTCTCGGCTGATGCTCGAACACGTTGGGGCAGTGCTCGTGGCTGCTGTCGTTGTGCTGCTCGCCATCTGGCTCAGCGTGCTGGCGGGCGCACGCATGACTGACTTGAGCGTCGATGTCAGCCATGTGTTTGCAGCCTCGTTGGGCATCCTGCCGCTGGAACTGATCGTGGCGGCGCTCGTTTATGACCTGGCCGGGCGGCTGCGTCCGGGTGCCATCGTCAGTCTGAGTGGCACCTTCGTTGCACTCTCGTTTTTCGTCGAACTGCTGCACACCCTACTCAAGCTGCCGGAGTGGGTCATGTCACTCTCGATCTTTCACCAATATGATAGCCCCATCACTGATGGCTGGCAGTGGAGGCCGTTCGTTACTATGTTGGGCGAGGCTTTCGTGCTGCTCACGCTCGGTCTCATCCAGTTCACCCGCGGTGATGTAGAGCGCGGCGTGTGATGACGCGGCGCAGCAGACCAGCGTGACCTGTGGGTCAAAATGAACGTCCGGTAGCAGGAGGTGCTTTATGAGCATCCAGAATCGCGAACAACAGAGGAGTGAACCTCACGTTGGCGAGGTGGCAATGGTCTTCCCCTTTGCTGCCATCGATCACACCTCGCTCTCCATCGTCGGCGGCAAGGCAGCCAACCTGGGCGAACTGACCCGCGCCGGATTGCCAGTGCCCCCCGGCTTCTGCGTGACAACGGCAGCGTACGCACTGGTAGCCGCAGGTGCTGACCTTGAGGCTCTCCTGGGGGAGCTTGCCACGACCCGCGCTCGTGACACAGCGCATCTTGCAGCACTAGCCACCGCTGCGCGAGCCCACCTGCTGGCAGCATCGGTTCCAGCCGCCGTTGCCGAGGCCATTACCGAGGCATATCAGGCGTTGGGAGGTGGTGAACCCCTGGCAGTCGCCGAGGAACGCACGGCGACTGCCGAAGATCTCCCCTTTGCCAGTTTTGCAGGTCAGCAGGACACGTATCTCAACATCATTGGCCTCGAAGCTGTGCTCGATGCCGTGCGGCGATGCTGGGCTTCGCTCTGGACTGATCGGGCCGTGAGCTACCGTGCCAGCAAGAGAATCGACCAGCGTACCGTACGCCTTGCGGTCGTTGTTCAGCGTATGGTCGAAGCTTCTGTGGCAGGTGTCCTCTTTACGGCTAACCCTCTCACCGGGCGACGTCACCAGGCCGTGATTGATGCCAGTCCTGGCCTTGGTGAGGCCATTGTCTCCGGGATAGTCAACCCCGACCACTTCGTCGTCACTACTGCCACGGGCGGCGGTACGCAGGGGATCGAAACCGCCGAACGCAGCAATGAGGCCTGCCTTACCGATGCCCAGGTACGCGCCCTGGCAGAGCTTGGATCAAGGGTTGAGGCTCATTATGGAGCCCCCCAGGATACCGAGTGGGCCATCGATGCCTCCGGCCATCTCTGGCTCACCCAGGCGCGACCGATTACGACGCTGTTTCCGCTGCCCGCCGGAGCACCGCGGACCGACGATGCCCTGCGGGTGTACTTTTCGATGAATGTTGCCCAGGGGGTCTACCGCCCGCTCACGCCGATGGGCCTCTCCGCGTTTCGTGTCATGGGGTCATCTATCGCAACATACCTGGGCTTGCCACCGCACGATCTCCTGGCAGGCCCCAGCGTGCTCACTGATGCAGCCTCTCGCCTCTTCGTTGATGTGACAGCTGTGCTGCGGACTTCCCTCGGACGCACGCTTTTGGGACGGGTGGCCTCCGTCATGGAGGCCCGCTCCTCGCTTATGTTCCGCCAACTTGAAGCCGATCCGCGCCTCTCCCTCGTTCCAGTCCAGCGCTGGCGGCTCGTGCGCACGGGACTCTTGCTCCTGGTGCGGACTCGCGCTCCCCTCTCCATGCTCCAGGCAGTGTTCCGTCCGGCAGCTGCACGGGGACGGGTGAGGCACCTGGAGACACAGTTGCGCACGATGGGGACAGTGCCGGTGGATGCCAGTGCGACCGAGCGCTTGACGGCGGTTGAGCGCCTCTTCCTGGGAGAGACGCCGCGTGTGCTTTCCAGGACCGTTCCGGTCCTGCTCAGTGGATTGCTGGCCTTTACCCTGGCTGGCAGGCTGCTACGAGGTCTCGCGACGGGTGAGGAGCAGCAGACGGTGCTGCGCGGTCTGCCGTGCAACCCGACCACCGAAATGGATCTCTCTCTCTGGACACTGGCCAAGCTCATACAGGCTGATGCGACCTCGGCACACGTGCTGCGTGACACTCCGCTAGATCGCCTGGCACAGGACTACCGGAGCCGTCTTCTCCCCCCGCTGCTGCAACAAGGATTGGCGGATTTCTTGCAGGTCTACGGTCATCGTGGCGTCGCCGAAATTGACCTCGGGCTGCCACGCTGGAGCGAAGCCCCGACACATATTCTCGGGGGGCTCGCCAACTACCTTCAACTCACGGACCCGCAACAGGCACCAGACACGCAGTTCCAGCGCGGGGCCCAGGAGGCGGAGGCCATGGTGGCCGAGCTGGCCAGACGTGCCGCACGCAAGGGATGGCTGCGTGGCAGGTTAGTCAAGCTCTGCCTGAGACGCGAACGTGCCCTTCATGGTTTACGGGAGATGCCTAAATTCTGCCTTATATTGCTGCTGGCATCTATGCGTGAGGCGCTCCAGTTGGTGGGGAAGGAACTGGCTGAGGTCGGACGCCTGGAGAAAGCCGAAGACATCTTTTTCATCACACTCCCCGAAGCCTGGGCGGCCGTGGCCGGAACAGATATGCGCTCCCTGGTGCGTGAGCGCTATGGCAGCTACGAGCATGAACTCACTGGCCGGCATGTGCCCCGCGTCCTGCTCTCCGATGGGACCGAGCCGACTACCGAGACCTATGCCTTAGGGGCAGCTGATGATATACTGAGAGGAACGCCGGCCTCAGCGGGTAGCGTGACGGCGAAGGCGCGCGTGATCCTCGACCCGACAGGTGCCCGATTGGAGCCCGGCGAGATTCTCGTGGCGCCCTCGACTGACCCTGGCTGGACGCCGCTCTTCCTCGTGGCG
>Ga0137384_10002019_pt1 | contig 16044 bp, 14 predicted proteins | sample SagtaG_2_FD_104922 | JGI IMG/M metagenome (GOLD analysis project Ga0137384, IMG submission 104922) | Vadose zone soil microbial communities from Sagehorn Ranch, Mendocino, California, USA - Sage2_R_60_16 metaG | ecosystem: Environmental > Terrestrial > Soil > Vadose zone | place: USA... | reverse complement strand
CGACGCTGGATGTCTTGCGCCAATGGGTCGCACGCGAACACGCCGAGCGATGTCGCGATGACCGCGTAGACAGGCACGCCGATCAGAACGATCGCGCCTGGGCCGATCAAATCAATCGACATCGATCCGCTGATCGCGACGCCAACGCCGATGACGACGGGGTAGAGGAGGGACAGCGCGCCCCACAGCAGTGCTTTCTGGCGCAAAACGGATTCTAGGGAATGCGGTACGCAATACAGGATCCAGAGCGCGTGCCCTTCGGCGTTCAAGGTCTGAAACGCGGAAAACACAAGCGCGTACGCCGCGACCCCGAAAGCCATTGCCGCGAGGTGTTCCGGATGTTGCCCGATGGCGGCGAAAACATCTCCGCGGGCGTTAAATAGAACCTGCGCAGCAACGACGACGACCGGCAGAACAAGCGTTTGCACCAGGAAGTTTCGATCGCGACCCAGGAGCCGGAGCTCGCGCGCCTGCACGGCGGATAAGAACATTCGTCGACCGCGACCGGCGCCGATCGGCCCGGCGGCCCGCGTTACGATCGCCCGCCTTCCCGTTTCACGCCCGCCGCTTGTGACGACCCCGTAGCGAAGCTGACGCGAGAGAATGGCGAAGATCATCAGGCCGATGACTGCTACCTCGAGAACGAGGAGAGCGGCCTCCGGCACCGCGGTTTCCAGACCGGTGCTCGTCAGTGCGCGAACGGCAAGTCCCGGCGGAAGCCACATGACCCAGGCCGGCAGAGATTGCGACCACTCAAGGACAAAACTTCCACCCGACATACCGACCGACATCGCGAGATAGAGCGTCAGGACACTCACGATGGAAATAGTGGCCTGGAGATTGCGTAACTTTGGCGGCGGCAGTGTCAGACGAAGCCCCGTGTCGACCAATGTTCGCAGAAGCGCAGTTATGACGAGGAGAACAAGCGTGAACGCGAGCCCCAACATCGGCGCCAGGAAACGAAAGCCCCCCTCCCACGCCAGCAGGGACAGAAACGGCCATAGTGCAAGAAGCCCCGCCGGATTCACGATCGTTCGCTCGACGATCCTGACGCCGAGCAGGGTCGGGAGATTCATCGGCAGCGTCACCAGCCATTCAAGATCCCAATCAGGCTGAGCAAGTTCTCTGCTACCCAGTGCGACGAGGAGCGCCGCGAGCAAAAGAAAGCACGCTTCAAGGGTCGCGCCGTGCAGTACGCCCGGCGACACAAACCGCCCTGGGGCCGTGGGCAGGGGCGTTCGTTCGGCCTTTCGTTCGGCTTTTCGGTACCGTTTCGCGCGACGCGTTGGATCGCGACCGCCAGCCGATGACGCGCTGTCGGCAGTGTGGCTCGACGCGGCCAAGGTCGGCACCGATCCGAGCTCGCGCTTCATGTTCGAAACCGCATGGTGAGCGAGGGCCGTGAACGCCCAGAGCATGAATAGGCCCGCCAGGCTGGCCACGAGCCATCCAAGCTCCCCTTTCCCCGGTGTCGCACCTCTGCCCGGGGCGCCCGGTTCCGCTTTCTTCCAGCGACGGAAGGCGGAACCGGTTTGGTTGAGCAGTCGCACGAGGCGCAACCGGATAAGCAACCACGCTGCACGGCCGTGACTGACGCGAGCGATCAAGCGGCTCCCTCGAGAGGAATCTCGTCCTCGGGCTGCGTCACTTTCAGAAATACTTCTTCAAGCGATCCGCCGGGCGCCAACCGCTCGCGTAGCGTGTCGAGCGGTCCCACAGCAACCAGCTCGCCTTTGTGAATGATACCCACACGCGTGCAGAGCCTTTCGGCCATGTCTAGCAGGTGCGTGGAAAGAAAAATTGTTTTCCCTTCGGCGGCGCTTTTCCTGAGACGGTCTTGAACGTCCCGCGCGGCGCGGGGATCCAGCCCGTTCGTGGGCTCATCCAGGATGAGCACGGGAGGGTTATGAACCAGCGCGCAGGCGAGACCCAGCTTCTTCTTCATGCCCATTGAATAGTTGACCGCGAATTCCTCCGTCGCATCGTTGAGACCGAACTCATCCAAAAGCTCCGCGGCGATGCGCGTCACGGCGCCTCTGGAGTGGCCGTGCATTTCCCCGACGAACTCCAAAATCTCGCGGCCTCGCAGGTAGTCGTAGAAAATCGGATTGTCGGGGAGGTACCCAACGCGTCGTTTCACCTCTGCGCGGTCGCGATGACAATCGAGCCCATCGATGACGGCGCGACCGCCGCTGGGAACCAGGATTCCCATGAGCATCCGGATGGTCGTGGTCTTTCCGGCGCCGTTCGGCCCGAGGAAACCAAACACCTCGCCTTTTTCGACGCAGAGGTCGAGCTCGTGAACTGCGGCGAATTGACCGTAGACCTTGCTTAGTTTTTCCAATGTGATCAAATGAGCTTGCCTTTGGCGGGTCGATCTGCGCTTGGGGCGCACCCTGAGTCTAGCTCGCCGCCGAAGCCCCGGCGAGCCGTTTGATCGCGGAAATGATCGCGCCCGGATCGGCGCGGTTCTTTCCGGCGATGTCGAGCGCGCTTCCGTGCGCGACCGAGGAGAATAGCACCGGGGTGCCGAGCGTGAGCGCCGCGGTGCCCGAGAAAGCGTGCGTTTTCGCCATGATGTGGCCTTGGTCGTGGGTCATGACGACGAAGGCATCGTAGCCTTTCTTCAGGAACATGGTATCGGCGCCGAACGGGCCCTCCGCGGCGACGTCGTTTTTGTTCGCGTCGGCGATCGCCGGGCCGATGATCGCCTGCTCCTCGTCGCCGAAGAGACCTCCCTCGCCAGCGTGGGGGTTGAGCCCGGACACTGCGATGCGCGGCGAGGCGATGCCCATGCGGCGCAGCGCGGAATCGGCCGAACGGATCGCGTGCAGAACGCGGTCACGCGTGACGAGCTTGATCGCTTGGCGCAGGCTCGCGTGCAGTGTCGCATGGGCGATGCGCATTTCGGTCCCGCCATGGTCGAAGCAGATCATCAGAAACGCATCCTCGGGCGGCACGCCCGTGCAGCGCGCGACGAACGTGGGATATCCGTCGAACTCGATTCCCGCGAGCTTGATCGAACTTTCGGTCTGCGGTGCTGCGACGACCGCGTCCACTTCGCCGGCGAGCGCCGCGTCGATCGCAGCTTTCGCCGAATCGAGCGCTGCTTCCCCGTGCGGCGCCGCGATCGCGCCGATGTGCAGTTCGTCCGGCTGGAACTGCTTGCGCTCGAGCAGGATCAGTGCGCCGTCGCTCCAGCTCGCGTCGGCCGCGCGCGCCACGCAGCGCACGTTCAGCGCGAGGCCGCAGGCGGTGGCGTGGGCCTTCAGGGCTCCACGGTCGCCGACCAGCAGAGGCCGGCAGATTCTTCGCACCTGCGGATCGAGCGCCGCCTTCAGCGCGATCTCCGGGCCGACTCCCGCTGGGTCGCCGATGGCGATGGCGATGCGCGGCACGCCCATCTAATCCGCCTTGACCCCGGCGGAGCGGATCACCTCCCGCCAGCGCTCGGCGTCCTTCTTCATGAACGCCGCCATCTCCGCCGGCGTGTTGCCGATCGCCTCGGCGGAGAGATCGGCAAGGCGTTTCTGCACGTCGGGCAGCTTGAGCACCCCGGCGACGGCGGCGGAGATCTTCTCGGCGATCGGCATCGGCGTCCTCGGCGGCGCGACGATGCCGAACCAGGCAACCGCCTCGAATCCCGGGAGGATCTCCGCAAGCGCCGGCACGTCGGGAAGCGACGCGACGCGTTTTTCGCTGCACACCGCGAGCAGCTTCAGCTTGCCGCTTAGCACGTGCTGCCGCGACACGCCTAGATTGTCGAACATCATCTCCACCTGCCCGGCAAGCAGGTCGGTGAGCGCGGGCGCGCTGCCCTTGTAAGGGATGTGCGTTAGGCGCACGCCCGCCATCGACTTGAACATCTCGCCGGTGAGGTGCGAGGTCGTACCGCTGCCCTGCGAGGCGTAGTTGAGCTTGTCCGGGTTCGCCCTGGCGTAGGCGATCAGCTCACGGATGCTGCGCACCTGCACCTTGGGGTTCGCGAGCACCACGTTGGGGATCACGACCATGATGCCCACAGGCACGAACAGCGTCGGGTCGAAGGGAAGATTCCGATACAGGTTCGGATTGATGATGAGAGGCGGCGGCGGCGAAGACAGCAGCGTGTAGCCGTCGGGTTCGGCTCTGAAGACGTACTCCGCGCCGATGTTGCCGGCGGCGCCGGCGCGATTCTCCACGATGACGGGCTGGCCCCATTTGAGAGACAGCTTCTCGCCGATGATGCGGGGGATGACGTCGGCGCTGCCGCCCGCGGGAAACGGCGCGACGATCCTGACTGCCTTGTTCGGGTATGCCTGCGCTTGCGCATGCAGCGCAAGGGGAGATCCGCACAGCGCGGCGGCGAGCAGCCGGGCGATCATGGGCTTCATTGACGTTCTCCTCGGTCTCGCGCCATTTTACCGGTGCTAGAATCGCCCTGAACGCATTTCCAGATAAAGCCATTCCCTTGTCCGTTGTCACCGAATCCCGCGCCTGGCCGGCCGAGGGCCTCGCCCGCGTTCCCTACTGGATATACCAGGACGAGACAATCTATGCCCGGGAGCAGGAACGCATCTACCGCGGCGACACGTGGAATTTCCTCGGGCTCGAGGCCGAGCTGCCGGAGAAGGGCGACTTCAAGACCACTTTCGCGGGTGAGATGCCGGTGGTGGTGACACGCGACGAATCGGGTGCCATCCGCTGCTTCGAGAACCGCTGCGCGCACCGCGGTGCGCTCCTTTGCCTGAAGGATAGAGGCAACGTCAAGGAGATCGCCTGCGTCTATCACAACTGGACCTACGACTTGCGCGGCAATCTCACCGCGGTGGCGTTCCGCCGCGGCGTGCAGGGTAAAGGGGGTATGCCCGCCGACGCCGAGCCGGAGAGCCAGGCGCCGCAGAAATTCCGCGTCGAGATCTTCTGCGGCCTGATTTTCGCGACGCTCTCCGACAAGACCCCGCCGGTCGAGCTCTACGTCGGCCCGGAGGTCGCGGTGCGCATCCGCCGCGTCATGAAGGAGCCGGTGAAAATCCTCGGCGGCTACACCCAGGTCCTGCAGAGCAACTGGAAGCTCTACTTCGAGAACGTGAAGGACACTTACCACGCGAGCCTGCTGCATCTTTTCTTCTCGACATTCCGCCTCAACCGCCTGGAGCAGAGGGGCGGGGTCGTCGTCGGCGGCGAGGGCGGCAGCCACGCCAGCTTCACTATGATGAAATCGGACCAGTCCGGGGACGAGTACGAGAAAGCCGGCATGCGCTCCGCGAGCGGCGGCTACGCGCTGCAGGCGCCGCAGATGCTCGAATCGGTGGACGAGATCGGGGATGGCGTCACCCTGCAGATCCTCACCGTGTTCCCGGGTTTCGTGCTCCAGCAGATCATGAACTGCCTCGCGGTGCGCCAGGTGCTGCCGAAGGGCGTGGGCCGTACCGAGCTCGTGTGGACTGCGTTCGGCTACGAGAGCGACAACGAGAAGATGGCGGAGCTGCGCTTGAAGCAGTCGAACCTCGTCGGTCCTGCGGGATACATCTCGCTTGAGGACGGCGCGGCGACCGGGTTCGTCCAGCGCGGCGCGGCAGGCGCGTCGGAACGCTCGTCGTTCGTCGAGATGGGGGGGCGCGGCGTCGAGTCGAACGAGTCGCGCGTCACCGAGACCTCCGTGCGCGGGCTGTGGCAGCAGTACCGCAGGCACATGGGATTCTGAACGGATGGACGCAGCGCTGCAGCTCGCGGTGGAGAATCTCCTCGCCCGCTACGTCCACGCCATCGACGACGACCGGCTGGAAGACTGGCCGGGGTTCTTTGTGGAAAAGGGCTGCTACCGCATCACCACCGCGGAGAACCACGAGCGCGGCCTGCCGCTGTCCATCATCTACGCCGACTCGCGCGCGATGCTCGCCGACCGTGTCTCGGCCCTGCGCCACGCAAACATCTACGAGGCGCAGCGTTACCGGCACACGGTTTCCTCGACGCTCATCGAGCGGATAGACGCACACAGCGCGCGCGCAACCTCAAACTTCCAGGTCGTTCGCATCATGCACACCGGCGAGTCTGTGCTCTTCGCGGGTGGCCGCTATCTCGACAGGATTCGCCTCGACGGGAAAGACCTGCGGTTCGAGGAAAAAATCGTCGTCATCGACAGCCGCAGCGTCGACACGCTTCTGGCTATTCCTCTTTAGTCCCGGCGCTGTACCGGAAGCGGATGGCGCGGGAACCTCTGCTCAGTCACGGGGTTGTTCTTCCCGTCGGAGCCCCCATCTGACAACTGGTCGGGCTGCTGGGAATGTCTCCCGGCGAGCTCTTCCAAGGGACTTGCATGACATATCGCGATCCACGGTCATGGGTATGGGCCGAAGCGCTGGAGCTGCTTCGAGGGGCGGAGCAGCTGCAGCGCAGGTTCTTCCAGATCGGTGCCGCCGGGGCACCGGGCTGGGAGCCGCCTGTCGACCTGTACGAGACGGCGGATGGTCTTACGCTCAGCGTCGCCCTTCCCGGCGTCGCGGCGGAGGAACTCGAGGTCTCCCTCGAATCCGGGACGATCGTTGTTCGCGGCGAGCGTCCCTTTCCGGTTGAGTATCAGCGCGCCATCATTTACAGACTCGAAATTCCCTATGGCCGCTTCGAGCGCCGCATCGCCCTGCCCGCCGGCCAGTACCAGCTCGTCGATCGGCGCCTTGCGAACGGCTGTTTGACGCTCGATTTGCGAAGGATGGGGTGACGATATGAACTTGGATCTCGACAGCAGGGACCGGAATCCGCCGGGCGAAAAGGCGAGCGCCCCTGCGTCCCGGTCGGCAACTGACGGGACGGTCGCGCTTCCGGAGGACGCGCTCATCATTCTACCCGTGCGCAAGATGGTGCTCTTCCCCGGCATGATCCTGCCTATCGCGCTCGGCCGCGAAGCCTCGATCGCCGCCGCTCAAGCAGCCGCGAAGGCGAAGCGCCCGGTCGGCGTCCTCTTGCAGCGGAACCCGGAAACCGAGAAGCCCGGGCCGGACGAGCTTTCCCTCGTTGGCACGGTCGCCAACATCGTGCGCTACGTTACTACGCCCGACGGCACGCATCACGTCATTTGCCAGGGGCAGCAGCGCTTCCGCGTGGTCGAGTATCTCGAGGGCTACCCGTTCATGGTGGCGCGCATCGGGCGCATCGAAGAGCTCGAGGCCGCCGGCAACGAGATCGAAGCGCGATTCGTGCAGTTGAAGGAGCGAGCGCTCCAGGTCTTGGAGCTCCTCCCGCAGACTCCGCAGGAGCTGGTCGCAGCCATCCAGGGCATGTCCTCGCCCGGGGCCCTCGCCGACCTCGTCGCCGGCGTCATGGACATCGAGGTCGCGGAGAAGCAGGTGCTGCTCGAGACAGTGGACCTGCAAAAGCGCCTGGACGGCGTGCTCGAGCACCTCGCGCACCGGCTGCAGGTGCTCAAGCTCTCTCGCGAGATCGACGAGCGCACCAAAACGAGCCTCGACGAGACCCAGCGCAAGTACCTGCTGCGCGAGCAAATGAAATCGATCCAGAAGGAGCTGGGTGAAGGCGACGGGAGCCAAGCCGCGGAGCTCGAGGAGCTCAGGAAGGCGATCGCAGAAGCCGGCATGCTCGAGGAAGTCGAGAGACAGGCCGTGAAGGAACTGAAGCGCTTGGAGCGCATGTCGGACGCCTCGGGCGAGTACTCGATGGTGCGCACCTATCTCGACTGGCTGATCGAATTGCCGTGGAAGAGCCCCGAGCCCGACGCGATCGACATGGCCGAGGCGCGGCGCATTCTCGACGCGGACCATTTCGGCCTCGAGCAAGTGAAGAAGCGCATCCTCGAATACCTCGCGGTGCGCAAGCTCAACCCGGAAGGTCACGGGCCGATCCTGTGCTTCGTCGGCCCGCCCGGGGTCGGCAAGACCTCGCTCGGGCAGAGCGTCGCCAAGGCCCTCGGGCGCAAGTTCGTGCGCGTCTCGCTCGGTGGCGTGCACGACGAGGCCGAGATACGCGGGCACCGGCGTACCTACATCGGCGCGCTGCCCGGCAACATCATCCAGGCGCTGAAGAAAGCCGGGACGCGCGGCTGCGTGATGATGCTCGACGAGATCGACAAGCTCGGCGCGGGCTTCCATGGAGACCCGTCGTCAGCGCTCCTCGAAGTGCTCGATCCGGCGCAGAACAACAGCTTCCGCGACAACTACCTCGCGGTGCCCTACGATCTTTCGCGCGTGCTCTTTATCACGACGGCGAACGTGCTCGACACGATTCCCGGGCCATTGCGGGATCGCGTGGAGATCATCCAGCTGCCAGGCTACACGCAGGAGGAAAAGCGCGAGATCGCGCGCCGCTATCTCTTGGCGCGCCAGTTCAAGGAAAACGGCCTCAAGCCCGAGCAGTTCGAGATCACCGACGCGGCGCTCACCGCCATCATCCGCGATTACACGCGCGAGGCGGGCGTACGGTCGCTCGAGCGCCAGATCGGCGCGGTATGCCGGCGCGCCGCGGTGCGGATCGCCGAGGGCGCGGTGCAGACCGTGAAGGTCGACGAGAAGGACCTCGCGGGGATCCTCGGACCGACGAAGTTCGAGAACGAAGTGGCGCTGCGCACGGCCATGCCAGGCGTCGCCACGGGACTTGCGTGGACGCCTGTAGGCGGCGACATCCTGTTCGTCGAGGCGAGCCGCACGCCGGGAAGCGGAAAACTGATCCTCACCGGGCAACTCGGCGACGTGATGAAGGAGTCCGCGCAGGCCGCGCTGACGCTGGTGAAATCGCGCGCGGCTTCGCTCGGCGTCGATGTGGCCGCCTTCGAGAAAACCGACGTGCACGTCCACGTGCCGGCGGGCGCGATCCCGAAGGACGGTCCGAGCGCTGGCGTCGCAATGTTCACCGCGCTCGCGTCGCTCTTCACCGAGCGCGCCGTGCGCGCCGACACCGCGATGACCGGCGAGATCAGCCTGCGCGGTCTCGTGCTTCCCGTGGGCGGGATCAAGGAAAAAGTGCTTGCCGCCATGCGCGCTGGGGTCCGCCGCGTGATGCTGCCCGCGCGCAACCGCAAGGACCTTGAGGAAGTCCCGGCCGAAGCGAAGGAAAAAATCGATTTCGTGTTCCTGCAGGACGTCGACGAGGCGGTACGCGCAGTGCTCGAACCGCGCCGGGAATCAAGGGAGACAGGCTAACTCAGGACCTGGAGCCGATCGACGAGAGTCCCGGGGTCCTTTCCATCCAGCGCCTGCTCGCGAGATCGATGATTTTTCCGTCCCCGGACGCCACGGGATTCCGCTGCCTGCCCACCCATTCGACGATCGGCATGAATTCCGCACACTCCGCGGCCGCAGTGGGGGTCATTTCGAAAATCCCGATACCCGCCTCTGCGGCTTTGACGTACACGTCCGAATCGCTGATCCGAGTCAGGAATGGCAAACCGAGCGAATTGAGAAACCGTTCGAGCGGTTGATACACCGGCATCGAGCTGCGGACCCGGTTCGCAACCACCGCCACCTGGATGTTGCGAGTGCGGATCCTGCCTACGAGGAGGAGGTCCCTGACGAAATTTGCCGTGGCGTGAATGTCGATCGCCGACGGTGCAACCGGGATGATGATGCCGTCGGCTCTGCTCAGCATTTCCTGCAGGAGCAGACCCGAGGTGCCCGCGGGGGCATCGATTATGAGCTGCTGCGTGTCGGCCGGCACGTGCATCTCAACGCTGCGGATGCGGCCGCCTTTCTGAGGCGCGGCATTGGCCCCGTGGATTCTCGCCCCGGGGAAGGTGCGGGCCCGCAGCCAATGCAGGCTCGACCCCTGCGGGTCGTAGTCCATGATGGTACTCGGTATGTCCCGGGTCGCGAAGTAACTGGCGAGGTTGGTCGTGATGGTGGTCTTTCCGGACCCGCCCTTTGAATTGATTACCAGCGTGGCGTTCATTCTCATGACCTGCTCCCCATTCTCACACCCACGAACTGCACGCTAAGCCTATGCCAAAGTCATGCTCCCGCTAATTAACTAATTCACAGGAGATGAGCGAAAGAGACGCAAATTCCCTTGCGAGTCGGGGTCGCGGGCTTGCGTCCTTGACAAGGCGGTGCACTCTGACGACTATTCGCGCGTTAACTGGCCGGTGGCGACCTTTTTTTGAGGAACCCGGCTCGGCTGATCGGCCCCAACGATATGTTCTCGAGATTTTTTTACGCTGATCTTCCTTCCCGCCTAAGCTGGGCGGCGTCGCGCTGGTGGTACGACCTGCGCGTGTCTTGGTACGCCCGGGACAAGGAGCCCTGGGTGTTTGCTTTGGTCCTCGGCCTGATCGCCACGATCTTCGTCCTTGCGCTGCAGGCGGTCTACGCGCGTCAAGACCACAGGCGAAATCTGGCCTGCCTTGCGCGGAACGTGTATTTCGAAGCCCGAGGCGAGCCTGCCGCCGGTCAATACGCGGTGGCGGAAGTCACGATGAATCGAAAGACCTCGGGCCGCTATCCAGATACGGTTTGCGGCGTGGTCTACCAGAAAAACTGGGATCCACTCCGAAAGCGCTATGTGGGCGCCTTTTCGTGGACTGAGTTCGATTCACTGCCGACCCCGACGGGGGAGGACTGGCTGCGTGCCTGGGAAGTGGCCGAAGCGGTCTACTATGAGCGCGAGGCGCCCGTGCTTGAGGGCGCAATGTTCTTTCATGCGACCTACATCAGGCCCGACTGGGCGAGAAGCAAACGGCCGATTGCCCGAATCGGCGGGCACGTCTTCTACAAGTAGGACTGAGTTTCTCTAAGCCGTTTCTTCCATTCCCGGCAGCCACATCAGGTCTGTCACGAAGGGAAACGCCGGTCGCGGTTGCCCACCATGCCGCGGAACGCGAGGGGCAATCCGAGACAGTGCTGAAGGTTCGACTGGCTTTCGGCGCATTCAACATTCCAGTCGGGAGAAAAGGCGCCCCTACTGGTCTACTCGCCCTGCCCGTGCAGGTATCTCATTGAATGTCAAAGCCTTTCATTCCTGGCCCGGTTCATGCGTTGGATAACGTCGTGCGGCGCCACGCGAGCAAAGCATAGCGCGATAAGCCGACAGTTTTGATGAACCGCCAACATAGGAGATTCGATCATGCGTGCAGCGATTGTTCTGGCAGGTACCCTGCTGTTTTTTTCCTCTGCCCTTTTGGCTGATTCGACGGGCGGCGTGGCATCGAAGCCCATCCTCCTGGCCGTGGCCAATGTTTCCTCGAGCCAGGGAACCGTTGAAATGAAGGCGGCACGAGTCTCCGAAATCGAAACACAGGTATCGGAAGGTAGTCTGGAAGAGTTCGGCGCGACGGGTTTGCCGCAGCTCCTGGTCGCAACCACGGTCTCAACGAGCCGGACGGCAGGAAAAACGGCCCGCGTTTCGAAGGAAGCCCAAATGCCGGAGGGCAGCCTGGAAAAGTTCAACGCCACTGGCTTGGCGGAGTAAATAGCGCGCACGCATTATCCGTCGCGAACCGCGTTCCGCGACTCCGGGCCCGGAAGTCCGCCTTCCGGGCTCTTTTTATTTTCAACGGGCGCACCTCAGGGCGCCCAGATGGGCGATCATTCCGGTTTCACACCCGCCGCGCGGATGATGTTCCGCCAGCGCTCGGTGTCTTGCTTCCTGATCGCTGTCATCTCGGCGGGGGTGCTCCCGATCCGTTCGGCAGATAATGCATCGAGGCGCTTCGCGACATCGGGCTCCTTAAGTATTTCTGCGATCGCGGCGGAAAGCTTGACGGCAATGGTCGTGGGCGTCCTCGGCGGGGCCGAAACGCTGAACCACGCGATCGAGACGAATCCCGGATAGAACTCCGCCATCGCCGGCACTTCCGGAAGCGAAGGCACGCGTCGCTCGCTGCCAACCGCGAGCGCCCTGAGCTTGCCCGCGCGCACGTGCTGCAGCGTCACCCCGAGATTGTCGAACATCATCTCCACTTCGCCCGCGAGCAGCGCGGCGAGCCCGGGCGCCGTCCCTTTGTAGGGTATATGCGTGATCCTCAGGTTCCCGGCTGCAGTCTTGAACATCTCGGTGGTGAGCGAATAATCAAAGAACAAACCCTGGGAGGCATAGTTGAACTTGTCCGGGTTCGCGTGCACGAGCGCGACGAACTCCTGGAGGGTGCCGGCCGGGACCTTTGCCGCGTTGACGAGCAGCACGCTCGGGATCGCCGCCATCACCGTCACCGGAACGAACCGAGCAGGGTCGTAGGGGAGCTTTGCATACAGGCTGGGATTGATCACCAGCGGGGCAGGGGGCGTCGCGAGCAGGGTGTAACCGTCGGGCTCGGCGCGCGCCACCGCCTCCGTGCCGATGTTCCCGGAAGCCCCGACCCGATTTTCCACGACTACGGGCTGCCCCCAGCGCACGGCGAGCCTCTCGCCCACCATGCGCGGCAGCGCATCGGCGGCCCCGCCGGCAGGAAAAGGGACGATGACGCGGATCGGGCGGCTCGGATATCCGGGCGCGGGATCCAGCGCCCACGCGGACGCGACAACGAACAGGCTCGCGAGCCATGCGCACCGCCACGAGTTCATGCGTCCTCCGCCGCCAAATCGCCCCGATCGCCATGATAGGATACTTTCCGCGGTGAACTCACAGGGGGAGGTGCACGATGTCCGCTTCGGAAAACAACAGCGTTCCCGGAACGCTCTGCGGCTGCTCCTCGCCGCGGCGCGGATTCTTGAGCAGGCTCGCGGCGTTGGGTGCCGCCGCCCTTCTTCCCGGCGAGTCCCTGGCGCAGGAAGCGAAGAAATCCGCAGCGCGTAGCAAACCGTACCGCATCGACGTCCACCACCATCTCATTTATCCCGGCTATCTCGATGAAATCGCCGGCAGCCGCGCGGGCTCGCCGGTGAAGTGGTCACCGGCCATGTCGATCGAGGAGATGGATAAGAGCGGTATTGCCTTGTCGATGATGTCGCTCGTGCAGCCGAGCGCCTCCGCAGGTGACTTGGAAAAGCGCCGCAGCATCGCGCGCCAGAGCAATGACTATGCGGCGCGGCTCGTGCACGACCACCCGGGTCGTTTCGGCAACTTCGCCACGCTGCCGCTGCCCGATGTCGAAGGGAGCCTGAAGGAAATCGAGTACGCACTCGATGTGCTCAAGGCCGAAGGCCTGGGCCTCATGACGAGCTACCAGGATAAATACCTCGGCGACCCCGCCTTTGCGCCGGTGTGGGAAGAGCTCAATCGCCGCAAGGCGGCGGTTTACACCCATCCGCTCTCGCCCGATTGCTGCAGGAACATCAAGAGCGATGTGCCGCCCTCGGCGATCGAGTACGCGACCGATACGACCCGAACCATCGCGAGCCTCGCGTTCAGCGGCACTGCGGCGCGCTATCCTGACATCCGCTGGATCTTTTCCCACAGCGGCGGCACCGCGCCGTTCCTCATCAGCCGTTTCACGCGCCTGGAAGCCGAAATGAAGGAAAAGGCCGCTCAGCGCATGCCCAAGGGCGTCATGTACGAACTGAAGAAGTTCTACTACGACACGGCCCAGGGCAACCACGCGGGCGCGCTTGCGGCGCTGATGAAGATCGTCAGGCCTTCGCAAGTGCTCTTCGGTACCGATTTTCCTTTCCGCGACGGGGCCGAGGAGATCGGCGGTCTCGCGGCCTATCGCTTCTCGCCGAAGGATCTGCGCGCAATCGAGCGCGACAACGTGCTGAAACTGCTGCCGACGCTGAAGGCGTAGACGTTCCGTTATGGATCGTACCCGGCGCCTTTGAGAAACCGCGCCCGGTCCCCGGGGTTGAGGTTCTCGGCGAGCTGTCGGTAGTAGCTTCTCAGGTCGCTCGCTTGCCCCGGGGTTTTCTTCGCGACCACTTTGGCAATCGGTCCAAGGTAGCGCGCGAGCAGGCTCGCCGCCTTTTCGATCTCGCCGGGATCGATCGGCCTGTTCGAAAGGCGGTCCGGCGCCGCTTCGGGTTGCGCGATCGCGAAAACTCTCTCGAGCGTCGCCGCGGTGAACGCCTTTCCGTCCCGCTCCGACGGAACGCTCGCGGCGAGAAGGCGCACGAGGGTAGGGCCATCGGTGGTGGTCTTCGCCGATCTCTTGACGAGCACTTTCGCCATCGGGCCGACATAGGGTGCGAGCAGCTCCTCGAGCGCACGCAACTGCGCCGGCTCCCATCCCGGAGGTGGGGAAGTCGTGTCCCGCCGGTCTTGGTGAATGATTGTCGGGAGGATCGTTGCCTCGGTCGAGACCGCCACACCGCCTCGGGTCTCGAAGGCCTTGGCGAGTGCCGCCGCGAATTCGCGGGCGCTTGCGTAGCGGTCCTCCGCCTTCTTCGCGAGCGCCTTGCCGAGGATTGCATCGAAGACTTCGGGAACGCCCTGGGGATTGATCTCCGAGGGATTGCGGTGGGGTTCGTGGCATATCTTGTACCCGACGATCTCGGTCGGGCCTTCGAACGGCTTCACGCCGGTGAGCAGCTCGTAGAGGACGACACCGCAGGAAAAGATGTCGCTGCGCCGGTCAACCTGCTGCCCTGCATATTGCTCCGGTGACATGTACGCGGGCGTGCCCATGATGGAGCCGACCTGGGTGAGGTTGGAGCGGTCGATCCGGGCAATTCCGAAGTCCGCAAGCTTCAGACGGCCGTCCGGCGTCATGATGATGTTCTGGGGCTTGATATCGCGGTGGACTACGCCGTGTTCGTGGGCGTACTCGAGGGCGTCCAGCAACCGGCTCATGATGCTCATCACGTCCTGCAGGCCAAAGCGCTCCTGCCGGGCAAGAAAGTCCCGCAGGCCGCGGCCCTGAACATACTCCATCGCGATATAGGCGAGCTGCTTGTTCTCGCCGTATTCGTAGATGCCGACGATCGCGGGGTGGTTGAGGCGACCCGAGGCGAGCGCCTCGTTCTTGAATCTCGCAATGATCTGCTCGGCGAGTTTTTCGTCCACCAGCTCCTTGCGTACGGTCTTCAGCGCGACATGGCGCTCGAGCACGGGGTCGTATCCCTTGTAGACGATCCCCATCGCCCCCTTGCCGATGACTTCGACGACTTTGTACTTGCCGAGTTGCTTTAGAACTGCCACTAGTCTCCGGGACCGCCGTTACAGCGGCCGTCACTCCCCGAGCATCTTCATCGCTTGCACCAGGCTCGTTCGCATGCGGTTGAACGACCCGGCGAGAATCGCGATCTCATCTTTGCCCTTGCTCGTGAATTCCGGGGCATCGAGATTACCGAGACTTACTTCGTCTGCGATCCGCGACAGCCGGGTGACGGGACGGATCACGATGGCATGGAGCATGAGGTTGAGGGCGACGAAGATGAAGGCGAAGACCCCGGTGAGCGAGATCATGAAAACCTTGAAGGTGTCATTAGCGCGCTTGATAGGCAAGGTCATGGGGACGGAGACGATCTGTGCGCCGACCACCTCGTTCAGCTTCCACCCGAATCCATTCGCCGGACCGTAGAGTTCGATCATGGTCTTCGGAGCCGTGTCGACGGTGCTATGGCAGTACAGGCAGGCGGCGTCCTTGATCTGCAGGGGTCGGGCCATGTACAGGGCGCGGCCGGTCGGCGTGTCGCGCTCGCCTATGATCTCGGCGCGGTCCGGCGCCTGGCGGAACTGGTTCACGACATCGGTTTCCCAGTCGGTGGCGCGGTTGCGAGGATTGGTTGGATTGAGCGTTGCTTCCTTGTAATCGTAATCGGCAAATTTCTTGCGCAGGTCGCTGAACTGCTCGTTGGCGGCGAAAGCGGGAACCGACTGCGGCAGGAACTGGTACTTCATCTGCGTCTCGAGCAGCGGGCGTACCTGCTTGGAAGTGTAGCCGCGGGTCGCGAGCGCCGATTCCATCATGATGCGGGCGTGCTGGAGCACCTCGTCACGCGCGTTCTGCCGCAGCAGGTCGAGCGATACATACGCGGCGATGGCCAGGCCGACCAGGAAAATTGCCAGAAACACGATGTTGAACTTGACGATCAGTCTCATGACCGTTTTCTCCTATTGTTGCTTGCCGGACTGCGCGCTCTTCGGGTTGTTCGGGCCCTTCGGTGCGTACTTTTCCGGGAACAGCACCTTGTCCCATTCCGGGTGTTCCCGGAGATTCTCGATCAGCTTGCGGCGAAACTCGGAATCCTT
>Ga0137384_10001986_pt1 | contig 16197 bp, 18 predicted proteins | sample SagtaG_2_FD_104922 | JGI IMG/M metagenome (GOLD analysis project Ga0137384, IMG submission 104922) | Vadose zone soil microbial communities from Sagehorn Ranch, Mendocino, California, USA - Sage2_R_60_16 metaG | ecosystem: Environmental > Terrestrial > Soil > Vadose zone | place: USA... | reverse complement strand
CTAAGTTGCTTTGTGACGCTTTCGGCCGATTCTCCTTCAATGAGTCCCCACCTCGAATACTGCAAACCAGCTGCGTAGTCTGGGATGCGAACTCCATCCTGGTAAAGCCAAATCTGCCATCGCCGAAGCAGCAATTTCCCAACGCGCAAGAGAGCTAACAACCAACAATTGGGACATCGATGAACACCTTGCAGTTCGGGACGCCGCGTTTAACTTGCACGTATTGAAGGGCCAACAACCAATAGAAATTTCTTCTCGTCTTGACTTGAAATCCTGAAATCCCGAGATGGCGAGCGTCCGGGAACAAAGATTGACCCGGTCGCCGGACTTGACCGCGATTGCGCGATAGCCGTCTAGCTTGATTTCTTCTGTGGCGTTAGGCGTTATGTGGCGCTGAGGATGCGGGGCTAGCGAGGAAGACGCACCGAACCGCCACCGATGTCACATAATTCCCATCAGAAGATCTGGCTGAGGGGAAGTCCGGGTATGCCCTGATCGGCAAACCCTCCCCAATTGGGTTCTCTCCGGTTTGCCTGTGATCCGGGCGCAATGCGTCGATACCAGAGTTAACCGTAGCCAACGTGGAGATACCCCCTGCTGTGTCTATCGCGAGCAATTCAGCAGCGATCGGATCTCGGAGTACGAATCTGATGAAATGATTTGTCCGTTACTCCCATCCGAACAGGCCATTTTCGAAGTCGAAAGACACCCTGCGGAATCCCATCTTTGCAAATCCCAAGAGACCATCGAAATCATTTTGTGGGTCGGAGTCTATATCGGCGATGGCAACGTTACGCGCACCGAGATTGTCTTTGCCGAGCAACACGCCTGCGCGAAGCCATCGTACGCGGGTCATCCCGCCGGGACTGGATATTGAAACATTCGAATCGAAATGGACCTGCTGCTGAGTTGTCTGCAGACGGTTGCGATAGACAAGCAGTCCCCAGGTCCCCGAATCGACCAACAATCGCACCGCTTGTCCGTCGATCATCGCCTTGACCGTAAGAAACGGCTCCTGCGTTTCAAACCGGACTGTTTTTTCACTTGCCGCAATGGGCCCAAAGACAATCTTCTTCCTCCGGTAATCAATCGTAAAGCTGCCGCTGCTCAAGATGTCGAGACCGGCAATTCCCTCCAAGGAAATACGCAGGCTCCGCTCCATGAAGCTAAGGTCGTGTACCACGACTCCGATAAAGCTAGCGGCCAACTGACCAATCTGGATACTAGGCAAGATGAGGCTCTGAGTCTGAATTGTCCCGTTCAGCGTTTGCAGCGATTCCGTTTTGCCCCGCAGTTTCAGTCGGTCGGCCAATTCCTGGCTGATGGCACTCGGGCTCGTGCCAGTATCGAGGATCATGTTCACATTCTTGACCGTTCCGATGGTTGCTTTCACGATGATCAGATTGCCGTTGTAGAGTTGGAACGGAATCTCGGCCTTGGTCGCAGATTGGTCTTCGGCACCCTCTCTGGGTCTTGGCGAGGATGATGCAACGCATAAAAAGCCGGGGAAGCCTACCAGAAGTGCAACCTGGCCCAGCAGCATCCCGAGCCTCAGGCAGAGCCGCTGCCTGGTTCCTATGGTCATGTCGTCCTCCTCCGCGGGTTGCGCGGCGAGGAGGACGTTGGGCTTTGCGTGCAGCTACCTCAATGCATGGGAACTCTATCCGGGTAAGTGAAAGATGGAATGAAACTCAGGAGATAACTCGTTGGAACTAGAGAGGCTGGAAGACCATGTCAACTAGCCAGTGTCTAGCCTAGAGACTTGTTTAATCGGAGAAGGGTGCTAGACTGACGCCACTTGAGGCCCCACGCCTGTGGCAGAAGCAGCCACCACGTCCGCTGTCGTTCGTTTCGGCGTTTTCGAAGTTGACCTTCGCGCGGGAGAACTGCGCAAAAATGGCTCCAAGCTAAAACTTGCCGGCCAACCCTTCCAAGTCTTGGCCATCCTGCTGGAGCGCCCTGGCAAACTGGTGACTCGGGAAGAGTTGCAGAAGCGCCTGTGGCCGGACACGTTTGTCGATGTCGATCACAACCTAAACACTGCCATCAACAAGATTCGCGAGGTGCTGGGCGACGCGGCGGAGAATCCGAGGTTCGTTGAAACGCTCCCGCGCCGCGGCTACCGATTCATCGCGCAGGTGGACGGCGACGGCAATGGCACCAAGCCGAATACGATCACGACGACCGATACCGCTGTGCCACGGCGATGGCGGATTCTGGGCGCGGCACTTCTCTTCGGTGCGTTGGCGCTGATGGGTGTCGCCGGGTGGCTCACCTACAAGGAGCGGCCAGTTCCGACATCATTAACTCAGCGTGCGCTGACTCGAATTACCTTTGACGACGGCCTGCAGATCGGAGCGACCTGGTCGCCCGATGGCCGCTACATCGCTTACAGCTCCGATCGTGGCGGAAAATTCGACATCTGGGTGCAGCAAGTCAGCGGCGGCGACCCTGTCCAAGTCACGAAAGGTCCAGGTCACCATTGGCAGCCGGATTGGTCACCCGATGGGAAATATATTGCCTATCGTTCCGAGGAGGGCGAAGAGGGCTTATATATCGTGCCTGCGTTGGGCGGAGAAGGACTGGAACTCAAGATTTCATCGTTTGGATATTTTCCACGCTGGTCGCCAGACAGTTCCCAAATATTGTTTCAAACGCATTTTGGGCCGATCGATGACATCAATAAATTCTACGTGGCTCATCTTGGCGGCGGCCCACCGAGCGAAGTTTTAGCCGAGTTCCTAGCACAGCACAAACTGTGGCCGGCTGCAGCCGTTTGGCACCCAGACGGAAAGCGACTGTCGGTCTGGGTCTCGTCGTTGGCCAGATCTCAGACGCTCAGCTCGGATGCTGCGCCCAGCCCGAGCATCTGGACGGTGCCCATTTCAGGGGGCGAAGCCATCAAAATGGAGATCGCCCCTGCAATCAAGAACGAACTTGCTGAAGCAGCTAATGGAATAGTAGGCGGAGAAAACCAGGGCGATTTTTCTTTTGCATGGTCACCTTCGGGCAAGGCCCTGTATTTCGAGTGTGGCTACAGAGGAGCGATTAACATTTGGAAGATGACCATCGAACCGGAGACATTGCGGGCAACCGCGGTAGAGCGACTGACCACCGGACCTGGACCTGATAGAAGTTTGGCGGTCTCAAGCGATGGCCGACGATTGGCCTTCACTGCGAAATCACAACAGATCCGGAATTGGCTCTTCCCGTTCGATGCCACGACCGGCCGCATCAGCGACAAGGGCCAAGCGATAACGGCCGCCGGGAGGACCGCCTTGTTTCCAAACCTGTCGCGCGACGGCAGGCGGGTGGCTTTTTCGGTGCTCCGCGCTGGGATCTGGAACCTGTGGGAGAAATCACTCGTGGATGGACGCGAGGTTCCGATTGTCGCCGACGAATATGACCGCGCAGGGCCAGAGTGGTCTCCCGACGGTATGCAGCTCGTGTACTCGCGTCAGAAATCCAGCGCAGCAACGCCTGACCGGCTGATGATTTGGTCCAGTCAAACCCATAGTGAAGAGCCGCTTACCACATTGAGCGAAACCCAACGGTATCCGTACGACTGGTCCCCCGATGGCGCGTGGCTGCTGGTGTCACAAACGAAGGGGGTTTGGCTGCTACCTGTGGCGGCGGCACCGCATGCGGAAACCGCGGCGCGGGAGATTATTTCGGATCCAAAGTACGTTCTTTACCAACCACACTTCTCGCCTGACGGTCGATGGATCGTGTTCGAGGCCGTGGCAAACGCACCGACTATCGTGGAATCAGCGCTTTACGTGGTACCCGCGGCAGGTGGTGCGTGGACGCGGATTACCGACGGTAAGCACTGGGACGATAAGCCTCGCTGGTCTCCCGATGGGAAAACGATTTACTTCGTTTCGGGACGCGGTGGTCTTTTCAATGTGTGGGGGATTCACTTCGACCCAAGCGAAGGAAAGCGAGCTGGGAAACCCTTCCGCGTTTCCACGTTTGGAGGGAGCGGCTTAACGATCCCACGATGGATACCGCCAGTCGAGCTTTCTCTCAACCAGGATAAGCTGGTGCTGACGATGGCGGAAGTGTCAGGTGGTATTTGGGTGCTGGATAATCTTGAGCGGTAGGAAGCCGAACAGCTAAGTTGAATCGATTCATCGTGCGAACCAGACATCCCGCCATCAACTAACATCTCCCTGGAAGGCGCACTAGCGGCATCGAAGATGCCGAGATCCTCAGGCGAGAAGGTGAGGTATCCATGCATAAGACTTTATCCGACGTGCTGAGCAGTACTTTGAAGCCGCTTTGTCCGCGCGATAGCCATGCGATGCATTACGAAGCGAAAGGAATTCACTGGAAAAACGATTCAGGAGATACGGAGTCCATGCCTTCCTATCATTGTGGCTACATAGGTTGCAGTGTGCGCTACACCCATGAACAGGGCTATTTCACGGTAGTTAAAACTCCAGAACAACCCTATTTTGTCGAAGAACCCGCAACCAATCTCCTACAATGCCCGCGACATGGCGCCTGGTTGTATCGTTGCCGGAATGAAAAGGAAGACCATTTTCATTGGCGCTGTGGCGTCGAAGGCTGCCAGCACACCCACGCTGACGTACCCGGCGTGTGGCTCCGCGAGTGAATTCTACATGCCGGAAGAGATTCCTCTCACCCGGAAGAGATTTCTCTCACGTGGGGGTTATGGGTGTGAGTGCGTCATTTTTGGGCCAAGTTAGCTGATCGCGAGCACATTTGAAAGTTTGGTTTAAGAGGTGTAGCCTAAAACTAGAGTAAATCGCTCTTATTTAGGAGGCCTGGAAGCTGATGTTTAGAATCGACAAGCTAACGGATTACGGACTCCTTCTGTTGACATGCATTGTGCGCAGTCGGGGCGTTTCCCTACGCACTGCACGGGATCTTGCTCTGGAATCCGGCCTGCCCCTGCCGACCGTAAGTCGGCTTCTGCAGGATTTGCTCAAAGGTGGACTGCTGGTTTCGCAGCGCGGGATCAAAGGTGGCTATGCATTGGCGAAGAAGCCACACGAGATCTCCATCGGCGGCGTAATTGCGGCGCTTGAAGGGCCGATTGCCCTCACCGTCTGCAGTTCGGGTGTCGCGGGTCTGTGCGACCTGGAGTCAAGCTGCGCCATCAAAAAGAATCAGCGCGTTATCAGCGAAGCCATTCGCGGCGTGCTGGAGCGGCTGACGCTGGCGGATTTGGCGCAGCCACTTCGGCTAATGACGATCGAAGACGCGCGTGGAAGATCCCTGCCCGTAATCAGCGCCATGCCCGGGAGAACGCAATGAGCGCAAACACAAAGACAATTCGGGAGCTGGCGGAACGCGAATACCAATGGGGCTTTGTCACCAAGATTGGCGAAGAACGCGTTCCGCCAGGGCTCAGCGAGGACGTGATACGGCTTATTTCCGCAAAGAAAGACGAACCTGAATTCATGCTCGATTGGAGATTGAAAGCCTATCGCCATTGGGCATCGCTTGAAAAAGCGCAAGCCGAGCCAAAATGGGCGAACATCAAGTATCCTCCGATCGACTATCAAAGCATCGTTTATTATTCGGCGCCGCAGAACAGGCCTGGCCTGAAGACTCTCGACGAGTTGGACCCGGAGATTCTAAGCACGTACGAGAAATTGGGCATTCCGCTTGAGGAACAGAAGCGTCTGGCCGGTGTTGCCGTTGACGCGGTGTTCGACAGCGTTTCTGTAGCCACCACGTTCAAGGAGAAGCTGGCGGAGTTGGGTGTTATTTTCTGTTCCTTTTCGGAAGCCGCCCAGAAGCATCCAGAGCTCGTTCGAAAATACCTGGGCACGGTCGTGCCCTACACGGACAACTTTTTCGCTTCGTTGAACGCTGCCGTATTCACTGACGGCTCATTCGTCTATGTGCCGAAGGGCGTTCGGTGCCCGATGGAGCTCTCGACGTACTTTCGCATCAATGCGGCGGACACCGGTCAATTCGAGCGCACGCTGATCATTGCCGACGAAGGCTCTTATGTGAGCTACCTCGAAGGTTGCACCGCGCCGATCCGCGATCAGAATCAATTGCATGCCGCGGTCGTTGAATTGATCGCCCTGGACAATGCACAAATCAAGTACTCGACGGTTCAGAACTGGTATCCCGGCGATAAAGAGGGCAAGGGCGGAATCTATAATTTCGTGACCAAGCGAGGAAAGTGCGCGGGTAGGAATTCCAAAATCTCCTGGACGCAGGTCGAAACCGGGTCCGCCATCACCTGGAAATATCCAAGCTGCATTCTGCAGGGAGAGAATTCCGTGGGTGAGTTTTACTCCGTGGCGCTCACCAACAACTATCAGCAGGCCGACACGGGCACGAAGATGATTCATATCGGGAAAAACACTCGCAGCACGATTGTTGCAAAGGGCATCTCCGCGGGCCACGGACAAAACACCTATCGCGGACTTGTGAAGATTCTGAAGGGCGCGACGGGAGCCCGGAACTATACGCAGTGCGACTCGCTGCTGATAGGTGAGGAGTGCGGCGCGCACACGTTTCCTTATATAGAGGTGAAGAATGCGACCGCCCGGATGGAACACGAGGCCTCGACATCGAAGATCGGCGATGACCAGCTCTTCTATCTCCGGCAGCGCGGCCTGAAGACGGAGGACGCCGTGTCGATGATCGTCAATGGTTTCTGCAAACGGGTGTTTCGCGAGCTGCCAATGGAATTTGCGGTGGAGGCGCAGAAGCTGCTGGGTGTCAGCCTGGAAGGCAGCGTTGGATAGGCGGGGAACAGCATGAGCTTACTCGAAATCAGGAACTTGCATGTGAACGTCGGCGAACGGGAAATACTCAAGGGAATCGACCTTACGGTGGACGCCGGGGAAGTGCATTCAATCATGGGCCCGAACGGCTCGGGCAAAAGCACGCTGGCGCAAGTGTTGGCGCGGCGCGAAAGCTACAACGTAACCGAAGGGCAAATCCTGTATGAGGGCAAAGATCTTCTCGAAATGAAGCCAGAGGATGCGGCTTGCGAAGGCATCTTCATGGCCTTTCAGTATCCAGTGGAAATCCCTGGAATCACGAACGCTTACTTTCTGCGATCCGCTCTGAACGCGATACGGAGGTACCGCGGCCTGGACGAGATGGATGCGATGGATTTTCTCCCTTTGCTTCGAGAGAAGGCAAACCTCCTGGAGATAGACGAGAAACTCATGAACCGGTCGGTGAACGAGTCCTTCTCAGGCGGCGAAAAGAAGCGCAACGAGATCCTGCAAATGGCAGTTCTCGAACCAAGGCTGGCTATCCTGGATGAGACGGACTCGGGCCTCGACATCGACGCGCTACGTGTCGTTGCCCGTGGTGTGAATGCGATGCGCGACCCAGATCGCGCCATGATCGTCGTGACGCACTATCAGCGGCTGTTGAACCACATTGTTCCGGACCGCGTTCACGTCCTGGTGGAAGGCCGGATTGCGTGTTCTGGTGGGCCCGACCTCGCGCTCCAGCTTGAAGAGAAGGGATACAGCTCGATGGAAGCGGTCGCGCGTAGTGCGACTCCGGCCTGACCGAGGAATATGGAGAACCGTCTGTGATCGCCGAGACTCAGCAATTGGCAAATTACCTGCCCGCGTTTAGCAGCTTCCGCAATGAGGCGACAGGAAGAAAATTGCCCTGGCTCGAGAGACTGCGCGAGAACGCTTTCGCACGATTTTGCGAGAAGGGATTTCCGACGACGCGGATCGAGGACTGGCGCTTCACAAGCGTTTCCGCGATCGCGCACGCGGAATTCGAGCTTGCCCGGGATGGCAGTGGGCTGGTTTCGAACACGCAGATTGTACAGCACGGAATGAAGGACACCGCGTGTCGGCTGGTCTTCGTGAACGGCCGCTTTTTGCCGGAGTCCTCGTCCTTCGAAGGTCTGCCCGATGGCTTGGTTGTCCGCAGCCTCGCCAGGCAAATCGCGGAGGCTCCTCAAACGGTTGAGCCATACCTGGGTCGCTATCTGAATATTGAACGCGATCCCTTCTGCGCGCTCAATTCGGCCTTCCTCGAAGACGGCGCCTACATTCACATCCGCCGCGGAGCGATTATTGAGGCGCCGGTCTATCTTCAGTTCGTCTCGGTCGGCAACGGTCGAGCCACGATGAATCATCCACGCAATTTGGTCGTCGCGGAAGACGGCAGCCAGGCTGCTGTCGTGGAAGACTACTTCTCGTTGGGCGACAGCGCCACACTTTCCAATGCCGCGACCGAACTCGTTGCGGGCGACAGCACCGTCGTGTCGCACTACCAGGTCGAGCGCGAGAGTCTCGAAGCGTTCCATATCTCGACGCTACGCATCCAGCAAGGCCGAAGCACAAACGTGGCCTCGCATTCCCTGCTGATCGGCGGAGGGCTGGTGCGGAACAACGTGCATCCGGTTTTGGCGGGCGAAGGCGGCGAATGCCTGATCAACGGCCTTTTCATCGGAAAGGGTAGCCAGCACTTGGACAACTACATGCTCGTCGAACACCGCAGTCCGCATTGCGGGAGCCGCCAATTTTACAACGGGATTTTGGATGATCGGGCGCACGGCGTTTTCCACGGGCGAATCATCGTCCACAAGGAGGCGCAGAAGACCGATGCCAAGCAAACCAATCGGAACCTGCTGCTTTCCGACGATGCGCAAATCGACACGAAGCCACAACTCGAGATTTTGGCTGACGACGTGAAGTGCACGCACGGCGCGACGATCGGTCAGATCGAAGACGAAGCACTATTCTATCTGCGCACGCGCGGCATCGATGAAGTCTCCGCCCGCCAAATACTGCTTCTGGCCTTTGCCAGCGAGTGCACGGAGCGCATGAAAGAGAGCGCCGTTCGCGCCTTCGTGCAGCCGCTCATCGAAAGTCACGTTAGCCAAATGGCGCATATGAGCGGGGAGGCGACAAGTGCCGCGAGGCCCCAGCGGGAGGGAGAACTCCAATGACTGTAGCCGCAAAGCACCAGGCCCTGGACGTCACCACGGCTCAGGCGCCTCTGGGCGCGTACGACCCGCAGAAGATCCGGGCGAATTTTCCGATCTTGTACCAACAGGTGAACGGCAAGCCGCTGGTCTATTTGGACAATGCCGCGACCACGCAGAAGCCGCGTGCTGTGATCGATGCCATCACCCGGTACTACGAGGCGGACAACGCCAATATTCATCGCGGCGTTCATTATCTGTCGCAGCACGCAACGCAGAGGTATGAAAACTCCCGGGAGACCGTGCGGCGGTTTCTAAATGCTGCTGAACCGAGCGAGATCGTCTTTGTTCGCGGGGCCACCGAGGGCATTAATCTCATCGCGCAGACTCTCGGCCGCACTCGCGTCCGGGCTGGCGACGAAGTGTTGATTACCGCCATGGAACACCATTCGAATATCGTTCCGTGGCAAATCCTATGCGAAGAAAAAGGCGCCATGCTTCGCGTGGCACCCATCAATGATGCTGGCGAGCTCATTCTTGACGAATTTGTACGCCTGCTCGGGCCGCGGACGAAGATCGTCGCGGTGCCGCACGTTTCCAATGCTCTCGGCACAATCAATCCGCTGCGGCAAATGGTGGAGCTGGCGCATCGCCACAACGCGGTTGTTGTCGTGGACGGGGCACAAGCGGTGCCGCATCTTGCCGTGGACGTGCGCGCGCTCGATTGCGACTTCTACGTATTCTCCGGTCACAAACTCTACGGTCCGACGGGAATTGGCGTTTTGTACGGCAAGTCCGCACTGCTCAACGCCATGCCTCCCTATCAGGGTGGTGGTGACATGATCCTTTCGGTAACCTTCGAAAAAACCACCTACAACAAGATTCCCCACAAATTTGAAGCGGGCACGCCCGATATTTCCGGTGTAATTGGCCTCGCCGCCGCGATCAACTATGTGAACGAGCTTGGACTCGATCGCATCGAGGCTCACGAACGAGACCTGCTCCGACAAGCCACGGAATCGCTCTCTACCATTCCAGGGATTCGTCTGATCGGCACTGCGAAGGAAAAGGCGAGCGTTTTGTCATTCGTTATGGATGGAATTCATCCCCACGATATCGGAACGATTCTCGATCAAGAAGGGATAGCCATTCGCACCGGTCATCATTGCGCTCAGCCCGTTATGGAGCGCTTCGGTATTCCTGCGACGGCGCGCGCGTCTTTCGCTTTCTACAACACGCGAGAAGAAGTGAACGCCCTGGTCAAAGGAATCGACAGAGTGCGGGAGGTATTTGCCTGATGCCCGATCTACGCGAACTCTATCAGGACGTGATCCTCGAGCACAGCAAGGCTCCGCGCAATTATCGTGAACTTGGCGCCGCGAATCGAAGAGCGGAGGGGTTCAACCCATTATGCGGCGATCGTTACACGGTGTATGTCGACCTGGATGGTGACGCAATACGCGACATCGCTTTTCAAGGGTCGGGATGCGCCATTTCGAAGGCTTCGGCTTCGCTGATGACACAAAGCGTGAAGGGCAAGACACAAGCTGAGGTCGAAGAACTCTTTGGAGAGTTTCATAAGATTGTGACCGGTGAGGCGCCCGCCAGCAACGGCAAGGTACCGGCTGTGGGTAAGTTGTCCGTATTTGCCGGTGTTTCGGCGTACCCAGTTCGCGTCAAATGCGCAACGCTCGCATGGCACACGCTGCGCGCTGCGCTTGCCGGGGAGCACGAATCGGTCTCGACCGAATGAGCTCATGAATCTGGCCAGCAGAAACGAGAATTCCTAATGAGTTCCAGCAAGCCTGTTACGCTCGCTCGCGAGTGCGCCTCCATCGAAATTCCGACCGGAGCACACAAAACGCTGCCCTCAGGCGAAAGGGTGAGAATCATGCAGTCGCGTGGTGGCAGTTATACCGTCGCCAGTGACACTGGTTCTATCTATCGCGTTGACGCCAAGGATGCCGACGCTCTCGGGCTATCCGCTCCGTCTGCCGCGCAATTTCTTCCAACCGGACCGCTAACCGAACAAATGGTGATCGATCAGCTGAAAACAATCTTCGATCCCGAAATACCGGTCAACATCGTAGATCTCGGACTCGTTTATTCCTGCAGAATTGCGCGCAGCGAAGACGGAGGGAACAGAATCGACGTCAGGATGGCGATGACCGCCCCCGGCTGCGGCATGGGTAACGTGCTGCTCGCGGACGTTGAGAGTAAGCTCTCGCGGCTGCCCGATGTGAAGGAAGTTCACGCGGAGGTCGTGTTCGATCCTCCTTGGCATGCTGGTCTCATGTCGGAAGCGGCGAAGCTCCAGCTGGGGTTTGACCTCGGCGGTAGTGACGACTCGTTTCCGATTTTTCAGGGAAAGCGATAGTCCGGTGTCGGAGCTGCGCTGGATTGACTAGAGTCTTCAGAGTATTGCCCGTTTGGCGACACCAAAATACGCTAAGATTTCCGACCCTAAACCTCGAACAGGAGGACCACATGCAAGTTCGCGAAGTTATGAGCAGGGATGTCCTGGTCACATCACCTGACGACACGATTGAAAAAGCAGCCACGCTCATGGGAAAAGTCAACTGTGGGGCGCTTCCTGTCGGCGAAAATGACCGCTTGGTCGGGATGGTCACCGACCGGGATATCACGCTTCGGGCCGTAGCGAAGGGGAACCCGCCCGACCATTGTACGGTGCGTGAAGTCATGTCGCCCGACATCAAGTATGTCTTTGAAGACGAGGCTACAGAAGCAGCGGCAGAAAGCATGAGCAAACTGCAGGTACGTCGCCTCCCGGTGCTGAATCGGCAGAAACGCTTGGTCGGGATTGTGTCCCTTGGCGATCTTGCCTTGAAGCAGAAGGAACCGGCCGCGAATGCACTTCAAGGAATTTCAAAGCCGAATGGCACCATCCTTTAACTGGCGTCGGCGAAGCCAAGTGCCAACTGCCCGACCGTCTGCACAGCCCAGTGTGGCTTGTGAAAGGACGTTTTCATGCACACATACGAATTTACGTTCAAATGCGAACGCTGCGCGAAGGAGCTCACAGAATTCGTGACCTCGCCTGATGTACTCGCAAAGGAAGAGCTGAATCAGATGGAGTTCCACCTTACCTGTCCAAACGCTTCCTGTCGATGGAGTGGAACGCGAACCGGCGCGCACGCAGAAAAGATAAAGGCAGCACTAAAACCGATGTCCGCTTGCGGGTGACAGAGTGGCCTCGCGCATGCAGCTCACGTGGGCTGCGGTTCTGGTTCGGTAGGATCCTGTGGAGGGAAAGGTGGCACGCCAGGTGTGGGCGTTGGTGCGTCGGGATAGGGCGGTTCTTCCGGCGGCAACTCTGGTTGCGGTGGCGGCGGAGGAATGGTTGGATCGGGCGTCGAAGGGCCCGGTGGTATCGAATTCCGCAAGGCGATAAACGGAAAATTCACAAATAATCCCTGCCCTGCCGACTACGCAACTGCCTCAATCTTTCGCACGTGGATCGTGTTACGCGTTGCATCGAGAGTTCCGGTCACCACTACTCTTTGTCCTTCATACTTCTTTGCGGTAGCTTGATCGTCCAGCAGATAGGTGCCGTAGTGCCCGCCGTTAGACGATTCCTCGGGCAATGCGTCCCAATGCGTCCGTTTGGCAACCTGTACGGTCTTCCCGTCTGTGCACAGGAATCCCTGACCGAGGACCGCGACATCTTGTTTCAAGCAGGAACGCACCAAGACGCCATCGCACATGAGATATGACGATTTCTCACGCTTAGTCGAACCAAAAGTATATTCATTCGCTTCACGGCGCGCTGTAGGATCAATTACGCAGCAGAACAATACAGCGGGTCCTGTATGACGTGTGACGGGATCAGACGAACGAAGCCGTTCACAGAAGGGGCAACGTCGCCGTCGTTCGAAAATGAGGGCGAAGTGGATCAGTCTGATTCACTGATTTACTTTCCAGAAGACCATCACGTCTTGTTATGTACCGAGAAGCCGCGCTCCTCCCTGAGAATCCGAAACCACCAGCAAAACAAGATGCGAGAGTTTCGCAAGCAAAACGGCCTGTCCGCGCCGTATTCCTGGTCAGAAGATTGAGACGGGCGCATTACCACAGCTTCAGTGCCACGCCATAGCCGGTAAGCAGTCCATGGAAGAAAGCGCGCCGCACCTTTTCGTTGGAGTCCTTGTAGTGCCGCATCGCGTCATCGAGAGCGCGCAGAAGTTTTTCGCGGCGTACCTGGTGTGCGCCCCCATCTACGAGTTTCTCTATGAGCGCCCCGACAGCTTCATCGTCCGCAATGGTGAATCTGTGTGTGTGGCGAGCCATTCCGACCTCCTTGGCGACACGCTCCGGATTTCAGTGCCGGTGTTCTCTTGGCGATGTGGAATTCTGAAGAAGAGTGGAAACGCATTAGATGTAGCCACGAACACGTCAGACCATAAGGAGCATCTCCGGCCCGCGCTATAAACTCGACAAGAAGTCTTTCCAAGGCGTCGCCAGCAGCGTTTCTGTTGTGGAATGCCCATAACTGCGAATAATCATCGCTGCTCTTTGAATTTCCTCAGGATCCTCGGTCTCGACGACATCCACGACATCGAATCGGCCCAAAGTAGCGAAGCTGTGTTTCCAGATGGTGCCCTTGCATTCTTTCTTGATCTTGGACGACACTGCATCGGCGAGCTTCTTGAACTCACTCGGTTCTTTAAATGCTTCCGGCGAAAATCTGCTAAGGATGACGTACGTGGCCATCTGCGCTGCTCCTGGGAGTTCTGGAGTTCCGCGACCGGGACGAATCCATGCCGGATGCGACACGCAGAATCTCCTTCGCAAACCTCCTTCGCAAACCTAGGTTTGGGTCGTAAGGAATTGCAATCGGTAGATACTGGTAGGCGTCCGGAAAGTCCGCTTTTGTAGTTCGAACCGAAGCGACACGTCAGCAGTTATTGAAAATGGAATTAATGCAATTACCGCATTACCGAGCCAGCTTGCTTCTACAGCATCTACGGGATGTTTCCTATTTCACCGCTCGACCTAGCATTGTTCCTGGAGGCTCAAGTCCAGGTTTTTTGGTGACTGGGCGGTCGGTAAAGTTCATCCTCCCTGCCCGAGGTTTTACTTTTCCCAAGGACATTCAAGGGGAAGCCGCCGCGCAATCTCGCAAAGCGCTCGCGATAAGTCACGACGGATGAATCCATGTTTGCAAAATCACTAACCGGAGAATCTGTTCGGCCCTTTCGAGATCGCTTCGAGGCAGGTAAGCTTTTGGCCACCAGACTTACTCAATACAGCGACCGGACCGACGTGCATGTTTTCGCTTTGCCGCGCGGAGGTCTGCCCGTGGCCTTCGAGATCGCCCAGGCCATTCACGCACCTCTGGATATTTTTCTCGTTCGGAAGCTAGGCGTTCCAGGCCACGAGGAACTTGCCATGGGTGCTATAGCCACTGGCAATGTGCGATTGCTTCAAACCGACATCGTGGAAGCGTTCGGCATTTCTTCGCAGATCATTGATGCGGCGACGGAGGAAGGGTTCCAAGAACTAGCCCGACGCGAGCGAGCCTATCGCGGTTCTCGTCCGGAGCCCGTCGTCCGCGGAAAAACGATCATCCTGGTCGATGACGGCCTAGCAACGGGTTCCACGATGCAGGTGGCCGTCGCGGCCCTGAAAGAAAAACAGCCGAAGCGAATGATCGTTGCGGTGCCGGTTGCCGCGCCAGAAGCGTGCAACGAGCTCAAAGATGAAGTCGACGAAATCATCTGTCTCGAAACGCCACCTTCATTTTCTGCTGTTGGGCTCTGGTACGACGATTTTTCGCAAGTTACCGACCGCGAGGTTCGCGAGCTTTTAGCCCGCGCGGACCGGAGCCACAGCTCGGGTCATTCTGCATCCGGAGCTGCATCCGGAGCCGACCCCAAATAGGAGGGGAGCATGTCAACACAACTTATCCCTCGCGAGGATTGGTCATCGTTCCTAACTGCATTCAGCGGCCAGCACGAGGGCTGGCTCGTCACCCTCGAAGTGCTCAGCCGCCAGGCAGGCGCGCAGGTCAAGGCTCGCGAGATGGCGTTGTCCAGCATTACGGTCGAGCCAAGGCATCGAGATACGAAACAGATTTCGATCGTTTTAGGTGTGCCGGAACATATCCGACATCCTGTGCGAGAGCCAGAAAGCGTTGAGCTTCATGAAACCACGATGGGCGCACATGAGTCTCTGGAGATCAAATCATCGGACGGCACAGCCACAATCCTGCGTTTTCGCTCCGTGGTCCCCGCCGAACAAGTCGATGGAATTGTGCAATGAGACGCGCGCTTGCTGAAACACCCTATGTCGAGCAGAGTGCGGTCGTTCCCGTGCCGGCCGGCCGACTCCAAGGACAGTTGCACGTTCCCCAAGGTGCTGTGGGATGCGTGATTTTTGCACACGGAAGCGGAAGCAGTCGTCACAGCCCGCGCAACAAGTACGTTGCCGAAGTGCTACACGAGCACGGACTTGGAACCCTTTTGATCGATCTACTTACGCCGAAAGAGGAAGAAATAGATTCGCGAACGAGGGAACTGCGTTTCGATATCTCCAGGCTAGCTGATCGATTGATTCGCGCTTCTGCATGGGTTCGCCGGAATCAAAATACGTCGATTCTTCCGGTCGGCTATTTTGGCGCAAGCACCGGTAGCGCGGCCGCGTTGGTCGCCGCGGCGGAAGATCCCGACGGTGTTGGCGCAATTGTATCTCGAGGCGGAAGGCCCGACCTGGCGCGCTCCTATCTTTCCCGGGTTCGAGCGCCCACGCTTTTGATAGTGGGAGGAGCTGACGCTCCCGTGATTCGGATGAACGAGGATGCGCAAGCGCAAATACGGTCATCTGTGCGGATGGAAATTATTCCGGGAGCCACGCATCTCTTCGAAGAACCAGGCGCATTGGAAAAAGTCGCGGAATTGGCTAGCGCGTGGTTTTGTCAATATCTGGAGATCTAGCGCAATGGAGTATACCGGAGGTAACAATGAGAGTTTCTATGCAAAACAAAATCGCGGCAACATCGGTTGCCGCTGCAGGAGCCGGAGCGGCGTTGATGTTCTTTTTCGATCCCGCTCGCGGAAAGAGGCGTCGAGCGCTGGTGCGCGACAAGGCGGCAAAGGTTGCGAGAGAATCTACCCGATCCTTTTTGAAAGCAACGCGAGACTTGGGCCACCGTACTCAGGGCATAGTGGCGGAGACCCGTTCGCAGATTTTGCCTGGCCCTGCTTCCGACGATGTGGTCCTCGTAGAGCGCATTCACTCCAAACTGGGCCGAATCGTTTCCCATCCAAGCGCCATAGACG
>Ga0137384_10001983_pt1 | contig 16204 bp, 13 predicted proteins | sample SagtaG_2_FD_104922 | JGI IMG/M metagenome (GOLD analysis project Ga0137384, IMG submission 104922) | Vadose zone soil microbial communities from Sagehorn Ranch, Mendocino, California, USA - Sage2_R_60_16 metaG | ecosystem: Environmental > Terrestrial > Soil > Vadose zone | place: USA... | reverse complement strand
CTGGCTGGCCCGAATGAAAGCCGCGCAGGCGCATTGACGGCAATCGAACATTCACCTCTCTTATCCCGTCGGCTCCTGCAGTTCTTTGGTCACTCTCTTTCCCCTCTCTTAGAAAGGGCCAGCGTCGCCGCTAGTATTCCCCGATAAATGCGCCGACATTCTGGATTGTCTGGTTGTTTCATCCATCCATCCTCCGTAAAAAACCTCTGGTGGGTGACATCGAACGCTTGTCGGAGTGCCATATTCAGAGGAAGTGGCCAGGAGTAGAAATCCTCATCATCATCAAGAGCAATTTCAAATGGGTTCTGGTCAACATCGATGATGTAAACATTCCCCTTCACCTGCTCACTTCCCTCACCGGTCCAGGGTCTCGGGTTACGTCCTTCATGGACGCGGTTTTCTGGGACAAGTTGAGAGATGATCTTTGGCGGAAGCCCATAGAGGGCAAACGCCTCACCGGTCTTAGACTCCTCCAAAACCGCCTCCTCCCATTCATGGAGTATTACGGAACACATCCCCTTGCTGTTGCCGGGAGCACGCTCAACGAGATCGTTCAGGCGCTCATGTACGAGCTTGTACTGGATATTATGCTCCTGTTGAAGCGTTTGATTCCCGCTCCTTTCTTGTCCTTGACCTCGCGCTTCTACCAGCTTTGCCTCTTCTTCACGTCCCATTTCGCGCAGGATTACCCCATAGAACCGATGAGAGGCCCGTGCCTGGGGATGTTGAGGCCCCAGTGTACGCTCAACAATCTCTAAGGGATGCATCACCAGTAGCTCTGCCGCGAGGTATTTCCCTTGCACGCTAGAGAGGACTGCCAGATTAGTGAGCGATTTGGCTACCTCTGGATGCTCTGGCCCGAGCGCCTGCTCACGGATGTGTAACGCCCGTTGAAGCAGTTGTTCTGCCTCTCCGTACTTGCCTTGCGCACTGTAGATGAGTGCCAGGTTGTTGAGTCCCTGGGCCGTAGAGAGGTGTTCTGGCCCTACACTCGCCTCCCAAATACGTATCGCCCGCCGATAGAGCGGTTCTGCCTCCTCATCCTGCCCTTGTTCGCGGTAGAGTTCTGCCAGGTTATTGAGCGTTGCAGCTATATCCAGATGCTCTTGTCCCAGCGCCTGTTCCTGGATGCGCAAGGCCCATTGGTAGAGCGGTTCTGCCTCTTCGTACTTCTCTTGATCAGCGTAGAGGCCTGCGAGACCATTGAGTTGAGGAGCGACGTCGGGGTGGTCTCGCCCTGATGCCTGTTCCTGGATGCACAAGGCCCGCTGGTAGAGGGGCTCTGCTTCGGGATAGTTTCCCTGTATTTGGTACAGGTTCGCCAGGCTATTCAATACGGGAACGAGCTGCGGATGGTCCGATCCGAGCGCCTGTTCTTGAAGGTGCAAGGCCCGTTGGTAGAGTGGTTCTGCCTTCCCATACTTGCGTTGTTCGCGGTAGCAGTTTGCCAGACAGATCAACAGCGTGACCAGTTGGGAATGTGGTACGTCTTGTCTCTGATCCCAGAGAGACAACGCGCGCTGATACAGCGGCTCCGCCTCCTCATACTTCCCTTGTTCGCCGTAGATATTGCCCAGCCCATTCAGAGGAAAGTCCAGCTCAGGATGGTCCGATCCCAACGCCTGTTCTCGGATGCGCAAAGCTCGCTGGTAGAGCGGTTCTGCCTCTTCGTACTTCCCCTGGTCGTAGTAAAGTTTTGCTATGTAGTCCAGTGACGTGGCCACATCGCGATGCTCAGGTCCCAGTACCTGTTCTCGAATATGCAAGGCTTGCAAACACAGCGCCTCCGCTTCGCCATACCTGCCCTGCTTCAGGTAGAGCCTCCCCAGGTTGTTCAGCGGTGCGGCTACCTGAGCGTTCGTCGAGCCCACTGCCAGCTCATAGATGCGCAAGGCCCGCCCGTAGAGCAGCTCCGCCTCGTGATAGTTCTCTTGCTCCAGGTAGATGTTTGCCAGACTGCTCAACGTATGCGCGATCTGGTGATGCTCCGGCCCAAACGCCTGTTCCTGGATGCGGATGGCCCGCTGATACAGCAGCTCTGCTTCGTGATATTTGCCCTCATCTACATAAATATTGGCCAGGTTGTGCAGCAGGGGAGCGATCCAAGGATGGTCCGGGTCTAGCACTTGCTCAAAGTTGTGTAAGGCCCGCTGGTAGAGCAATTTCGCTTCCCCGTATCTCCCCTGGTCACTATACAGTTCTGCCAGGCCTTGGAGTGTAGAGGTCTCAACGGGATGCGCCTCGCTGACTGTCTGCTCATCAATACGCAAGGCCCGTTGGTAGAGCGACTCCGCTTCGCCATACTTGCCTTGTTCTCGGTAGAGATTCGCGAGGCAGCTCAGTATACCGACGAGCTGGCGATGTTCTGGCCCCCATACCTGCTCCCCGATATGAAGCGCTTGTTGGTAGAGCGGCTCCGCCCCGCGATAGTTCCCCTGCATGTGGTACAATTCCGCCAGACCTCGTAGCGGAAAGGTTAACTCCGGGTAGTCGGGACCCAGCGCCCGCCTCCAGATACGTATGGCGCGTTGATACAAGGGGGCTGCTTCGCGATACTTCCCCTGCTCCCGGTAGAGTTCTGCATTATCGAGGATGAGTAACCAGGAGCGGTGCTTCCGTAACCAGCGCTGCACCTCTGCGACGACCTGGTCTGATTCCTTTTGCTCTGGGAGTGCCAATTCGTCGGCCAGCTGCACGCACGCGGAAACCAGGGTCTCCCACGAGTCAGCTTGCAGCCAGAGGTCGGCCTCCTAGTCCTGGTGAAAACGATAGGCATACTCAGCAGCCGTATGGGTCTTGCCGATGCCTCCCAGCCCGCTGATGGCCTGCGTCAAAGCCGTCGTGCTTTCCGGGATGAGCAGCTCTCGTAGGGAGCGGAACACTTCGTCACGGCCGGTAAAAAACATGTCTCGCGGCACGGGGACCGTCCACACTTCTGTTGGCCACCGGTCGAGCGAAAACCCAGCAGCCTGGAGAAAGCTTTTCGTTCCTCTTTCATAAGAGAGAGTTCATCAGCGAGTCGCAGGACCTGCCCGCATGATGTAGGCCTCGAAGTCCTATTCATCCATTTGACGATGGTATTCCGATGCATCCCAATTTTGTGCGCAAGCTCTTGCTGGATAAAGCCAGCACGCACTAAATAGCGACCGAGTTGATCAGCGAAGTCTTCGGTAGGCTCTTTCATACTCTTCTATCCTCTCATCATCCATGCACACCGTCATGCACAATTGTTGCACACTCGATGAGTCCATGCTGGCTCTATACTCACCTTGATCGATCAATCAGTACAAGCAAGGTGGTGCGCACCATCGTTTTCACCGGGAGTGATAACGATGCAGATCAATTGGCTCTGGCTTGCAGTAGGGCTCGTTCCCTACTCTATTAAACGACAACTCACGAAGGATGAGCAAATACTGGCTGTGAAGGCACTCTTTTGGCGACTTACTGTTCGCTGGAAGAAGGGTTATTGTTCATGGAGTGTCTCTATTCCCTTCATTGAGCACATGCGGCAGTGAGGGATTGAAAGGAGATTGTCAAGCCTCTCGTTGTTAGGTAATTGGTCACTGTTTCCACCGGTGAGATGGTGAACTGCTTTCTCGGGCAAGTGCCTGGAACAGTACATTATAGGGAGCAAGGGTTGCTTCAGTTCAGCACTTCTTATGACGAGCTGAATTATGTGGAGTGTTTTTTTGGCGTTAGACGTCGTGTTTTGAGTGCGTTTGAGCATAAAGGAAAGTGCAGAATAGTACCAACTGCGGTCATAATCCGCCTTATCGAGCCTGAAGCTGTCCTACAAATTCGGGTGCGCTCTTTGCTAGAGCGACGCCTAGCTCCTGTCGTTTCATTCTCATCCACCCAAGAATGTATCAACCCAGGTGAACACATCAAAAAAGGCAATGCCGACCTTGGGTTTGCTAGAAATGATTGCACTGGCTGAGGAGAAAAGAGTAAGAGCCTCTTTTCTCGTCTCAACCTGACGCCACTCATGCTGGATCACATGCAATAATTGTTCAAACTCGTAGGCACTAGCCATCGCTGTGCCCAGTTCCCGCAACGCCCAGGCTCGCTCAGAGCGGTTCTGGATGGTGCCGATGACACGCTCGGCCTCAGTCCACTGCTGCGCCTGCGCCAGAGCCGTGCCCAGTTCCTCCAACGCCTCCGCTTGCTTATAGTAGTCCTGGATGGTGCCGATGACGCGCTCAGCCTCAGTCCACTGCTGCACCTGCGCCAGAGCCGTGCTCAAGGCATTCAACGCCTCCGCTTGCTCAGAGCGGTCCTGGATGGTGCCGATGACGCGCTCGGCCTCAGTCCACTGCTGCACCTGTGCCAGGGCTGTGCCCAGTTCCCGCAACGCCCAGGCTCGCTCAGAGCGGTCCTGGATGGTGCCGATGACGCGCTCGGCCTCAGTCCACTGCTGCACCTGCGCCAGGGCCGTGCCCAAGGCACTCAACGCCCCCGCTTGCTCAGAGCGGTCCTGGATGGTGGTGATGACGCGCTCAGCCTGTTCCCACACCCGCTCAGCCTCAGTCCACTGCTGCACCTGTGCCAGGGCTGTGCCCAAGGCACTCAACGCCTCCGCTTGCTCAGAGCGGTCCTGGATGGTGGTGATGACACGCTCGGCCTCAGTCCACTGCTGCGCCTGCGCGAGGGCCGTGCCCAAGGCACTCAACGCCTCCGCTTGCTCAGAGCGGTCCTGGATCGTTCGTGCGACCTCACCTGCTCTCATGAGGAGCTCAAGCCACTCAGTTTCCTCGGTTGCTTGCTCTCGTAGCTGCTCGGCAATGCGCTGCAAGATACGAACTTTCTTAGCCCGGTCAGTCAACAGTTCAGCCAATCCTAGCGCCTCCTGCTTTCTCCCCAGTAAGACGAGCAGCCGAAAAGCTTCCTCAGGATATCGATCCGCGCGACTCGTCAAGCTACTGCGGAGGAGGGTATACTGCCACAGACGTGGGAGTAAAGCCATACCCTCTTCTATCGTCCATCCTTCCCACATCGTCGCTTGCCGACCCAGGTCCAAATCGCGTGTATAGGAATGCGTGCTTGGATCATCGCGTATTTTCGCTTGCCCATACTGCACTGTATCTAGGGCTTCAAAGAGCCGCTGCTTCTGAGGCTGCTGCCACTCATGTGAAAGATACAGGTGGGTGATGTAGTGCTTCCTCGCATACTCCCGGCGTCCCCGTTCTACCGGATCATGCCTGGTATCTTCCCAGATGAGCGAGAGATCCCCTCGCTCGCACCATCGGGCAACTGTATTGTGCCAACCCTCTTCCTCATCTGTGGCAAAGATATACTCTTTGTGCGGCCTCTGCTCATCCTGCCGCAAGTAGTCGTAGAGTTTCAAGTGAAACAAGCTGTAGCGCTTTCTGCCATCGTCGGCAACGAGTCCACCGAGACGTGCTATGCCTTCTCGCAGGCGCTCGTCATCGAGGTCCAGGATCGCTCTGAGCTGACGCCCCGTCAATGGTTCACGCGCGACAAGTAACACCCCTAAAAGTGGCTTGAGCACTTCACGCCACGCAACTGCATGCCGCTTCAGCCGGGTCGTTGTGAGCGTGAAGATGTTCTCGGGGTCGTCAGCGATGCGCTCGATAAGCTCTTCAGGTCTCGTCGCTCCAGCTTGTGCAAGTTCTTTCGCGATCAGATCCAGGTAGAGCGCATTCTCCCCCATCACCTTGTAGAACCGATCGGCCAACCCTGGCTCTAAGGGTGCGCTGCGATGCTGCAAGATGAGGTCAAAGTCGTGTCGAGTAAGTCCTGCTAGGTGATAGGGATGATGCGGCTTGCGTAACTCCAATGGTTGTAAGGTTTCGTTCGGGCGGGTTCCCAACACAAACACGATCCCCTGTGGTGGGTTGTCAGGTAAGAAACTCAAATCCCGCTCTCCATCAGCATCTTCCTTCAGTTGGTCAAGGCCGTCGATGAAGATCACCTCTTGTGCGCCTTTTGCGGCGATCGCGTCGAGCACTTTGGGGAAAAAATCTCGTAAGGCTGGGCGGCTCTCACTGGCGACATAATAGTCGCTCAGCTCGTGTTTGAGGATGAGTTGAGCCATCAGGTCGCGCAAGAGGCTCACCTGGTGGTCGGGGCCAGGATTGAATGGAATAAAATGATGAACGACCACATTCGGACAGGAGTCTTGCACGAGTCGAGCTATGATACTACTTTTCCCTTGTCCCGCCTGGCCGATGATCGTGAGGTAGCCTCCTGTTGACAGCAGCGTATTGATATGCTGGCGAATCGTTGCAAGTTCCTGCTCACGTCCGACGAAGCTCTCCAGGCGGCTCTGGATAAATCCGCTATGGTCAATGATCAGCGCCTTGAGGTGTTCCTTTCTCTCCCGCTTCCTGATATCTTCAGTATCCTCGGTTTCCACCTTCAGCAGGGGCAGGAACGCTGCTTTGTCTGGGTAGCACACAAGTTCAAAACTATCCTGCTGCACCCCGCTCAAGACCGGTTGTTGCTCCAGGGAAAGTTGTTTCGCAACATAGTCAAATAAGCCGTTCACCGTTAAGCATCCATCACGCCTAAGTGCCTCAACGGCTTCTCCAGAAAGCGCTTTAAGGAGATAGTACGTGAAGCGTCCATGACCGAGTGCAGGGTCTTCAACTGCTTTCTGAATGGGGAGACAACTGGACAGAGCCACCCGACCAGAGCTCGTGCTATCCAACATGTGCCTGATGTACCCTTGAATAGGATCAGTTACGTCACGGTACTGCCGTCCGTAAAAATCACCACTATAGCAACTATCGAAGATGAATAGTCGCTTGCGCGAGCCTTCACCTTCGAAATAGTCCTTGCGCAGTCGTTCCATACCAAGAGCATGTTGTTTACGGAACGCTAGAGACCGCTGAATCTTCTGGCGATCGAAATCATAGGTTGTCAGGAAGACTTCGCTTCTTCGCTCTACTCCCTGTTCTTCCACCTCGCGCTGGTTGATGACCAGTGGCAGACTATGGCCTGCAAAATAGAAGACGACCAAGTCATTCTCACCCGCTGTGTCGAGGAGAATAGTGGCAAGGGCAGTATTCACTGCATTCAGGGTTGCCGCCTCGCCCAGCAAGAGACAGCGATTTCCTGCTTCAAAGCCTAGTTGACTCAGCAGTGCATCCATCGCGCGAGCATCGCTCTCGGCGTAGCGGAGAGTACTCAACCCAGCTGTCGGGTGGTATTGATTGATGCCAATGCACACGGAATAACGTATCTCCGTGCGTGTCGATTTCGGCATGGATACGACCCTGCCTTCCATCAGAGAATGAACAGTACGGCCTTGATGAGAGAACAGACGCTGGAATTGAACAGTTTGATTACCTGCTGACAGGTCGAGTTCTCTTAGAGATTTTCCCTGTAACCTGGAGTGTGGAAGAAGAGGTCACTCTCTCAGCTACTCCAGCATGCTTCGCCTCAAAAAGAGCAAGCAAGGTTTGCACGGTGGCTTTTTCAGGGTTTTCGATATGAATACTGTCCCCATCCAGAGTCATCTCAATCTTGCTCACGTGTTGTTGCTTGCCCAAGACACCAAGCGCAGCAGTTCCTGCTTGAAGCAATGCAATCAGGAGATCCTTCTGTGCAAGCGCTTGGTGAATGATCAGTCCAAGGAGGACAATAACACCAGCACTGCGTCTTTCGTCGCTCACCATCTGAGAGGTATAGCCCTGTATGGAAGAGGTTTCGTTCAATACCTGTGTGGTTACCTCTTCGACAGCACTGAGCGTTTCGAAATCGTCATCTTCGTTCTCAAGAGGAAGAAGGACAATTTCTGCCAGTACAGCATGATGAGAAGTATTCGCCATTGATATATCAGACATCGTTGGTCTCCATTCCCGCTAATTCTTGCTCAGATTCTTTTGCTAATGGCCTCTCGGAACGATAAACAACGACTGGAGTGAGGCACCATCAGTATAGCCGAAATACAATTGGATGTATAGATGTGTATGAGTAATTTGAAGCATAAACATCTATTGAGAGGGGATTCAAACAATGGTAAACACTCATAACTACATGAGGAAGATATGACCCTGACAGCAGACTTGACAGCTAAGCCGGTGATAGTCAGCACATCTCCGTGAATGTCAGCGATACAACATGATATTTGAAAGGAAGTATCCAGGCTCGCAGAGGCGGCTCCTACTACTCTCTCGAATCCCAAGATGGGAAACACCCGTTCCCATTCAGCAGTCACAAGTTATCATTTTTTCATTATGAAACAAATGAGCAGGAGGAAAAAAGAGAAAGGGCCCAGAATGATGTATTCTCGGCCCCTTGTGTTGCTTTCGTCCATCATTGAGAAGCTTAAATATTTTGCTCCTTCTTTGTCCTCACTGCGCTTTTTCATTTCGGCTATCAATGTACCTATCAGTGCAGGAACAAAGTGGCTCATAACAGCCTTACGACTGACCACTTTCGACACTGCACGAACTCCTAGCAGGAATATTTCCATCTTTTACACAGGAGCTTATTTGAGCACTTTACATCAGATCTTCACTAATATTCCTGAGGGAGAGAATATTTTTTGCAGTGTAGATATAATCCTAACTGGTGCCATCGTACAGGAAAGCGCTGTCGCGAAACCACAACACCGCTCTACTGCCTGCGGCGGTCTTCAGGCGTTTATGGCTGACCTATGCCCCTTCGCTCTTGGGACCCCGGTTGTTCAATACGGGATGACTCATGTTTTTTTCCGTTACTACCGATCGTTCCAGCGTATTGTTCAACATAATCTCACAAACACTACTTCTGGATCTTCGCACACTAGGCGAAATGCATTCGTTCATCGCGAGGAAGGGCTCTGCATGTGAAGGCGTAGATCCAAATTGATGCCACAAGCGCACTAACCTGCCGACAAAGGCGTCTTGCCGCTTTCTGACCCATTTTTGATGGAGCAGATGGCGCACTACCAAGATCAACAAAGGCCCGACGAGAGCAACTATACCTCCCAGAGCAAGGAAGAACCAAAGGGCAAGCAGCCCAATGAAGATGGAGAGGATGATCGTTCCCCACCCCTCGACGGCTTCATCATGCATCATTGCAACCACGTGTCTCTCTTGTTCCTTCGATCTGCCAGAACAATGAGTGTTGCTTTCGATGGTGTGTATCATGTCTCCACCTTCTTCCAGTTTCCCTTTCATGCACCTGTTTGATGCAGGTGCATACACATTCATTGCACTTACCAAGTTTGAATGATCAGTGTAATGTTCATCGTGATGTAGATAGCGTAATGCATGGAGCGTTCAGTAAACGTTGAGAGGAGCGTTTGTTCAAGAGTAATTGTCAGGAGAAACTGCAAATCGCTTGTGCATCTGGTAACGGTGAGGATGAAACAGACGAAAGAGTATGAGCGGATGGAATCGTGAGAAGACTGTCCTTCAGAAATGTGTCATGAGGAAGGAGTGATACATGAATATGGCACACTATCTCAGCGTGCCAAAGCGTTTCACAAGTGGTCGAGTCTAGTTCAGAAGGTACCTCGATAGCAGTCTAGCGTGATGTATCATTCCAAGCAGGGATAACCTGAGCCAAGCCATTACGTTGCAAGTGGTACAGTCAATTCCAATTGAATACCATAGGGATCGTAGAAAGGAAGGATCGTAATCCCTAAGCCTGCAAGACCTTTCACTTTTCCATGTTCTACACTTTTCTCATTGAACAAGACCAATGCCTTGTCAAGTTCAGCTCGATTCGCAACGCTAAAGCTCAGGTGATCCAGCCCGAACCGGTTAGGGCTAAAACGATCATGACGATCAGCCGAATATGATGGACACAAGTTGTTGTAATCTCGATTGACATACTTTCTCCTTCTTCAATCTGCATCCGGTCCCCCCTCAGTGCCGGGTAGCCATCTCAGGAGAAACGTGATGAGCGCAAGCCACTCATGAAAATAGAGTGCCTCCCCAGTGCTCACGTGTTGTACTTTCCCGAGCCACTCAACTCGATCGTTACCTCGTTCTTCTTGCCAGAGTCTCACCGTAAACAGTTCCGAGTGATGCTGTCGCGTTTGATCCATTGGGTTCATCTCCCTAATTGCATTACTTCTGTTCAGTAGCACCAATATCTCTCACGCACCTTGTTACCTGGGCAGAAGGGCATGAAGCTATCATTGAAATACATCAACTGCCTCTCGTAGGCCACGTTCAGTGAGGTATGCTTCTTTTCTTCATCTCCGTGGTGTTAGTGTAACCCATGCAGCGTGTGGTAAACGTTTGGTGGTTATTTGGTACAACGCAGGTTTGTGTTGCAAAATTTGAGGGAAACATCGGGAACGTAGGATCTCACTTTCCTGTTCAGCTTAGACTGCCACTTCGTTGCCATGGATCTGCTCTTTCCTGAGCATATTCATCGTTGCTGATATGGGAGACCATTGCAGAATGGAGCGATTTGCCTGCTCGGTCAGAACTAACCTCCCAAGAAGCGGATCATCCTGTTTTACTGTTGAAGACTTCTCCAAGCGCTGTTCGGCTTGCCCTGCTCTGGAATGATCTCTCTCATAGTCACGATGCGTATGAGTGCTGTTGTCGGCACCATACCTGGTCAGTAAAGTGCACAAAGGAAGTGTTTCATTAGTGGATATGTATCGGACGAGCTAAGACCACACCAACTATCAATCCCAGAATGAAAATGATCAGCAAAAGGATCACGATGGTTTCTATGCTCAAGATTCACCTCCTCTCGAATTGATCAATACGGTCTAGCAGGAGCTCAATGATGCTACGCCGTAAAACGTTAATTTCTTGCACGTCTTGAAACTCTCGTGGAAAGAGGTGCAAAATCTCTTTCGGTTTAAGGGCACAGTGAAAGAGCAAATAGGCCAGATGCTGTTCGCGTGTGTTGGGTAGCATGTTTCTGAGCATTTCCCACAACTCGTCGCTCGCAAGGTCGACTGCTGCTAATTCTTCTGAGTTCCTTCGTTCCCGCAAGGGAATCTCTGGTAGTGGCGTCGAGGCTCGTCGCTTATCGAGCAGAGTGCTATTCAGGCACGCCTGCAAGTACCGAAGCGCAATAGAAAGCTGATCGATTTCTACGTGTCGTTCGACAGTTGCCTCGTAGAAACGTGCAAAGACCTCAGCTATATACTCCTCTTCGCTTTCCGGCTGATACCAAACCCCTCTTATAGGATAGTGGACCAACCACTCGCGTACTACCATACTGAGACAGTGTTTCACCATTTCCCAGGCATCTTGATTGCCTTGTAAGGTAGCTCGGCGAAGCAGTTCCACGAAATACGTATCATGCTGAAATTCCCCATTACGGTAGCGTTTGATTTCGCTTAAACAATGTTCTGTGAGTACAGTCAAGCTCATTGCACTCGCTGTGAACTCGGTTGAGCCAGGCAGCTTGCCCAAATATGGATCAGACTTGATTACGACTCGGTCATGACCGTTGACCGGAATTGCTTCACTTTCCCAAGAGCGTAACCCGTCCGAGGAGCCTGCCCGATCTTTATCGCGTGGATCAATGGGATGGCACATGCTGTTCATCTTCCTTTCAAAATTACCGATCTCTCGGCGAAATGGCTTCGTGAACACTCCAATCTCTGGCACCCCCCAATGTGCCCTTCTTAACTATGAAGAGGATACTTGAGCGATCGCTTGTCCATGTTCTTTCCTCGGTTTCGCCTCATAATTTTTGTAACAATTGTTCACTACTCGCCTTAAGTTGTTTCATATGCATGCCGGGCCTGATCAATGATTTGCCGAACGTTACAGCGATACGTCGTATCATGCTGAAGGATTGTTGACGATATGGTTTGACCATCTACCGCTACTCAGCCTCTCGTAGCAGGTCCTGACGGGGTGTCTCGGCCAACTCCTCATAGAGAGAATAGCTCTGCATCATGTCCTGTCTCCTTTTCATACACTGCATGGTGAAGGTGCATACGTTTTTACTGCAACCACGATCTTTGCATAATGAGCATAAAGTTCATCGTGTTGCCGATAGTGTAAAGCGTGAGGCGTTTGGTAAACGTTGAGTGGAGCGTTTGGCCAAGAGTAATTGTCAGGAGAAATTACAAAATGCGTATGCATCTGGAAACGATGAGGATCTATGAGAAAATAGAGCATGAACCAATGCGATCATGAGAAACCTGTTCTTCTGAAATATGTCATGAGGAATGAGTGATACATACATTTGGCACGCGCTTTGATGTGCTAGGCACAGAAGGGCAGGAGCATGCGTTCCTCCTCCAGCACATTGAAGACGGGCCGCAAGAGCACACCCGTGCCCTCCATGGCAACATGCATCAGTCCATGGACATTCAGCCAGTCGATCAATGCCAACAGATCTCTCGCCATGGTCCCGAAGGTGCGGGCGAATCGTTGGATTGTACCATCCTGCTCGCTCATCAGCACACAGACCACAATCGTCTTTTTGTGCATGTCTTGGCAGAAGTAGCGCAGATAGAATACTTGCATACTGTTTGTTCCTTAGACGAGGCTAGTTCCCTCGTGATGGAGATCGGCTAATGATGCCTACACCTGTTGAAAGCCAGGCACCCGTTCCGCCCCTGAGAGGCAAATAATCCATACAAGAAAAGACCTTTGCAAGGAAGGTCTTTTCTTGACAGGCCAACACGAATCTGACCACTTCGGTATTTAGAGATAGCCCATCTCCTGGGCCAATGCGATGGCCTGTTGTAGGGAGGAGCGAGCAATTTCCGGTTTGCCGGAGTCCCAGGCCTGTAGCGCTGATTCTGTGACTGTGGTTATCACATCGGGCAAGAGTTGTTGCCCAGGTGCAAACAGTCGACGGACATAGTCCACGGCTTGTGAGAGTTCATCCTGACCCAACATGATGTCGATGAGTGGCCACAGCGCCGCCCATTGAAATGGGTAGACCATCTCCGAGGATTGCCAGAGTTCCAGAGCAGCCTTTCCATTCTGTTCGGCTTCCGCATTCTTTCCTTCACGCCAGGCCACCCACGCTAGGTTGGCTGTAGCCATAGCGATATAAGGGGGTAGCTTCATTGCTGTTGCGACAGTCAGCGCACGCGAGGCATAGTCTCGGGTTTCTTTCACCCATCCGCGTTTCCGGTAGAGCGTGGCTAAGTATGTGAAGCAGAGGTTCTGCTTTGCCACATTCCCAGTTCGTTCTTCCACGGCCAGTACGAGGTGCATATGTTCCTCTGCCGCATCCAGGTCGCCGTGCCACAGGTATGCAAATGCCAGCTCAAATTGCACCCAGGCTATCTGTAAGTTGTCGCCTGTTTCCTGGATGGAGCTCAGTGCAGATCGACCATAGCTGAGGGATTCTTCTGAGATCACATAACGGTCTCGCCTGTAGCATAAGCTCATCGTGCACTGAAATAAATCAGCGTGTTGAACCGGAGTCCCATACTGTTCGACAATTGGCCGGGTCTTCTCCACAAGTTCAGTCAACTCATCGACGTGGTCAAGCATATAATGGATATCCATGCGACGAATCTGTATCCGTATCCACTCTTGCCACCACTCGGGCGTTGACTGAACCGAGTCCGGCCCGAGGATGACTTCAGCCGTACTGTAGGCTTGCAGAGCCTCTTCGTATCGATGTTGTTCAATGAAGATGGCTCCAAATTCACGATGGAGGCTAGCCAGCCATATGCGATCATGTCTTGGTATATGGGAGAGAGCTCTCCCATATACGAGTTTCGCTTCCTCATACTGTCCAGTCAAAAAGAGGACATCTCCCAGCCGCTGGTAGAGTTGGGCAATCTTCTCCGGCTGGGCTTCACTCGCCGGTGCCGCTTCCAAGAGTGCCAGGGCGCGCTGGTAGGCGGCAATGGCCTCTGCATTGGCGTAGACTCGCCGTGCTACCTCCGCTGCACGCTGATAGGAAGTGACTGCATGGTCGACGATACCTGCCTGTTCAAAATGCGACGCCATCTGGCCACTGACCTCATCCAGGTTGTGCGCATATACCCTTTCCAGAGCCTCTGCGACGCGCCGATGCAAGAGTCGGCGATGTGCTGTACTCAAAGTGGCGTAGGCCACTTCGCGCAGTTTGTCGTGGCTGAAATCGTAAGCGTCAATCCCCTGTTCGCGGATGATCCGCCGTTGCCATAACTCATCCAACCCCTGGACCAGCGAATCTTCGTCCAAACGGCTTGCTTGCGCAAGCACTTGAAAGGTAAATGCGCGCCCGATGACGGCAGCTTGATTCGCCAACTCGTGGCCAAGGGAGGAAAGGAGCTCCAACCGCGCCGCAATGACTGCCTGGATCGTCGTGGCTACGGCGCCTGGATCACTGCGCGAGCGACGTTCTATTGCTTTGAATTTTCCTCCACTCATTCGTAGCGTTTCCACAATGAAGAGGGGGTTACCTTCAGTTTCCCGGTAGAAGTCAGCAGTCTCCTGCTGGTCAAGGTCTTGACCAACAATATGTTCTGCCAATCTAGCAGTTTCAACGGCACTGAGCGGGCCTAGAAGGATCTCAGCCACTTGTTCTCTGCTCCGCAGCGTCTTGAGCAACGACTCCAGTGGGTGAGAGCTCTCTACTTCTTCTGGGCGCATAGTACCGATAACGAGTACATGAGCACTCGGATCGAAGCGCAGCAAATAGTGCAGCCATTCGAGGGACTCACGGTCACACCACTGCAGATCTTCAAGCAGAAGCAAGAGGGGCTGGCGGACGCTCAAGATGGCTCGTGCGAGCGCTTCAAACAAACGCTGGCGCTGCCAGTTTTCCAACATGGGACCGGGATCAGGGAGATCTGGCCGTTCCCCCTTCACCTCTGGTACGAAGCGTGCGACTTCTGTGAGCCAAGTATCGGCAAGTGCTGCCAGACCTGGTTTGAATACATCAGTACACAGCCAGGTCGCGACGGGAGCGTATGCCAATGCACCCTCTGCAGGATAGCAATAAACGCTGGCTGTGGCCACTCCCTGTCGATCAACCCATGCCACGAGTTCCTCCGCCAGCCGTGTTTTCCCTATACCTGCTTCACCGGAGAGCACCACCATATCTAGATGTCCGTCAAGAGTATACTGCCAGGCGTCCTGAAGTTGCGACCACTCGAGCGTTCTACCCACCAGTGGTGCAATGCCAACGAGCTTGGTTGTGGAGGCTGCTAATGGAACCGAAGGTGCAGCCTTCTGCATAAGCCGATGATACGCTTCCTGAGTCGCGTCACCTGGCTCCATTGCCAGTTCGCGTTCAAGGACGGTGACACAGGTTTGGTAGGTACGCAGAGCAGCCGCCCGATCACCACTTCCAGCATAGAGGCGCATCAGGCTGCGATAAGTAGCTTCGTGTAAAGGGTCGACTCTTAACAACTGTTGAGCAACTCGAATGGCTTCCTGGTATTGACGTTCTCTTTCCAGCTGCACAATCAGACGTTCCAAGGCTTCGAGAAATTGTTGGCGCAAGCGTTCGCGCTCAGAGAGCAGACACTCTTCGTAAACCCCCAGCAAAAGATCGCCGCGATAGAGCTTCACAGCTTCCTCAAGCGCTACTCGCATCGAGATCAAGTTCCCGTCTTGTTCAGCCTGGTCTGCCTCGGCAATGGCACGTTCGAAGTCAGCTACATCAAGCGTCCATGGCACATCGGGGTTCCAATGGAGTGTTTGCTTGTTGGCGTGAAGGTAGGAATTCGCATTGGGAAGGGTACGGCGCAAGCGATACACCAGGTGACGCAAATTGGTGTGGGCCTGTTCTTCGGTCGAGTCGGGCCAGAAAAGAAAGGCGAGGTGTGTGCGAGATCGTGGGGCGTCTCGATGGAGGATCAGATAGGCCAACATCGACTGGAGACGCGGCCAATCGACCGTTGTCACAGGCTCACTATCTAAAACGAGCAAGAAGTCGCCTAGCAAATGAATATGCAGAGTTGACGTCATAGGAATGCTCCTGAGTGACTTCCTCATTACCAGGATAACCGACCCTTGTCGCCGCCAAGCCCGTACCTTTGCATCGGCTTTTTCGGCTTAGCGCAACGCCGTTTACACGATTTTATCCCCTCATCTCATGTGAATATTCGACAGGTTCATACCGCAGTTTATCAGCTCTGTTGCATGCGTTTGTCGATGTTTTTTACAGTATATAAGCAATTCCCACCACTCTGCAATAATGACCCCATCGGTAAATGTAGCAGCTTGATGAGCCATTAGTACCGAGAAGAGAACCTTCTCGGCCCCTATCTCTCCCCCATCGAGCATACATAGGAAAGTCACTGGTACAAAAAAACCGACGTAGCACCTGGTTCCAGGAACCAATTTTCGTCACAGTTCGCCGTCTG
>Ga0137384_10001982_pt1 | contig 16207 bp, 20 predicted proteins | sample SagtaG_2_FD_104922 | JGI IMG/M metagenome (GOLD analysis project Ga0137384, IMG submission 104922) | Vadose zone soil microbial communities from Sagehorn Ranch, Mendocino, California, USA - Sage2_R_60_16 metaG | ecosystem: Environmental > Terrestrial > Soil > Vadose zone | place: USA... | reverse complement strand
TTGTCCTGTGCCCGGTGCGAACGTCGACTTCCTGCAGCGCGGTTCCGTCAGCCGGCTCGGTCAGCAGGCTGGAGTCGCTGATCCACGCCGTAGCGTTGCCCGCGGGGCCGAGATCGGCGCGTTTGCCGGTGGCCAGGTCGGCGACCCAGAGCTGGCTGAAGACCTCGCTGCCGTCTGCCGTCGATATGCCGAGCCTGAGGTAGGCCAGCTTGCTGCCGTCCGGCGACAGTTCGACGCTGTTGTGACCTACGCGCACCGCCGGCGCCGTGTCCTCGGCCGCCAGCACCGGCCGCCGCCTGGCGCCGTTAAGGTCCATCAGGTAGTAGTCCACGTCCGCGGAGCAGCCGCCGCACGGCGGCCTGGCCAGCGGGTTCCGGGTGGGACGCCAGGCCAGCAGCCTCGTGCCGCCCAGCACCAGCCTGGACCCGAAGAAGCCGCGGGCAATCTGCCTGACCCTGCCGTCCGGGTAGACCCACTCAAGGCCGTAGCCGGGCACGTACAGCAGGATCCTGCCGCCGCCGGCGAAGGCCGGCGGTCCGTCACGGCGCACGCCTCGGTGGCCGTGCATCCCGGCGGCGACGGCCAGCGCCGCAGCCACCGCCATGATGGCCAGCGCCGCCGCCGCGGGCGCCGCCCAGCGCTTCGGTGTCCGGCGCCGGTGACGGGCACCTGGCTCGTCGAGGGCAAGCTCATCGGACCTCATCGCGCTTCCGCCACGGCTTCTGACTACTACACGCACCATGCAGTCGGCAATGCCGCGGTTGTGACGGCACGGGCCCGCACCCGTCGCCGCCGGACGTCACGATCTCGTCTGGGCTGGCTGGCTCGTCTGGGCTGGCTGGCTCAGCGGGCCGGGCGCCACATGGTCGTCACGACCGGGCCGTCGCCCGGATACCGGAACTCGCCGTGCGGCTCGAACCCCACGGCGGTGTACCTGCGGTTATTGGCGGGGTTGGTGGACTCCAGGTAGGCGGGCAGGTGCTCGGAGTCGATGAGCTCGAGCACATGGCCGAGCAGTCGCATGCCGATCCCCTGGCCCCGGTGGTCTGGGTGGGTTCCCAGCAGCGACAGGTAGTAGTACGGCTCGCCCTGCGGGTGCGCGGCCTCGAACCGGCCGAGCAGTTCGAGATAAGCGCCGGTGGCGGGACCGAGGTACCCGGCGGCCAGATCCGCGAGGCACTGCTCTTGTTCTGGCGTCATCTCCGCACCGCCCGGCGGGATCCAGACGCAGGTCGCCTCTCCCTGGCCGGCCAGCCAGGTATCCGGGTAACGCAGCGCTCCCTCGACGAACAGCCGCCAGAAGGCGGCGTGATGGGCGGTCTCGCCGCCCGAGCGCGCCATCGCGTGCGCCCACAGCGGGTCGTGCCTGAACGCCAGCGCGACGATCGACGTCACCAGGTCGGCATCGGCTGCCGTCGCCCGGCGCACGCTCCACTTGCCAGTCATCTGGTCGATCCTAGGTCAGTGCATGGGGATCAGAACCTTGTCGACGATGTAGACCGTGGCGTTGGCGGTCTGGATGTTCCCGCAGATGACGTGGGCGTTGTTCACCTCGTACACGGCGCCCATCTTCGACGTGCGCAAGGTGTCGCCCTCGAGCGTCTTCAGCGTCATGCCGTGTGCCAGCTCGGCGGGGGTGACGTGGCCGCTGACGGCGTCGTACTTGAGGGTCTTGGCGAGTTCGGCCTTGCTGTGCAGCATGTTCATCGCGGAGGTGTCGAGCATCTTGAACGCCTCGTCGGAGGGGGCGAACACGGTGAGCGCGTGCATCGAGTTGAACTCGCGGGTCAGCCCGGCCATCTTGATATCGGTGGCGAGCGTGGCCAGCAGCGGGTTGTGCGAGGCGGCGGTGACGACCGGGTCCATCGTCATGCCGTGCAGGCTGCCCATCCCCGACGCCGGGATCATCCCGCAGTCCGACCCGAACGTCGCGGACTCCGGCATCGCGGAGTGCGAGGCCATGGGGTGATGGGTATGGGTCGCGCCCGAGGCCGAGCCGGAGCCGGCGGACGAGCCGCCGCACGCCGCGGCCGTCAGCACCACCGCCGCCCCGACCACGCTCGTGATGACGGCGCCGCCGCGGCCGTTCCGGTTGCTGTGACTTGATCGCATGCCATCTCCTGCCGATAGGGGTGTGGCTGACCGCTGCGTTCGTCGCCGCGGCAGCGGTCATGCCGACGTGCGCCCGGCCGTGCCGGGCCGTCACTCAGGTAATTCGGTGCCGGGTGCGCGCTGCGTTGCCCGGCCCGGCGAGATTCCGGTGAAGTTCGCGCTGTCGCGCCCGCGCGCCAAGACATGCACCCTCGTGCTCCGAATAACTTCTGTGTGGACAGCCGGCAGTCAGATAACGCCGCGCCGCCGGGCTGGAGCCGGTGACGCGCCGGACGCCGACCTGGAGGACCTGCTCAGCCTGGTGGCCGGGGGAGATCACGTGGCTTTCGAGGCGGTCTGTCATCGGGTCGAAGGCGCCGTGTTCAGCGCCGTGCGCCGGGTAGTGCGGGACCCGTTCCAGTCCGAGGAGGTCGCGCAGGACGTGCTCGTCGAGGTCTGGCGCGTCGCGCCCCGGTTCGATCCGGGCCGGGGGAGTGCGATGGCGTGGGTTCTGATGATCGCGCACCGCCGTGCCGTCGACCGGGTCCGCTCCGCGCAGAGGTCTGCGGAACGGGAGCTACGCACCTCCCCGCCGCCGGTCGCCTACGACGAGGTGACGGAGACCGTCGAGGCTCACCTGGACCGGGCACGGGTCCGCCAGTGCCTGGGGACGCTGACCGACCTGCAACGGGAGGCCATTACCCTGGCCTACTTCGGCGGCTACACGTACCGGCAGGTCGCGGAGCTGCTGGGGGTGGCGGCCGGGACGGTGAGCACCCGGATGCGTGACGGCCTGCTCCGCCTGCGCAAGTGCCTGGAGCGCAGCGATGCGAACTAGTCGCCAGGACCTGCACTCGGTGGTCGGCGCCTACGCACTGGACGCGCTGGCGGGAAGCGATCTGTTCCGGTTCGAGCGGCATCTGGCCCGGTGCGCGCGGTGCGCCAGCGAGTTCAGCGCCTTGCGTGAGGCCGCCGCCTGCCTGGCCGTCGGTCCGGCAGCGGGTCCGGCCGAGGAGCCGCCGCCGGGCCTGACCGAGCGCGCTGTTGCCGCCGCCGCGCGGACGCGGCAGCTTCCGCGGGAGGCCGAGAACACCGGGTCCAGGTCCGGCCGGAAGACGGCGGCCGGGCGGTCCGGTGCGGGCCGCCGTGCCCTCCGGATGCTCCGGCCCGCACGGACACGGCTGGCCCTCAGCGTGGCGGCGGCCGCCGTGATCGCCGCCGCGGCCCTCGGAGTTGCCGTGAGCACCGAGGCACATCGGCTCGGCGAGCAGGAGTCGCGCGCGCACGCGATTGCGGCCGTGCTGGCGGCGCCGGACGCCACCGTGCTGCGGGCTCGGGGAACGACCGGCGGCAGCGCCACCATAGTCATGTCGGCCCGCCGGCATGCACTCATCTTCACGGCAACCAGGCTGCCGAGGGTGCCATCATCGGAACGCTACGAACTGTGGCTGATGGGACCGAGCGGCGACCGGCCCGCCGGGATGCTGCCCGGCGCCCGGCACGGGATGACTGGCCCGGTGATCGCGTCCGGCCTGCGACCAGGCGACCGCCTGGGCCTCACCGTAGAGCGCGCCCGCGGGTCCAGGCGTCCCAGCAGCGCCATGATTCTGACGCTCGCGCTCTGAGCGGGATCGCCGCCTGGCCCGCGGGGCGGCGGTTAGGAGCCGCTGCGGACGGTGCAGGTGCGCTGCTCGGCGCTGTCTTCTCTGCGCTGTCTTCTCTGCGCTGTCAGCGGTGGTCGGTACGCTTGACCTCGCGGCGCCAAGGGATTCCTGGGCGGAGTCGGATGCCGAGGCAAAGAGCCCGGATGGGAGCGCGGTGATGGAGTTCACGGTGCTTGAGGTGCCGGGTTGCCCGAGCGCACCGGTGCTCGTTCGGCGGCTGGCCGAGGTGCTGGCCGGCCGGCCCGAGGTGACCGTGGTCAGGCGGGTGATCGCCGATGCGGACGAGGCGGCACGCTGGGGGATGCGCGGGTCGCCGACCCTGCTCGCCGACGGCCGCGATCTGTTCCCTGTACCGGGCGCGGGCCTGGCGGTGGCCTGCCGGCTGTACGGGAGCGGCGATGGCCGCCTGGAAGGTGCGCCTACGGTAGCGGCGCTCAGCCGGGCGCCGGCCGCGATCGGAAAGGAAATGCGGTGGCTGACGCCGACGACGTGCGCCGCCTGGCCCTGGAGCTGCCGCACGTCGAGGAGATCGACAGCGATGGTTTCGACTTCCGGGTGGCCGGCAAGGGTTTCGTGTGGTCCTACCCCGAGCGCAGGCCGGGCCAGGCGCGGCTGATCCGGACCGACATCGCGGTGCTGTTCGTCGGCGATGAAGCCGAGAAACAGGCTCTGCTGCTCGGCGAGCCCCGGCTGTTCTTCACCGCACCCGGTTACGACGGCTGGCCGCTGGTTATGCTGCGGCTGGCCGAGGTGGACGCGGACCGGCTGGCGGAACTGGTGACCGACGCGTGGCGGATGCGCGCGCCCGAAGACCTCGCCGCCGAGCTTGACTCGTTCATCCCGGGGACTTAGGACCGCCCTGTCGCGCTGACCGGCGCGGGCGGTACCGGTGCACGATCCGGTCGAGCCGGATCGCGGCAGCGACACAGGGCAGCCATCCGCGCGCGGTCCTGCGCTGACTGGCTAAGGTCGGTATATGGCGGACTGGGTGACGATATCTTCCTTGGCTACCGCCGGCGGCACCCTAGTCCTTGCCATGGCGACCTTCGCGTCGGTGCGCTCGGCGAACCGTGCCGCGCGAGTGGCCGAGCAGACGCTGCTGGACGGCTTGCGCCCCCAGCTGATGGCGTCTCGGTTTAACGACCTGCCGGTGAAGGTGTCGTTCGTCGACCAGCACTGGATCCGGGTGGAAGGCGGCCGCGGCGAGATCGACATCACCGAGGACGTCATCTACCTGGCGATCGCGCTGCGCAACGTCGGCCGCGGCATGGCGATCCTGCACGGCTGGGCGGTGTGGTCGAACGGAGCGTCGGTGGCATATCCCGACCACCACCCGCCAGCCGACTTCCGGATGCTCACCCGGGATCTGTACGTCCCGTTCGGGGACCTCGGTTTCTGGCAAGGAGCGATCCGCGATCCCGCGGATCCGCTTTTCGGAGAGCTGCGCGAGGCCGTCGAGCGCGAGGAGCCGATCTCTATCGAGCTGCTCTACGGCGACAGCAACGGCGGCCAGCGCGCGATCACCAGATTCGGTTTGGTGCCCAGGCACGATCAGGATGGCAAACGCGTCTGGCTGGCCACCGTGAGCCGGCACTGGAACCTCGACCGCGCCGATCCCCGCTAAGCGTCGGTCCGGCGCGCGCGGCGGCCATCATGCGAACGACCAGTGAGACGATGACGACTCGCCCACGGCAAAGTCGGTCCCAGCCAGGCCGCCGGCCAGCGTCAGAAGCAGACCCACGGTGCCCTGACAGGCCAGGACAATCCGGAGCCGGTCGGCTGAACCGGTGACCCGCAAGACCGCGAAGCTCAGCGCTACCGGCAGGAAGCCGTCAGCCGCGCCAGAGGCGACCAAGGCCAGCAAGACGCGGCGAACGCGACGATCTGCCAGCAGGCGGCGGTGCGGCAGTCCGCGCGCTGCGATTCCTGGCATGCGGCCGGCCGAGGCGACGTCGCCCGAGTTTGCGCTATTTCTCCGGCAAGCCGAGCATCATGGACCACACCCCCGCCTGGGGCAACCGGGCCAGCGGGCACCAGCTGCGCGCCTTCCGGGTCGACAAGCTCGGCACGCGCCGACCCAGCGAAGTGGCCGGCGCACGATGACCTACTCGAACCGCGCGCCAGCGGGCGCGGTAAGGCGGCCGAGCAGCGGCAGCGAAGTCAGGATCACCAGCAGCGAGGCGACCAGGCCCGCTCCCATCGTCAGGTAGTACACGTGGCCGAGGACCAGCACAGGCGTGCCGGCCGGTGCCATGGTGTTGACCGTCAGTACTGAGATGCCGTAAGCGGTGCCGGCGGCAACGATCGTCGCGGCGACGAGCGGAAATACCGCCTCAAGGAACACGACCCGGTAGAGCGTCGAGGTCGGCGTGCCGGTCAGCTGCAGCAACGTAAACGGCCTCTTGCGCTCGACAAGGCTGCCGCCGACTGTGACCGCGAGGCTGCAGCCGGCCACGAGCAACGTCAGGGCGACCGCGATGTACACGAGCCGCTGCACGGTCGCGGCGACTCCTTCTCGCGCTTGGACGGCCTCGCCGAAAGTTCGGGGCGCGGTGCCCGATGCGGACTGCGACGTGTGCGTGACGAGGAACGTGCGGATTCGCTCCAGCGTCGCTGAGCTGCTGACCTTCACCAGCACCGCCTGCAAGTAAAGTCCGCTGAAGTTGTCCGACGCGGCCGGACTCGACGGGCTGGCGATCGGCTTGGTGCTGTAATGCGGGTTGTCGCTGTAAATCATGTCGCCGGTGAAGACCTTGACTGCCTTGCGACCTGCCGGGCACTGCCCAAGCGCCGCCAGCTCCCGCAGGCCGGCGCAGCTGATGACGGCGTTGTTGGGCGGGCCGCTGGCGCCTGCGCCGGGGCCGATGGGACCGAAATTGCTCGGGTTCGCGTCCTGCGGCAGTGAGTAGACGGGGACGACCGCGACACCGCGGAATGCCTGAAGCCTGGCAACGAGCGCGATGCCGGCCTGCGGCGGCAACCCCTCCAGCGCCATCCGCTCGCGGAGAGGCGACGAGCCGGTCTCCGGCCCAGCAGGCCCGGAGCCGCCCGTGCAGTTGACGTTGTTGCCGCAGACCGGAGCCGCCAGGAACCCGTCAAGCAGCACGTTGCTCAGCGCCGTCGCGCTCGGGGTCGCGGTAAGAGAATCGACGGCGGGCAGGAGCCCGGCAACCACGGTGCCGAGGAACACGGCAAGCACCAGTCCGCTGACCGACCTGAACGCGGCCTTCGGATTATCGGCCAGCCGCCGCGCCGCCAGCAAGGCTGACGCGCCCTGCATGAACCGCGCGAATGCGCGCGCCGCCTGCGCGGTGAGCCAGGGACCGCCTACCACCAGGCCGATCAGGATGACGATCAGGCCGGGGAAGGCCGGCGCGCTGATCGAGTTCGCGGACGTCAGCCGCAGGCCCACGATGAACAGGACGATGCCAGCTAGCAGCGGAACAACCCGCCATGCCGTGGGCGGCGATGGCGTGACCCGCCTGCTCACCCCCAGCGGCGAGATCCGCACCCGCCGCAGCGACAGCAGCGAGGAAATGGCCGAAGCTGCGGGCACGCCCACCAGCACCGCGAGATATCCGGCAGCTGTAGGGGTGACCTCATCGGCAAAGTACCGGGCGCTGGTGATGGCGGTGTCGGCGAGCACGGGTTGCAGCAGGGTGAATATCCCGATGCCGAGGATCGCGCCGAGCAGCGCGCCGGCCACGGCATCGACGGAGGAGATGACGCTTATCTGCCGGGATGTTGCCCCGACCAGTCTGAGCGAGGCGTAGCGCTCCTCGCGCCGGGCGGCAGCAAGGCGCGTGGCCGTGCCGACCAGGATCAGGATCGGGAACAGGAAGGCGATCGCGCCGGCGACGAAAGCGTCCCTGAAGTAGCTCGACCAGATTTGCTGCCCGGGCGCCGCCGCGATCTTGCCGACGACAGCCGTGGCCGGCAGGCCGGCCAGTTGCCCCGGTGCGTAGCCGACGTAGATCACCAGCTCAGTCGGCCCGGTCAGCGCCTGCTGCCCGATGGTGCCCACCAGCTTGCCGGGGAACCGGTCGCCCAGTTGATCGGCGGGCACGGTGCGGATCAGCGCTGCCAGCGCCGGGGAGGCGTAGTACTGCCCGCTGGCCGGCAGGTGAGAGATGCCCGGCGGGAGCGGTGCCCGCGCCCCGAGGCTGGCCACATCAAGGCGCTCTATGGTCTGGCCCTGGTAGATGTCGTTGCTGTAGTTCCACAGCTCGGCATTATGGGCAGACGCGTAGTCCGTGCTCACGGCCCGGCCCTGGGTGAACTCCCAGGACGGCCTGTCGTTAGTGACCTGGAAGGCGTGGAAGTCGGCAAGCACAGCCAGCATGATCGCGACGCCGACGGCTACCGCGGTGGCCGCGACCAGGAGGCGGACGAACGGCTCCCTGCCGCTCCGGAGGGTCAGGCGCAGGCCCAGTCGGTACATTAGCGGACTACCCCTGCCTTCAGTTTCGACCGGTCGATGACCCTGCCGTCGCGGACCATGACCTCGCGGTCGGCGTATGCGGCGACGCGGGCATCATGAGTCACCAGGACGACGGTGGTGCCCTCCTCGCGGGCCATGCCAACTAGCAGGTCCATGACCATCTCGCCGGCCAGCGTGTCCAGCGATCCGGTCGGTTCATCCGCGAACAGGACCTTTGGGTGCGCCACCAGGGCCCTGGCCAGCGCGACTCGCTGGGCCTGCCCGCCGGACAGCTCCCCGGTGCGCCGTGCTCCCAGGTCATCAAGGCCGAGGCGGGTTAGCCACGAGGCAGCCCTGGCGTAGGCGGTCTTGCGGCCGACCCGGTTGAGCAGGAGCGGCAGCGCGATGTTGTCAGCGACGGTCAGCTCGGGCACAAGCTGGCCGAACTGAAACACGAACCCGAACGCCGTGCGCCGCAATTCGGTGCGCTTGGTGTCGCTGAGCGTGTCAAGCCGCTCGGGCCCATGACGGCGAGGATCTCGCCCCTGGTCGCCGACAGGCTCGCGCCCGCCAGCGCTGCTGTCTGCCCAAACGACCGGTGCACATCCCGGGCTTCGATAACGCAGCGTCGAGCGTCCGCCGCCGGCGGCATGTTCAGGGAGGTCATGAGGTACGCACCATTTCCGCCAGCGCGCTGAGCCTGGCTTGGGTCACATCGATCCAACGAAGGTCGGCTTCGAGATGGAAGAGGCCATGATCGGCAAGGAGCCCATCAACCAGGCTTCCCGTCCGCTTCAGGTCGGTCAGCTCCCGCATCCGCTGCACGTGAGCGGCGCGCTGCGTATCGAGGTAGCCCTCGGCGGGACGGCCCAGCATCAGCGCCAGCACGACCTTGGCGAACAGGACGGTTTGCAGGTGCGGCTCAGGCTCAACCGGCTGCCTGAGCCACGCCTCGCCCTCGTTGACGCCGAGGTCGGTGATCGCATACCGCTTGCGGTCCGGCCCGGCGCCCGGCTCGGCATCCCCGGCTACAACCTTGCCATCGCGCGCGAGGCGGCCGAGCGTGGCGTAGACCTGGCCGAACGGCAGCGGCCTGCCCCGGCCGAAGTAGGCGTCATAGTCGCGCTTGAGGTCATATCCGTGGCTCGGCTCTCGCTCGAGCAGGCCAAGGAGGGTTAGGGGGACGCTCACAACCGAGACCATACACTAGATGTAGACACTGCGTGTATACACACGTTTTCACGGCTGCTCAAGAACTTCAGGAGCTCGGAGGACGCATCGGTCCGCGTGACGGTTCCGCGGCGTGGTCGGCGGCGGTAGCGTCCGGGGTATGCATTCTGTAGGCCTGGTTCTGCATCCCCAGCGTGATACGGCGGCGGCGGTCGATGCGGTGCTTGGCTGGGCCGCGCGCAGGCAGATCGCGGTCTTCGGCATCGAGGCGGAGATCAGCCGGCTGAACTGCGCCGCCGTGCCGGTCACCGCGGAGGAATTCGGCCGCCGCTGCGACCTGGTGGTCAGCCTGGGCGGGGACGGGACGATGCTGCGGGCTATGCGGCTGGCCGACCGGCAGCGGGCGCCGGTCCTGGGCGTGAACCTGGGCAAGCTCGGGTTCCTGGCGGAGGTGGACGTGCCGGACCTGGCGGGCGCGCTGTCGGCCATCGACAGCAAGCAGTTCACGGTCGAGCCGCGGCTGGCCATTGATGGCGTGTTCGCCGGCCAGGCCATTACCGCTTTCAATGACGTGGCCGTCGTCCGTGTCCCCGGGCAGGGGTCCGCCGTCGTGGCGGTGCACGTTGAGGGCCAGCCGTTTGTCAGCTACGCCGCCGATGCCGTGGTAGTCGCCACGCCGACCGGCTCGACCGCCTACAGCTTCTCGGCGGGCGGGCCGATTGTGAGCCCGGCCGTGGAGGCCTTGCTGGTGACCCCCGCGGCGCCGCACTCGGCCTACAACCGCGGCGTGGTGATCTCCGCCCGTGAGTCGGTCATGCTGGAGATCCTGCCTGCCAGCGGCCGGCTCGCGGTCGAGGTGGACGGGGTGGTCGCCGGGTACACCAGCTCCGGCGAGCGGATCGGCATGCGGCCCCGCCCGGCGGCGGCGCGGGTGGTCCGGCTGGGCAGCACCACGTTCTACCAGCGTGCCCGCCGCAAGCTGCGCCTGACCGACTCCGCCGAGATCCCGGCGGGCTGGCCCGATCCGGCGGAGGCGACGGCAGCCGGGCCGCTCGCCTGAGCACCCGTCTCTATCGGCGGGCCGGACTGGCGATGCCGTTGAGAGCAGTGTCGATGACGTCGCGGACGAAGCTGTCGTTGAGCGAGGCGTGTCCGTGCAGGAGCCGGTGGTAGACCGGCCCGTAGAGCATGTCGAGCGCGACCTCGATTTTCGTGTTTGCCGGGATCTCGCCGCGGTCGATGGCGTGGCGGAAGATCGCGCGTGCCTGGTCACGGCGCGGTTGGACGAAGCGCGCGCGGTACTGGCGGGCGAACGCGGGGTCGGTCTGGGCCTCGGGGCAGCAGGCGCTCCCTGCCTTCGCCGCTTGTCCGATGCCACTTGGCGAGTCCTTGTGGTGCGTAGCTGCCCGGGTGAGTCTGCGAGTATGGCGGAATGGCTGACGTCACGGTCCGGCGGGTTGATTTCGGCTACTTCGTGCGGCCAGCGCAGGAGACCGGGACGGGCGGTCCCAGAGTGGAACCGTGCCTGGGCTACGTCATCGGCCACCCCCAGGGAATGATCTTGTTCGACACTGGCATGGGCTCTCGTCCCGAGGTTGACGCCCACTACCGGCCTCGCAGAGTCGGGGTGCGCGAGGCGCTGGCGGCCATCGGGGCGCAGGTCTCTGACATTGGGCTTGCCGCGAACTGCCACCTGCACTTCGACCACTGCGGCGGAAACCAGTTGCTGGGCCAGATCCCGGTCTTCGTGCAGGGAATCGAGCTCGATACCGCCCGCCAGACACCTGACTACACGCTCCCAGAGCTGATCGAGGGCAGCCGCTTCGAACGAGCGGAAGGCGAGGTTGAGGTGCTGCCGGGGGTCTTCCTCATGCCGACACCGGGTCACACCGACGGTCACCAGTCACTTGTCGTCCGCCAGCGGGACGGCGCAGTGATCGTGGCTGGGCAAAGCCACGACACGGCGACACAGTACGCTGCTGACCAGCTCGCGTGGCGAGCCCGTCGTGACGGTCACGATCAGCCTCTTCCCGACATCCCGACCTGGGTTGATGCCCTTCAGCGACTCGATCCCCGAGTGGTCTACTTCGCCCACGACCGGTCCGTTTGGACCCCCTGACGGACGCTCACCGCCGGGCTCGAGGGGCTTACGGCGCCAGTCAGGCCGCCTGATCCAGCCGCAGGAACGCCTCGCCGCGCTCGTGGTCGTTCCACTCGAAGGGGATAATCTCCTTCGGCCCGCCGTACCGGCTGTAACAGGCGAATACCCCCGGCGGCGGGCATGTCTCGTCACGCAGCGCCACGCTGAGGAGCGCCGGGCAGGTGGCGCGCGAGGCCAGCACCGCGACGTCGAAGTAAGCCAGCGCTCGCAGCGCGGCGAATGTCGCAGAGGAACGGCACGTTCGGCATGGCCCCGGTGACCCCGGAATGCAGGGACGGGGCGGCGATCGCCCGCGCGCCACCCTGGCTGGTGCCCGTGGTGCCCGTGGTGACCGGCCGGGTCGGGTCGGAGTGGGGGAGCTGGGCGGCGGCCTCCACGGCGCGGACCACGTCGGTGAACAGGCGGCGGTAGCAGTAGGCGTCGCGATCGGGCAGACCGTCTGTCAGGAATCCCGGCACGCGCGGGCTGCCCGACGAGCCGGTGTCCGGCGTGTCACCTGTGCGCCACGCGCTGCCCTGGCTGCGGCTGTCCATGATCATGTGGGTAGCCTGCCGCGGACCAGAACAGCCATTCGCCGGGATGTCCCCGGCCTCCGCCGCAGCCGATGTACTCGATGACCGTCGGGCGCGAGCCGTCCAGGTCCCTCGGCACCAGAGCTGAACGCGCTGGCCGCCACGGTGTGCACGGCGCTGTCAGCCCCGGTGATCGCCGCCACCCGGCTGCGCGGCGGGAACGCCAATACCGCGCGGCGCGGCCAGGCTGATCGCCGAGGCGGTCAGCACCGCGAAAGAGGCCGGGTGCACCAGGATCATCGTGGTGCGGATGGACTCGGGCTATTACAGTGCCGTGGCCTGCCGGGCGGCCCGCCAGAACGGGGCGCGGTTCTCGGTCACCGCGAAGATGGATCCCAGGGTCAAGGCCGCGATCGCCGGCATCCCCGAGGATGCCTGGAAGCCCATCAGCTACCCGCAGGCGGTCTGGGATGAGCAGGAGAACCGGCCGGTCTCCGATGCGGAGGTCGCCGGGATCGGCTACACCGCGTTCGCCTCGAAGAAGGGCCAGGCCATCACCGCCCGGCTGATCGTCCGCCGCCTCGGCGACGCCCCGGCGGGGCAGGGCGAGCCTTTCGCCGCCTACCGTTACCACGCGGTGTTCACCGACTCCCCGTTCGAGCTGGTTATCTCAAGCCTCAACTGAAGTGTCTCTAACGTCCATCACGAGCGTTCTCATGTGCCCGGATAGCGGTTCATCCGTGGTTATCTCCTGCCTTGTCCATGATGTTGCGCAAGGAGGAGACGATGCTCGTGCATCCGGTGGTGATCCCCGGCTCGGGGACACGATCGTGGACCGTGCTCGGCGACGACGACGTGCCGGTCGTCCCGGTCGACCGGTTCCTGGCTTACCTGACCGACATCGGCCGGTCGCCGAACATGGTGAAGGCGTACGCCCACGACATGAAAGATCTCTGGGAGTTCCTCGGGTTCCGGGGCCCGGACTGGCGCGAGGCCCGGCTGGAGGACATCGCCGAGTTCGTGGCGTGGCTGCAGCTGCCGCCGGCGGGGCGTTCCGGGGCGGTCGCGGTGCTGCGTCGCCGAGATGAACCGCCAGGTCGCCGGCAACCTGGCCAAGATCACCGCCTGTCCGGGGGCGCCGCTGCTGAACGTCGAGGCGATCTCGTGGGCGCTGAGCTTGCCTGTGTGCTGCTGATCTGGCCGGGGCAGATGCCGGAACGACACCGCGGCAGGCGCCGACCGGGCTGCGCTCACCGCGCTTGTATGACAGACTAAAGACATGAGTGAACCGAAGTCACGTTCCACCCGGTCCGGCCCAGCCGGCGTGGCTAACTCGGCTGGTCGTGGCGGCAGCTCCGGGAGGAAGAGGACCTCGCGAGGCCGCGCGGCGCTGCAGCCGAGCGGCGCGGCACGGGGCACGGTGACGATACAGGCCCGCGTGGACGCCGGGTTCGCGCGCGAACTGGAGGCGGACGCGGCCGTGCTGGGGCTGCGCAGTGCGTCGGAGCTGGTGAGGGAAGGCCTGCGGCTGGTTCACAAGCAGGCCCGGGAGCTGGCGATGGCGGCCTCCTATGACGAGTTCTACGGAGGCCACCCGGCGCCGGTGTCTGAGGTCACGGCCGCGCTATGGCCTGAGTAGGCGTGGACCTGCTGCGAGGCGAGGTGTGGGACGCTCACGTCCGCGGCGCGGGCACGCACCCGTTCGTGATCCTCACCGTCAACCCGATGATCGCTAGGCTGGGAGCGGTGACAGCGGCCCTGGTGACCGGGACCGCAGGGCCGCGGTACACGCACGTGCCGCTGAGGGGAGAGGCCGGGCTGACCGAGTACGAGGAAAGCTACGCCAACGCCACCGACCTGCACACGATTCCCAGGCCGAGGTTTCATCGTCGCAGGGGCCGACTCGCCGTGGCCGAGATGGCGAGCCTCGAGCGGGCGATCAGGGCCTATCTCGGACTGTGATCCCTCGGCGCTCATCGCCACCGGCGCATCCGTCCGGCAAGTCGCGCAGGGACGTCTGACCTCATCCGTCCGAGACGGCCCGCTCGCCTGACCGTCTGCAACAGTCCGCAGAGACCCCGGCCTGCCACACGCGGGCAGCCTGCCGATTAGGAATGTCTACTAATCAGTAGACATTCTACGTTTCTCGGGTGCAGATCGTTCGGTTCGGTGCGCTCGCGTGGTCAGCGGATAAAGCGTGACACCGCCGACGGCGGGATGAACAGGGGCCTGCATTTGTGCCGCTAGCGGCAGACGGCCCGCCACGATTGGCGGAGCAGAAGGACTCATTCTGGCGCGGCCATGTGGAGCTGCGGCAATGGCCGGTGTGCCTGGTGCGTCGTTAGGGTTGAGGCGTGATGGCGGAGGACCTGGCGGCGTTGCTCCGAGAGCATGCGGTGCGGCATTCGGTGCCGGGGGCGGCAATAGGGGTTCTTCGCGAAGGGGCGGCCACGACCGCCTGCTCCGGAGTCGCGGACATCAGGACCGGCGAGCCGGTCACCCCCAGGACGCGCTTCAGCGCTGGCTCGCTGACCAAGTCGATGGTCGCGACGGCGATCAGTGGTCTGGCGGATGCGGGCCGGTTTGTCGCTGGATGACCCGGTGGCCGCGCACGTGCCGAAGCTACGGGCAAGCGACTGGGCTGGGCGTGCGGCGCTCCGCGACCTGCTGGCGAATCGTTCCGGGATTCAGGTGAGGGGGCCCTTGCCGGCTTGCCGGGCGGGTGTTAGCGGGCTTCACGCCCTGAGGACACGAGCCCGGCAAGGGTCATCCGCGGGTGCATTGCGCCGCTGAGGGATGCCGCTCGACCTGCCATCCTCCGCGGCATGATGCGCTCGGCCCGCCAGCTGTGCGGTCACGCTGAAACAAGGCAGGCCGGCCGAACAGGTTACGGGCCGGGCCTGATCCGGGAGAGCCACTCATGGCTAGATCGCGCGGGCCGTCTCTCAGGGCACCCGTGGGACGGGCGGCTTCCTTCGGGCTCGTGCATCAGGCCCCCGGGCTTCCGCCCGGGGCCCGATGCGTGGCCGTGGCTGCCCGAGCGTGCGGTCAGCCGTTGTAGGCGATGGTGGCGTAGTCGTCGCCTGACGTGGTCCCGGTGCTGCCGCCGGTAACGAATACCCTGCCGCCCCGCGCGGCCAGCGCTGTGGCGGAGTCGCCGCCGCTGGCCGGGCCGTTGTACCGCCTGACCCAGACCGTGGCGCCGGTGCGGACGTTGTAGGCGATGGTGGCGTAGTCGTCCCCGGTGACGCTCCCGCCCCAGCTGGTCCCGGTGACGTACACCCTGCCGCTGCTGGGAACGGCCACCGCATACGCTATGTCGCTGTGGTTGCCGGGGCCGCTGTAGCGGCGGACCCACAGGTGGTGGCCACCGGGGCTGTAGGCGACCGTGGCGTAATCCGTGTTCAAGCCGGCAGGGCCGCGGCTGCCCCCGGTGACGAGCACCGTCCCGCCGGGACTGACGGCCACCGAGTTGGCGAATTCGAAACTGCGGCGGCCGCCGTAGAATCTCGCCCAGAGCCGGGCACCGGTGCGGGCGCTGTAGGCCAGGGTGCCGTAGTCGCCGTGGCTCTCGCCGGTCACGTACACCTTCGCCAGGTCAGGGCTGACCGCGATCGATGTCGCACCCTGGCCGGCGTAGCGCCGCGCCCACAGCCGGGCTCCGGTGGTCGCGTTGTAGGCCACCGTGCCGTACTCGGCGGTAATCTGTTTGCTCTGGACCTCGCCGGTCACGAACACCCGGTTACCGCCCGGGCTCACGATCGCGCGGGCCCCGGTATTGCCGGCCGGGCCGTTGAGGCGGGCGACCCACAGCTGGGCGCCGTCGGAGGCGCGGTAGGCCACCGTGGCCATGCCGCTTGCTGCGTCTCCGTTCCAGAAGCTGGTCCCGGTGACGAACACCTTGGTACCGTCGCGGGCCACCGACACCGCAGCGGCGCCGTCGAAGTCGTTAGCCGGGCCGTTGAAGCGGGCGGCCCACAGCTGCGTGCCGTCGGCGGCGCGGTAGGCCACCGTGGCATAGTCCGAGTTGGAGGCGCCGCCGCTGGCCCCGGTCACGAACACCGTGGCGCCGTCCGGGCTGACCGCCACCGACGCGGCCCCGTCGCCGCCGTTGCCGGGCCCGTTGTACCGCGCAGTCCACAGCCGCGCGCCGGTGGCGGCGTTGTAGGCCACCGTCAGGTAATCGCTG
>Ga0137384_10001981_pt1 | contig 16212 bp, 18 predicted proteins | sample SagtaG_2_FD_104922 | JGI IMG/M metagenome (GOLD analysis project Ga0137384, IMG submission 104922) | Vadose zone soil microbial communities from Sagehorn Ranch, Mendocino, California, USA - Sage2_R_60_16 metaG | ecosystem: Environmental > Terrestrial > Soil > Vadose zone | place: USA... | reverse complement strand
CCCGCGGAACCGGTGAGCCCTCAAGCGACACAACAACCAACATCAAGTCCGTCAGGTGGTGCAGGTGCCCTGAAGACAAATTCAACTGACGCGACTCCACCTCTTCCTCCTCAGGATAAGACCCCGATACCACCAGCGGCCCCTGATGCCGCCTCGTCCGGCAAAGAAAAGCCGAACTAGTAATCCGTCAGAATCAATCCTCATGATCCTAGTCTCTCGATTAGTTGCAATCCTGGCAGTCTGAGGCTAGCGGGTCGGAGTTTGTTTCCGCAATCCTCTGATGATTGTTCCTCCGCGATAGACGAAGAATGTTGTTGCCCAGATATAGTATCGAAGGTTCAGGGTCCACAGCGGAATCGCCGATACTAGGAAAATGATTGCGACGACAATCTCAAAGTTCACGACTGAGCCTGTATTTTCTCAGCAGATCAGGCGCTACTGGTTTCCCCTCGATTGCGAGAATGCTTGTAAACAGAGCTAGGATGGCATAGATGACGGCTATGTCCAAGGCGTAGATGGTTGAAGCAGCATCGTACAGCGGGCCTGTTTGCGAAGCGGCGAAGAAGGGGATTATGTTGAACAGGTACGGTTCGAGAGCGACGAGGAAGAGGAGGATGGTGTTGAGGATCCGGGTCCTGGTCGTCTCTACGGGGAGGACGGACACTATCTCCGTGAAGCGGAACCAGATTTGGATCAGGATCAGGAAGCTGAACCCGAACGCGGCGATGGCCTGGTAGAGATGATCCGGGTCTGTGGGCTTGTTGCTGATCAGACGGATGGCGCCTATTGAGAGAGCTAGGCCGAAGACGAGATCGGTGAGAGACTCGATTCGGGGCCGTGGACGTTGATCCGGTTGAGCCAAGGCGACTGACTCGGCCATTAGCGTCAGAGTTGAAGGCGTTTTCGGGAATTCATATAAAGAAACCCCGGCGGCCTTAGTTTGGAAATGCAGCCCCGGTCAAGATTCTCGCGTCTCCGAGATCCGCTCGTGCTGATACCTGTCGTCGGTCTTCTATGCGCGGACCTGGTCCTGGCATCTAGTGTCCTGCTGTCGATTCTCGCAGGAGATGTCTTTGCGCTGTTGCTTGGGACTCCATTGCTGACGCTGTATACGCTGAGCCTTTTGGCTCTCTGGTGGAAGCCTCGGGCAGGATACATCATGTCCACCGTGGCCTCCGCAGTATCTCTCTTCATCTTCGTAGGGATAGGAAACCCGCTTTCAACACTGGCGGGTCCTGCTGACACGCAAGCGTTCCTGTTCGCCATCAGCTTGCCCCCTGCATTGATTACCGTTCTTATCTACTCCGTGCTGGGGCTGCAAGCTCAAAGACGTCCTCCAGACACACGCAAGCCCGCTCAGACTCTTCCGCGATACACCATTGCAAGCCTCCTCATCCTTGGATTCGTGATGGGAGGTATCGCGGTTGGCCTGATGGCAGGAGCCACGCAATCCCGGCTACTGGCCAATTCTTCCCCCGCAGACATCACAATTGTCCAAAATGCCGCCTCGCCCAACACTGCTCAATCATACAGTCCAGCCACATTCCAGGCCCATGTGGGACAGACAGTGACATGGGTGAATAGAGATACGACAGCCCACACCGTTACGAGTAAAGATAATCTGTTTGACTCCGGAATAATAAACATCGGCGCGAGGTACGAGTTCAATTTCACACAGGCAGGGACATTCCAATACTACTGCACGCTACACCCGAAGATGATAGCCGAAGTCGTAGTCTCATAGGCCTTCTCAGACAACTCTCGCTTAACAGGGCTTCGACAGCGCGACAAATGGGACCTACGCCGTTTAGGGAACTCTCGTAACACCCAGACCGACACTGACAAAGCCTCAGTATCAACCGGGAACTATTGCCGATCAGGAAATCCTCAGATCGACGAAGTGCGAAAGCAAGTTCTCATCGACAAGCTGATGGGGGTCAGATACCCATAGACTGTGAGACTGCAAGGGAAGTTTCATGGCCTGGTAGAGATCGTACTCGGCGACAAGCTGTCCCCTAGGGATACGCCTGACGTCCCAACTTCCAAACACGGCAAAATCCTGAAGCCAATGTTTGCCTCTTGGGCCGGAAATAATCGCGATACGTATCTGGTAGAGCCGGGCGGTCCAGACTTGAACTCCACTGACAGGATGATTCATGCGCTTCTCAACCTTAACATTCCGTTTGCGAATATTCCTCTTGCTCCTTTAATCGGGGTTGGAACAGTGTTCGGCATCGTGTATGTGGCGTACAAGCTTCTTCATTGGCAAGGGCGAAGGACGATTAGACCTAGAGTTGACGAAACTAGAAGGGTTTCGAACCAGGAATCGGACTCGCTTTAATTTTTACGTGAGTCCGGGCGGCCCACCACCTTAGGAACTCAAATTTATGCGAAACCTCCGAATTTATGCGATTCCGCGAGGGTTTCCGACCGGGAATAACGCTAACATCGAGCTTGCTGACCATCTTCCTCTTTGGCATCTCCGGTGTTCAGTACTTCGAAGTTATTGCCATGGCGAAGGCGAGTATTGCGACAATATTCGCCTTAGTCGGAATACTCACGTTTTGCTGGAACAGCCCAAAAGTGTGGGTTTGTAATCACTTGTAAGCCTTAGTGGACGCCCTCGATATATGCGTAGATAACCCGTGGTTTCCACGGAAATTCCTTGCACAAATTACTCCAGAAGAACCTGAATAGCTCAGTACGCTTCTTGCGACTGTCAGCGGTCCTATTGATAATGGTAGCTAGCACCCTGTACTCAATGAATGTGCGGGGGGCAACTGGAAGCTTCGCATTCACCAACTATGAACTCGGAAGCACTCCCGGAACCACATGCCCCAATGCGCTTGCGAACTGTTACAATTTCGCGGCGGAGCCGGCAATTCGAGCGGACAATTCCGGGAAGTTCTACGCCTCCTCAGAGAACGGTCTCACAGGCGGCACCGACGCTTGGAAGTCGACTGACTCCGGGCTCCACTACATCACACTCCAGTCACCGAACAGCGCCTCGGCGGGCAGCATGCAATTCTCCCCGGCAGGCGGAGACACAGACCTCGCTGTCGCCTCCCTTCTCAACGGGAACGGCTTCTATAACGTCTACGTAGCAAGCCTAGCTCTGACGAATGTTTACGTCAGCACCAGCACCGACGGAGGCAGCACGTGGCTCCTCAACCCAACAGGCGCATCCGTACCAGGAGATGATAGGCCCTGGATAGCAGCGGAGGGAGCTAGCAAGGTCTGCGTGTCATACCACAGCATCACGGCAACAAACGACATCTTCGTCACATGCAGCACAGACGCGGGCACGACCTTTGCCCAGACAGGGAACGCCTTCGACCCGAACCATCTCTGGCTCGCATCGTTCCAGAACGAAATTGGAAACCTGGCGATTGACTCCAACAACCACAACATCTACCAGTCCCTGAGCGGAATCGGAAGCGCGAGCGAGACGACCTGCCTGAACTGCAGCCTGCACGCCGTCTGGTTGGCCGTATCCACGGATGGCGGATTGACTTTCACTGACCATGCGGTGTACGTTAACCCGGACACATCGGTCTTGTACGGGCACCAGTTCGTAAACGTCAGCGTTGACCAAGCAGGAAACGTATACGTCATCTTTAGTGATGATCACAACCTCTACTACAGCTTCTCCACCGACCATGGCACCACTTGGTCAGCTCCATCTCAGATCAACCAGAGCCCCTCCAGCACAGCAATAATGCCCTGGAGCGTGGCTGGAGGAGCAGGCAAACTGGACGTCGTCTGGTACGGAACCTCCTACTACCATGCTGGCACCTCGCCCGACAACTATCCTTCAAGCGCTGCATGGTACGTCTTCTTCGCCCAGAACCTCCAAGCAACAACCCCAGGTAGCCAATTCTCCCAAACCACCGCAACACCAATAGTCCATTACGGCGGAGTCTGCGAATCGGGCGTAACATGCAGCGGGAACCGGGACTTGTACGATGATTTCGGAGTGGCGGCGAGCCCAACAAACGGTCTAGCATCTATCATCTACAGCGACGACCAGTACAGCAACACGGCAACCCACCCTGCCGGGCCCGGCTGTACATCCAGCAGATCAAACACTTCCTACAGCGACAGCACCAATATCACGACTCAGACATCCGGTACTGGAATATTTCCCTGAGCGTACACAGGACGACCAAGAGGCCCTAGTCCTCTTGGCCAACTTTTTTTTTATGCCAACGAATGAGACGGCTGCTCACCGCATAGCCCCAGATACACGAGGATAATCCATCCGAAGGTCCCGCTACTCTTTCCTGTAAATAAAGCAAAAGTGAGCGTTTTGGACCGTGGATATGAACCGGTTCCGGTTCAAATCCCACTGGTTCTGAGCACTTGAGCCTGCTTTGACGAAAGGTCGGAAGGGGCCCAAGGCAGCCTTGTGGAAAGCACCTCCTTGACCTGTATCTGCCTGATTGCAGTTACGTTTACCACCCCCCTAGCCTATCCAGATCGGAAAACAGTGATGGCTTAGCTTTCTCGGCGGGCAACAAAATACTCCTGTGAAGCTCTGGCTGAAAAAGACTAAGCGAACTCCGAGGAAATAGAAAAAGAGGGGTTACAGCCCCTCAACCTCTCGAATCTTCTAATTCTCAACGTTAACGGAGTGAATCCGGGCAGGCCCAGCACGATTCTCGAATAGTTAATTATCCCTTACGAAAAAGGAATGATTCGTGAATCGGGAAGACGTCGCCCTCCTAGTGGTTCTTTCAGGACTGCACCGTCCGTTTCTTACATATGTCAAAACCGTCTTTCCAGGAAGGTGCCCCATTTGTTTCTTGAAGCGTCCACGTCATAGCCAGGACTGTCATGTTGCAAGAATGCAGAATCTAAAGGAAACAGCCAACCTGCTAAGAGTCGTCGCGATGATCGAACGCGAATATACGCTGTGACCGCCTATGATAAGAACCTACATTCGACCGAAATCAGCCCTGGCCCGAGAATACAACCGCATTTCTGATGTCTATATGTTTACGCGATACGTGAACAAAGGCGGTAGATATATCGACACGGTCGAGAAGGAACTCCTGAAGAAATTCATTCAAGGCGATTCCGTTCTCGAGATCGGCGTCGCGACTGGAAGGTTCATTCCTTTCGTGAGGTCAATGGGCTGGCAGTACACCGGGCTAGACATCTCGCCCAAAATGCTGGATCATGCACGAGGCCTCGAGGGAGAGCTGATTATCGCCGATGGCGAGACACCCCCGCTGAGAGATTCCAGCTTCGACTCGCTGATCTGCCTCCACACATTCCACTTCTTGCCGGATCCCGTGCAGGCGGTCAGAGAGTTTTACAGACTAGTAAGGCCTGGGGGTTGCTTGGTTCTCATCTTCGAAATGGACACCTGGCTACGTCGGCTAGCAATCAAGATTATCGGTCCGGTGCACAAACAGTTCTACTTCAAAATCGCCGAAGTTGAAAACATGGTCACGGCAGCCGGCTTCCATATCTGGAATACGGGGACAGTGCTTCGGCTGCCGATGGAGGCCTACCGAAAACTACCCATGTCAAGACTCCAAAAGACGATCGACTCCAGTCAACATTGGCCGGAAATGCTCGCAACTCTCGGATACGTTGTTGGCAGAAAACCGAATTGACATTCATTATCACTTTGGGCTCCTTCACGGTCTTGATTGCCTAGGTCCACGGGCCCACAGCAACTCCAGCCAACATTCGATTTCTCGCTCCCAGAACAAGACGCCTCCACCCATTGGGACGCGCAGTTACGGCAGTGGTAATACTCCAAGTCTTCGCCCATGTCTAGTTCAGCGGACCCGCAGACATGGGCAGTTTGAGATCGGCTTGCACAACCAGGTGATGCTGGCGGTCTGGCTTTGCGGTGGAGTTTGTGGACTATTCTTCGATAGAGTGCTTCCAGCAACACCGGAAAAGTGAGGGTGGGACTGACCTTGCCGTACAGGAGGTAGACTATGTTGTTGTGCACAATAACTATTGCTGTGGTTGAATTGAGTTAGATTCAAGAGACTCTAGGGTTATGACACAGCAATCGGCTGAGCACTTACGAGGGGATGAAGTCTGAGGCCATGGCTGTATGTTATTTCTTGGAAAGGCTGTTGGCACATGCCCCATATCTGCTACAGGTGCAAGGTCGAAATTCACGGCGAATGCGTACCGACACAGATCGGAGGACGTTGCTTGTGTAGTAGGGGCAAGTGTCGTGGGAGCGCGAAGCCCGTGGGAGGAGGATTCGAATAGAATATCTTAGGCGCACAGCTTGTCCGAATTAGATTGTGCCGCGAGAAGACGGTCTACAACAATTGGCCTAGCGTCACTTTAAAGTCTTCAATCGTTCCAGAATCGGCGAGAATCTTTACTCTCGCGTAGCTTGGTTTGAAGTATGAAATTCCATATCCACTATCCAACGAGGGGTCTCCTTCCTCGCCGAGATCGGAAAGACGAGGGAGTAGTACTTCCTTACAAAATCTAGGGCAAGCTGAGTCGCTTGTTCGACCGTTTGGACATTAGTCATATAGATTACCCGCTAGAACAGTTGGCAAACTTCTTGATAAGAATACCTCGACCGTGAGCCTCAATCTCGAATTGCAATGCCGCAGAAACCTACATTTCTTCCCAAGCTAACATCGGCTAGCTCTTTAGTAGGGCTCGCTGATCTCGCCTCCGTTATGACTGGCATTGAGGTTGTGCGCGATTCCAACCTGACCAAGGGAGCCTCTACCCATGGAATCACTCGCATGAGAGCATTCGAGTCTGATGATATGCTAATTTCTCAGTCGCGAGTTGGGCCCGGGGTGGTCTCGGGATGGCATCATCATGGAAAGCGTCACCTCTACGGCTTCCTCGTTTCCGGTCAACTCCAGCTTGAATACTTGTTGAACGGAACGCAAATGGTCACGTTACAAGCTGGTGATTTCTTCCATATTCCCGTTGGCCTCGTCCACAGGGATCTGAATCCAGACAAGGATTGTGCGCTAATTGTCGTGAACGTTCTCGCTGGTAAGGGACCGGCAGTTATCAACGTAGAAGCTCCGCCTGAGGGCAAGTCTTGATCCAGTTCCGGCCCAGTCCGTCAGATATTCCGAGGCTGAAGGAGCCCTTTGGAAGACTCATCATGGGAGAACCAGAAAAAACCATGCCCGAGTTGAATTTGATCATTAGGAGGGATCATCCGAGCAGAGTTACGGCAGTTGGCGATGTTGTGTCAAGGGAGACCCTGGCTGCTGGGATTCCTGTGGATCTTAGAATCATCGATCAAATCTCGATGCGGAAACGCTCAGCCTCCTTCAAGATAGAGGCTCGAAAGACTTACCATGTGAAGAATCCCCCTGGAGTAGTAGCGCAAGAGTCCTGGGATGCTATCAAGAAAGCGATGAAGGAACGCGATGTCCTGATTCTCGTCGAGGGAGAGGAAGATCTCCTCACGCTCCCATGTATCGTCGAGTCGCCCAACGACGGGCTTGTCCTCTACGGTCAGCCAAGCCAAGGCCTAGTCATGGTCCACACGTTGCCCGATACCCGGACCGAGGCTGGCCTAATACTGGGACGGATGACCAAGGAAGAAACGGATTAGCTCTTTAATTAGGAGCCGGGACCCTTCGTCTCTACTAGAGCCGCACAGCCTTTTTCTCCGCGTCCGTCACCAACCGAGTAATTGCAGGAGAGATTCTGCCCTCCCAGTACAGCTCATGGGATCAGCGTATCGGACCTCTCCATCTCAAGGCAGGCCCTAGCTATGGCGGCTCACGCTTCCACAAAGACCTCCAAGCACTCATCGCGTTCGGCCGAAGCATAGACTACGACCCGATCCTCATATCCGCAGTCGAGGAGGTAAACCAGAGCCAAGCAAAAGAGATCGTGAAGCACTCCGAGAAACTTCTAGGGTTGCTCGCCAATCGTCGTGTCTCGGTCCTGGGTTTTGCCTTCAAGAAAGACACTGACGATTTTAGAGAGACTGCCTCACTTCGCGTCATCGGCCAGCTTGTCAAGAAAGGAGCAAAGGTCTACGCCTACGATCCAATGGCGACACGAAACGCGCGAAAAGTCTTCCCCGACCACGTGGAATTTGTCGAAGACTACAAGTTGTGCCTTGCAGGGCCGATTGTTGTATAATGATGACTGAATGGGACGAATTCCGAAAGTTGAGCACCCGCAGAACTCAGATCGATTACGAAATTGCCTAACATGATCGATGCTCGAAGGATTCTGGACCGAGGCGATTTTCTAGGATTCAACTATTTTGCGGTAGGCGTCGGAGCTTCCCCGAGCTGACCTCAGACCAGATCGGTTAGCGGACAAGGCTAATTGCATGATACCAAGGCATATCTCCAGACATGATTTTATAGCCAAAGATCTAGTCCTACCAAGAAGGTTAAAAACAACGGACTTCAAAGAAGCGATCTCACTGTGGGAAAGATGGGCCAGAAGAGAAGGGTTATCTTAGTCGAGTACTCGACCCGACCAAATCCTTCGGCCATGCACGACAAGAGTCGATTCCTACATCGTTAAACAAAAGACGTGATTTTCTACAAATGAACAATCCTCCAAGAATCGCGGTCATAGGCTGTGGATACTGGGGAAGAAAGGTGATACGCGAGACCCTCGACATCCATCGAGCCACTGGACGGATCGAACTTCGCTCTGTCGTCGACAGTTTCCCCGCATCACTCTCACAATGCCAAAACGAGTTTGGACCTGGCATAGACTACCGCTCAGATTACCAAGAAATAGCCTCCGACCCTTCCATATCAGGAGCACATGTTTGCACCCCGAACGGAACCCACTTCGAAGTAGCCTCCACATTCCTGAGACGAGGAAAGAGCGTCCTCGTAGAAAAACCGTTGACGTTGAAGACAGGGGAAGCTTATGAGCTCTTAAGACTTGCAAATGAAAACCACAGTGTACTTTGCGTTGGACACATACACCGTTTCAACAATGGCGTCAAGGAATTACGGCGAATCCTATCGGAAGGCCAGATCGGAGACCCATACTACGTCGATCTTCGATGGACAGCGTTCATGAACCCTCAACTGCAACGTGAAGTAATAACAGACCTTGCGCCGCACCCCTTCGACATCTGCAACTACATCCTAGATGCCTGGCCCGACAAGATCTCCTGCAAGGGACGAGGCTACAGGACCAAACTGAACGAGGAAGTAGCTTACATCACTGCCGAACACAAGGGAGGGCTAATGGCCCACATCGAAGTTAGCTGGCTCGACCATGACAAGAGAAGAGATGTCACGGTCATCGGCAGCAAGGGGACCGCGCACCTCGACTGCGCAACTCAGAAGCTTGTAGTCGAGAGACCAGACGGGAAAAAGGAAGTGCTAGTTATGCCAAGCAACACTCTCGCGAGCGAAATCATCCACTTCTCCAACTGCATCCAGAACAACCAAAATTCAGCTCCTTTTGCAAATCACTCCGATGGAGCGTTGGGAGCCCGAGTAGTATCTCTACTGGAAGCATGCCGGGAATCAATGCATCAAGAAAGAACGATACAGGTCCAGCTCCCGATCATACCGGAGATACCGGCCCGGTTATGAGAACTGCACGATATTCAGTGATCAAGAAGACAAAGATTGGTAAAGACGCGCGAATCTACGACCAAGTAAATCTCTACGGCTGCAAGATAGGCAAGAACACGAAAATAGATTCCTACGTGTACATTGAGGAAGGCGTCACAATAGGCGACAACTGTAAGATCAGACCTTTCGTATTCATACCCACAGGCGTTGTGATCGAGGACAATGTCTTCATAGCGCCTAACGTCACTTTCACGAACGACAAGCACCCCAGAGCCCACGGAGAGTGGACCCTCCTCAACACGAGGGTCAAGAGCTTCGCATCAATAGGCGCGGGAAGCATAATCAACCCGGGCGTTGAAATTGGCGAAAACGCGCTGATCGGAGCAGGCTCAGTCGTCACGAAGAACATCCCCGACAGCGCAATAGCCGTTGGAGTCCCTGCACGAGTCGTAGGCTCGCGACCTAGACCCGACTCGGATTAGGAGAACTAGGTTATGAAGAGCGTAGCGATCATACCAGTCTTCCGGGAGATCGGAAAAATCGGCCGAGTAATCGAGAGATTCACGCCAGACTCTGTTGACCAGATCTGCCTGATCGTAGACGCTCCAGGACAAGAAATTCTGGGAGAAATCGACGCGGCCAAGAACAGGATAGATGTCCCAGTTACAATCATCCAGAACCCAACCCGAGCAGGGATAGGCTATGCAATCAAGGAGGGCTACAAATATGCGCTCTCAAACAATTTCGGCATCATCATCGTCATGGCAGGAAACGGCAAGGACGATCCACGAGAGATAATAAGACTGACAAAACCCATCACTATGGATGGGTTCGACTATGTTCAGGGATCAAGATTCCTTCCTGGCGGGATTGGAGGACATACACCATTCTTGCGGAGGACGTTCACACGTCTTTTCCCTTTCGCCTGGACTCTCTTGACAGGGGTCCGGGTCACAGAAGTTACGAACGGCTTCAGAGCCTACAGAGCCGAGATACTTCGTGATCCGAACATCAATGTCTGGCAGGATTGGCTTAACGGCTACGAGCTTGAATACTATCTTCACTACAAAGTGTTGACCCTAGGCTACAAGTTCACTGAGAAACCTGTGTCGAAAACATATTCTCACATGGGTCGGACGGGATATTCTCACATATCCCCGTTAAAGGATTGGAACCAGATAGTAACCCCAGTAGTTCTTCTGAGAATGGGAGCCAGACACTAAGAGTCACCTGAGAGAAAGCTTGGACGAAATCGTCCCCCGACATTTTCGAAGCTCCCGCAGCATAGACGTTCCTTGTGCCAGTTGACGGCTTAGACTCCGGCACCTTCTGCTGCTGGTTTCTCGACGGGTTCTACCCTGTAGATAGGCCCTCCATTATTGCTGACGATCGTTCTCGGAGTCTTGAGAATCTGCTCGTAGTCTTGAGCCTTGCTGTCCAAATCCGATATTATCCTATGCCAATGGTCCTGCACCGTCGCATATGCGGGCTCAAATATTGCCCATTGCTTGACGTATGAGAAGAATCGGGATCCTATTCGCATAAGATGAAGGTAGGCTTCGCCCACCGACTGCTCATCCAGCGACTTTACATGCTCCTTCGACAAGAGCATAAGTCTCTCCCTATGGCCCTTCATCGTCTTGGTCCGAACCAGTTTCCACCTCGCGTACTCCTCAAGCACCTCCTTGTCAGGAATATTGCACAGTGGGCAATCTGCTTGCTTACCGTCTTGAGACATTGACTAGTTCCCGAGACCCATCTACTTGCTTGATAGAACTCTCTGGCCGATACGATTTATAGATTCCCAGACGACACGACAATCATCAACGAAACCTGTTCGGAATGAGATTCCCTCTCTCTTGCAAGAGCTTCTGGAGCACATTATACTCCACGCAACAATCGGCTCATGAACCGGAATAGTTTCACCAGGGTTCAAGACTGCCTTTGAGAATCTTAGGACAATAGTAGGTATTGCCGGGGAACTCGCTCAAACAAACAGAGTCTGGTTCTTCGCTCCGACACTGGGATGATCCCTCGCCGATGGGCAGGGACAGCCTATCCGAAAAGATTGGAGATTGGAAACAAATGGGTATAGTTCGAGAACTAGACCGGAAGAGCCTCGTCGGGCTCATACTGTCGCTTCTAACCGTAGGTCTAACACTTCTCGCCATGCCAGCTTCGGCCGCTCCGTCCGGAAGTAGTTTTGATCATATCGTAATAATCGCGATGGAGAACCAGGATTATTCCTCGGTGATAGGGTGTTCATGTGCTCCCTTCATCAACAGTCTCGCTGCTCTCGGCTCCACGATAACGCAATACCATAGTTATGGTGCCGGAGCGTTCTCCGGGGATAGTATCGGCGGCTGCTCAGCCGCATGCTATACAGCCTTCATATCTGGAGACACTCAAGGTATCTCGGACGGCTACTCGTGTTGCCTCTCCGGAACCACTCTGGTCGACCAAATGCAGTCGGCCGGATTGACATGGCAAGCATATTGTGAAAGCGGGTGCCCGAGGGGAAACGACCACTTCGCCTTCACCGGCTTCTCCAGCGATGTCAACAGTCCAAACGTCTTCACGTCGAGCAGCGTGTCCACATCAGACTTCATATCTGCTGCAAACAGTGCGAACCCACCCAACTTTCTCTGGTACACTCCAACAGATAACCACAACATGCATGACAACAGCGTATCCACAGGCGACTCTTACATCCAACAGTTCCTCGTGGGCTCTGGAACGGTTCAGAGCCCCGCATCAGGCTCGCTCTTCGCGACCAACCTGTTCACCAACTCAGCCTACCACACCATGTTCTATCTCTGGTGGGACGAGTATGACCCCTCTCCCAACGTCGAGTATGGTCCCATGATCAAGGCGGGATTCACCTCGTCCGCCAGCTATGACGAGTACAACAGTCTTTACACGATCGAAAACAACTGGAATCTTCCGAAGCTAGGGAACGCGGCACAGGCTTCTCTCATATCGGACATATTCGGGACCATCGGTTCAGTTGGACTTTCCACATCATTCAGTTTCAGCCCTTCAAACCCCACAACAGGAACTGTCGTCACGTTCACAGGCGCAGCCACGGGAGGGATCGGACCCTACACATACTCATGGAACTATGGCGACGGATCGACGGGATCAGGACGGACCTCAACTCACACTTATTCCTCAGCAGCCACCTTTACCGCCACTCTGACGGTGACGGATTCCGTTTCCAGCACAGCAACAGCGACTCAAAGTATTGCGGTGTCTTCGACATCGTCCGCGCTATCTGACTCATTCACTTTCACTCCATCAAACCCCACAACTGGAACAACCGTCACCTTCACTGGCTCAGCCAGCGGAGGAACAGGACCCTACAGCTACTCCTGGGACTACGGAGATGGTTCGACCGGATCAGGACAAACTTCTACCCACGCATATTCTACAGCATCTAGCTTTACGGCCACCCTGACGGTAACAGATTCCGCGTCGAACACAGCCACGGCCTCCCACAGCATTGCAGTGTCCTCTATATCATCGGGTAGTGGTCAATTCGACTGCGTAAACTGGACGTGCAGCAACTTTGTCTCTCCCAGCACTCTCTCTGTCGACTCGAACGGAACCGCTGAAATACGCCAGAGCAATCCGAGTGTCTGTGACTGGGCCAACAGCTACTACGACAGTCTAATCAGAGGCGCTCCTCCACCAATCCAAGGTCCGTCTCAGGGAACTCCTCTCCCCACAGGCATAGCATCAGTCACAGCCTCGGTTGACCTTCTGAGCAGAGACCTCGGCCCGTCGTGCAGCGGACCGTCTGGTCAGGGCCCTAGGTACAACCTCTTCATCTCATTATACTTCCAGCTGTCGACGACCGTTTCAGCATGCGGAGTCACCAACGGAGTCAGTTATCTTGACGCACAGGTCAGAGTCGAAGACGTTGGCGGAGTTGACGATCCGATCGGTGCAACAACCACCTACGGCGGAACCAACGATCCAGGCGTAGGCGCCTGCGGCTACAGCCTTGTCGTAGCGCAGGTTGGTGTTGGTAGCACTGGCACTTTGATTGCGAATGCTCAAGCCCAGTGCCTCCAAGATGAGATAAGCTGGGGCATCTCCCCAGTGGGCTCGACGAGCCCGAGCATAGGCTGTACTCTAATAGGAGTAGAGATTGGCACAGAGGGTTTCGATATCAATTCCCTCAGCACAAACTGGTACAACGTTGCTCTAGTAACTGGAACCCCCGCCCTCTCCTCCACCTTCACTTTCACTCCGACCTCGCCAGCGTCCGGACAGAGCGTCAGTTTCTTAGCAGTCCCGGTGGGAGGAATCTCACCCTACTCATATTCCTGGACGTTCGGCGATGGAGCGACCGGAACGGGCCAGAGCACGAGTCACACTTACGCGTCGGCCGGAGCATACACGGTGACCTTGAGCGTGAAGGACTCTGCAAGCCCCCAACAGACCGCAACCAGTTCCCAGCCTGTAACGGTTGTCACAGCATCTTCTCCAGACTTTGTCATTTCAGCCTCGTCTCCTCCAATCGCAAGCGTGGGCGGCTCCTCAACCTCTACAGTCACTCTGAGTGCGTCGAACGGATTCTCAGGAACCGTTAGCCTCTCTGACACTGTTCCAAGCGGACTTGTCTGCGGAACAATCTCGCCTAGCAGCCTGACAGGATCCGGAACAGCCACTCTATCCTGCGGCTCGTCTTCGGCCAAGGTATACAGCGTAACTGTCAAGGGCACGAGCGGTTCGCTTTCCCATTCGGTGACGGTCTCCTTTACCTTCACCATTCCCCCTGACTTCATCATAACGGCGACCTCGCCGTCACCTGTGAACGTCGGTTCATCCGCGAAATCGACGATCACGGTTACCCTGCTACATGGACTAGTGGGTCCGGTAGCGCTGACAGAAAGTGTGCCGTCCGGACTGAATTGCGCTTCTCTCTCATCGACAAGCTTCACTGCAAACGGCACAGCAACAGTCTCATGCTCATCTTCGTCAGCCGCAACCTACTCGTTGACAGTAACCGGGACAAGTGGAAGTTTGACTCATACAACCACAGCCGCTTTCACATTCCGCGACTTCACCCTCACAGCCAACCCAACCGGCGTCTCAATCAACACTGGATCCCATGGAACCTCCACCATCAGTCTCAACCTTCTAAACGGATTCGGATCCACAGTGGCATTGACCGTGTCCAGCCCGACAGGAGTAACGGCAATGCTGAGCACATCGAGCATAACAGGGTCGGGAACCTCGACGCTCACAATCAGCCCCACAGTCATTGGATCCTACAGCATAGTCGTAACTGGAACAAGCGGATCATTGACCCGAACAGTGATAGTGACGGTACAGGTGGGAACCCAGGTCTCCCCAGTCTTGACCGCTCCGTCCACGGAAACCGTGGGTCAGACATCGACTCTCGCCTTCACAGTAACTGCCACCGAGTCTACCATACCCACCCCTACCCTGACCCTTTATGCGAGCCAAACACCGTCGGGCGCTAGCTTTGCAACTGTCCAAGGAACCGCCCCGGTGTCGAGCACATTTACGTGGACTCCAACGACCTCGACTGCGCCCGGCACATACACAGTCAGCTTCACCGCTACCGACGGGATGTCAGCCACCCAAGTCTATGTGATCATAAAGGTCCTCCCAGCAAACGTCCTTCCTGTCATCACCGTTCCAGGCCCCCAGAACGCTACAGTCGGAGGAAGACTGCACTTCGCAGTATCAGCAAACGACCCGACAGGAACCGGGGGACCGGTGATACTTTCCACGAACGCGCTTGCTTCTAACATGGCCTTCGACCCAGCGTCTGGAGACTTTTCTTTCACTCCCAGCGCCGGCCAGGCTGGCCAGAGGTTCATGATCAATTTCACGGCGACTGATACCAACGATCCGACGTGGACCACGACAGAATCAGTCCCAATTAACGTCCAAGGCACTGCCGCTCAGCCCTCAGGCGGAGGACTTTGCCTGAGCTGCCTGCTACCCAGAACCATAACCACGACTGCATGGCTGATCGGGATAGGAGCATTAATCGGCATAGTCTCCGCAATCGCAATCATGCATCTTAGAGCAACTGCAGAACTCGCCGCAACAAAAAGACTAGTCAGGTCACTTGACGTGCGAAATCCTCCTCAACGAGTGTACCGCAATAACTACAGAAGCCCCCAGACTCTACGGCAGATTCAACGCAGGCACCGCGCGATGGACGAAGACTAATCCTATGGAATTAGAGCTTCATCTTCTCAAGATGCCATTCTGAAAACCGCCGTGCGCTATCCTTTGACCCTGCCAGCTTACAGCTGGCGAATCTTCTCGTAGAACTCGATCAGGTTCCGCGCAGCCGGCGCTTCCTTGTTCAAGGCGAAGATCTTCATTCCCTTCTGGTACCTCTCAAACAGTACGACTTTGCACTTCACGAGAGGTTCCGCTATTCTGGCAACAGTAGACGGGGACACGTGCATGACTCTGGCGAGGCCGGCTTGGTTGAAGACCTTGTCTGGATTCTGGAGCAAGTGCTCGACAAGTTTAACCTGAGCTTTCGACTGAAACATATCCAACAGTTTCATTCTCGAATCCTCTCAGGAGTATGAGACGAGGGTTACAATGTCTCTGCCTCTCAGAGCACTCGTAATGTTAGAGGGGTCCTCTAAAGAGACGAATCTTGTCGGAATCCTTGCTCTCT
>Ga0137384_10001979_pt1 | contig 16217 bp, 14 predicted proteins | sample SagtaG_2_FD_104922 | JGI IMG/M metagenome (GOLD analysis project Ga0137384, IMG submission 104922) | Vadose zone soil microbial communities from Sagehorn Ranch, Mendocino, California, USA - Sage2_R_60_16 metaG | ecosystem: Environmental > Terrestrial > Soil > Vadose zone | place: USA... | reverse complement strand
TATCCGGTGTTTCAAGGGTGGCATAATCATGTTGCATGTTCGCAACTATTCTGTTCATCAGCTGTTCGACGTTATGCTTCTCACGACTGGTGGCGTAGATCGAAGTCGCGCCTTCAGGAAGTGTGCTCTGGCTCTGGTTAACGTTCAACCCAATCCCCACGATGACGAATGAAACTTGGTTGCCTTCGCTCTTCGACTCGACAAGCAAGCCGGCCATCTTCCTTTTTTCGAAAATAATGTCATTCGGCCACTTCGTCCCCGCCTCTATTCCCGTCTCTTCCATGATCGCCTTCCTAGTGGAGTTCGACGCGAAGAATTGGAGCATCGCGACGCTTCCCGGCGATATTTTCGGGCGGAGGATGACTGAGAACCATAATCCTCCCTTGTGCGATTGCCACTTCCTCCCTGACCGTCCCCTTCCCCGCGTTTGAACCTCAGCAACTACCACTGTCCACTCTCTGGCTCCCCGGTCCGCTAGGACCTTGGCCGTGTCGTTGGTAGACGCGACTCGTTTGTACCTAATGAGGATCATCAGGTTACCAGTGGCTTCTCTGCTCAGGCGAGCCCTGAGAAGGAGGGCATGACCTTGGCCGCGAACTCCTTAATGTCACTGACAAAGTTGTCCCGCGAGAATGGAACAACGTAGTACAAACATCCCTCTTTGACCGCCAACGAGACGTTTTCCTCTGACTGTTTCGGATCGAACTTGTCTGGGCCTCTCGGTGTTCCCATCGCAAACGCTAGGCTACTCTGTCTCCCCTTCTTCCGGGCCTCTTGGAGAACGATCTCCTTCGCCTTTCCGAATGGGACTTGAGTCCAGGGAGCGATGAAGCAGATGTCTCCGTATCGACCTGCCATCTTCAACATTCGGAGACCTACTCCGCCGAAGAGAAGGGGTGGGTGAGGCTTCTGAACTGGTTTCGGGTCTAGAACTGCTCCATTTGCCTGGTAGTACTTTCCCGCATGATCGACACGTTTTTCCTGCCACAGTTTGAGAATGAGCTTTACTCCCTCCTCTGTCTTGTCGACACGTGTTTTCGGATCATCCCAGGCGGAGTATCCTTCGAACTCGGTCTGGGACCAGCCCGCTCCAACTCCGAGAATGGTCCGGCCGGACGATAGGAGGTCAAGTGTTGAGACGGTCTTCGCCAGGATTCCCGGAGGCCGAAAGGGAATTGGAGTGACAAGGGTCCCGAGCTTGATCTTCTCAGTTCTTGCGGCAAGGTATGTTAGAGCTGTCCACGTTTCAAGTGTGGAGTCTCCGCCTCGGTTTTCGCCCCACATGTAGTGGTCGGGGAGAACCGCTCCCCAGAATCCGAGCTTGTCCGCTAGGGGAACTGCCTGTTCGATGAGCTTCCATGAAGGAGACCAGTTTCCCAGTCCTGATAGAATGAATCTCACTCTAATCCCAGGAGGGGGCATAACCGTGGAACTATATCAGTGGTAGGCCCATAATTCGTGGCTAACGTTGGCTAACGGACCTCAATGTCGTCGAGAAGAAGTAACGGATCTATAATGCTAGGTCGGGGATTAATTCTCAGGAACAGCCCGAGTCCTAACGTAAGGATGCCCGCTTGCAACATTAGAACTCCAGCTTGGTAGCCCCAGAACTGCGGTCCCAAGAGTATTGAAGACACGACCATGGCCATGCCAGACGTCGCGGCGATACGTGTTCCAAGCATAAGGGGTCCGGTGAGACTCCCAATAGTTCATGGCCGAACTCTCCTTAAACCGGGGCCAACCATTCTTCGAAACAATAGTCAATATCGAAAGGGTCGACAAGTGGGACAGTTATCCTCTATTCCGTATGCTTAAGCGGTGCATGAACCCGCAATTGTGAGGGGCAGACTTGCAGCTTATAGTGGAAATAAAGAGTCTCGGCTCGAATATCGCTGAGGCTGAAGAGTTTCTGCGCGACAACATCAAGGGTAAGATTGACCAGCACCGAACGGAACTCAGAATTCAAGATACTACGGCGCGAGAGGTCAAATTGTTGCTCCACAAGTTTCTCCACCACAAGGCCCTCGACGATTATCGAGTCGAAGTTGTGCATCCTGGTCTTGTGGAGGTCTTCGGTCCAGAACGGATCAGGTCCCATGAGCATCGCAGAGATCTTGGTTCCGCTCCCTCAGCAGCAGTGACTTTGCCTTACTATTTCCCATCTTCACCCGCGCTTCCAGGAAGTCGTGTCAAGAAGAAGCATAAGAAAACGTGAGAACAGTAGCTCTTCGCCGGTTTGTTCAGTCGCCCTTGATGGGTTCGCCTGCTTTCAAGGGTCCGACTATTTCGACCGTGTATCCTTCTGGATCTTGGAAGCTGGCCATGCGTGTTCCCCATGGACGGTTTGCAGGTTTCTCCTTGAACTTGATTCCCTTTGTTTGGAGTCCAGTGTAGATCTCGTCTACGTCTTTTACTTCGATGTGGAGTTCTATGGTTGGTCTTTCTAGTCGTGGGGCTTTCTTGAGCCGGTGGAAAGCTAACCGGCTGCCTTCTGTGTCGAACATTATGAAGTTCTCATTCTCGTCGGCGACGGGTATTCCTAGAGTGTCCTTGTAGAGTTGTTTGGTCTCGTCGAAGTGGGCTGACCAGAGGGTGATGTAGGATAGTTTTCTAAGCCTCAACAGAATCTCGCTCATTATGTTTGAGTTTTTTGATTCCGTTTAAAGGTATGCCGTGGCGTCGTCGCGTTGGGCTGCTGAAAGAAGAGGGGATATTCTGTCTACCCTTCCTCAAGGGTGAGAGAGGGATTTGTGGCGCAGATCGCCAGGAATGGTACCCCCTTTTTTGAGAGTCGTTTTCTATTTGGAACTGTTTTGGACGATTTTTCCCGTTAATCCCGAGGAATCTGCTTGGATCGCGATTTTCGAATCTGGAAATCTAGGACTTTTGTTCGGGGCTAATCTGCTCTATGGAAACTGGCTCTCAAAACGCGATTCAGGGCTGATTTTGGACTATTCTCCTGCCTGAAGTGTCCCGTTTTTTGGAATCGTCTCCTTCCCGAACCCATTGGAGAGCTTAAATCCCAAGCATGGGTCGGTTTCAGCAGGCGCGTGAGTGGGTCCTCCCACCCGTTGCGCAATACGAAACCCCGGAGTAGGGAGGAAAAATGATTCCAGTAGACAATAGAAGATTTGCTCGTCCAAGGACCACAGAGCTCACCCTTGCCTCATCGATGGCGGCGGTCTACGTGGCTTCGACCTTCTTTCCCGTAAGCCCGTTTGTTGGGGGCGGACCCGGATTCATTACTCTTGAAATTGTCATGCTGCCAGTCATAGCGTATCTTCTCAGACCCGCGCTCGCGACTGTCACTGTTCTCGTGGGTTCTTTAGGTATGGCCCTGGGACAGCCAAGCTACTACCAAATCTTCGGCCTCATCGGACTCCTGATTCCCGTGGTCACCGCGCTGCTGGGCAGTCTTGCTTTCCACTATCGGCTTGGTCCTGTTGTTCCATGGGCTTTCGTTGTAGTTGGAGCACTCTTCTACATTGGATTCTCACAGGGTGGGACGTTGTTCTGGCTTTTGCCGTATGCACTCGTTGTGTTCTCGCTTCCTTTAGCGTTGAGTCTTCGAGGTAAGTACCGGATCATACTCCTGTGTTTCTATACTGCAATGAGCGAACAGGTCGCATTGAACGTTCTGAGCATCCAAGTTCTGGGACTGGTTGGACCGATCTGGGCGATCATCACCCCATTCATGTATGGTGAACGGGCGTTCGCGACGGTTGTCGGGGCTTTGGTGGTAGTTGGGCTTAAATCAGGACTAGGGAGGAGGTTTGAGTTAGAAGATCCGGTTCCCTTGGAGGTGAAACTGTAGACATGTGTGTTACACCAGTTGTGAAGTGTTGGCACTGTGGAGAATGGTTCATCAAGAAAGCGAACAAGGGAGACTTCGAGGAGTGTCCATACTGCGGCAAGGGTTTCGAGGACCTCTCACCGGAGGCTCAGCGTGCCGTCAAGGCAACTTTGGCTCCGTTCTTCGAGGTGCCACAGATCAAGCAGGTAGCTTAGGCTGCCTGCCTTATCTTTTCTTTCAGAATTGCGTTTTCATCCGAGCTTTGTCTGCTTGCCTACGACCGGCCTAAGGTCTGAGACTTTCACTCCGACAAGCCTGATTCTGCGTTTGTCTCCCGCGAATTCTTGGAAGAGTAGTCGAACATAGTCTTGGATAACGGAAAGGTCGTCCACCCATCCCGTGTGAGTCTTGTCGCGAGTGAACGTCTGGAAGCCTTCGAAACGGACTTTGATGCTGACTGTTCTGAAGAGCAGTCTCTCGCCGAGAAGCCTGTCATGCACTTCATGGTTCAGAGCGTCTAAGGCTTCTTTGACAACGGCCTTGTTCTGAATATCTCTCTCAAAGGTCTGCTCGACGCTAACCGACTTCCTCAGAGGTCTCTCTTCGACTGGAGCCTCCTCAATCCCGTTCGCGATGGCCCACAACCATACTCCTCCTTTTCCGAACCAGTCAGTCAGTTCCTTGGCCTGTCGCTTTCTCAGTTCTCCAATGGTTTGTATTCCTGCATCGTTGAGAAGTTTCGCGGTCTTCGGTCCGACGCCGCTGATCTTGCCTACTGGAAGGGGTTCGAGGAACTTGTCTACTTCATCAAACCGGACAATTGTCAGTCCGTCTGGCTTGTTTATGTCGCTGGCCATTTTTGCAATTGACTTGTTCGGTGCCACACCGACACTCACCGTCAAGCCTTCTCGGGTCTTGACAGCTTGCTTCATCTTAACCGCCAAAGCGGCAGCCTCTTCAAAGCTGGTGCATCTTTCACTAACGTCTAGGAATGCTTCGTCGATGCTGGTCTGCTCGAACTTGTCAGCGAACTCTCTCAGAACCACCATGACTTTCTCTGAAGTCTCGCCATACAGTCCAAAATCTGGTGGAACATAGATTCCCGTCGGTGGCGGACACAGTTTGTATGCCTGTGAAATAGGCATTCCCGAGCGGACCCCGAACTTACGTGCCTCGTACGAACAGGACGTCACTACACCCCTGCCCTTCCCACCCTTCGGGTCCGCCCCGACGATCAGGGGCTTGCCCGCGAGAGAAGGGTCTCTAAGAATCTCGCAGGAAGGATAGAACGCGTCCAGATCGCAATGGTAGATTATTCTGCGTCTGGGCTGGGATGTGTTCGTTCTTGTTCTTTCCAGTGATGATTCATCCTCCTGAGCCGGCTCTAAATCCTAATACCACATGACAGCCACTTTTTCGCTTGCTCCGGCCGATTGCACATTCGTTCTCCAGCACTTCTTATCTGGATAACTGGCCCGGCAAAGTGACATGTCTCACTCTTTCTGTAGACATCCCTTTTTCTTGCGTGTGATTTTTGATCAGGGCCCCCTTGGGAGGGGGTTCTCGTTCAGCAATGATTGATTGGGGCTTGTTTTAGTCCTGTTTCATTGGTCAGGGGTGAGGAATGGACTTTTTTCCTTGGGAGGAAACGTGCACGGTACGAGCATTTACCGCAAGGATTTCGGTCAGAGACTCGCGGAGGAGCCCGAATGAGTCGCGACTCCAAAAGAGGAAAATGATTCTCGACAGGAATCAGGCAACAAGACTATTACCAGCAAGATTGACCCCGTCAACTCTGACCTTTCGTGGACCCGATGGAAAACCGGCCAAACCATGTTTATGCCCGCAATTTACGCGACGATTACAACCGGCAGTACGAGATAGCGACAAAGGCACGCGCCCAAGGCCTGGACCCTTCCCTGCGCGTCGAGTCTGAGACTACCTATGACTTGGCAGACCGGGTCGAGAAGAGTGTCGGACCAGTCGGCGTCGCAGAGCGCATTCGTGAGCTGCGCAAACAGATCAGTCGTGAGGAGACAGCGCTCAAGGTGAGCGAGGAAATTGTTCTTGGAAGGTTTGGCGATCTGGATGAGGAGGCGGCGGCCACGCAGGCGGTCCGCACCGCTCTGGCTATACTCGACGAGGCAGTCACTGTTGCCCCCATCCAGGGAATCCACAAGGTCAAGATCAAACAGGCAAACGGTCGCCGGCACTTGGCCATCTACTTCGCTGGGCCAATGCGAGCAGCCGGTGGAACCGAGATGGGACTTACCCTCATAGTTGGTGATCACATTCGTCACAAACTGAACATTCCGCCGTACAAGGCGACGGAGCAGGAGGCCAAACGGTTCGTCGAAGAGCTACGCCTCTATGAGCGGGCTGTCAACCGGTTCCAGTACCGGAACAGTGACGACACTCTGCGGGAGGCTATGCTCAAGCTTCCTGTGGAGCCGGATGGTGTCGAGACGGACCCGGTAGAGGTCTCTGTGAACCGGAATGTTCCAGGAATTGAGACGAACAGGGTGCGCGGCGGGGCACTGAGAGTCGTTAACGATGGTCTCCTCGGACGTTCAACAAAGCTCCTCAGAATAATCGAGAAGCTAGGACTGGAGGGCTGGGACTGGCTACTCTCGGTCAAGACGCCGACAAATGATGATCAGGAGGCGAAGGAGTTCATGTTCATGGAAGACGTGGTCGGTGGGCGTCCGATCTTCGCGTTTCCAGGCCAGAGGGGAGGCTTCCGAATCCGGTATGGACGGGCTAGGAATACTGGGCTCGCCAGTCTTGGCCTCCACCCTTGTACAATGGAGATTCTCGGGGGCTTCCCCGCTATTGGTATACAGATGAAGACTGAGAGGCCGGGGAAGGGGGGAATCGTCACTGCTGTTGACAGCATCGAGCCTCCGATTGTCAAGCTCAAAGACGGCTCCATAGTCCGAACCGAGAACCCTCGAGAGGCTGCAGGCCTCTTTGCCAAGATCGACAAGATTCTCTTCGTCGGCGATGTGCTGGTTGCCTACGGCGAGTTTCTGGAGAACAACAAGCCCCTCACTCCGTCAGGATTCGTTGAGGAATGGTGGGCACAGCTCCTCGGTGAGAAAATCATCAAGGAAAGACAGGAAACGTCCACGAGTATTCCTATCGAACGACTGAGGAGTCTCATCGAGAAACCGTTCGAGTACAGACCGACGGCCGCCGAAGCAATAGAACTCTCCCGGACTCTAAAGGTCCCACTGCATCCACACTATTCTTTCTTCTGGGAAAACATAACCCTCGATGACCTTCGACATCTGCGACACGCGCTTACCGAGCCGCTCGGTACAACCGAGACGCAGAACTTGGTCCTGCGCAAGAATGCGGGTATTGAGACTATACTGGAGAAGCTCTGCGCCCCCCATCAGGTCGAGGGCGAGACAATACGATTCGCGGACGATGAATCACTAGTTCTCAGGGCTCTACTCGAAACCGAGTTCGTCCTCCCAGAAGAGGAAGAGACACTGGAAGCTCTCAGCAAGATCGCGGGCTTTCCGGTCCTGCGAAAGGCTCAGTCCTACGTCGGTTCGAGGATGGGCAGGCCTGAAAAGGCAAAGGAACGAATCATGACACCACGCGTCCACGTTCTCTTCCCAGCAGGCCAGCTAGGAGGTCCACGGCGGGACGTTGTAGAAGCGTCCCGGAAATCCTTCCAGAATCTAGAGGTTGTGAACAGGTTCTGTCCTAGCTGTGGGGAATGGCAGCCGCATCTGAAATGCCCAACATGCCACGCTGACACCCAACCGGTCCCAGTCTGTCCTCGCTGCGGTCAGCAGGTGAACGGGATCTGTCCAAACTGTAGGCTTCAGGCACAGCCAATGCCGTTCCGCTCAGTCAACCTTGACCTGGAGAAGATTCTCTCATCAGCCAGCAGACGCCTTGGAATTCCAGTCCCGGTCGAGATGATCAAAGGAGTCAAAGGGCTGACCAACAAATCAAAGTTCCCGGAATCATTAGAGAAAGGACTCCTACGGGCGAAATGGAAGGTCTCAATATTCAAAGACGGGACGTTACGGTTCGACGCGACGAATGCGGTTCTCACACACTTCCGGCCTGGAGAAGTGGGGATCTCGCTTGAGAAGGCTCGGTCACTCGGGTATGAGAAGGACGCGGATGGTAATCCGTTGACGCAGCCGGACCAGTTGTGCTTGATGGAGATTCAGGACTTGATTGTCTCGGAGGGTTGCGGGGAATACTTGAAGGAGGCAGCGGGGTTCCTCGACGATCTATTGCAGTATCACTATGGACTTGGCACATTCTACGGGGCAAGGTCCCGCGATGACCTCATCGGCCAACTGGTTGTAGGCCTCTCTCCGCACACGTCGGTGGGCGTGATTGGGCGTATCGTGGGCTTCAGCAAGGCGAGCGTATGCTTCGCTCACCCATTGTTCCACGCGGCAAAGAGAAGGGATTGCGATGGTGACGAAGACTCGGTCTCATTATTGCTCGATGTCCTGTTGAACTTTTCGCGCGAATATCTGCCGGATCGTATTGGCGGTTTGATGGACGCACCGTTGTTGCTTGCTCCTTTGCTTAACCCTGTAGAGGTTGCCAGGCAGGCGTTCAATATCGAGGTCGAGGGCAAATTGCCGTTGGAGTTCTATCAGAGGACTCTTGGAGGAGCTGACCCTAAGGAGATGGAGGATATTGTTCCAACGTTGAATCGTAGTCTCGAAGCGCCTGGTGAAGGCTGGAAGATAGGATTCACGCATCCTGTCGCTAACTTGAATCAGGGCCGTTTGGTCTCTTCTTACAAGGAACTGCCGACTATGCTGGACAAGGTGAAGGCGCAGCTGGATTTGGCCGATATGACGGTCGCTGTGCGAGGTGAGGAGGTGGCCCGGAAAGTTCTCTCGACACACATTCTCCGGGACCTTGTTGGGAATCTTCGCACGTACACTTCACAACACGGTCGTTGTTTGAAGTGCGGTGTCAAACCGCGTCGCCCGCCGTTACAAGGAAAGTGTACACGTTGTGGTGGGAAGCTTGGCGCGACTGTTTTCAAGAATGGGGTTGAGAAGTACTTGAAGGTAGCCACTGATATGGTCGAGAGGTATGATGTCGGCTCGTACTACTCTCAGCGCCTTGAGCTGATTAAGGTGGAGTTATCAGAAACGTTTCGGCCTCCTGCTGCAGAGAGGGAACAGCAGAAACTGTTCGTCAGCGATTTTGCCTAAGGATTAACAATCGACCCAAGTGCAATAGTGGGCTACTCATTGGTATGAAGAACGTCTATCGACCATGAAATAATGCTCTGTGAATTAGTCTGGCGTTCTAACCGGATTGCATTCGTGGTCGAATGATATCTAGTCCCCAATCCAGTGGGAAAGTCGTAAGAGGACGCTATAATCATTCTGAGCGGAATAAATCATATGATTGAACAGTGAAGAACTCTCTCTTCCTTGGCCTCGTTACTCTCGCCTTGGGGTGCCTCCTGTTCCTGGGCACTGAATGGTACTACCTTCGTATGCAATTGTACGGCGGATGGTTCAGTGCATCAGGGGATCCACTCACGGTCTTCCCTGCGCTCGGGCTCGTCTTTCTGATCGCTGCAGTCCCTTTGTTCTTGAACGCCTCGGGAAGATTCAAGTTTCCTGCCCATAATCCACGAGTGATACTCCTCCTAGTGTCATTGGCAATTCTCTCTACTGTGTCCACTGGCTGGGTCTTGACCGGAGAATTCATCACTCCGGCAGCCTCTTGGTGGGACGATTACGGTTTTCCCCTGGCTTGGAGGGTCGTGTCGATGAATGGTTGTCCTCCATGGTGCAACCTTCCACGTAGTACGACGATCTTCAATTCATTGTTCTTTGCGATTGACTGTTGCTTCTTCATGGCCATTGGGTATGGCGTCATCCTTACTCACAGAAGAATCGCTCGCCAGGTCGCTCAGAGCCTTGGTGTACTTTCGGCCGGTCGCCAGTTTCTGGCCGATCACAGACGGATGGGCACTAAGGTCTTGACCGTTGCTCTCATTTTTATTGTTGGGCTCACGATCGTCGACTCAGCCCTTTTGTGGGCAAGGGCCGAGTACACTTCTGCGTGCGCTGGCAGCTGTCCCGTGGGGAGGTTGAGTTGGGGCTCGTTCAGTGTCAATTCGCACACTAGCGCGACCTTCAATCTTTCGAATACTCGTTCAACCTCAATCAATTTGACCCACTACCGGGTGACGATGCAGAATCTGGCCGGCACGAGCACTTATGACAGCACCGGATGGTCAGGGCTCAGAATTCTTCCGGGCACGAATGTGCAATTGATTATTCTTGTCGATGGTAGCGCAGTGGTGTTTTACTGGGGGGGAGTCTACACGGTGGAAGTTTTCTCGGATCAGGATGAGTCTTGGGTCTTTTCGACCGGGACCCTTGGCCCCAACATGGTCTTCACCAGCCTCAACTCTCCAACCAGCCTCACACTGAACGTGACGAACACCGGCCCCGGCTGGATCAACCTCACCGCATACACCGTCCAATACGGGAACAACTGGTCGAACAATACGAACTGGGCAGGGCCTAAGGTGGGCCCAGGAATGGTTCTGCCAGGAGGCATCATTATTGACGGGCAGGCTTTCACCTTCCAGGCTGGGACCATGTACACTATACGCTTGTTCGATACGACGGGTACGGAATGGACAAACTACATAACCGCTTGAGCTGGGTTCTAAGACGATAGTCGTTTGACTCCGCCTCACCATCCTCGAGCCTTCTTGATTGGCGTGAGGAATGTTAGGCCGGGTTTGGAGTCTAGGACCGGGATTATTGGATCGATGGAGCGCGGTAAGGCAACAATCTCGGACATTGCTGAGGATTCTAAGCTGGGACGTGCCTGTGTTGGCTATCACTTGAATCTCTTGCTGAAGCAGAAAACCGTTCGTGTTGCCACAGCAGGCAGGGAAGGACACTGGTCCCTAACCAAATACGGACAGGCAAGATTGTAGGATAGATCTTGTACGTGAACCAGTCAGCTCCTCTCAATCTCGTCTCTCAACGGAACGTTTTGGACCGGATAGATGGAAAAATGTCAGGACACTCTTATCTACGCACCGACCGCGTTTTTTCTATTGATTTTTCATGGCCGATATTGAGAAAATGGCGAGATGGGCGCGAGTTCTTGAAATTCTCCTTGGACTAGCCTCAGTGATTGCCGGAGTTTGGGTGCTCGCATATCCAGGGCTCGCGGTCTTGACCTTGATAGCATTGGTTGCCGTCGGCCTGTTTTTTGTGGGCTGGAGAGACATTCTGATAGGAGCTATGGCAAGTGCTCTGCCCACTTGGCTCCGTGCCGTGGATATCCTTCTCGGAATATCAGCATTCATCCTTGCCGCTGTAGCCCTCGCTGAGCCCGGGTTTGCAGTCCTGACCCTCGTGCTGATTCTCTACGTCGCCCTGTTTGTCGGAGGAGTTCACCGAATAGCATTGGGCGCGGCAGGCAAGCAGTTCTCGAAGACGCTGAGGGCAGCGTCCATAGGCGCCGGAATATTGAGTATCATCCTGGCGCTCGTCTACCTGTCTTATCCTGGGCTCGCGGTTACAACACTAATCTTCATACTATCAATCGGGCTGATCATTACAGGACTTGAGGCCATCATGGCTGGAATTGTCGGACGAGTAGTCGAGCGCGCGATAGCTAGACAGCTGAAGACCTAGACAATCGGCTAGGATTAAGTATTCATCAAACAGTCTTCCGCGACTGGGATTGCAGCAAGCCAAGGATGTTCAAGCCCCGCTTCCTCAACCAGTCGTAACACCGCTAACACGCGCGGCAATCTTCCTAGTCGTCACAATAAATCCAGGCCGCGACATGGCCATAATCCGCAGCTTCTGTTCCGACCTAGGTGGGCTCGTCCGTTCTGTCGGTTTTCGTGAACTCGAGAGGCAATTGTCCTGCATCATCGGGTTTGGTTCACACGCCTGGGATCGAGTATTCGGGAAGCCAAGGCCAGCCGAACTTCACAAGTTCAGTGAGATCAAGGCTGAAGGGCGCCAAGCTCCCTCAACGCCCGGCGATATTCTCTTTCACATTCGCGCCCAGCGGATGGACCTCTGTTTCGAGCTGGCAACGCAGATAATGGCTCGGTTGGGACCCGCAGTTAGTCCAGTAGACGAGATTCACGGGTTCCGATATTTTGACAGCCGCGATCTCATCGGATTCGTCGACGGGACTGAGAACCCGAAGGGACAAGCCGCTGCAGATGCCACTCTCATAACGGATGAGGATCCGATGTTCGCTGGCGGTAGCTACGTTATTGTCCAGAAATATCTTCATGATCTTGCTGGTTGGAACCGGCTTCCGACAGAAGAACAGGAGCATATTGTTGGTCGAACGAAGCTGACTGATATCGAGTTGAGCGAGACCGTCAAGCCGACTTACGCCCACAACGCGCTCACGAAGATAGTTGAGGATGGAAGAGAGGTGAAGATACTCCGGGATAACATGCCGTTCGGACATCCGGGGCAGAAGGAGTTCGGCACCTTCTTCATCGGTTACAGTCGTTCGCCCAGGACCGTTGAGCAGATGTTGAGGAACATGTTCATCGGCAGACCGCCTGGAAACCACGACCGGCTACTGGATTTCAGCCGGGCTGTCACCGATAACCTGTTTTTCGTTCCATCTGCGACTTTTCTTGACAACGTGAAGGCCGAATAGTTCCGCGCACGGGCCCTTCGTGAATCTTAAGACAAGTCTCTCTGCCGAAGAATAATCGTGAGCCTGTGCCTTCGTTAGGAATTTTGTAAACATGGGGTTTGAATCGAACTCTTCATGTTCAGAGATATGGCTGAGCGATCGAGTGGCTCTCTCTAAAGGCGTATAACGTTGCATGGGTCCCGGGACGAAGCGTGAGCATCAGGGAAATCGCGGAAACCATCGAGACAATTGCCGGGATTCCTTTCAGTTACGCGATCGGCTCAACCAAGGATAGACTGGTCTACCATTCCTCCGAAGGAGGCACTCTCACTCTCTGGTCGGTCGATGTTGATTCTCGCTCGAGATTTAGGATCACTCCCGGACCAGTCGAGTATATGGCTGAGCCAAGACACGACTCCAACATCGTCTACTATGCGAAGGATGCTGCGAAGGGGGCGGAACTTCACAAGATCTATGCCGCCGACGCAATTGAAGGAAACGAGACTTTAGCTGTAGACTTAACGCCAATGCGTGTAGAGGGGCTTGCCAGCTACGGGAGACTCGTTGCGTTCACGGCCGCGACAAAGGAGGAGATGGCTCTCTACACTTCGAAGTCTGGTCATCTAGAAAAGAGACGGGTGGTCCCGTCTTCGGCAATACTATCAGATGCCAACGAGAGATATCTTGTTGGAACTGGCAACCTAGCGAAGAATCCTCGATCCTTCGAGATTTTCATCTTCGATCTTTCCACTGGTAACTATGGAGAATACACTCCGAAGAGTGACTCTGTTAACAAGTCTCCGAAGCTGAACGGGGACAAGATACTCTTCGAGAGCAACTACACGGGGAAGAATCAACTGCACATGTACGACTTAGCGTCTGCGAAGCTGAGCAACATCCCATTTGCCTCAAAAGACTATCAATTATACGACCCGATCGAACACCCCAATTTTGGGTGGATAGACAATGACAAAGTATGGTTCGTTGGGAAGAGGAACGGTGAGGCCAAGGCATTCATCGATGGTAAGGAGGCTAAGACGCCTCCAGGCTTTCTCTGGGGAATGACAGTTTGGAAAGGCAAGGCCTACGTTCTCCACTGCTCTGTCGTCCAGCCAATGAGGCTTCTAGAGGGAGACGGTAAGAACAAAGTGATCGTTGAACCGCCGGTCCCACAAGGCATCATCGAGAAAGTTGGCAAGGGACGCCTTGTGAGTTTCCGGTCCTTTGACGGACGTAATATTGCAGCTTTGGTGGTTGACCACGGCTCACCCAGACCGACGGTCGTCTTGGTTCATGGTGGTCCTTGGTCCGAATACCCCAACACTTGGGGTCCAATAATTTGCTCAGTAGCAGCGTCAGGCTACAATGTGATTGCTCCCAACTTTAGAGGTTCCACCGGCTATGGGGAGGAATTCCGAAACCTCGACATTGGAGACCCGGGCGGCGGAGACTTTCAAGATGTCGTCTATGCGACCCGATGGGCCAAACAAAACAACCTGGCAACAGAGGCTGCGATCATGGGCTACAGCTATGGAGGATACATGACATTGCTCGCGCTCGGAAAGGAGCCGGAGCTGTGGTCGTGCGGTGTCGCTGGCGCACCTGTCACGGACTGGAACGAGATGCATAAACTGAGCGATGCCCTGTATAGAGACTTCATCGAGGAACTGTTCGACAAGAAAGAGGAGCTCTTCTCTGACAGATCGCCGATAACATACGTGAAGAACGTGAAGAAACCAATCTGCATCATAGCCTCGCAGAACGACACTAGGACCCCGATCAAACCCGTGTTGAGATACGCGCTAGAGTTGGCAAACAACTCCGGTCCTTTCGAGCTACACTCCATCCCTGACATGGGCCACTCGACAGGATCTACTCAGGACCTGGTCGACATCCTCCTTCCCGGTATTGCTTTCCTCCGGAAGCGGTTCCCGGTCTAGTAGTAAGACTCCCCAAAAATCGGTCATTTGTCACTGATGATTTGGAAACTTGGATCTCAAGGGCAAGGATTCGAATCCGGGAGGTTTCGAACCGGCTAGAATTCGCTCAAAAAGGAGAGATTTCGCGCTCGGATTTGACTAGGATGCCTGGAGTCGCAGAACTCATACAACGATAGACAAACATACTGAATCGGTTCGAGATCGCGTTCCCGCGATTCCCTTGAGCAAAGCAATCTTGAGGATAACGCTTGAAAGGGCTAGGCGTCTCTACTTGAGGAAGCAACTTCTGGCGGGGAAGCCTGCAAGGGCTACAGCCGAAGCTATTCTCTCGGTGGTTCGCGACGTGTGTTATGTTCAGTGGGACCCTACGGATGCTGTTGCGCCGTCTCATATTATCAGCCTGTGGAGCAGGCTCGGCGATTTCCGACTCTCGGATCTAGATCGCTTATTGTGGCGGGACAGGAAGCTCTTCCTGTACTGGACGCCGGTAGCTTCGTTGGTGCTCACCGAAGATTATCCGATCTATTCTGCGCTGATGCGAAGATATACCGAATCGCCTCCCGATAATATTGGTACAGGATTGGCAAGGGCCAGAAAATTCCTGGCCGAGCACAGAGAGCTTCGGAAGAAAATGTTGATTGAGCTGAAGAAGAAGGGACCCCTTCAGCTGACGCAGTTCCAGGACTATGTTCGAACCGGGAGAACAGATGGATGGACCTCTGGAAGCGACGTCTCGAGCATGATTCGCTATCTCAATATGAGCGGAGAGGTTATGGTCGTCGGCCACAACGGACTCCAAAACCTATGGGGACTCGCCGAAGAATTCCTTCCATCATCCGTTGACAGGACCAAGCTGACGGAGGAGGAGTTCGAGCATGAGGCTGCCCAAAGAGCCCTGCGAGCCCTCGGAACCGCTTTTGAACGTGAGATCTATCTCTACTTTCCACGAGATCGGTATCGAAACCTGAAGAAGACACTAGAGAATCTTGAGCGAGAAGGGAGGATACACCGGGTTCACGTCGAAGGCCTCGGTCGGAAGGGAGAGCAGTATGTCCATGACCAAGACCTACGCCTCCTCGAATCAACAGACTCTGAAGAATCGGAACGGCGTATCAGGCTGATAGCGCCATTTGACACTCTGCTCTGCGATCTAGCCAGAACAAAAAGACTATTCGAGTTCGAGTACATCCATGAAAATTATCTGCCAGTGAGCAAGAGAAAATTTGGGACTTTCGTGCATCCCCTTCTATGGGGTGACAGGCTGATAGGCCGGGTCGACTTGCGAATGGACAGGGAGAAGGAGAAGCTCAACGTAGTCTCGGTACACGCGGAGCCCGGGGCCCCGGGCGGCCGAGAGGTTTCGTCGAAGATCGCGGAGATATTGGAACAGTTCGGAGAATTTATCGGAGCCAAGGACCTCGTATACCCAGCTCGTGTTCCGACGGGTTGGCGGAGTGTACTTCACTGACTATCCGCAAGAATCAATGGGCTCAGATTAACGCGTAATAATCTCGGGTGTCGGGCGTTGGAAAGAAGGGGTAACATGTTGATGCCCCGATGACTTCAAACGTGCGGCTTTGACTGTGAGTTCTCGCGGACAGCTAGGTGACTGTTATTGTTCCTTTCATCCATGAATGGTAGCTGCAAACATACTGGAACTCTCCCGGGCTTGAGAAGGTGTGCCGGTATAGGGCTCCGCTGTTCATGTTTCCGGAGTCGAAGAGTCCGGTGCTGGTGACGGTGTGTGCTGTGGTGTCGTGGTTCACCCAGCCCACAGTGCCTCCATGGGTGACTGTGAAGTTGGCCGGGACGTAGAATTGGCCGTTTGT